>Ga0209056_10000174_pt1 | contig 68240 bp, 61 predicted proteins | sample GraSoiAngelo_114_FD_185876 | JGI IMG/M metagenome (GOLD analysis project Ga0209056, IMG submission 185876) | Grasslands soil microbial communities from the Angelo Coastal Reserve, California, USA - 14_0903_13_40cm (SPAdes) (version 2) | ecosystem: Environmental > Terrestrial > Soil > Grasslands... | reverse complement strand
CCGGCCCGGCTCGCGCGCCTCGATCCTCGTCTCGGTGGTCGCCTCCTGGCTCGGCGCGTGGATCCTCTGGAGCTTCGCGGGCGGGCTCCTCGTGCGCGGGGGCGTGCTCGTGACCTACCACGGCGCGTTCTTCGCGCCCGTCGCGCTGTTCGGCGCCCTCGTGCATTACCGGGTGTACGTGCGGGCGGGGCGCGTCGAGGGGCTGGCGGTCTTCGTGGGCGGCCAGCTCGCCTGGCTCGCTGTCGTCCTCGTCCAGAACGGCGCCCTCGGGGACCTCTGGGGCGGGCGCTAGTCTCCGGGGCGCTCCCGGGACCCTGGAAGCGGTCGGCCACGGAGAGGCCCGAGCTCTCTGATGCCTCCTCCGTCGACGTGACCGACCAATTCAACCGATGGACACACTCCTTCACAACAAGCGCAGGACTGTTCATAGGGCGCTTCAGAAGATCTTGACTTCATTGTGTTTCAGTTTGGCAGCGTGGTTGCTGTAGCAGCATGGGGGAGCATGAGCGTCGGGTGGGCGCGCTAACCTTGCGGAAATTAAGACAGCGGCGCGCGAAGCTCCAAGATCAGAAAGAAACCCCAAGGGAAGAATGGCGCGTGCGCGATCCAGAAACAGCGCTGGCGTCGTGAAGCAGCGTGGAGTGCTCATTGGTGGTATCCCGCTCCCTTTCGAGCCGTTCTATCGCCTGGCCACGGTCGCTGAGCTCCTCGACATCCACCTCTCGTACCTGTACAGGCTGCTCTCAATCCATCGCGCTCGCTTTCCCGCACGCTACCGACGAGACGGAAGACACCCGCGAAACGTGCGCGTCTTGACCGCCAGCGAGGTGCGCCGGCTATACGGACTGCTCGGGTGGAAAGCGAAGAAACCGCTCCGCAGGGCGCGCATGTCAAGCTCTACGTAACTTACCCCTCACGTTTGACCCTCACGTTTGACTTTTCATCTCGGATAACGGCCCGACCCAAAACCCGGCAGTAGAGTCATCGGCGACGGATTCGCTGTGCGCTCTTGCTTTCCGAGCAGGCCGAGGAGCGATGCTCGACGCCGCGGGCCTCGCCTTGGTGCCGGTCAGTCGTGCTGTCAGGCCCGGCCGACGAGGACCACGGAACACGGCGTTGAGGAGGAGGAGGCAGGAAGACCATCAAGGAGTGGAACCTGTTCAAAGATCGCGGTCCTTGTCCCAGCGACGAGTCTGGTCTCAAAGGAGGATTTAGCGATGAAAATGCGGAAAATGTTGATCACGGTCCCCTCAATAGTTGCTGTCCTCCTCCTCGGGGGAGCCACGGCCGAAGCCTGGCTGGAGTTGCCGCCGGGTATCTGCTGGCTCACAGGCGGTGGCATCAAACTCGAGCCGGTCACCGGCCCGCCGAGACTCGCCGAGGGCCAGACCAAAATCACCACCGGTGGCGTGGTGCATCCGGCTTGTGACGGTGCGGGCGCGGGCGGAAATTGGAACCATGTCGACCACACGGTCGGGCTCCACTTCAAGGGCACCGACATCCCGTTGGTCGCCTGTGGGAACGTCGACCCGGCGATCTGCCCACATTCAGGCTCCACGTCTCCAACAACGGACTTCAACGTCATCGAGTTCGAAGGATCGGGGACGCTTGAGGGAATCCAGGGAAACAAGTTCGGTCCTGTCGACGTGTGCTTCGCCGCCAAAGCCGTGGACTGCAATGAGCCAGGCGGGGCGAACGCCGGGGCCCTGACAGACCGGTACAGCATCGTCGTCTTCGAATGTGGAACGTCCAACGTCATTTACGCCTTCCCTGCGGTCGGTGCGGTCGGTGCTTTCCCGGACACGCTACCGATCGCGACAGGCAACATGCAGATGCATAGTAATCCCTGCGACGACCCGCCCCTGGGGTTCTAGAGGGTGTAACTGTTGAGGACGAAGGCCTGCGGAGGGCAGACACCCACCACGGTCCTGCTCCACTGACCTTCCTTCGGGAACCACCAGGCCCACAAGAACCCATAGGATCAGCCGAACAGCTCCGGGGGGAGGGGACGTTCCCTCCCCCCAGGGCAGCGCGCCCTCGGGGACCTCTGGGGCGGGCGCTAGCCCGAGACGCCTACTCGACGATCGCCTGATAGACGAGCTGCTTGAAGAGCTTTCGGTAGTACGACCGCTCCGGGCTGGGCGCCTGGGTCATGAGGACGCCGACCAGCTCCTCCTTCGGATCGATCCAGAAGTAGGTGCCGCCGAATCCGGCCCACATGTACTCGCCCGCCGACCCTGGCGTTGCCGCGACGCCAGCCCCTTGGCGAACGGCGAAGCCGAGGCCGAAGGTGTAGCCGGGCGTCCCGAGCAAGAGCTCGCCTGGTGAGGGCGTCGGCGTGACCCCGACGGTGATCTTCGCGAGGTGGTCCGAGGCCATGAGGCCCACGGTGGTGCGACTCAGCACGCGCGCGCCGTCGAGCTGGCCACCGTTGAGCAGCATCTGAGAGAAGCGCAGATAGTCAGCGGCCGTCGACACGCCGCCGGCTCCGCCGGAGTCGTTCTTGGGCGCGGCCGTCACGTCGAGGAGTTTGACCGGCCAGCCGGGAAGCGCCTCCGCCACGCGTCCGAGCTTGTCCTTCTCGACGAAGAAGCCGGAGTCCGCCATCTTGAGCGGCTTGAACACGCGCTCCTCGAGGAACCGGCCGAGCGGCATGCCGGACGCCGCCTCGACGACACGGCCGAGCACGTCGGTGGAGAGACTGTATTCCCAGACCGTCCCGGGCTGATGGGCCAGCGGCGCCTTCGCCAGCCGCTCGACCTGCTCGGCCGGGGTCATGCCCCGCGAATCGAACGGGAGACTATCCGGCTGGTACACGCCAGCTTTGATGTAGGCCTCCTTCACCGGAGCATTCACGGTGATCTCGCCATACACCAGGCCGGAGGTGTGCCGAAGCAAGTCCTGGATCGTCATCTCTCGATCGGCGGGCACCAGGGTGTAGGTCACCTTGCCGGTGCTCGAGTCGAATCTCGGCACGCTCACCTGGAACTTCGCGAACGGCGGGAGGAACTTGGAGACGGGGTCGGTCAGGACGAGCCGCCCCTCCTCCATCAGGACCAGCGCCCCTACCGAGACGAGCGGCTTCGTCATCGAGTAGATGCGGAAGATCGCATCCTTACTCATCGGCGCCCCGGTCGCCTTGTCACGGAAACCGAAGCTCTCGAAGTAGGCGACCCGGCCCTTGCGGGCGATCAGCGCGATTGCGCCGGGGAACTTTCCTTTCTCGATCTCGCCCCGGAGGGCGGATCCGATGCGGTCGAGCCGCTCCGCGGAGAGACCGACCTCCACGGGCCGGGCAGGAGGCAGTCCCTGCGCCCAGGCCGTGACGGCCGAGAGCGCCACGACGGCAGACACCAGCGGGCCGACGAGCCTCCTCATCAAGGCCTCCTCGCGGAAAGAGGTGGAACGGCCGGGATGCTAGGCCCGCCCCGCACTGTTGTCAACGGCTCACGAAGCCGACGCCTTGACCTCCTTGAGCACGTCGTCGGGGTTGAGGAGATCGAGCGGGTTGTCCAGGACCTTCACGAACTTGACGGTCCCGGTCTTGTCGATGATGAAGTAGGCGCGCTTGGCGTAGCGATAGATCGGGCTCGCCTCGTTGGTCTCCATCGCGCCGTAGACGGGCAGCATCTGGCGGCGGAAATCGGAGAGGAGGAGCTGCTTGGACGATTGCGCCTTCAGCCATCCGGCGAGTGCGAGGTAATGATCGGTGCTGACGCCCAGGACCTGGACGCCTGCGGCCTCGAACTGCGGCAGCGCCGCCTCGAAGCCGGCCAGTTCCTTTGTTCAGGTCGGGGTGAACGCCGCGATGAACGTGTAGATCACGACGGGCCCCTTGGCCGTCAGCTCGGAGAGCTTGACGGCCTTGCCGTCGGGTCCGGGCAGTGAGAAGTCGGGGGCCTTCTGCCCGACTTCGAGAGCGCCGGCGGCGCCGGCCAGGAGCGCGACGGCGAGGGCGCTCAGGATGAAAGCTCGAGTCACGACACGCTTGGTGGGCATGGCTCCTCCCTCTACGGTGTTGCGTAACTCCAATACTGGGTAACTGCGGAGACCTCCGCCTGGTTCCGCTATCGAGTACCAGGGTCCCGTGTCCAGGTCAACACACTTCGTCGTTCGCCCGGAACGCTCGGGCTTGACGCCTCCACGATCTGGGCGCATGGTGCGACTATCGCCGGAGCAGGAGAGAGGACGCCATGAAGAGGGGCCCGATCGTCACCACCGCCTCCCTGACGCTCACCGCGAGCCTCGCGCTCACGCCGACCGCTGCCCTCGCCGACGGATTTCGTGGCGGGGCGGTTGGCGGGCACGTCGTCAGTCGACCCGCGGTCGTCCGTCCATTCGTGGCGCGCCCGTTCGTCCACCGCCCGTTCGTCCACCGCCCGTTCGTCCATCGTCCCTTCTTCCGGCCCTTCATTCCCTTCGGGGTGATCGGTGCCCCCGTCGTCGTCTACGCGCCACCGCCGGTGTACTACGGTGCACCGCCAGCCTACTCCGACTCGGCGGCCTCCTATGACCCTCCGGCCGTCTACGCCGCGCGCGGCACCGTCGCGGTCGCACCGGCCCCGGCCCCTCCGCCGATGCCGAGCGTCGTCGAGTATCCGCACGGGCGATACGAGCTCCGCGGCGACGGGGTGACGGCGCCGTACACCTGGGTCTGGATCCCGAATCCCCCGCCGCCTCCGCCGCCGCCGGCGCCGCCAGCAGGAGCGCCTCCCGCTCCGCCGGCATCGGGGAGCCCGGCGCCAGAGCGGCACAGCCAGGTCTACCGCTGGACGGACGGGCAAGGGGTGACGCACTTGACGGATCGCTGGGACGCGGTCCCGCCGGAGTACCGCGCGCGGGCGACACGATTCCAGCCCTCCTGAGCCGTCAAGCCGGCGGGCGGGCTCCGATCAGGCGCGGCTGCCCGGCTTGACGGCCTGGCCGCCCGCGGCGCAGAGCGGGCACTCCTCGGGCTCCCACGTCTTCGCCTGGATGGTCGCGAGCGCCACGCGCTTCATCGGGAACCGGGCGGCACCGCCCGAGCGATCGATCAGCGAGCCGACGCCCACGACCCCGCCGCCCGCCTTCTCGACGCACGCCACCACCTCGCGCGTCGAGCCGCCGGTAGTGATGACGTCCTCGACGACGAGGCAGCGCTCCCCCGGCGTGAGCGTGAAGCCGCGGCGCAGCGCCATCGCGTCGTTCTCGCGCTCGGTGAAGAGCGCGCGGGCGCCGAGCGCGCGCGCCACCTCGTGGGCCACGAGGATGCCGCCGATCGCGGGGGCGAGCACCGTCGTCGCGCCGGTGCTTCGGAAGGGGGCCGCCAGGGCCGCGCCGAGCGCGGCGGCGTGCTCCGGGTGCTGGAGGACGAGCGCGGACTGGAGGTAGACATCCGAGTGGAGGCCGGAGGTCAGGCGGAAGTGACCGCGCAGGAGCGCGCCGGTCTTCTCGTAGAGCTTCAGCGTCTGCTTTTCGGTCACGCGAGCCGACTCAAGATCTCACGGGCGGCGGCGGCCGGATCCGGCGCCGCGGTGATCGGACGGCCCACGACGATGTAATCGGCTCCGGCGTCTCGCGCCTGCCGGGGCGTCGCGACGCGCGTCTGGTCGTCGGTCCGCGGAGAACTCCGGATCCCGGGCGTGACGATGACCCAGTCGGGGCCCAGCGCCAGGCGCAGCGGGCCGATCTCTCGCGGCGACGCCACGCAGCCGTCGAGCCCGGCCGCGCGCGCGCGGTCGGCCAGGTGCAGGACGTGCGCGTCCACGCTGACCGCCACGCCGACCTCCTGCTGGAGCGCCCGCCGGTCGAGGCTCGTCAGCACGGTCACGCCGAGAACGAGCGGGCGCGGGACGGCGAAGTCCTGCGCCGCCCTCGTCGCCGCCTCGGCGGCGGCGCGCATCATCGCGACGCCCCCGCTCGCGTGCACGTCGAGCATGAACACGCCCAGGCGCGCGGTCTCGCGCGTGGCGCCGGCGACCGTGTTCGGGATGTCGTGGAACTTGAGGTCGAGGAAGACGCGGAAGCCGCGCTTGCGCGCCATCTCGACCGCGGCGGGCCCGGCGGCCGTGAAGAGCTGCGTCCCGATCTTGCAGCCGGTGACGACGCCGTCGAGGCGTGCGAGGAGCCCCTCCGCGTCGGCCAGGCTCTCGACGTCCAGCGCGACGAGGAGCCGGTCAGGCGCCACCGTGGTACTCCTGCAGGCTCAGGACCTGTTGCTCACCCTTGAGCAGGGCTTCGATGGCACCGATCGCGGTCTGGGCGCCATCGACCGTCAGGTAGTAGGCGATGTTCTGCATGACGGCGGTGCGGCGGATCAGGTACGAGTCCTTTCGCGCGCGGCCGTCCTCGGGCGTGTTGAAGAGGAGCGCGACCTCGCCGCGCTTCATCAGGTCGATGACGTTCGGCCGGTAGCCCTCGGCGACCTTGTGGACCAGCTCCACCGCCATGCCGTGGCGCTCGAGGACACGCGCCGTCCCCGCGGTCGCGACGAGTGAGAAGCCCATCTCGGCGAGACGCTTGGCGAGCGTCATCACCACGCGCTTGTCGCGGTTCTTCACCGAGATGAAGACTTTGCCGGAGGTGGGGAGCGTCGACCCCGCGGCGATCTGTGACTTGAGGTACGCCTTGCGGAAGTCGCGATCGATCCCCATGACTTCGCCGGTGGACTTCATCTCCGGCCCGAGGACCGCGTCCACCCCCGGGAACTTGACGAACGGGAAGACCGACTCCTTGACGGCGATGTGGGTGAGCTCACGGGCGTCGTACGCGGCGTAGGGTCCCAACGGGTGGCCCAGCATCGCACGCGTCGCGACCTTCGCGAGCGGCAGCCCGATCGCCTTCGAGACGAAGGGCACAGTCCGCGAGGCGCGCGGGTTCACCTCGAGGACGTAGACCGTCTCGCTCTGGATCGCGAACTGCACGTTGATGAGGCCGATGACTCCGAGCGCCTTCGCCAGCGCTTTCGTCTGCTCGCGCAGCGTTTCGATCTGGTCCTCGCCGAGCGAGTAGGGGGGAAGCGCGCACGCCGCGTCGCCCGAGTGGACGCCGGCCTTCTCGATGTGCTCCATCACGCCCCCGATGATGACGCGCTCGGCGTCCGCGGCCGCGTCCACGTCGATCTCGATCGCGTCCTCGAGGAATTTGTCGATCAGGACGGGGTGCGCGGGGGAGACCAGCACGGCTTCGCGCATGTACTCGCGGAGATCCTCGGCGTCGTAGACGATGCGCATCGCCCGGCCGCCGAGCACGTACGACGGGCGCACGAGCATCGGGTAGCCGATCGACGAGGCGATCCCCTGGGCTTCCTCGAGCGAGCGCGCCGTGGCGCCCGCGGCCTGGCGTAGCCCGAGATCGGTGATGAGCTCGTGGAAGCGCTGGCGGTCCTCGGCGCGGTCGATGGCGTCGGGCGAGGTGCCCAGGATCGGGACGCCCGCCTCCCGCAGGGGCACCGCGAGCTTGAGCGGTGTCTGGCCGCCGAACTGGACGACGACGCCGAGCGGCCGCTCCTTCTCGACGATGTTCAGGACGTCCTCGAGCGTGAGGGGCTCGAAGTAGAGGCGATCGGAGGTGTCGTAATCGGTCGACACGGTCTCGGGGTTGCAGTTGACCATGATCGCCTCCACGCCAAGGTCCCGGAGCGCGAACGCGGCGTGGACGCAGCAGTAGTCGAACTCGACCCCCTGACCGATGCGGTTCGGCCCCGAGCCCAGGATAACCACCTTCGTGCGCGGCGTTGGCGGCGCCTCGTCCTCCTCCTCGTACGTCGAGTAGAGGTACGGGGTGTAGGCGACGAACTCCGCGGCGCACGTGTCCACCATCTTGAAGGTCGCGGTGACGCCTTGTTGCTTTCTGCACTGGCGAACCTCCGCCTCGGTCGTCCCCGCGAGCTCCGCAATACGCCGGTCGGCGAAGCCGAGCTGCTTGGCCCGCCGCATGACCTCGGGGTCGTCGAGGGCGGCGCGCGCGATCTCGGGCTCGGAGGCGACGATCTCGCGGATCCCCTCGAGGAACCACCGGTCGATCTGCGTGAGCGCGTGGATCTCCTGAGTCGAGAGGCCCGCGCGGTAGGCGTCACCGATCGCGAAGATGCGGTCGGGCGTCGGCACGCGCAGGAGATGGCGCAGCTCCTCGGCGACGACGGGCCGGCCGAGGGTGAGCCCCCAGCGGTCCTGCTCGAGGGAGCGAACCGCTTTCTGAAGGGCTTCTTTGAACGTGCGCCCGATGGCCATGACCTCGCCGACCGACTTCATTTGCGTGGTCAGCGTCCGGTCGGCCTCGGGGAACTTTTCGAAGGCCCACCGGGGGAACTTCACCACGCAGTAGTCGATCGCCGGCTCGAAGGACGCGGGCGTCTCGCGCGTGATGTCGTTCCTGATCTCGTCGAGCGTGTAGCCGACGGCGAGCTTCGCCGCGATCTTGGCGATGGGGAAGCCGGTCGCCTTCGAAGCGAGGGCCGAGGAGCGCGACACGCGCGGGTTCATCTCGATCACGACGAGTCGCCCGTCGTCGGGGTTGACCGCGAACTGGATGTTCGAGCCGCCCGTCTCGACGCCGATCTCCCGCATGATCGCGACCGCGGCGTCGCGCATGAGCTGGTATTCCTTGTCCGTGAGGGTCTGCGCGGGAGCGACGGTCAGCGAATCTCCGGTGTGGACACCCATCGGATCGACATTTTCGATCGAGCAGATGATGACCACGTTGTCGGCGAGGTCCCGCATCACCTCGAGCTCGAACTCCTTCCAGCCGATCACCGACTCCTCGACGAGCACCGTCGAGACGGGTGACGTCTGCAGCCCCCAGCGGACGGCCTCCTCGAGCTCGTCTGGGTTGTAGGCGATCGAGCCACCCGTGCCACCCAGCGTGAACGACGGCCGGATGATCGCCGGGTAGCCGATCTGACGGACGATCGTGCGCGCCTCGTCGAGGCTCCGCGCGTAGCCCGAGCGCGGGAGCGCGAGGCCGATGCGCTCCATCGCCTCCTTGAAGAGCTGGCGGTCCTCGGCCTTCCGGATCGCGGGGAGCTTGGCGCCGATCAGCTCGACGCCGAAGCGCTCGAGCGTGCCGTCCTCGGCGAGCGCGACCGCGAGGTTCAGGCCCGTCTGGCCGCCGAGCGTCGGGAGCAGCGCCTGCGGCCGCTCGCGCTCGATGATCTTGGCGACGAACTCGGGCGTGAGCGGCTCCACGTAGGTCCGCTGGGCGAGCTCCGGGTCGGTCATGATCGTCGCGGGGTTCGAGTTCACGAGGACGACCTCGAACCCCTCCTCGCGAAGCGCCTTCACCGCCTGGGTGCCCGAGTAGTCGAACTCGCACGCCTGGCCGATGACGATCGGCCCCGAGCCGATGATCAGGATTTTCCTGAGGTCCGTGCGCTTGGGCACTCAGGCCCCCCGGCCGCGCCGGCTATTCTTCGACCAGCCCATAGACGATCGACGTCTCCGGCACGGCCTCTTCACGGCGATAGAGGACATCGTCCAGACGCCCCTGGCCGATCCAGACGACCTCGCCGTTCCCCCAGAGCTTCTCGCCCAGGACGCTCATGCGCCGCTCGACGCGCTCGCGGATCGCGTGGGCTTCGAGGGACGTGTCGCTCGTCGTCGTGAACGACGTCCACTCGGGCTTCTGGCCGGTCCCTTCGGTCTTCCGATACGAGATCAGGTACTTGGGCATGACGACGCTCAGCCTCCCTTCCGTGTCATAAGGTCGGTGAACCGGTGGAACAGGTACTTGGCGTCGTGCGGGCCCGGCGACGCCTCCGGATGATACTGCACCGAGAACGCCGGCCACTCGCGGTGGGCGAGCCCCTCGCACGTGCCGTCGTTGAGGTTCACGTGCGTCGGCTCCCACCCGTGGCGGGCGACCGACGCGGGCTCGACCGCGAACCCGTGATTCTGCGCGGTGATCTCGACCTTGCCCGTCGCGAGGTCCTTCACGGGATGGTTCGCGCCGTGGTGGCCGAACTTGAGCTTGTAGGTGCTGCCGCCGCTGGCGAGCCCCATGATCTGGTGGCCCAGACAGATCCCGAAGACCGGCAGGCGGCCGAGGAGCCCGCGGACCGACTCGATCAGGTAGGGCACGGCCTCCGGGTCGCCCGGCCCGTTCGAGAGGAAGACGCCGTCGGGCTTCGTCTCGAGCACCGCCTCCGCGGGCGTCGCCGCGGGCACGACCGTGACGTGAGCGCCCGCCATCCGGAGCTGGCGCAGGATGTTGTGCTTGATTCCACAATCGTAGGCGACGACCCTGAAGCGCGGCGGCGGCGGTGCCACGTAGCCGTGCCCAAGCTTGAAGCCGCCCTCGCTCCAGCCGTAGGGCTCGGCGACGGTGACCTCGGCGACGAGGTCGCGTCCGACGAGGCCCGGCAGCGCGCGGGCACGCGCGAGCAGCTCCGCCGGATCGCGCGCGACCGACGAGATGATCCCGTCCTGGGCGCCGTGGTCGCGGAGGTGGCGCGTGAGGGCGCGGGTGTCGATGCCCTGGAGACCGACGATGCCGTGCCGCTCGAGGTACTCGTCGAGACTCAGCGCCGAGCGGAAGTTCGAGGCGATCGGTGAGCACTCACGGACGATGAACCCGTTCGCCCACGGCCGCCGCGACTCGACGTCCTCCTCGTTGATCCCGTAGTTGCCGATCAGCGGGTACGTCATCGCCACGATCTGCCCTCGATACGACGGGTCGGTCAGAATCTCTTGATACCCCTGCATCGCCGTATTGAAGATCACCTCTCCCCAGGTTTCCCCCAGCGCGCCGAGGGGTTGCCCGCGGAAGACGCGGCCGTCGCGGAGCACGAGCCAGGCCGGATTCACGGGCGCACGACCTGATTCATAGGCTCGCCTCGGACGGCGGGGCCCCAGCCCCGCGACGTCCTGCGGCTCGCACGACCTCATTCATAGGCTCGCCTCGGACGGCGGGAGCTCGCTCACAGACTCGCCTCGCCTTCGGCTGCGGCTCGCACCGCGGCCCCGCGCTGTCCAAAGGTTTGCACGACGTTCCCGCCGACGATCGTCATCCACGGCCCGCCGGTGAGTGTGAAGCCGCCGAACGGAGTGTTCCGGCTCTTCGAGCGGAACCGCGCGGGGTCGACGGTCCACTCGGTGTCGGGGTCGAGGATCGTCACGTCCGCCGGGGCGCCGGGCGCGAGGCTCCCGCCCCGCAGGCCGAGGAGCCGTGCCGGATCGCGCGAAAGCCGGGAGACGAGCGTCGCGAGCGGCAGGAGGCCGGGACGCACGAGCCGGTCCAGCAGCAGGGCCACGGCGGTCTCGAGCCCGACGATGCCGAAGGCGGCCGCATCGAACTCGCCCTCCTTCTCCGCGAGCGCGTGCGGCGCGTGATCGGTCGCGATGCAGTCGATCGTGCCGTCGACGAGCGCCTCGAGGAGCGCCTCGGTGTCGCGCTTGGTCCGGAGCGGCGGCGCCATCTTCGTGTTGGGGTCGAACGTTCGCACGGCGTCCTCGGTGAGGAGGAGATGATGCGGCGTGACTTCCGCCGTCACGCGCACCCCGCGCGATTTTCCTTCGCGGACGAGGCGGACGGCCCCCGCCGTCGAGAGGTGGGCGATGTGGACGTGGGCGCCCGTCAGCTCGGCGAGGAGGATGTCGCGCGCGACCATCACGTCCTCGGCGGCCGCGGGCGCGCCCGGCAGCCCGAGCTCCGTCGAGACCACGCCCTCGTTCATCGTGAAGCCGCGGGCGAGGGGCGCGTCCTCGGCGTGGCTGATCACGGGGAGGCCGAAGGGGAGGACGTACTCCATCGCGCGCCGGTAGAGGCCCGCGTTCATCACGCACGCGCCGTCGTCCGAGAAGGCGACGCAGCCTGCCTCGGCGAGCTCCGCCAGCTCGGCGAGCTCCTCGCCCCGGAGGCCGCGCGTGACGGCGCCGATCGGATGGACGCGCACCGTGCCGTCCGCCCGCGCCGTGGCGAGGATGTAGTCGGTGACGGCGCGGTTGTCGTTGACGGGACTCGTGTTCGCCATGCACGCGACCGCGGTGAACCCACCCGCCGCCGCAGCGCGCGTGCCCGTCGCGATGGTCTCCTTGTACTCGTGGCCGGGCTCGCGCAGGTGGACGTGGATGTCGATGAACCCCGGGCAGACGATCTTGCGCGCGGCGTCCACGACCTCCGCTCCCGCGGGCGCCTCGAGGCGCTTTCCGACGCGCTCGATCTTGCCGTGGGCGATCAGCACATCCTGCACGCCGTCCGTGGTGTTTGCCGGGTCGATGACGCGGCCGTTCTTCACGAGCAGACTCACGGCGCCTCCCCCTTGCTGCCCGCGAGCAGGAGCAACACCCCCATCCGCACGGCGACGCCCTTCGTCACCTGGTCCAGGATCACCGAGTACGGGCCGTCGGCGACCTCGGGCGAGAGCTCGATGCCGCGGTTGACCGGCCCCGGGTGCATGATCAACACGTCCGGGCGCGCGTGGCTCGCGAGCTTCTCGAGCGTGAGCCCCCAGTAGCGCGAGTACTCGCGGAGGGACGGGATGAGGCCGTTCGTCATGCGCTCGTGCTGGAGCCGCAGCATCATGATCACATCCACGTCCCGGATCGCGTCCTCGAGGCGGTAGCTCACTTTCACGCCGAGCTCCTGCACGAAGGGCGGGATCAGCGTCGGTGGCCCCGCGACCGTCACCGTCATGCCGAGCTTGCGCATCCCGTGGATGTCGGACCGCGCCACGCGGCTGTGGGCGACGTCGCCGACGATCGCGACGTGGAGCCCGTCGAAGTGCGCCTTCTTCTCGCGGATCGTCAGGAGGTCCAGGAGCGCCTGGGTCGGGTGCTCGTGCGCCCCGTCACCCGCGTTCACGATCGAGCACGGGAGCGTGCGCGCGAGCAGCTCGGCGGCGCCGGCCGAGGAGTGCCGGACGATGACGACGTCCGGGCTCATCGCGGCGATCGTCTTCGCCGTATCGATGAAGCTCTCGCCTTTCGTGGTGCTCGAGCCGCCGGCCGAGAAATTGATGACGTCAGCCGAGAGCCACTTGCCGGCGATTTCGAACGAAGTGCGCGTGCGGGTGGACGGCTCGTAGAAGAGGTTGACGATGGTCTTGCCCCGGAGGGCCGGCACCTTCTTGATCTCCCGCGTCGCGATCTCCTGAAGGGACGCCGCGGTGTCGATCAGCAGGACGATCTCGCTCGCGTCGAGCTCCCGCATCGTGAGCAGATGCTTCCGCGTCCAGCCCATGCTCAGGCCTCCTCGGGTTCTTCGATCACCACGCGGTCTTCGCCGTCGTGCTCGCGGAGCCGGACGGCCACGCTCTCGCGCCTGGAGGTCGGGAGGTTCTTGCCGACGTAGTCGGGGCGGATCGGCAGCTCGCGGTGGCCGCGGTCGATCAGGATCGCGAGCTGGATCGCCTTCGGCCGCCCGAGGTCGATGATGGCGTCGAGGGCGGCGCGGACGGTGCGACCCGTGAAGAGCACGTCGTCCACGAGGATCACGGTCTTGTTCTTGATCGAGAAGGGGATGTCGGTCCCGCGGATGAGCGGCGCGCCGCGCAGGCCGAGGTCGTCGCGGTAGAGCGTGATGTCGAGCGTTCCCACGGGCAGCGCCGCGCCGTCGATCTGGGCGATCTTGGCGGCGAGCCGGTGCGCCAGCGTGACGCCTCGGGTGCGCAGGCCGACGAAGGCGACCTCCGAGGCCCCGCCATTCTTCTCGAGGATCTCGTGGGCGATGCGGGTGAGGGCCCGGTCGAGCGCCGCGTCGTCGAGAACCTGGGCCTTCTCTCGGAAGCGCGGTACGGGGGAAGCCATCTTCTCTCCTTACGGGCCTCTCGGGGCTCGCTTAAAGGAAAGGCGCGAACGACTACCGTCACTCTACACGCGGGGGTCCGTCGCTGTCAACCGCCTCGCCCCACGCGCGGAGGAGATCGAGCGCAAGGAACGCGAGGGCGCCCAGCATCAGGAGCGCGCCGGCGCCGAACATGAGGCGACCGAGGGTCTCGGCCCGGTGGAGCAGACCCGTCACCCCGAGGAGGTAGTTCCAGTCGTGGATGAGCCCGTCGGCGAGCAGCGGCAGCGCCATCGCGCGGCCGTCGGCCGCGTAGACCGCGACGTCGGTGAGCGACTGCCCCATCCAGAAGAGTGCGACCGCGGCGGAGGCGCGCTGCCGCGTGCGCAGGAAGGCCACGACGCAGACCGCGGGGATCAGGACCTGGTTCAGCGAGCCGCCGAGCACCGCGACGAAGCGCCCGAAGAAGCCGAAGATCAGGTGGCCCGCCTCGTGGAAGACGAGGTTCACACCGTGGAGGAACGCGCCGGGCCCGCCCGTGGCGAGCGTCAGGCCCTGGCCGAGAACTCTGAATGCGACCCAGAGGAGGAGCAGGAGGCCGACGGCGCGGCCGGCGACCGCGGGCATCAATCCGCCAGCGTCGCGACGACCGGCGCGTGGTCGGAGGGCTTCGTCCCCTTGCGCTCGTCGCGGTCGATCTCGACGGCGTGGCAGCGCGCGGCGAGCGCGGGCGTCAGCAGGATGTGGTCGATTCGGAGCCCCCAGCCGCGGTGGAAGGCGCCGGCGCGGTAGTCCCACCAGGTGAAGAGACCGCCCTCCTGACGGTGAAGCCTGAGCGAGTCACGGAGCCCCCATGCGATGAGCTCACGAAACGCCGCACGCTCGGGGTCGCTGAACATGATCTGGCCGCGCCACTTCTCCGGGTCCCAGACGTCGCGATCCTCCGGGGCGATGTTGAGGTCGCCGCAGAGCACGACCGCTTCGTCGGGCTTGGCGGAAGCCTCGAGGAAGGCGCCGAAGCGGCGATACCAGTCGAGCTTGTACGCGTACTTGTCCGAGCCGACCTCCTGGCCGTTCGGCCCGTAAACGCTCATGACCGTGAGGCCGGCGACACGCGCCACCAGGAGGCGCCGCTGGGCGTCCTCGCCCTCGTCTGGGAGCCGTCGCGCGATCGCCTCGGCGCCGGCGCGCGCGAGGACCGCCACGCCGTTGTAGGTCTGCTGACCGGCGGCCAGGGCCGTGTAGCCGAGCCCCGCGAGCTCGGCGAACGGGAACTGGTCGTCGGCGACCTTCGTCTCCTGGAGGCACACGATGTCGGGCCGCCGCCGCTCGAGCCACGCGAGGAGGCGCGGCAGCCGCGTCCGGATCGAGTTCACGTTCCACGTCGCGATCTTCACGGCGACGATCGTAGCGCTGGCGACAGGAGGTCGTCCAGGGCCGCCGGCCGCCCGCACGCCCGGCGGCGCGCGCCGCGCTCAGGAATCCCGGCTGGGCGGGACGAGGTTGTAGGCCTTGAGCTTTCGGTAGAGGTGGCTCCGCTCGATGCCGAGCCGCTCCGCCGTGCGCGTCACGTTCCAGTCGTTGGCCCGGAGCTCCGCGAGGATATACGCGCGCTCGAAGCTCTCCCGCGCGTCCCTGAGCGACCGTTCGCCCGCCTCGCCCGCGGGTGTGGCGGCTTTCGGGCGAAGCGGCGCCGGCAGGTCGTCAGCCCCGATCACGTCGCCGGGGGTCATGATCACGAGGCGTTCCACCATGTTGCGGAGCTCGCGCACGTTCCCGGGCCAGTCGTAGGCGACGAAGTAGCCGAGCGCCTCGCCCGAGACGGTCTTGAGCCGCTTGCCGTTCTCCCCGCAGAAGAGCGCGATGAAGTGATCCACGAGTAACGGGATGTCGTCCTTGCGCTCGCGCAGGGCGGGCACCTCGATCGGGATGACGTTGAGACGGTAGTAGAGGTCCTCCCGGAAGCGCCCGTCGCGGATCAGCGTCTCGAGATCGCGGTTGGACGCCGCGATCACGCGCACGTCGATCCGCACCGTGTCCTTGCCTCCGACGCGCTCGAATGCCTGCTCCTCGAGCGCCCGGAGCACCTTCGCCTGCGTCTTCAGGCTCATGTCGCCGATTTCGTCCAGGAAGAGCGTGCCGCCGTCGGCGAGCTCGAACTTCCCGCGGCGGCGCGCGAGCGCGCCCGTGAAGGCGCCCTTCTCGTGGCCGAACAGCTCGGACTCGATCAGCTCGTCCGGGATCGCGGCGCAGTTGACCTCGACGAACGGCTGCTCGCGCCGCGCCGACCGGGCGTGGACGGCGCGGGCCACCAGCTCCTTGCCGCTGCCGTTCTCGCCCCGGATCAGCACGCGGCCGGTCGTCGGGGCGGCGGTGACGATCTGCTCGCGGAGCCGGCGGACCGGCTCGCTCTCGCCGATGATCTCGGCGCGCCCGGCGAGGCTCTCGCGGAGCGCGGCGTTCTCGCGGGCCAGCCGCGCGTGCTCGAGCGCCCGGGTGACGATGAGCAGCGTCTTCTCGAGGGAGAGCGGCTTCTCGATGAAGTCGTACGCGCCGAGCTTGGTGGCCTTCACCGCGGTCTCGATCGTGCCGTGCCCGGAGATCATCACGACGATCGCGTCGGGACGGGTGCGCTTGATCTCGGCGAGCGTCTCGAGGCCGTCCATGCGCTCCATCCAGATGTCGAGAAAGGTGAGGTCGGGTGACTCGTCGGCGACGACCCGGAGCGCGTCGGCGCCGCTGCCGACGGCGGTCACGCGGTAGCCCTCGTCCTCCAACACGCCGCGCAGCGTCGCCTGGATCCCGGGCTCGTCGTCGACGATTAAGATGTGCTCGCCGGCCATGTCAGTTGACTGCCGGCTTCGCCGGCGCAACCGATCCTGGGGGGAGGCATCGGAAGGGGGGCGAAGCCCCCCTCCGAGTCAAACCGCGGTGAGTTCGACGCGCCCCTGGGCACATGCGCTAGGCCTCGACCGGCGTGGGGGTGCGCGACACGGGCACCTCGATGATGAACCGGCTGCCGCGCGGCTCGTTGTCCTCGACGTGGATCGTGCCGCCGTGCTCGGCCACGATCTCCCAGACGATCGGCAGCCCGAGCCCCATGCCCGCGGCCTTGGTCGAGAAGTAGGGCAAAAAGAGCTTCTCCTTGTCCTCGGGACTGATGCCGGGCCCGGTGTCGGTCACGATGATCCGGGCGTGGCCGTTATCGGCGACCAGGGCCGTCTCCACGACGACCTCGCCCACGCTGCCCACCGCCTCGACGGCGTTGTCGACCAGGTTCAGCACCGCGCGCTTGATGTGGTCGGGATCCACCTCGACGGGCGGCAGGTTCTCGGCGTGCCGCGCGGCCAGCGTGAGCGCCGGGTGCGCCTCGCGGTAGAGCGCCACCACAGACTCGACGAGCGGTCGGAGGTCGGTGGGCCGGGGGACCAGGGCGGGCATGCGGGCGAAGCGCGAGAACTCGTCGACGAGGCGCCGCAGGCCGTCGACCTCCTGGATGATCGTCCCGGTGCACTCCGCCACGAGCTCCGCGTCGTCGCCCGCGGTCCGCCCGAGCCGCCGCCGCAGTCGCTGGGCGGAGAGCTGGATCGGCGTCAGCGGGTTTTTGATCTCGTGCGCGATCCGCTGCGCCACCTCCCGCCACGCCGCTACGCGCTGCGCCTTGAGCAGCTCGGTGAGGTCTTCGAAGACGAGGACCGCGCCCGCGTACTCGCCCTCCGGCCCGCGCAGCGCGGTCGCCGCGGCGAGCAGCGAGAGCGACGTGCCGCCCCGCCGCAGGTGAAGCTCCTGCTCGACGGCGCCGGGCTTCGGCCGCCGCGTCCGGTGGACGAGCGCCACCACGTCCCTGACCTCGGCGCCGGCAAAGACCTCCTCGAGGAGCTGGCCGACGGCCGTCTCGCTCACCCCGAACATGCGCGCCGCGGCCCGGTTGATGGTCGTGAGCCGCCCGAGCGGGTCGAACGAGACGACGCCGCTCGAGAGCGTCTCGAGCACGGTCTCGATGTAGCGGCGGCGGTCCTCGAGCTCCGTGTGCTTGTCGGAGAGGTCGAGGTACGCCTCCTCCAGCCGCCGATTGGATTCGCCGAGGTCGTCGGTCATCCGGTTGAACGACGCCACGAGGGCGCCCAGCTCGTCGTCGGCGCGCGCCTGGACCTTGTAGCTCAAGTTGCCGGCCGCGACCTCGCGCGTGCCCTCGGCGAGCTCGGCGATGGGGCCCGTGATGCCGCGCGCCAGGTAGAGCCCGAACCAGGCGAACGAGAAGACCACGATCAGCGTCATCAGGAGGAACAGGAGGATGTAGATGCCCTTGATCGGCGTCTTCAAGAGCTTGAGCTGCTTGTACTCCTGGAACGCCTGCGAGATCCCACGCACCCGCGCCTCGAGGCGCTCGGCGACGTGCGTGGCGACCACGACGACGCCGACGACGCGGGGCGGGGCGTCGCCCTGCGGCGACCAGATCGGCATGAAGGCCTCGATGAGGTCCCCGGACTGAAGCTCGCGGACCGTCGTCACCTCCTGGCCGGCGAGTCCGTGCTTGAGCTGGCTCTCGTTCACGTCGCGGGTCGGAACGTCGCCGAGCACCGGATCCTTCACGTGCACGAACTCCTGACCCCGCGCGTTGAAGACCGTGATCGCGCTGATCCCGAGCTGCTCCTGTTGCTCGACCAGGTACGTCGCGAGGGCCTTGCGCCGGCCCTCGCCGAGGAGGCCCTCGCGGTCGATCACGCGGCCGATGTGCTGCGCGTGCCGGAGCGCGGTCCGCTCGAGGTTGTTGTAGTACGTCTGCGCCACTCCCAGCGCCTGGTCGAGCGGTCGCTCGACCTGCGGCTTGAACCACCCCTCGATCGACTTATTGATGAAGTTGGACGCGATGAGGAAGATCAGGATCGCCGGCGCGAGCGAGAGCGACAGAAAGGCGAGCACGAGCTTGGTCTTGAACTTCGCGCCGATGACGTTCTGGCGCCGCTCGAACCAGAGCTTGACGAGGTTGCGGAACAGCAGCACGACCAGCAGCAGCAGGACGATCAGGTTGAGGTTCAGGAGAGCGAAGATCGTGATGTTCGAGGCGATCGGCAGATCAGGCGCGTAGACGTCGGTGTCCACGAGGTTCGCCACGCCGATGAGGAACAGGAACCCCGCGATGATCAGGAGGTTGCGCTTGCGCCGGTTCGCGTCGCTGAGCAGCGGCACTACTGCACCCGCTGGATCGTGCGGTAGGCGGACTGACGGAAGGTCTGCTCCGCCGTGCCGGCCAGCCGCGCGAGGAAGGTGTTCTCGCCGTTGAGCGCCGCCTCGGCGTTGACCCGGATGTAGATCACCGCGCTGGGGTCGAGCGCGCTGGCCGGCGTCATTTTGAGGCCGCGCAGCTCGGAGAGGACGCGTTGGGCATCGCGGACGTCACGCGTGATGTGGACGGGCCGCGTCTCGCCGCTGAGGGACGCGACCTTGAACTCCTTGGTCACGACGTTGTAGACGAGGGAGCGCTCGACCACCTTCGTCGTCAGCCGCTGGTCGGGCCAGTAGCGTTTGTAGTGCCAGAGCTCGACGGTGAACCGCACGTGCGTCGGAATGCCGCCCTGGATCCCCTCCTGGAACGCGTCGGGGACGGCGCCGAGCAACACGACGTGCACCGTCACCTCCTGGTCGTTGAGGAAGACGTCGAGGTCGCTGATGCGTAGCTCGGCGCGCGCGGGCGCCGTGACCCCCAGCGCCAACGCCGCCGCGAGGAGCGAGCGCGTCAGACAGGCAGCACGCATACGGCGGACAGAGCATTATAGCGTGGGAGGTCGGGGGGGCCCGCCGCTCAGATGGCGGCGAGCCCGGGGGCGGGTACCCGCGGCAGGACGCTGAGGGCGGCACCCACGGGCCGCCGCGCGAGGCCGAGGGCGTGCTGGATCGCACGCACGAGCTCGACGTTGAGGGTGTGGCCCCCGTTGCGCGCGACGACGTGCGCGAGGATCGGGCGGCCGAGGAGCGCGAGATCGCCGATGAGATCGAGGATCTTGTGCCGGACGAACTCGTCGCGGTAGCGCAGGCCGTTGAGCGGCCCGCCCTTCGCGAGCACGACCGCGTTGTCGAGCGAGCCGCCGCGCGCGAGCCCGTTCTTCCGCATGATTCCCAGGTCCTTGAGAAACCCGTAGGTGCGCGCCGGGGCGACGTCCTCGACGAAGGAGCGCTCCGTGGCGGGCGCCCAGGACAGGACCTGCGTGCCGATGGCCGGGTGATCCACGTCGAGCGTGTAGCTGATGCGGAACGCTGGCGCGGGGAAGATGTGGATCCAGCGCCCGTCGCTCCCGACGCGGATCGGGTTGGGCAGCGTGAGCGACCGTCGGCGCGCCGACTGCGGATTCCGTCCGGCGGCGGCGAGGAGCGCGACGAAGGGCTTCGCGCTGCCATCCATCGCGGGGATCTCGGGCCCCTCCACCCCGACCTCGAGGTTGTCGATGCCGAACCCGGCCGCGGCTGCCAACAGGTGCTCGACGGTCGCGACCCGCGTGCCGTTCTTCCCGATCGTGGTGGCGTAGTGGGAGTTGACGACGCTTTCGGGAGCGGCGGTGATCCGGTCGTCGCCGGCCCGGAACACGATGCCGGTGTCCTCGGGCGCCGGGGACAGCGTCACCTTCGCCTGCTTGCCTGAGTGAAGACCCACTCCCTCCAGCGTGACCCGCTTTTTGATCGTGTATTGGCGCATGGGTCCGGCGGACGAGCAGCAACGTCAATGCCACGCGTCTCAAAAGTCAGCAAGTAGCTGACGCATAAGGTTTTCTCTGTCGGACCGGGATGACTGCCGTGCCTCTAGGGTGGCATCGATGACACGCGGGTACCGGACGGTTGTCTCGCATGGGAGACACCAGAGAGAATGTTCAGACGTCCACGATCACGCTGACCTGGTGGCGCCCATCGCGCTCCGTGACGCTCGCCTGGTGAAGAGTCGCGGCCTTCACGACGGTTCCCGCCCGGTGGCGACGCGTATCGAACTCCTCACCGTGGACCACGCCGTGGGCGACCGTGTCGCTCACCCGGAGGACCGTGATGCGGTGGGCGACGAAGCCCTCGATCTCGTGCACGTAGAGACACTCGTTGATCCAGTTGACGAGCAGGGTCTCGGGCGAGTCGGCCTGCGCGCGGACCTCGCGGTGCTCGCGCTCGTCGACCTCGTCGGGCGAGACGATCAGCGCGAAGACGCCGAGCGCCGCCTGGGCGAACGCCTCCGCCCGAGTCGGACCCCACGCGCGCACGCCCACGTCGGCGTCCACGTCGAACTGCTCCCATCCCGCGACGGTCATGATAACGGGGGCCGCGAGGCCGGTGCGGTCGGTGGGTGGCCCGAGACAAGGCGCGACCCGGCTGCGTTCCGCTTGTCGCTATTCATTCCATCGAGGGCCGCGAGCCCGGCGCGTTCGGTGGCTGGCCTGAGACAAGGCACGCCCCGGCTCCGTTCGGCCAGTCGCCATTCACTGCAGGTCGCCGAATCGGCTCTGGAGGATGGCGAGAATCGCGGCGCCCGCGGTCTCGGTCCTTAATATTCGCGCCCCGACGCCGACGACCCTGAAGCCGTGGGCCTCCGCGGTCTCGACCTCCCGGCGAGACAATCCCCCTTCGGGCCCGACGAGAAGATGCACGCGAGCGCCCACGGGCAGGGTGGGGGGCAGGCTCTGAGTGAGTGTTGTTCCGAACGGAAGAGCCTGCCCCCCACCCGGCCCCTGCGCCGCTGCGGCTTCCCCCCCGCCCTCCCCGTGGGCGGCCGCGCCTTCCCACAGGCAGAGCCGAAGCTCGGCCGGCTCGTCGAGCGCCAGAAACTCGGGGAGCGGCCGCGGGACCTCGACGGCTGGGATGACGGCGCGGCCGCACTGCTTCGCCGCTTCCTTGGCCACGCGCTGCCAGCGCCGCGCGCGCTCACGCCAGCGGCTTGGCTCGAGGGTGACGATCGTCCGCTCCGTGGTCACCGGCACGACACGCACCACGCCGAGTTCGGTGGCCGCGCGCACGATCGCCGCCAACTTGTCGCCCTTCGGGACCGACTGGACGAGTGTGATCCGGAGCGGCGATTCGGCGTCGGTCCGCGCGACGCCGAGGACGGTGCCCGTGACGGTTTCGCCCACGTCTTCGAGGCGGACCGTGACATCGTGGCCAGCGCCGTCGGCGGCGATCACCCTGTCGCCCGCCTTGAGACGCAGCACGCGCGCGAGGTGACGTGATTCGTCTCGGTCGAACGCGACGCGGCCGTCGTGGATCCGGTCAGGCGCGATCGTGAAGCGGCGCACGGACGAGCTCGAGGGTGGTCCAGCCCTCCACCGAGATCGAGGCGCGCGTCGCGAAGCCGTGGCCGCCGACCGCGACCTCGACGCCGGCCGCCTCCGCGTCCAGGACGCCGCCGAGCACGAGCGCGCCTCCGGGAGCGACGTAGCGGGCGTAGCGCGGCGCCAGCCTGAGGTGCGCCGTGGTCAGGAGGTTGGCCACGACGAGCGGCGCCGCCGAGTCCGCGAGGGCGCCTGCGTCACCGAGGACGCAGCGCACGCGATCGCAGACCCGGTTGCGGGCCGCGTTGGCCATCGCGGAGGCGACGGCGTCGGGATCGTCGTCGACGGCGAGAACCTGACCGACGCCGAGCCGCGCCGCGGCGATCGCGAGCACGCCCGAGCCCGTCCCGAGGTCGATCAGCCGGCGCGGAGCCGTCCGGGCGATCAGCGACTCGAGCCGCTCGAGGCACCCGAGCGTGCTCGGATGCTGGCCCGTGCCGAAGGCGCGGCCGGGCTCGATCGCGATCACCACACGCCCGTTCGCGGGCGGCCGGTCCCAGGGCGGGGCGATCAGCAGGCGCTTGCCGACCGGCAGCGGGCGGAAGTGCGCACGCCAGGCCTCCGCCCAGTCCTCGTTCGCGAGCGCGACGACGCTCGGCTCGCCGGCGCCGGGAAAGCCGAGCTCGCGCAGTCCGGCGAGGTACTCGCGGACACTCTCCTCGAGGGCGCGGGCGAAGGTGGTCTTCGGGAAGAAGGCGCGAAGCCTCGGGGGGCGGCCGGGCGCCTCCTCCTCGACGACGCCGAGCGCGCCCAGCTCCCACACGAGGTTCGTCACGCCCTCGGACGCCTCCTCGGGGACCTCCACGGTGAGCTCCCAGTAACGGGAGGACGACATCGGCTCAGCCGAGCCGCTTCTTCATGCGCTCGAGGAACGCTTGTGCCAGCGGTCCGCGCTCGCCCTTCGACGCGGCCTCGAAGGCGAGCAGCGCCTCGCGCTGCTTGGCGTTGAGCCTCTGCGGCACCTCGAGGATGAGCCGGTAGCAGAGATCGCCGTGGCCGCGCTGGCGGAGGTGGGGCATACCCTTGCCCTTCTGCTTGAGGATCTGGTGGGGCTGGCTCCCGGGCGGGATCCGGAGCTCCGCGGTGCCGTTGAGCACCGGCACCTGGACCTCGGCGCCGAGCGCCAGCTGCGCGAAGCTCACGGGCAGGTCGCAGTAGAGGTCGGCGCCCTCGCGCACGAAGACCTCGTGCTCGCGGATCCGCACGAGGACGTAGAGGTCGCCCGGCGGCCCGCCGTTGGCGCCGCCCGAGCCCTCGCCGCTCAGCCGGAGCTGCATCCCGTCCTCGATGCCCGCCGGGATCTTCACGGACAGGAGGCGCTCGGCGCGCTGGCGCCCCTCGCCCCGGCACCGCGTGCAGGGGTGCCGGTTCAGCTGGCCCGCGCCCTGACACTTGGGGCAGGGCTGCGCGACCGTGAGGAAGCCGTGCGTGCGCCGGACCTCGCCGCGGCCGTGGCAGAGGTCGCACGTCTCGAGCCGGCTCCCCGCCTCGACACCGGTCCCGCGGCAGGCGTCACACGGCTCGAGCCGCGGGATCTGAATCTTCGTTTCGACGCCGGCCGCCGCCTCCTCGAGCGTGATCTTGAGCTCGTACTGGAGGTCTTCACCGCGGGCGGCGCGGGAGCGGCGGCTCGAGCGCGCGCCGCCGGCGAAGAAGTTCTCGAAGATATCCTCGAACAGCGTGCCGAAGCCCGTGTCCGTGAAGCCCCCGCCCGCGGCCGGACCGGCCGTCCCGAACCGGTCGAAGTGCGCGCGCTTGTCGGCGTCGGAGAGGACGGCATACGCCTCGTTGGCTTCCTTGAAGCGCTCCTCGGCGTGCTTGTCCCCCGGGTTGCGGTCGGGGTGGTATTGCATCGCGAGCTGCCGGTACGCCTTCTTCAGATCCGCGTCGGTCGCGCTGCGTGGGACTCCGAGGACCTCGTAGTAGTCGCGCGGCACGGGCTCAGGCGTCCGCGTCGGGCGCGGCGGCGACCACGACGAGCGCGGGGCGGAGGACGCGGTCGTGCAGCAGGTACCCCGGCAGCTGCTCGCTCACGACGGTGTTGGGCGCGGCCTGTCCGCTCACCACACGCGCGATCGCTTCGTGCCGGGTCGGGTCGAAGGTCTGGCCGACCGCGGAGTAGCGCGTGACACCCGCGCGCTCGAGCACCTTCAGCAGCTCGCGCTGGATGAGCTCGACGCCCTCCACGAGGTTCGCCGCGGTGCCCGCGGCCCGCGCGGCGTCGAGGGCCCGGTCGAGGTTGTCGAGCACGGGGATCAGGTCACGGAGCAGCGACTCGGTCGCGTACTTGGCGAACTCGTCGCGCTCGCGCTGGGCGCGCCGCCGCGTGTTCTCGGCGTCCGCGAGCGCACGGAGCAGGCGGTCGTGCTTCTCGTCGAGCTGGCGGCGGAGCTCCGCGACCTCAGACCTGGGAGCCTGGGCCGCCTCGGCCGACGGCGCCCCCTCGAGAGACATGGCGTCCTCCATCGGAGAATCGTCCACCATGATTGAATTATAGCAGCCGCGGAGCGCCGACCCCGGCTACGAGGGCAGATACAAGTCTTGGCGGACGCGCGAGAGCGCTTCGGTCACGTGGCGCGCGGTCTCGTTGACGACGGAGATGACGTCGGGGTAGGGGAGGCGGCGCGGGCCGACCACCCCGAGGATGCCGACCACCTGGTCGTGGTAGAGGTACGTCGAGGTGATCAGCGTGCACTCGCGCATCTCGGAGTACGGGTTCTCCTCCCCGATCGTGACGCGCAGCCCCTCGCCCTCGGCGAGCACGGTCATGAGGTCGGCGAGGCGCTCCTTCTGCTCGAACGTGCGCAGGAGGTCGCGCGTCGTCTCGATGTCCCAGAACTCGGGGTGGTCGAGCATGTTGATGGCGCCGCTGACGTACAGCGTGCGTCCCTTCAGCAGCGCGACGATCTGCTCGGTGACGGCGCGCGCCCGGGTGTGCAGGGTGTCGAGCGGGTCGCTCGGCGCCGACTCCATGTCGACGATCTGCTCGACGGTCCGCCCGCCGAACCGCCGCGAGAGCTCGCGCCCGATCGAGCGCACCTCGTCGGCGGAGCGGGGCGGCTCGAGCGTGACGGCGCGGGCCGTGACCCAGCCGGCGTCGGTCACGAGGACGGCGAGCGCGCGGTCCCCCTCCTCGAGGGGGATCAGCTCCACGCGGGCAAGGGTCGTATTCTGCAGCGGCGGCGCCAGCAGGAGCCCCGTCAGCTTCGTCGCGACCGACAGGTGCGCCGACGTGCGCTCCATGAAGCCGTCGATGCCCGAGCGCCGCGTGGGCAGCGTCCCGGGCGCTGGGGGCGCCTCGGCCGCCTGCGCCGGCGGGAAGGAGTTCACGTAGAACCGGTACGCCTTGTCCGTCGGCACTCGCCCCGCGCTCGTGTGCGGCTGGGCGAGGTAGCCCGTCTCCTCGAGCTCGGCCATCACGTTGCGGATCGTCGCCGGCGAGAGGGTCGGGAAGTGGCGCCTGGTTAGGACGCGCGATCCGACCGGCTCGGCCGAGTCGACGTACTCACGAATGATCGCGATCAGGACGTCGCGATGACGGGCATCCATCGACCTGAATTATAGCAATTCGACGAACAGCGCGTCCGAGAGGAGGAAGCCCGCCTCGGTCAGCCGCACCCGGTCGCCGGCGTCCGTCAGGAGTCGCTCGCCGCGCCACGCGTCGACCGTGCGGCGGAGCGGCGCGGCGTCACGGAGCCACCCCGCTCCTCGAGCAGGCCACCCACGGTTGGAACCGGGCTCGCGGCCCCCGCTACAGAGAAGCCGTGCGTCGAGCCACGCCGCCGGCACGCCGTCGGCGGTCCGGAGCCCGAGGATGAGGCGCTCGGCGAGGCGCTGGCGCGGCGTGAGCTCCTCGAAGGTGTCGAGCGGCAGCCGACCCTCCTCGAGCGTGTCCGCGTAGCGGGGCGTGGCCCGCACGTTCGCGTAGCGGACGCGACCGACGAAGCCGCACGCGCCCGGCCCGGCGGCGAGGTACTCCGCCGCGCGCCAGTAGATCTGGTTGTGGCGCGAGCGGAAGCCGGGCCGCGCGTAGTTCGAGATCTCGTAGTGCTCGAAGCCGCGCTCCGCCGCTGTCCGCGCGAGGCGCCAGTACTGCGCCACCACCGTCTCTTCGCGTGGCAGACCGGCGACGCCGGCGGCGCCCCAGAGGCTCCCCGGGTCCAGGGTGAGGCCGTAGGCGGAGAGGTGGTCGGGTTGCCAGCCGAGGACCGCGTCGACGGTGCGGCTCCAGCCCTCGAGGTCGAGCCCCGGCAGGCCGTACATCAGATCGACGCTGACGTTGTCGACGCCGGCGTCGCGTGCCGCCTCGAAGGCCTGGCGCGCCCCCCGCCCGTCGTGGAGCCGGCCGAGCCGCCGGAGGATCGCGTTGTCGAGCGACTGGACGCCGAGGCTCAGACGGTTCACCCCGGCCGCGCGGTACGCGTGGAGCTTCTCGCGAGTCACGCTCTCGGGGTTGCTCTCGACGGTGATCTCCGCGCCCGGGGCGACGGGGAACCGGCGCCGGAGGCGCGCGAGGATCTCCGCCAGCGCCGCGGGGTCGAGGAGCGACGGGGTCCCGCCGCCGAAAAAGACGGTCTCGATCCGCACGCGCGGGGCCCACGGGAGCGCGCCGAGCAGCTCGAGCTCGCGCCCGAGGGCGGCGAGGTAGCGCGTCATCGCGCTCGCGTCGAGCGGCGCCGTGTTGAAGCTGCAGTAGTGGCAGCGCTGCGCGCAGAACGGGACGTGGATGTAGAACCCCAGCGTGTCAGCCGCTGGCGGGTTGTCCGCCAGGATTGAACCGAGCGGGGTGTCCGCACGTGCGGAGCCGGGGCGTGCCTGTCTCAGGCCACCCACGGTCGGCGCCGGCCTCTCGGCACCCGTTAAGGTATATAGCGGGCCAGTCGCCACCAGCGGAGCCAGTAATGGTCGCCGTCCCACGACCAGTAGATCAGGAACGCCTTGCCCTTGATCTTGTCGCGCTTGACGAACCCCCAGTAGCGACTGTCCTGAGAGTTGTCGCGGTTGTCCCCCATGACGAAGTAGGAATCGGGCGGCACGAGCGTCGGCTCGCAGCCGTAGGCGTAGCCGCAGTAGGCGTCCTGCGCCGAGCGCCCGCCGTCGGCGAACTTCGTATAGGGCTCGACGAGCGATCTGCCGTTCACGTACACCTGGCGGCCGCGGATCTGGATCCGGTCGCCGGGCGTCCCGATGATCCGCTTGATGAAGTCTCGCCGCTCGTCTTGCGGGTACTTGAACACGATGATGTCGCCCCGGTGTGGGCTGCGGAGGCCCGGCATGTGCCAGGGGGTGAACGGCACCTCCGCACCGAAGAGGAATTTGTTCACGAGGATGTAGTCGCCGACGAGCAGCGTGTCCATCATCGAGCCGGACGGGATCGTGAAGGCCTGGACCACGAGCGTCCTGATGACGAGGGCGAGGAGGATCGCGATCCCGATCGCCTCCACGTACTCGCGCAGCGCCGACTTCCGCTTGGGCTTCGCCGCTTCGGCGACGCGCTCGGGCGCGGCCGGCGCCGGGACGGTCACACCGATCTTCGTGGGCTCGATCTCGATCTTGCGCTCGTCCATGCTCAGCTCTTCAGGACCGAGAGAAATGCCTCTTGCGGAACTTCGACGCGGCCGACCTGTTTCATGCGCCTCTTCCCTTCCTTCTGGCGCTCGAGGAGCTTGCGCTTCCGCGTGATGTCGCCGCCGTAGCACTTGGCGGTCACGTTCTTGCCCATCGCCTTCACGGTCTCGCGCGCGATGACCCGGCTGCCGATCGCGGCCTGGATGGCCACCTCGAAAAGCTGGCGCGGGATGACCGCGCGCAGCTTCTCGACGAGCGCCTTGCCCTTCTCGTACGCTTTGTCGCGGTGGACGATGACCGACAGCGCGTCGACGGGCTCGCCGTTGAGCAGGATGTCGAGCTTGACGAGATCCGAGGCGCGGAAGTCCGCGAACTCGTAGTCGAACGACGCGTACCCCTTGGAGATCGACTTCAGCTTGTCGTAAAAGTCCACGACGATCTCGGCCAGGGGGAAGTCGAACCGGATGTGCACGCGCGTGCCGTGGTACTCGAGCGCCTTGTGCTCGCCGCGCTTGTCCTGGGCGAGCTTGTAGATCGCCGTCATGAACTCCGTCGGGACGAAGACCGACGACGCGACGTACGGCTCCTTCATCTCGGCGATCCGGTCCGGCGTCGGCAGCTTCGACGGGTTCTCGATGTCGAGCACCTCACCCGCCGTGGTGAGGATCCGGTACCGGACGCTCGGCGCCGTGACGATCAACGAGAGGTCGAACTCGCGCTCGAGCCGCTCCTGGACGATCTCCATGTGCAGCGTGCCGAGGAACCCGCAGCGGAACCCGTAGCCGAGCGCGAGGGAGGTCTCCGGCTCGTAGGTGAAGGCGGGATCGTTGAGGCGAAGCTTCTCGAGGGCGTCGCGCAGGGCTTCGTAATCGGTGTCCTCGATCGGGTAGAGGCCGGCGAACACCATCGGCTTGGCGTCGCGGTAGCCGGGGAAGGGCGCGGCGGTCGGCCGCGCGGCCTCCGTGATCGTCTCCCCCACCTTCGCGTCAGCCACGCGCTTGATCCCCGCGATGATATAGCCCACCTGGCCCGCGGACAGCTCCTCGACGGGTCGCATGTCGGGCGAGAAGACGCCGACCTGCTGGACGTCGTCCGCGCGGCCGTTCGACATCAAGAGGATCCGCATCCCGGCGCGCACGTGGCCATCCGTGAGGCGCACGTAGACGACGACGCCCTGATACGAGTCGTAGAACGAGTCGAAGACGAGCGCCTTGAGGGGCGCGTCCGGGTCGCCGACCGGCGGCGGGATCCGCGTCACGATCGCCTCCAGCACCTCGGGCACGCCCGTCCCGTGCTTGGCGGAGATGGCGAGCGCCTCACTGCCGTCGAGGTCGAGCGTGGTCGTGATCGCCTCGCGCGTGCCCTCGACGTCGGCCGCCGGGAGGTCGATCTTGTTGATCACGGGGATGATCGTCAGGTGGGCGTCTCGCGCGAGGTAGAAGTTCGCCAGCGTCTGGGCCTCGATCCCCTGGGCGGCGTCGATGATGAGGATCGCCCCCTCACAGGCGGCGAGCGCCCGCGAGACCTCGTAGGAGAAATCCACGTGGCCGGGCGTGTCGATCAGGTTGAGGGTGTACTCGTGGCCGTCGCGCGCGCGGTAGAGGAGACGGACCGTGTGGGCCTTGATCGTGATGCCCCGCTCGCGCTCGAGATCCATCGAGTCGAGCACCTGGTCGACGGCCTTCTTGGCGTCCATCGTGCCCGTGAGCGCCAGGAGCCGATCGGCCAGCGTGGACTTCCCGTGATCGATGTGGGCGACGATCGAGAAGTTGCGGATGCGGGACAGGATCATCGACTCAGTCTAACACGCGGCCTTCCCCGCTCGCGGGCGCCCCGTCGCCGGTGGCGTCAGCGGGCGAGCGTCGCGCGCTCGGGAATCACGGCCCCCGACTCGAGCACGATCCCCGCGCCCACGCGCGCGTGCGTGCCGATCTTGACGTCGGCGCCGATGACGCACTCGCGCAGCACCGCGCCCGCGCCGACCTCGACCCGCTCCCAGAGGACGGCGCCCTCCACCCGCGCGTCCGGGCCGATCGTCGAGCCGTCGCCGATGACGGCGGCCGGCCCCACCTGGCAGCGCGGGTGCAGCGTGACCCGCGCGCCCAGGACCGCGGGCGGGACGACGCGGGCGTCGGACGCCGCCGAGCCGCCGGCCGCGCGCCAGCTTCCCCCGTCCCACGCACCCGCCGGCGCGAGGAGCATGCGGGCGCGCCCCTCGAGCAGGTCCATCTGCGCCTCGCGGTAGGCGGCGGGGCTCCCGATGTCCCGCCAGTACGCCGGCGCGCACCAGCCGTAGCTCGGGACGCGGTCGGCGATCAGCGCGGGGAAGAACTCGCGTTCGATGGACACGGGCCGGTCGCCCGGGATGCGCCGGATGAGCGCGGCGTCGAGGAGGTACACGCCCGCATTCACGGTGTCGGTGGTGATCGTCTCCGTCGCCGCCGGCTTTTCGCGGAAGCGCGCGAGGCGCGAGTCGGCGTCGAGCTCGACGAGGCCGTACTGGCGCGGGTCGGTGACGCGCGTCAGGAAGATCGTCGCGCGGGAGTCACGCTCCGCATGGAACCGCTGCATCGCGGACAGGTCCACGTCCGTCAGGACGTCGCCGTTGAAGACGAACACCGTCCCCGCCACGAGGTCGGCGGCGTTCTTGACACCGCCGCCCGTCCCGAGCGGCTCCTTCTCGACCACGTACCGGAGCCGCACCCCGAGCTGGCTGGCGTCGCCCAGCGCCGCGCGGACGTCGTCCACGCGGTAGGAGCAGGCGAGGATGACGTCGGTGACGCCGTGCTCGCGCAGCAGGGCGAGCTGGAAGGCGAGGAAGGGACGGTTGAGGAGCGGCACGACCGGCTTGGCGCGCGCGAGCGTGAGGGGGCGCAGCCGCGTCCCCTGGCCGCCCGCCAGAATCACCGCCTGAGCCGGTCGCTCGCCCGCCACTACCGTCCCGGCGACCAGGCCTCGGCCTCGTTGATCAGCATCACCGGGATCCCGTCACGGATCGGGTAGGCCTTGCGACAGGCCGGACAGATGATGCGGGTCTCCTCGAAGAGGAGATCGCCCTTGCACGCCGGGCAGACCAGAATCGCCTTCAGCTCGTCGTCGATCATGCGCGGGTCTCCTTTGGAGCGGGGTTCGCGAGCCCGCCTCCACCGTGGGTGGCCTGCTGGAGGTTCGCGTGGCTCCGTTCTCTGAAGTATTCGAGCGTCTTCGCCAGACCGGCGTCAAGCGGCGTCGCGGCGACCCACCCGAGGAGGGCCTTCGCGCGGGAGGCGTCGAGCACGCTCTTCCGCTGCTCGCCGGGCCGCGCCGGCCCGTGGCGCGACGGGCGCGTCACGCCGGCCAGGCGCGCGAGCCGTGCGTAGAGGTCGTTCACCGACGTCGCGACGCCGGTGCCGATGTTGACCACACCCGTGGCGTCAGCGTGCGCCAGGGCGCGTGCCACCGCATCCGCCACGTCCCCGACGTAGACGTAGTCCCGCGTCTGCTCGCCGTCGCCGTTGACGACGCACTCGACCCCGGCGAGGAGCCTGGAGCTGAAGATCGCGACGACGCCGGCCTCGCCCGCGGGATCCTGGCGCGGGCCGTAGATGTTCGCGAGCCGGAGCGTCAGCGCCGGCGTCCCCGTGAGTCCCGCCCAGCACTCGAGGTAGCGCTCACCGGCGAGCTTCGACACGCCGTACGGCGAGGCGGGCCGCGTCGGATGCTCCTCCGGGGTCGGCAGCACGTCCGTGTCCCCGTACACGGCGCCGCCGGTCGAGACGTAGACGACGCGGCGCACCGCCGCGCGGCGGGCGGCGTCCAGGAGCCCGAGCGTGCCGAACACGTTGACGCTCGCGTCGAAGCGCGGGTCGGTGACCGAGCGCGAGACGGCCGCCTGGGCGGCCAGGTGGGCGACGGCGTCCGGTCGCGCAGCCGCGAGCGTGTCGTCGAGGCGCGCGCTTCTCAAATCGCAGACGACGAGGCGCGCCGCCGGGTTGACGCGCTCGCGCCGGCCGGTCGAGAGGTTGTCGAGGACGTCGACCGCGTGACCGTCGGCGAGCAGCCGGTCCACCACGTGGGAGCCGATGAACCCCGCGCCGCCCGTGACGAGGACCCTCACGCGCGGAGCCTCCGCCTGAACCAGTCGATGGTCAGGCGCAGCCCTTCGTCGACTTCCACGCGCGGCTCCCAGCCGAGGAGCGCGCGGGCGCGACCGATGTCCGGCTGGCGGACCTTCGGATCGTCCGTCGGGAGCGGGCGGAAGACGATCTCGCTCGTGGCCCCGGTGAGGCGGAGGATGCGCTTGGCGAGGTCCAGGAGCGTCATCTCCTGAGGATTGCCGAGGTTGACCGGGTCGTTGACGGACGCCCGCATGAGGCGCCAGAGGCCGTCGATCAGGTCGGCGATGTACTGGAACGAGCGCGTCTGCGAGCCGTCGCCGAAGACGGTCAACGGCCGGCTGGCGAGCGCCTGCGAGATGAACGCGGGGATCGCGCGCCCGTCGTCGCCCCGCATGCGAGGACCGAAGCAATTGAAGATGCGGGCGATCCGCGTGTCCACGCCGTGCGTGCGGTGGTAGGCCATCGTGATCGCCTCGGCAAAGCGCTTCGCTTCGTCGTAGACGCCGCGTGGGCCGACCGGGTTCACGTTGCCCCAGTAGTCCTCGCGCTGCGGGTGAACGTGCGGGTCGCCGTAGACCTCCGACGTCGAGGCGAGCAGGAACCGGGCGCCGGTGGCCTTGGCCACGCCGAGCGCGTTGTGCGTGCCGAGCGCGCCGACCTTGAGCGTCTGGATCGGCAGCTCGAGGTAGTCGCGCGGGGAGGCGGGGCTCGCCAGGTGCAGGACCCAGTCGAGGGGCCGGTCCACCCGGATGTACTCGGTCACGTTGTGGCGTACGAGGCCGAACCCGGGCCGCGCCTGGAAGGGCGCGACGTTCTCCGAAGACCCGGTGACGAAGTTGTCCATGCAGACGACCTCCCAGCCCTGGTGCAGCAGGAACTCGCAGAGGTGGGAGCCGATGAACCCCGCGCCGCCCGTGACGAGCGCCCGCATCGCGAGCGTCAGGCTGGGAGCACGGGCTTGCGGCCGATCGAGTGGTACTCGAAGCCCAAGCGCCGCATTCGCTCGGGCTCCCAGAGGTTACGGCCGTCGAAGACGATCGGCCGGCGCATGACGGCGCGGAGCCGCTCGAGGTTCAGGAGCTTGAACTCGTTCCACTCGGTGACGAGGGCCACCGCGTCGGCATCGGTGGCGGCGGCGTACGGCGAGTCGCAGTAGACGACGCCCGCCGGTAGCACGCGCCGCGCGTTCTCTGCGGCGACGGGGTCGTACGCGCGGATCTGGGCGCCGAGCTCGACCAGACGCGCCGCGATCTCGATCGATTTCGCCTCGCGCATGTCGTCCGTGTTCGGCTTGAAGGCGAGGCCCAGGACGGCGACGCGCTTGTCGTCCAGCGGGGCGAGCGCCTTCTCGATCATGCGCACGAAGTGGCCGGCCCGCTCCGCGTTGATCTCGACCGCGGCCCGAAGCAGGGCGAAGTCCACGCCGAGCGCCGTGGCCGTGTGGACCAGCGAGTCGGTGTCCTTGGGAAAGCAGCTGCCGCCGTAGCCGAGCCCGGCCCCGAGGAACGCGGGCCCGATGCGTGGGTCGAGCCCCATGCCCTTGACGACCTGGGTGATGTCGGCGCCCGCCAGCTCGCAGATGTTGGCGATCACGTTGACGAACGAGATCTTCGTCGCGAGGAACGCATTGGACGCGTACTTGATCATCTCGGCCGAGGGCACGTCGGTGATGATCATCGGGCGCTCGAGCGGCGCGTAGAGCTCGAGGAGGGTCATCGCGACCTGCTGGGTCGGCGCGCCGATAACGATGCGGTCCGGGCGGAGCGTGTCCTCGATCGCGCAGCCCTCGCGCAGGAACTCGGGGTTCGAGACGACGTCGAACGCCACGGGCCTCGGCTGGTGGCGCTCGATGACCTCGCGCACGAGGTCGCCGGTGCCGACGGGCACCGTGGACTTGTTGACGACGACCGTGTACCGCTCCATCGCCCGGCCGATCTCGCGCGCCACCGCCTCGACCGCGCCGAGGTCGGTCTGCCCGCCGTCCTTGGCCGGCGTCCCGACGGTGATGAACACGACCACGGAACGGCGGACCGCGTCGGCGATGTCGGTCGTGAAGGCGAGCCGGCCGTCGGCCACGTTGCGCGCGACCATCTCCTCGAGCCCGGGCTCGTAGATCGGCATCCGGCCCGCGCGGAGGACGGCGATCTTCTCCACGACGTTGTCGACGCAGACGGCATCGTTGCCGAGGTCCGCGAAGACGGCCCCGGTGACGAGGCCGACGTACCCGGTCCCGACGACGCAGATGTTCATAGACCCTCGATCATAGCAGAGGTTTCCCGACGGGCGATGGTTCCTCGTCGGCCTCGGCGGCGGCCCAGCGGAAAAACACGACCGTGAACGCCAGGAGCGGGATCACGCCGGCCGGCACCCACATGATGACGCCGCCCAGGCGCTGGTCGGCGAGCGGTGTCAGGCCCCAGAGCCGGGGCGCCGCCCCGTAGAAGGGGTAGAGGACCTGCTCCGCGCCCGTGATCATCGCCGCGACGACCGTCATCGGCATCCCGAAGGCGAAGAGGTAGAGGATTTGCGCGCCGTAATGGAGCCGCGGCGCCAGCGTGGACGCGGAGGCGACCGGCCACCACGCGAGCACGGCCGTCGCGAGCAGGACGAGGTGCTCGACGATGTGCCAGCCGTGGATCTCGAGGGCCGTGGTGTACGGTCCGGGCAGATGCCACGCGATGAGCGCCGCGGCGTACAGGGCGAGCGCGGGGACGGGTCGCGTCAGGCGGACGGCGCCCCGACCGAGCGGCCGCCGGAGCAGCGGGGCGAGCAGCCGATCGAGCATCCACCCGGGGGTGCCGGCGAGGAGCAACGGGGCGACGACGAGCGTCAGCACAAGATGCTGCACCATGTGGGCGCTGAAGAGATAGTAGTCGCTGAGGTCGTGCAGCGGCCCGTTGAGCGCCGCGAGCAGCGCGCCGAGCCCGGCGAGGAACGCCACGGGCCGCGTCGCGCCCACGCGCGGGCCCCGCGCCCAGGCGAGGGCGTACGCGGCCCCGAGGAGCCCGGCGCCCAGGAGGACGTCGGCGTGGATCTCGCCCGAGGTCCAGGCGAAAGGCGGCGGCGCGGGGGAGGCGTGCATGCCTACCTTTGTAGCGGGGGCCGCGAGCCCGGCGCACTCCGTGGGTGGCCTGAGACAAGGTGCGACCCGGCAGTGTGCCTCAAGCCCCGTCTCATTCCATTCACCTGCCGAAGACGAGGAAGGCGCCCGTCAGCGTCATGAGCGCGATCACGATGCCCGTCGCGAGGAGGAGCGGGCCGCAGAAGAGGAGCGTGAGAACGCGCGACTCGTAGCGCAGGTGCATGAAGAAGAGGACGACCAGCGCGAACTTCGCGGCGGACATCGCGAGCAGCAGCGGCACGATGATCGGCGTGAGCTGCCGGATGTAGATCGAACCGACTTCCAGGATCGTCACGCCGGTCAGCACGAGCGCCACCTTGAGGTAGGTCCGGACGGTGGCGTGGGCGCCTGTGACATTCACGTCTGCGGCCCTCACGGGATCAGATAGACGAGCGTGAAGATCGCGATCCATACGACGTCCACGAAGTGCCAGTAGAGCCCCGCCACCTCCACCTTGACGGCGTCGGCGGCCCGGAGGCGACCGCGGAGGTCGAGGAGCCAGAGCGAGAGGAGCCAGACCACGCCCACGGTCACGTGCGCGCCGTGGAAGCCGGTCAGCACGAAGAAGGTCGAGCCGAACAGGTTCTGCTGAAGGGTCAGCCCTTCCCGCACGAACTGCGTGAACTCCCAGGCCTGGAAGGCGAGGAAGATCAGCCCGAAGAACGCCGTCCCGAAGAGCCAGAGGCGGGCGTGACGCCGGTCGTCCCGCTCGACGGCCGCCAGCGCCAGCACCATGAGCAGGCTCGACATCAGGAGGTCGAAGGTCGAGACCGTCGTCAGCGGGATGTTGAGGATCTCGTGGGGTTCGGGGCCGACCACGCTCCTTCCCCTATAGGCGAGGTAGGTCGCGATCAGCGTGCCGAAGAAGAAGCATTCGGAGCCGAGGAACACCCACAGCGCGACCTTCCGATGGTCGAGGCCGAGGCCGCCCGTCTGGTGCTCGTGCGCGGGGGTCCGGTGGTGCTCGAGTGCCAGGCGGAAGATGCCGACGATCGTGACGAGCGCGCCCATCAGCACGATCGTGAGATGGGTGAGCGCGCCGACCGCCAGGACCGCCATGCCGAGCCCGACCACGACCGGCCAGTGGGACGGAGCCGGGAGGTGGATGTGGTCGTGGGAGGGGGCAGGGGGGGCCCCGCGCGGACCATACTTCTCTCTCCAGAACGTGTCTCTCCCGAGGACCGGAGGGATCGTGTCGAAATCGTGCGGCGGCGGCGGCGACGAGGTCCGCCACTCGAGCGTGCGCCCGTCCCACGGGTCGGCGGGCGCAGGGGCGCCCGCACGCAGGCTCCGCCACGCGTTGACCATGAAGAGGAGGACGCCGGCGGCGATCCCGAAGGCGCCGACGGTGGAGACCGTGTTCCAGAGGGTCCAGCCGGTCGCCCCCGCGTAGGTGTAGATGCGGCGAGGCATCCCGATCGCGCCCAGGTAATGCTGGGGGAAGAAGGTCGTGTTGAAGCCCGCGAAGAGGACCCAGAACTGGAGCTTGCCGAGCCGCTCGCCGAGGAGCCGTCCGGTGATCTTCGGCCACCAATAGTAAGCGCCGGCGAAGAGGCCGAAGAGGCTGCCGCCGATGAGCACGTAGTGCAGGTGCGCGACGACGAAGTAGCTGTCGGTCTGCTGGAGGTCCACGGGCGGCGAGGCGTGCATGATGCCCGAGAGCCCGCCGATCGTGAAGAGCCCGACGAGGCCGACCGCGAAGTGGAACGCAGTCGTCGCGCGGATCGATCCGCCCCAGAGCGTCGCGAGCCAGTTGAAGATCTTCACGCCCGTCGGGATCGCGATGAGCATGGTCGCGATCGAGAACGCGGCGTCCGCGACCGGCCCCATGCCCGCGGCGAACATGTGGTGGCTCCACACGCCGAAGCCGAAGAAGCCGATCAGGACGCCCGAATAGACGACGACCGGCGCGCCGAACAGCGGCTTGCGCGCGAAGGTCGGCAGCACCTCGGAGACGATCCCGAAGGCGGGCAGGATCAGGATGTAGACCTCGGGGTGCCCGAAGATCCAGAAGAGGTGCTGCCAGAGGTGGAGGTCGCCGCCGGCCGCGACGTCGTAGAAGTGGCTGCCGAAGAACCGGTCGAACATGAGGAAGATCAGCCCGACCGTGATCGGCGGGAACGCGAGCACGATGAGGAACTGCACGACCAGCGTCATCCAGACGAACACCGGCATCCGCATGAGCCGCATGCCCGGCGGGCGCATGTTGACGATCGTCACGATGAAGTTGATCGCGGCGATCATCGAGGAGACGCCCAGGAGCTGAAGGCTCAGCAGCCAGAAGTCGACGCTGTGACTCGGCGAAAACTGCTTCGACGTCAGGTTGGCATACCCGAACCAGCCGACATCGGGGGGCGTCCCCACGAGGAAGCTCGCGTTCAGGAACAGGCCGCCGAAGAGGAAGATCCAGTAGGAGAGCGCGTTGAGGCGCGGGAAGGCGACGTCGCGGGCGCCGATCAGCAGGGGGACCATGTAATTGAAGAACGCGGCGTTGAGCGGCATGATCGCGAGGAACACCATCGTCGTGCCGTGCATCGTGAAGAGCGCGTTGTAGGTCTCGGCGCTGACGACGTGCGCGTCCGGTGCCGCGAGCTGGAGCCGGATCAAGAGCGCCTCGAGGCCGCCCAGCAGGAAGAACGCGAACGCGGTCACGCCGTACAGGATGCCGATCCGCTTGTGGTCGACGGTCGTGATCCAGGATGCTGTCGCGAGGACCCAGGAGACCGGCGCCGAGCGTGAGTGGCTTGCCGGAGGCGCGCGGTGGCTCCGCTCCGCACCCATGGCTTGAGGGTCTCCACTCATTACTTGAGGCTCTCCAGATAGGCCGCGACCGCCTTCGCCTGGTCATCGGTCAGCCCCAGCACCGGCATCTTGACGCCGGGCTTGAGCGCACCCGGGTCTTTCACCCACGCGGCGACGTTCGCCGGCGTGTTCGGGACCAGGCCCGCGGCGAGCGTCCGGCGACTCCCGAACGTCGTGAGGTCGGGCCCGAGCACGCCCGCCGACACGCCGCGGATCGCGTGGCACCCGACGCACGCCCGGCTCGTGAAGATCGCCTTGCCCTCGGCCGCACGCCCGCTCGGCTCGGGCGGCGTCACCCGCTGCGCCGCCACCCAGCGCTCGAATGCCTCGGGGGCGTCGACGATGACGCGCATCCGCATGTTGGCGTGCGACACGCCGCAGAACTCGGCGCACTGTCCCCAGTACTCCCCGGCGATCTCGGGTGTGAACGCGAGCTGGTTCCGACGGCCGGGCACGACGTCACGCTTGCCGCCGAGCTGGGGCACCCAGAAGCTGTGGATCACGTCGGGGCCTTCGAGCCGGAGCGCGGCGGGCCGGCCGGCCGGCAGGTGCAGCTCGTTGGCCGTCGTGATGCCGAGCGTCGGGTAGCGGAACTCCCACCACCACTGGCGGCCCAGCACCGTGACCTCGAGCGCCTGGGCCGGCGGCGCGGCCTGGGTGCGGAAGATGACGTGCAGGGTGGGGATCGCGATGACCAGCAGGACGAGCGCGGGCGCGATCGTCCATCCGATCTCGAGCAGAGTGTGGCCGCGCGTCTGGACGGGCAGCGGCGCGCCGGGCTTCGCGCGGAAGCGCACCAGGGCCAGGACGAGGGCGGCCCCGACGACGAGGGCGATCCCGGCCGCGACCCACGTGACGATCGCGTAGAGGTGGAGGATGTCGCGGCCGAAGTCGGAGCGCGGGATCACGGTGGTCATCGGCGTGTCCCACGCGCACCCGCCGAGCGTCTGGACGAGCGCCGCGAGCGCCGCGCGCACGCAGGCCCGGCCGCTTGTCCGTCGATTCACGGAGCTTGAAGCTACCGGAGCGCCGACCGCTCCGCAAGGGGCGCGCTACGCCGCGAGCGAGAGGAGCGTGTGGAGGAGGACGTTGGCGCCGCGCTCGATCGCATCCCAGTCGCTCGTCTCGTCCACGCGGTGGCTTCGTCCGCCCTTGGACGGGATGAAGATCATCCCCGCGTCGGTGATCGCGGCGAGGTTCTGCGCGTCGTGGCCCGCGGCGGAGTGTAGACGCGTCGATCGAAGGCCGAGCGCCGAGCACGCCCGCTCGATCGCCTCCTGGACCCGCGCCGAGCAGCCCGCCGGTGTGGTCGCGGACATCGGCTGGATCTCGACCTCGAGCCCGCGGCGGCGCGCCACGCTGCGCGCGAGGGCGACCGCGCGACGGTCGAGTCGCGCGAGCGTTTCCGCGTCGGGCCCGCGCATCTCGTGGACCAGCTCGCCGCGCGCGGGCACGATGTTCGTCACGCCCGGGTGAACCCGCACCACGCCGATGTTGGTGACGCTCTTGCCGCCGCCGTGCTTGACGACCAGGTCGCGTGCCTTGAGCGCGTACTCGGCGGCCCCGAGGAAGCCGTCGCGGCGCCGCTCCATCGGCGTGGTGCCCGCGTGATCGGCCTGGCCGACAAACGCGACGCGGGTGCGGCGCACGCCGACGATCGAGTCCACGACGCCGATCGGGATCCCGGCCTCCTCGAGCCGCGGCCCCTGCTCGATGTGGAGCTCGACGTACGCCGCGACCGCGCCGGCGGGGGCCTGGGCCTCGGCGACCCGGCGCGCGTCGAAGCCGGCCCGCGCCATCGCGTCGACGAGCCGCTCGCCGTCGACGGCTGCCATCGCCTCGACCCGCGTGAGGTCGAGCCGACCGCAGAAGGCGCGCGAGCCGAAGAGGCTCCCGTAGCGGCCTTCCTCGTCGCTCCACGCTGCGACGGCGAGCGGGCGGCGGTGCGGGGCGTTGGTCTCGCGGATCGTCTCGAGCGCCTCGAGCCCCGCCAGGACGCCGAGCGCGCCGTCGAGGATGCCGCCCTCGGGCACCGTGTCGATGTGCGAGCCCGTGAGCACCGCGGGAGCGTCGGCCCCGAACGCGCGGAGTCCGAGAGCGCCGAAGACGTTGCCCGCGCGGTCCACCCACGTCTCGAGCCCCGCGGCGGAGAGCTCCCCCGCGAGCCAGGCGCGCGCCTCTTCGTGCTGCGGCGACCAGCACGGGCGCGTCACGCCCGCGCCGGGCAAGGCGCCGAAGCGGGCGAGCGCCTCGATCCGTGACTGCAGGCGTGACGCCGAGATCGTGATCACGGACGACGAGTATAGCCTTGACTTCCCCGGAGAAGGGTTCCTAGAATGAACCACCGTTCAGCGTGGTCGGAGCACCCCACCTCAGGAGGGGCAATGGACTTCTCGCTGACTCCCGAACAGCAGGCGTTCCGCCAGACGGTGCGCGCCTGGCTCAGGGACAACATCCCGCGCGAGTGGAAGCACGTTGGCAGCTCGGAGATCCCGCGCGTCGAAGCGTACGAGCTCCTCCGGAAGTGGCAGCGCTCGCTCTTTGACGCCGGGTTCATCGGTCTCACGTGGCCCAAGGAGTACGGCGGTCGCGGCCTCACGTTCATGGAGGAGCTGATCCTCCAGGAGGAGATGGCGCTCGCGAAGGCGCCGCCGATCCTGAACGTGCTCGGCGTGGGCATGGCCGGCCCTACGCTCATCGCCTACGGCACGGAGGACCAGAAGAAGCGCTATCCGCCGAAGATTCTCTCGTGCGAGGAGATCTGGTGCCAGGGGTACTCCGAGCCGAACGCGGGCTCGGACCTCGCGTCGCTCGGGACGCGCGCGGTGAAGGACGGCGAGTTCTGGGTGATCAACGGCCAGAAGGTGTGGACGTCCTTCGCCCAGGTCGCAGACTGGATGATGCTGCTCGCGCGCACCGACCCGAACGCGCCCCGCCACAAGGGGATCACCTACTTCCTGCTCGACATGAAGCTGCCCGGCGTCGTGGTGAAGCCGCTCCGGCAGATCACGGGCGAGGCGGAGTTCAACGAGGTCTTCCTCGACAACGTGCGCGTCCACGAGTCGCGGGTGCTCGGCGGCGTCAACAACGGCTGGCAGGTGGGCATCACGACGCTGATGTACGAGCGGCTCACGCTCGGCTTCGGCCTGCAGATGCGCCTCCGGATCGCGCTCGATAGCGTGATCGAGCTGGCGCGGCGGATGGAGAAGCACGGGCGCGTGATCACGAAGGACCCCCTGTGGCGCCAGAAGCTCGCCCGGCTCTGGATCGACACCGAGTGCCTGCGCGTCACCGGCGCCCGGGCGATCACGAAGCTGCTCCGCGGCGAGATGCCGGGCGCCGAGGCGTCGACGGGGAAGATGATCTGGGTCGAGACGCACCAGCGACTTCAAGAACTCGCGATGGAGCTCGAGGGCCCGTACGCGCAGCTCTGGAAGGGCGCGGACTGGGCCGTCGACGGCGGCGTCTGGCAGCACTCCTTCCTCCGCTCGCGCGCCAACTCCATCGAGGGCGGGACGACGGAGATCCAGAAGAACATCATCGCCGAGCGGCTGCTCGGCCTGCCGAAGGACTAGTCATGGATTTCGGGTTCAGCCCGGAACAGGAGATGCTCCGCGCGACCGCGCGGAAGTTCCTCGAAAACGAGTGCGCCTCGACGTTCGTGCGCGCGCGGATGGAGGAGCCGGCGGGCGTCACCGACGAGTTCTGGATGAAGCTCGCCGAGCAGGGCTGGCTCGGCCTGGTCTACCCCGAGGAGTACGGCGGCAGCGGCCTGGGCTTCGTGGACCTCACGGTGCTGATGGAGGAGATGGGGCGCGCGGTGATGCCCGGACCGTTCTTCTCCACGGTGCTCCTCGGCGGCCGCACGATCCTCGAGGCGGGCTCCCCCGCGCAGAAGAAGGAGTGGCTCCCGCGGATCGCGGCGGGGGAGGCGAAGGCCGCACTCGCGTGGACCGAGCCGAACGCGCGCTGGGACGCCGCTGGGGTCACGGCGACCGCTCGCGGGAGCAAGGGCGGGTTCGTCGTGTCCGGCACGAAGCTCTTCGTGCTCGACGCGCACACGGCCGACGTCGTCGTGGTGGTCGCGCGCACCGCGGAGGGGAAATCGCCCGAGGACGGCGTCGGGCTCTTCCTCGTGCCGAAGGGCGCCACGGGGATGACGGTGAAGCTCCTGCCCACCATGGACGCGACGCGGAAGCTCTGTGAGGTGAGCCTCAAGGACGTCGCCGTCGGCGCCGACGCCGTGCTCGGCGCCCAGGGCGGCGGCTGGGCCCCGCTCGCGCGCGTGATCGAGCGCGCGACGGTCGCGCTCTGCGCCGAGATGTGCGGCGGCGCCCAGAAGGTCCTCGACCTGACGAGCGAGTACGCCAAGATCCGGGTCGCCTTCGGCAAGCCCATCGGGACCTACCAGGGCGTCAAGCACAAGGCGGCGGACATGCTCGTCGGAGTCGAAAACGCAAAGTCGCTGACGTATTACGCGGCGTGGGCGGTGGACGAGAACGTCCCGGAGGCGCCGCTCGCCGTGTCCATGGCGAAGGCGTACACCTCCGACGCGTACCGCGAGGTCTCGGGAACCGGGATCCAGCTCCACGGCGGCATCGGCTTCACGTGGGAGCACGACCTGCACCTGTACTTCAAGCGCGCCAAGTCGTCGGAGTTCACGTTCGGCGACGCGACGTATCACCGCGAGCGGGTCGCCCAGCTCATTAATCTGTGATGTTGAGGGGTGACCCGCGGCGGTCCCCCCTCAAACTACCCTGTTCGCGTCTCAAGCGAGCCGGGGGCTCGCTTGCCTCGGCGATCCACCCGCCCCCCAGACCCCCCGACTCGCGCCTCGAGCGAGCCTGAGCCTCGCTCGCTCCAGCGGACTCGCTGACAAAGCCCGTCATGAGTGCGGCCGTGACACCCGTGGAGCCGAAGCCGGCGGCGTCAGTCGTCCTCGTACGCCCCTCGCCGCCCGGCGCGCCGGAGCCGATCGAGGTCTACATGATCCGGCGCCAGCGGTCCATGAAGTTCCTGGGCGGCTTCTACGCCTTCCCCGGCGGCAAGGTCGATCCGGCTGACGGCTCACCGGCGGCGCTCGCCCGCTGCCATGGGCTCGACACCGTCGGGGCCGAGACGATCTTCCGGGGCGACGACGCCGCGCCCGCGTTCGCGTTCTGGGTGGCCGCCGTCCGTGAGCTCCTCGAGGAGAGCGGCATCCTCCTCGTGTGTGATGGCCACGGCCGCCCGCTCGACGCGCGGGAGCGCGCGGTCGCCGCCCGGATCGAGCGCTGCCGCAAGGCGCTCATGGCGGCGGAGGCGCCCTTCGCCGAGCTCCTCGCGCGCGAGGGGTGGTACTGCGACCTCGGCGGCCTCCGGTACCTGTCGCACTTCATCACGCCCCGCTCGAGCCCGATTCGCTTCAGCGCGCGCTTCTTCCTCTGCCGCGCGCCCAGTGATCAGGAGCCGCGGCTCTTCACCGAGGAGACGTCGGAAGGGTTCTGGATCCACCCGGGCCTCGGCTACCGGCGCTTCCTCGCGGACGAGATGACGATGGCCGAGCCGGCGGAGTACGGTCTGGCGTGGCTCGCCCAGTTCGGGTCGATCGAGGACCTCTGGGAAGCCCACGCCGACGGCCGCCACAAGTTCCACGGGATCGTCGACCGCATCGATGTTTTCTGGCAGCGCTTCGACTGGAAGCAGAACCGCTTCCCAACGTGATCGAGCACACGACGACGGTCCAGGTGCGATGGGGCGACGTGGACGCGGCGGGCATCGTCTTCTACCCGCGCTTCTTCGAGTGGTACGACCTCGGCTGCGAAGCCCTCTTCGCGTCGCTCGGACTCGCGTGGCCCGAGGCGTTCCCGAAGTACTCGATCGTCGGCGTGCCCATCGTCGAGTCGGGGTCGCGGTTCGTGAGCCCGGCGCGCTACGGCGACGTGCTGACGATCCGGTCGCGGGTGGCCTGGGTGCGGGCGACGACGTTCCGCATGGAGCACGAGATCTTGGTCGGCTCGCGGCTCTGCGCGACGGGCTTCGAGGTCCGGGCGTGGGTCGCGCGGCCCGAGGCGGCGGGTGAGCCGTTCCACGCGACGCCCATTCCTGACGACGTGGCGAAGCGACTCACGGGAGCGTGACGTATACTCGTCCCGCGCCGGCCGCGTCCGGCGGAGGGGGTGAGCACCCGTGTCCGGCGAGCTGGGCTGCGTCTACCTCTCGGTCCACACGCCGCGCTACTGCACCTACGAGGCCGCGTTCGCGGGCAAGGTGGCCCACCCCGACTTCCGCGCCGTGCGCGACGGGCTCGTCGAGCAGGGACGGCACGTCGCGGACGCTCGGCCCGACGTGATCGTCGTCAACTCGTGCCACTTGATCACGACCTTCCCGACGGTGGTGGACGGCACGCCCCGCCACCGCGGCGTCCTGACGGCCCAGGAGGCGCCCGAGCTGATCCACGGGGTCGCCTACGACTTCCCGGGCGACTGGGAGCTCGGCTCCGCGCTGATCGAGCGCGGTCGAGCGGCCGGGCTCCAGTGCGTCTTCGCCGACGACCTCCACTACCCGCTCGACTACGGAACCGTGATGCCGCTCGTGTGCTATCTCGACCGGAGTCAGCGGATCCCTGTCGTGCCGATCTCCGTGTGCCTCGCCGCCGACCTGCGCGAGAGCTTCGCGTGGGGTCGGATCATCGCGGAAGGCGTCGCGGCCGTCGGCCGCCGGGCCGCGTTCGTCGCCAGCGGAAGCGTCTCGCACAAGCTCGTCCGGGTGCCCGAGGCGTGGCCGAGCCCGGCGGATCAGGAGCTCGACCAGCGGTTCGCGCGGATGCTCGCCGACGGCGAGTACGAGGAGCTCTGGGCGTGGCTGCCCGCGTACGCGGAGGTGGCCGAGCCGGAGATGGGCGGGCGGCACCTCGCGATGATGCTCGGCGCGATCCTGGGCGCCCAGAAGAAGTTCGCGGCGACGGTGCACGCCTACGGCCCGTCGTCGGGGAGCGGCAACTACGTGATCTCGCTGGCCGCACGGTGAGGGCGCCCGTCCACGCCGGCGCGCCTGGACTCACTCGGAGGCGTTTGCTAGAATCGCGAAACTCATTTCCGGATCGTGCGGGCAACGGCACGACCGCCAGCGTGACCTGGGGGAGGATACCGTGCGCACGATGACTCGAGCGATTCTCGTCGGGCTCCTCACGACCCTCGCGGCCGTCCCGCCGGCGTCGGCGGAGACGGTGAGGATCGGGTTCATCACCTCGCTCTCCGGCCCCGCCGGCATCATCGGCAAGCACATGAAGGACTCCGTCGAGCTGGCCCTCGACCACCTCGGCCGCCGAGTCGGCGGGCTCGACGTCGAGATGATCTACGGTGACGACCAGCAGAAGCCCGACGTGGGCAAGCAGGTCGCCGACGAGATGCTGAAGAAGCACAAGGCCCACTTCGTCAGCGGCATCATCTGGTCCAACGTCATGCTCGCCGTCGCGCCGGTGGTCACGCGCGAGCGGGTCTTCATGATCGGCACGAATGCCGGCCCCCACCAGCTGGCCGGCAAGGACTGCTCGGAGTACTTCTTCACCACGTCGTGGCAGAACGACCAGACGCCCGAGGCGATGGGCAAGTACATGACGGACCAGGGCCTCACCGACGTGCACATCATGGCGCCCAACTACGCCGCCGGCAAAGACATGCTCAGCGGGTTCAAGCGGTACTTCAGGGGCCGAATCGTCGCCGAGGTGTACACGCAGGTCAACCAGCCGGACTACCAGGCCGAGATCAGTCAGATCCGGGCCGCGAATCCGAAGGCGGTGTTCGTCTTCTATCCGGGGGCGATGGGAATCCAGTTCGTGAAGCAGTACGCCCAGGCGGGGCTCCGTGAGCAGATCCCGCTCTACTCGGTCTACACGATCGACGAGGTGACGCTCCCCGCGCTGAAGGAGGCGGCGCTCGGCATCTGGGAGACGCGGTACTGGAGCCCGGACCTCAGCAACGAGGCGAACACGAAGTACGTGTCCGACTTCCGGAAGAAGTACGGCTACACGCCCGCGTTCTACGGCGCGCAGAGCTACGACGGCGTGATGTTGATCGACGCCGCGGTGCGCGCGGTCAAGGGTGACCTCGCGAACAAGGCGGGGATGATCGCCGCCATGCGGAAGGCCGACTACAAGTCGACGCGCGGTCCCTACAAGTACAACCTGAACCACTTCCCGATCGAGAACTTCTACCTTTTGAAAACCGTGCGGACGCCCGAGGGCGAGTTCGCCATGCAGATCCAGAAGACGGTCTTCGAGAACCACAAGGACGCCTACGCCAAGGACTGCGGGATGCAGTGGTAGGCGCGACGCGGATCGGCGGGCCAGGGGCGCGGGCGCAGCTCGCGCCCCTTTTTTGCGCCGGCCGGGCCGGACGGCCGACGCGCGGGAGCGAGACGTGCTGCTGGTGCTCGAGCAGGGACTGAACGGGCTGCAGTACGGCGTCATGCTGTTCCTGATGGCGGCGGGGCTGACCCTCGTCTTCGGCATCATGAACCTCGTCAACCTGGCCCACGGCTCCCTCTATATGGTGGGCGCCTACCTGGCCACCGCCTTCGCCCGCTGGACGGGCTCGTTCGTGCTGGGCGCGCTGCTGGCGCTTCCAGCCACGCTCCTGGTCGGCGTGGTGGTGGAGGTCATCGCCCTCCGGACGCTCTACGAGCGTGACCACCTCGATCAGGTGCTGGCCACCTTCGGCCTCATCCTTTTCTTCAACGAGCTGGTGGCGATCGTGTGGGGGCGGGCCGCGATCTACACGAGCCTGCCCCTGTCGCTCTCGGGATCCTTCGTGCTCCTTCCCGGCCTCCGGTACCCGACCTACCGCGCCCTCGTCATCCTGGTGGGCGTGGCCGCGGCGGTGTTCCTCTACGTCCTCGTGACCTCCACGCGGCTGGGCATGCTGATCCGCGCCGGTGCGTCGAACCGCACGATGGTCGCGGCGCTCGGCGTGAACATCCGGCGGCTCTACACGCTCGTCTTCGGCCTCGGCGCCGCCCTCGCGGGCCTCGCCGGGCTCATGGCGGGGCCGATCTACGCCGTCCAGCCCGGCATGGGCGAGCAGATCCTGATCCAGGTCTTCGTGGTCATCATCATCGGCGGTATCGGCTCGATCCGCGGCGCCGTGGCGGGCGCGATGGTGGTCGGCATGGTGGACACGCTCGGGCGGGCGTTCCTGCGCCCCACGCTCAGCACGATCGTCTCGCCCGCCGCGGCGGACAAGGCGGGGCCGGCGCTGGCGTCGATGCTGATCTACCTCATGATGGCGGCGGTGCTCTTCTTCCGCCCGCAGGGACTGTTCCCGACCCGCGGCCGCTGACGATGGCGATCTCCCGACGGGCGATCGTGCTGGCAGCCGGCGCGGTGCTGCTGGCGCTGGTGCCCCCGGTGGCCGGGCTCCTCAACCAGCCCTTCTACGTCGACCTGTTCCGGCGGATGATGATCTTCGCGATCGCCGCCCTCAGCCTGGACCTCATCCTGGGCTATGGCGGCATGGTGAGCTTCGGTCACGCGGCCTACCTCGGGATCGGCGCCTACGCCGTCGGCATCTTCGCCTTCTACGGCGTGGACAACGGGTTCCTCCAGTGGTCGGTGGCGATCGCCGCGTCGGCGGCGGCGGCGCTCGTCATCGGCGTGATCTCGATCCGGACGAGCGGCGTGTACTTCATCATGATCACGCTCGCGTTCACGCAGATGCTCTACTACCTCGGGATCAGCCTCGAGACCTACGGCGGCGACAACGGGATGCCGCTCAAGACGCGTAGCCAGTTCGCCGGGCTCGTCGACCTGCGAAACCCGTCGGCGTTCTACTACGTCGTCCTGGCGCTGCTCCTCCTCTTCCTGGTTCTGGGCCGGCGGCTCGTCGCCGCGCGCTTCGGCATGGTCATCAGGTCCGCCAGGTCCAACGAGCCGCGCGCGCGGGCGATCGGGTTCTCACCGTTCCGCTACAAGCTCGCCGCCTTCGTCCTCGCGGGGGGCGCGTGCGGCCTCGCGGGCGCGCTGCTCGCGAACCAGACGGAGTACCTCACCCCTGACTTCATGCACTGGACCCGGTCCGGCGAGATCATGTTCATGGTCATCCTGGGCGGGATGCGCACGCTGTTCGGGCCCGTCCTCGGTGCGGTCGTGCTCCTCGGCCTCGAAGACGTGCTCTCCGCCCTGACGGAGCACTGGCAGATCATCCTGGGGCCCTTCCTCGTCGTCGTGGTCCTCTTCGCCAAGCGGGGCCTGTTCGGGCTGGTCTCGCGCGATGGCTGAGCCGCTGATCGCCGTCCGCGGCCTCAGCAAGAGTTTTGGCGGCCTGCGCGCGACCGACCGGGTCGACCTCGACGTGGAGGACGGCGAGACGCGCGCGATCATCGGCCCGAACGGCGCGGGCAAGACCACGCTGATCGGCCAGCTCGCGGGCGACCTCCGGCCCGACGCCGGCACGACGCGCTTCGCGGGGCGGGACGTGACGTCGCTCGACGCGCCCGCGCGCTCACGGCTCGGGCTCGCGCGCTCGTTCCAGATCACCAGCATCTTTCCCGACTTCTCCGCGCTCGACAACGTCGCCCTGGCGGTCCAGGCGCATTCGGGTCATAGCTTCCGCTTCTGGCGACCGGCCCGCGCCGAGCGCGAGCTCCGCGAGCCCGCGCTGGCGGTCCTCGGCAGGGTCGGCCTCGGCGCGCGCGCCGACGTCCTCGCGGCCAACCTCGCGCACGGCGAGCAGCGGCAGCTCGAGATCGCCATGGCGCTGGCGACCCGGCCGCGGCTGCTCCTGCTCGACGAGCCCGTCGCGGGCATGGGCCTCGAGGAGACGCAGCGCATGGTGCGCCTCCTCTCCACCCTCAAGCGGCGCGTGACGATCGTGCTGGTGGAGCACGACATGGACGCCGTGTTCACCCTCGCCGATCGGATCTCGGTGATGGTCTACGGCCGGATCATCGCCACCGGGAGCCCCGAGGAGGTCCGCGGCAACGCCGAGGTTCGCCGCGCCTACCTCGGCGAGGGGACCGAGTCCTGATGCTCACCGTCGACTCGCTCGAGACGGCCTACGGCGTCAGCCAGGTGCTCTTCGGCGTCAGCCTCAGGATCGACGCGGGTCAGGTGGTGACGCTGCTCGGCAGGAATGGCATGGGCAAGACGACGACGGTGCGCTCGATCATGGGGATCGTGCGGCCGAGGGCGGGCGAGGTGCGCTTCCTGGGCCGGCCGATCCACGGGCTGCCGTCCTATCGCGTCGCGCAGACTGGGATCGGCCTCGTGCCCGAGGGCCGCCAGGTCTTCCCGAACCTCACCGTGCGCGAGAATCTCGTCGCGACCGCGGCGAACCGCGGCGGCCGCGGGGACCCGTGGACGGTCGAGAAGGTCCTCGACCTCTTTCCCCAGCTCGCCGGTCGCCAGCGCGTCCTCGGCGGGGCCCTCTCGGGCGGCGAGCAGCAGATGCTCGCGATCGGGCGCGCGCTCATGACGAACCCGCGCCTGCTCATCCTCGACGAGGCGACGGAGGGGCTCGCGCCGCTCGTCCGGACGGAGATCTGGCGCTGCCTGGTCCACCTCAAGGCGCGCGGGCAGTCGATCCTGTTGATCGACAAGGACGTGGCCGCGCTGGCGCGGATCGCCGACCGACACTACATCCTCGAGAAGGGCCAGATCGTGTGGAGCGGCGCCTCGGCCGAGCTCCGTGCACGCGCGGACATCCAGCACCGTTACCTCGGCGTGTGAGAGACTGGCGGGCGTGAGCTGGATCGATCCGGCATTCCCGAAGACGGCGACGGTGTCCCAGCTGGTCGGCCGCGTGCTGGGACTCAACCCGGGCATGATGACGGGCCCGGGAACCAACACGTACCTCGTCGGTCGCCGCGACCCGATCCTCATCGACACGGGCGCGGGCGTGCCAGACTACCTGCCGCTTCTCGAGCGTTACCTCGGCGAGCGCGGGTTCACCCAGCCCGCCCGGGTCGTGCTCACGCACCGCCACCGCGACCACATGGGCGGCGTGGCGCAGCTCCGAGCGCGGTTCCGCGGGCTCCCGGTCGCGAAGATGATCCACAAGGACGGCGGGCTCCCCGAGCCGATCGAGGACCTCCGCGAGGGCGAGCGTATCGAGGGCGAGGGCGTGACGCTCGTCCCCGTGTACACGCCCGGCCACGCCTCCGACCACCTCTGCTACTACCTCGTCGAGGAGAAGGCGCTCTTCACCGGTGACGTCATCCTCGGCGGGTCGACGACGGTGATCCCGTCCGACGACGGCGACCTGCTCGAGTACCTCGACTCGCTCCGTCGTCTCGCGCAGCTCGACCTCCGCCGCATTTACCCGGCGCACGGCCCGGTCATCGAGGACGCGCCCGCGAAGATCCAGGAGTACATCGACCACCGCCTGATGCGCGAGCGGCAGATCCTCGCGGCGCTCGGCGACGGGATCGCGACGATCCCCGACATGGTCGCGAAGATCTACGCGGAGGTGCCGAAGGAGCTCCACCCTACGGCGGCGATGTCCGTCGAGTCGCACCTGAAGAAGCTCAGGAAGGAGCGGCGCGCGCGGGAGGTCGTCCGGCGGGACGCGCCGTCCCGCTGGGAGCTGGTCTAATCAACGTTGGGGGGAGCGGCGCCGCTCCCCCCAACGCCCCCCACCGGTCACCCGTAGCGGCCTTGCCCGAAACCCGATTGCGCCGGCGAAGCCGGCGCTCGAAGCGCGGTTACTCAGACGCGTGTCGAGCGGCTCGCCCGCCTGCGCGCCTCGCCGACCAGCGCCGCGAAGAGGCTGCGTGCGACGGGGTCGCGCGCGACGAGCTCTTCGGGATGCCACTGCACGCCGACGACGAAGCGGTCGCCGTCCGCCAGCTCGACTCCCTCGATGATTCCGTCGGGGGCCCAGGCGACCTCGCGGAGCCCGCGGCCGAGCGTCTTGATCGCCTGGTGGTGCATGCTGTTCACCGCGAGCTCGAGCGCCCCGACGATGGCCGCGAGCCGCGTGCCCTCGCCCAGCACCTTCACGGGGTGCGTGGGCTGGTCGCGCGGCTCCGTCTGACTGTGCCGGAGCGGCGTCCGCTTCGAGTCCGCGGCGTCGCGGTACTCGCCGGCGATGTCCTGGTAGAGGCTCCCGCCGAGCGCGACGTTGACCACCTGGACGCCGCGGCAGATCGCGAAGAGCGGCACGTCGTCCGCGAGCGCCCGGTGAACGAGGTCGAGCTCGAGGGCGTCGCGGGCTGGGGCGACGTCGTCCGTGGCCGCGTGGCGCGCCTCGCCGAAGCGCGCGGGGTCGATGTCGCCGCCGCCCGTGAGGACGAGGCCCTCGAGCCGTCGCCAGAGGGTCGCGAGCGCGTCCCCGTCGAGCCGAGGCGGGAGCAGCACGGGGATCCCGCCCGCCGCCTGGATCGCGGAGAGGTAGGCCGTGTTCACGTACGCGCGCTCGGGGGATGTGTCGACGGTGATCGAGGTCGAGACGCCGATCAGCGGTGGCTTCACGATCCGAGCGTAACACGGGCGCTTGGCTGGGGGGCGCCCGAGCGCGTATCATGAGGCCCACGATGAGCCTGGACTCCGTCTCCTCGCAGCAGCACGCCCCCCTCCACGCGCCGACCTCGACCGTCCAGGTCATCGGCACGCGCTGGGCCGTCGCGGCCGGCCACGCGCTCGCCTCCGAGGCCGCGGCGTGCGTGCTGTGGGCGGGCGGCAACGCGATCGACGCGGGCGTGGCGGCGGGGCTCACGCTCGGCGTCGTCCACCCCGACATGGTGAGCGTCGCCGGCGTGGCGCCGATCCTCGTCCACGTCGCCCGAACCGGCGAGACCTTCCAGGTGTCCGGCGTCGGGCCGTATCCGCGCGCCTCGAGCGTTGCGTATTTCCGCGAGCGTCACGGGGGCCAGATCCCGCCCGGCCTCCCGCGCACGGTCGTCCCTGCCGCGCCGGACGCGTGGCTCACCGCGCTCGAGCGCTGGGGCACCATGTCCTTCGGCGACGTTGCGCGCGCGGCGACCGAGCACGCCGAGCGCGGCTTCCCGGTCTCGACCTTCTCCGCGTACCAGATGGCCACGAACGCCGACAAGTACCGGCGCTGGCCGACGTCCGTCGCGCTCTTCCTCAGGGACGAGCGTGCCTACCGGGCGGGCGAGATCCTCGTCCAGCGCGAGCTCGGCGAAACGCTCCGCCGCATGGCGCGCGCAGAGGCGAAGGCGGGCGGGAGCCGCGAGGCGGGTATCCGTGCCGCGCGCGACGAGTTCTACCGAGGCGAGACGGCCAGGCGCATCGCCGAGTTCCATCGCGCCTCGGGCGGGCCGCTCACCGACGAGGACCTCGCCGAGTTCGGCGTGGAGGTGGCGCCGGCGCTCACGACCCCATTCGGCGCCTGGGACGTCGCCGCCTGTGGCTTCTGGTGCCAGGGGCCGGTGCTCCTCCAGATGCTGAATCTGCTCAACGGCGTCGATCTCGCCGCGCTCGGCCACAACGCACCCGCGTACCTGCACCGGATCGTCGAGACCGTGAAGCTCGCGTTCGCGGACCGCGACGCGTACTACGGCGACCCGCGCTTCGTGGGGATTCCCGTGACCGGCCTCCTCTCGAAGGCGTACGCCGAGGCGCGCCGCGCGCTCGTGGGCGCCCGGGCGTGGCCCGAGATGCCGCCGCCCGGGGATCCGCATCGGCTGACCGCCGAGCGACGTCGCGAGGCGGCGCTGCCCCTCGCGGGCGGCTCGCATCCGGCGCAGTCAGGCCGGGAGACTGACGCGCTCGACACGAGCTACGTCGCCGTCGTCGACGGGGCGGGGAACGGGTTCTCGGCCACGCCGAGCGATCCCAATGTGGACTCGCCCGTCGTGCCGGGCGTCGGCTGCGTCGTCTCGCCGCGCGGCTCGCAGGGCTGGCTCGATCCGCAGCACCCGAGCGTGGTGGCGCCCGGCAAGCGGCCCCGCCTCACGCCCGCGCCGGCGATGGCGTTCACCGGAGGCCGGCTGTTCATGGCGTTCGGCACGCCGGGCGGCGACGTCCAGCAACAGGCGATGCTCCAGGTCTTCCTCAACGTCACGGTCTTCGGCATGGAGCCGCAGGCCGCGGTGGAAGCGCCGCGCCTGGCCTCGCGCAGCTTCCCCGACTCGTTCTGGCCGCACGCGATGGCCCCCGGCAAGGTGGAGATCGAGCGGAGGATTCCACGCGAGACCCGTGAGGCGCTCGGGGCCCTCGGCCACGTCGTCGCCGAGTGGCCCGAGTTCGAGTGGCGTGCGGGCGCGGTGTGCGTCGTGCGCGTCGGGCCCGACGGCACGCGCTGGGCCGGCGCCGATCCACGGCGCGGCTCGCTCGCGATCGCCCGCTAGATGACTCGGAGGGGGGCTTCGCCCCCCTTCCGAAACCTCCCCCCAGGATCGAGTAGCTACTTCGGCCGACGGCCGATGAGGGAGAGGCCGCGGATCGTCAGGACGACCGCGCCGTGCTGGTTCCGCATCTCCATGAGCGAGCGGATCAGGCCACGGTCGGGCTTGCTTCGCGACGGAATCGCCTCGAGGATCGTCATCCGGCCCGACAGCGTGTCACCGGGGCGCACCGGGTGCAGCCAGCGCAGCTCGTCGAAGCCCGGCGAGCCGAGGCTGGCGGTGTCGTGCAGCAGACCGTCGAAGAGGATCCGCATGAGCAGCGAGCCCGTGTGCCATCCGCTCGCGAGCAGGCCACCGTAGATCGAGCGCTTCGCAGCCTCCTCGTCGATATGGAACGGCTGCGGATCGAACTCTCGGGCGAAGGCGAGGATGCGTTCCTTCGAGATCGTCCTGGCCCCGAGCTCGATCACGTCCCCCGGCGTGAAATCCTCGAAGTAGCGCACCGTCAGGAGATGGCCGGCGCCGGGGAGCCCATCGGGCGCGAGGCGATCGGCTCCTCGCGGATCGCGAGGGCGAGCCCGGCAGCGAGGAACCCCATGAGCGCCGCGGAGACGAACGCGATCGTGTAGGCGCCGGTCCATTCGTAGATCCACCCGGCCAGCGCCGCGCCGAGCGCGGCGCCGACCTGGTGCGCGAAGAAGATCCAGCCCGACAACTCGCCGACCGAGTAGCGTCCGAAGATGTTGGCCGTCAGCGTGGTCGTCGGCGGCACCGTCGAGATGTAGTTGAGGCCGAAGATCGCCGCCCAGAGGTGGAGCGACGGGGCGTTCCAGACGTAGAGCAGGAACAGGAGTGACAGGCCGCGCACGAAGTAGTAGAAGGCGAGCGGGCCCCGGCGCCCGAACCGGTCGCAGATCCAGCCCGAGCCGACCGTCCCCAGCACGTTCATCGCGCCCATCACACCGAGCGCGGTCGAGGCCTGGAGCTCGCTGAAGTTGTGCTCGAGCGCGTGTGGCATGAAGTGGGTGAGCACCATGCCGTTGGACGTGTAGCCGCAGACGAAGAACGTCGCCATGAGGAGCCAGAATTGCGGCACCACGAGCGCGTCGAGCACCGACACTCGCTGTGCCTTCTGGGTGGCGGCAGCTTGCGCCGCGGTCTCGAGGGGCCCGGTCGCGCCGTAGGGCCGGAGACCGCGCTCGGCGGGGTCGTCGCCCACGAGCCAGACGGCGATCGGCAACACGAGCACGAGCAGGCCGACGCCTTGCCAGAGGAAGCTCATCCGCCAGCCGAACGCGAGCGTCAGCGCCATCGCGAGCGGGATCACGACGAGCTGACCGGCGGACATGCCGCCGGCGGCGATCCCGATCGCGACGCCGCGGCGCGCCTCGAACCAGCGCGCGGCGACGGTCGACGCGGTCGTCAACGCAAGGCCCCCGGCGCCGAGCGCCATGAGAAGCCCGGTCGTGAGATAGACGTGCCAGAGCCGCTGCACGAAGGCGGCGCCGATCGCGCCCGCGCCCAGCAGCACGAGGGCGACGGCGACGACGCGGCGCGGTCCCCAGCGGTCGGCCAGCCGGCCGACGAGCGGCCCGGCCGCACCGAGGACGAGGAGGGAGATGGCGGCGGCACCGGAGAGGGCCCCCCGACCCCAGCCGAACTCCGCTTCCATGGGCTTGATGTAGACGCCGAAAACCGACCGCAGTCCCGAGCCGGCCATCATGCAGAGGGTGACCGCGCCGAGGACGATCCACGCCGGGTGGACCCGCCGGGGAGAGGGCATGTGGTTATGATGCCAGCACCCCGCCCCGGCGATTCACGGAGATGCGGTCGTCAGTCCGCGACCCGGGCGGTCACCGCGCGCCTGAACGTGATCGTGTCGCCCTCGGCGTCGACGACGACCGTGTCGCCGTCGACGAACTCGTGCTCGAGCAGTTTGAGCGCCAGCGGGTCCTGGACCAGGCGCTGAATGGTCCGCTTGAGCGGCCGCGCGCCGAACGTCGGGTCGTAGCCCTCCCGGCCGAGGAGCGCCTTGGCGGCGTCGGTGACCTCGAGCCGGATGCGCTTGGCCTCGAGCCGCCGCTCGAGATGGCCGAGCTGGATCTCGACGATCCGGGCGATCTCGTCGCGCCCGAGCGCGTTGAAGATCACGACCTCGTCGATCCGGTTGAGGAACTCTGGCCGCAGGGCGTTCCGCAGCTCCTGCATGATCAGCGGCCGCACCTTCTCGGGGCGCTCGTACTCGCGGAAGATGTGGCTGCCCAGGTTCGACGTCATGATCAGCACCGTGTTACGGAAGTCCACCGTTCGCCCGTGCCCGTCCGTCAGCCGGCCCTCGTCCAGCACCTGCAGGAGGACGTTGAACACGTCGGCGTGCGCCTTTTCGATCTCGTCGAAGAGCACGACCGCGTACGGCCGCCGCCGCACGGCCTCGGTGAGCTGCCCCCCTTCCTCGTAGCCGACGTAGCCGGGGGGGGCGCCGATCAGGCGCGCGACGGCGTGCTTCTCCATGTACTCGGACATGTCGATGCGGATCATCGCCCGCTCGTCGTCGAAGAGGAACTCGGCGAGCGCCCGGGCCAACTCGGTCTTGCCCACGCCGGTGGGACCGAGGAACAGGAACGAACCGATCGGACGATTGGGGTCGGACAGCCCCGAGCGGGCCCGTCGAACCGCGTTGGAGACGGCGCGGATCGCGTCATCCTGACCGACCACCCGCCGCGCGAGCCGCTCCTCCATGCGAACGAGTTTCTGGATCTCGCCCTCGAGCAGCCGGGTCACGGGGATCCCGGTCCACTTGGCGACGGTGGCGGCGATGTCCTCCTCGTCCACCTCCTCGCGCAGCATGCGGCCCTGCGCGTGCTGGTCCGCCAACCGCGCCTCCAGCTCGGCGAGCTGCTTCTCGAGGGTGAGGAGCGTGCCGTAGCGGAGCTCGGCCGCACGGTTCAGGTCACCGCGGCGCTCGGCGTCGACCATCGCGTGCCGCGCGGCCTCGATCTCCTCCTTGATCTTGCCGATCCGGGTGATCCCTTCCTTCTCCGCCTGCCAGCGCGCCTTGAGGCCGGCGCTCTTTTCCTGGAGCTCCGCCAGCTCGGCGTCGATCTTCGCGAGCCGCTCGCGCGAGACCGGGTCGTCGTCGCGCGCGACCGAGACACGCTCGATCTGGAGCTGCATGATGCGGCGCTCGATCTCGTCGATGTCTTGGGGCATCGAGTCGATCTGCATCCGGATGCGCGCGGCCGCCTCGTCCACGAGGTCGATCGCCTTGTCGGGCAGGAAGCGGTCGCTGATGTAGCGGCTCGAGAGCACGGCCGCGGCGACGAGCGCCGTGTCCTTGATCTTCACCTTGTGGTGGACCTCGTACTTGTCCTTGAGGCCCCGAAGGATCGCGATCGTGTCCTCCACAGACGGCTCGCGCACCATCACCGGCTGGAAGCGTCTCTCCAGCGCCGGGTCCTTCTCGACGTGTTTCCTGTATTCGTCCAGCGTCGTCGCCCCGATGCAGCGCAGCTCGCCGCGTGCGAGCGCGGGCTTGAGCATGTTGGCCGCGTCCACCGCGCCCTCCGCCGCGCCCGCCCCCACGAGCGTGTGCAGCTCGTCGATGAAGCAGATGATGCGGCCCTCGGCCTCGGTGATCTCCTTGAGGACCGCCTTGAGCCGGTCCTCGAATTCGCCCCGGTATTTCGAGCCCGCGACGAGTGCGCCGATGTCGAGCGCCACGAGCCGCTTGCCCTTGAGCCCCTCGGGGACATCGCCGGCGACGATGCGCTGTGCGAGGCCTTCGACGATGGCGGTCTTGCCGACACCGGGCTCGCCGATGAGCACGGGGTTGTTCTTGGTCCGTCGTGAGAGCACCTGGATGACCCGGCGGATCTCCTCGTCGCGCCCGATGACGGGATCGAGCTTGCCCCGGCTCGCCAGGTCGGTCAGGTCGCGCGAGTAGCGCTGGAGCGCCTGGTACTTCTCCTCGGGATTGGGGTCGGTGACCCGCTGCGTCCCGCGCACCTCCGCGAGCGCCTTGTACACGGCCTCCGCCGTCACGCCGTTCTGCGCGAGCACGCGGCCGGCGACGCCGTCGCGGTCCTGCGCGAGCGCGATCAGGAGGTGCTCGGTCGAGACGTACTCGTCCTTGAGGTGTAGGGCCTCCGTCTGCGCCCGCTCGAGCACCTGCCGCGTGCGCTCGCCGAGATACTGGCCGCTTCCGCCGCGGACCGCGGGGAGCTTGGCGAGCTCAGCCCGGAGTGCTCGCTGAATCGCGTCGGGATGGGCCCCGAGCTTGGCAAGGAGGGGACCGACGATACCCTCGCGCTGCTCGATCAGGGTGGTGAGCAGGTGCTCGGGCTCGATCGCCTGGTGGCTCTGCTGCTCCGCCAGCGACTGGGCGGCCTGCAACGCTTCCTGTGCCTTGATCGTGAACTTGTCCAGCCTCATCCTCGGTTCACCCCTGATACGCGCGCGGGTTGTCTCCGCGCTGCGCTTTGAGCTTCTCGTAGAGGTCGCGTTCTACTGGCGTCAGGTCGTTGGGCATCACGATCTTCACCGTGACGATCTGGTCTCCCGCCCCGCCCCCCTTGAGGCGTGGCATCCCATAGCTAGGCAACCGGAACGCGCGGCCGCTCGAGGTGGCCGGGGGGATCCGCATCGACACGCGGCCCTTGAGCGTCGGGACCTCGATGGTCGTGCCCAGCGCGGCCTCCGGCGCCGTGATGGGCACCGACACGTGGAGGTCGTCGCCCCGGCGCTCGAAGAGCGGGTGCGGTGACACCGTCACGGCGAGGTAGAGATCGCCGCGAGCTCCGGCGCCCCCGGCGCCCTCGCCGGAGACGCGCACCCGCTGGCCGCTCTTGACGCCCGCCGGGATCTTCACGTCGACCTGACGGCGCGTGCGCTGCCAGCCGCCGCCGTGGCATGTCGCGCACGGCTGGCCCTTCACGTTGCCGGCACCCTGGCACGTCGGGCAGGGCTCGTCGAGGTCGAGCGCGAACGTCCGGTGCGTGCCGCTGAAGGCTTCCTCGAGTGTGATCTCGACGCTCGCCTGCACGTCCTGGCCACGACGGGGTCGGCGCGCCCCGAACAGGTCCTCCGCGTCGAAGCCCGCGCGGCGCCCGCCGAGATCGCCGAACACCGAGCGGAAGAACTCGGAGAAGTCCCCGAGGTCGCCGAGATCGCCGCCGTACTGGACCCTGGAGCCGCCGGGTGCGCCGGGTCCGGGTTGGGCGTAGCGCTGCCAATCTGAGCCGAGTGTGTCGTAGCGCTGGCGCTTCTTCGGATCCGAGAGGACTTCGTACGCCTCGTTGATCTCTTTGAACCGCTCGCCGGCGTCCTTCGTCTTGGCGACGTCGGGGTGATACTTGCGGGCGAGTCGCCGGTAGGCAGACTTGAGGGTCTTGTCGTCGGCGTTCCTGTCGACACCGAGAATCCTGTAGTAGTCCTTGAATTCAACGCCCATGAGCTTCAGACCCTACAAAGAGTATATCAGATGATTTTAGTGTGTCTCGCTAAGGGAGCTGGATGGGATAGCCGACAGAGCGTTGCTGTAATTCATTGAAAAACAGGTAGTTTACCCAGTAAAGGCCAAGTCTTCAGCTCGCCCCAGGATCATCCTCGACTAACAGTAAAGGCAACGTAGAGAGACATCTGGCCACGCTGGAGGAGGAAGGCAACCTGGTCGCCCTCCTTGACGTCGCGGGTGGCCCGCTCGAAGTCGGGGAGGCCTCGAACATTGGTGAGGACGTTCTGGCGCTTGATCTGCTTGACGACGTCACCACGCTGGATCCCGGCCTCGGCCGCCGCACTGCCCTCCTCGACACGCGCGACGAGCACGCCCTCGGTCGACTTCAAGTTGAACCGCTGTGCGAGCTCGGGGGTGATGGGCCGCACCTCGAGTCCGAGCAGCGAACGCGGCCGCCCGGCCGGGCGCTCGCGCGCCTCGCGCTCGTCGGGCGCCTCGCTGACCTTGATCTCGACGGTCTTCTCGCTCTGGTCCCGCCAGACCTTCATCTTCGCGGACTGGCCGGGCGAGAGCAGGCCGACCGCGCGCTGCAGGTCCACCGGCCCTTCGAGCCTCTTGCCGTCGAACTCGACGAGCACGTCGCCGCGCTGGATTCCGGCCTTCGCCGCCGGGCTGTCGGGCACGATGTCGCTGACGAGCACGCCCCGGGCGTCCTTGACGCCGAACTCCCGCGCCAGCTCGGGCGTCAGCTGCTGGATCTGGACGCCCAGCCAGCCGCGAGTCACGCGTCCCTTATCGAGCAGCTCCGTGTAGATCTTGCGGGCCATGTTCGACGGGATGGCGAAGCCGATGCCCGAGCCGCCGGCGACGATCGCCGTGTTGATGCCGATCACTTCGCCCTGCATGTTCACCAGCGGCCCACCGGAGTTGCCCGGGTTGATCGCGGCGTCGGTCTGGAGGAAATCGTCGAACGGCCCCTGGCCGATCTGGCGCGCCTTGGCGCTGATGATCCCCGCCGTCACGGTCGCCTGCAGGCCGAACGGCGATCCGACGGCGAGCACCCAATCACCCACCTGGACCCGGTCCGAGTCGCCGACCTTCGCGGCCCGGAACGTGCCCTTGCCGTCGTCGAGCCGGAGCACGGCGAGGTCGGTCTTCCGGTCGAGCCCGACGACTTTCGCCTTGTGCTTGTTGCCGTCGAGCGTGATCACCTCGATGTCCGTCGCCCGCTCGACGACGTGCGCGTTGGTGAGGGCGATCCCCTTGGGGTCCACGATGACGCCCGAGCCGAGGCTCCGCAGCGGGATGCGCTCGGGCAGCTCGCCGAAGAAGCGGCGGAAGAACTCCTCGCCGAAGAACTCCTCGAACGGCGTGCGCCCCTGGAGGCCGGCACCCCGCGACAGCGTGTTGATATTGATGACGGCCGGCTTGATCGCTTCCGCCACCGCGGCGAACGACACGGTCGGCAGCGGCATCTGCACCGGCACGATGCGCGGCTGGGCCTGAGCCGTCGCGGCCGGCCCCGGCGTCTGTCCGGGCTCGATCCGGCCCTTGGCGAGGGCGCCCAGCGTGACGCCGATCAGCAGGGCGACCGCGACCACACCCAAGAACGTGTTCCGCCGGAGCTGCATCATCGCTCCACTCTCCCGGTCACGCCACGCCCTCGCCGGCCAGAGCGCGCCGCAGCGGCTCGCCTTCCAGCGTCTCCAAGCGCTTGAGATCTTGCGCCGCGGCCACGAGCACCGCCTTCTTGGCCGTGAGGATGCCGCGCACGCGGTCGTGGGTCCGGTCGAGGATCGCGCGGACCTCTTCGTCGATCGTCCGCGCCGTCTCCTCGCTGTAGTCGCGCTCGCCCATCCCCGTGCCCTTGAGGAAGAGCGGCGTGCGCTCGCCGAACGTCGCCAGCCCCACGCGCTCGGACATCCCGTACTTCGTGACCATCAGGCGGGCGATCTCCGTCGCGCGCTCGAGGTCGTTGTGCGCGCCCGTCGAGACCTCACCGTAGACGAGCTCCTCGGCCACACGGCCGCCGAGGAGCACCGCGATCCGGTCCTCGAGCTCCCGACGCGTCATGAGGAAGCGGTCCGCGGTCGGCAGCTGGTAGGTCATCCCGAGCGCGGCGACCCCGCGCGGGATGATCGTCACCTTGTGCACCGGGTCGGCGTTGACGACCGACGAGGCCACGAGTGCGTGTCCCATCTCGTGGTGGGCGACGATGTCGCGCTCTTTCTCCGAGAGCACCCGACTCTTCTTTTCGAGTCCCGCGACGACGCGATCGATCGCTTCTTCGAAGTCGGCCATGCCAACGGCGTCCTTCTCCTTCCGCGCCGCGAGCAGCGCCGCTTCGTTGACGATGTTGGCGAGGTCCGCGCCCGCGAAGCCAGGCGTCCGGGCGGCGATCACGCCCAGGTCGACGCTCGGCGCCAGGACGACGTTGCGGGCGTGCAATCTCAAGATCGCCTCACGGCCGCGGATGTCCGGCTTGTCCACGACCACCTGACGATCGAAGCGGCCCGGACGCAGGAGGGCCAGATCGAGGACCTCGGGGCGGTTCGTCGCGGCCATGATGATGACACCCTTGGACGAGTCGAAGCCGTCCATCTCCGCGAGCAGCTGGTTCAGGGTCTGCTCGCGCTCGTCGTGGCCGCCGACGAACCCGGTCGCCCCCGCCCGCGACTTGCCGATCGCGTCGAGCTCGTCGATGAAGATGATGCACGGCGCCTTGTCTTTCGCCTGCTCGAACAGGTCGCGCACGCGCGCGGCGCCGACGCCGACGAACATCTCGACGAACTCCGAGCCGGAGAGCGTGAAGAACGGCACGTCGGCCTCGCCCGCTACCGCGCGCGCCAGGAGCGTCTTTCCCGTGCCCGGCGGACCGACGAGGAGGACGCCCTTCGGGATACGACCGCCGAGGCGCTGGTACTTCTTCGGATTCTGGAGGAAGTCGACGATCTCGACCAGCTCGGCCTTCGCCTCGTCGACGCCCGCCACGTCGGCGAACGTCGTCTTCAGCTCCTTCCGGTCGTAGATCTTGTGCTTGGAGCGGCCGAACGACAACGCCTGCGTCGGCCCGCCGCCCACCCGGCGCATCAGGAACATCCAGATCGCGACCATGACGCCGAGCGGGAGGACCCAGCCGAAGAAGAGGTCGCGCAGGAACGTCGACTCGATCTTGCCCGTGAACTCGACCCGGTGCGCCTCGAGCTCGGTGATGAGCCGCCCATCGTCGATGCCGGGAATTCGGGTGACGGTGAAGACGCGGACTTCGGAGCTCGAGCCGAGCAGCTCGCGGAGCCGGTCCCGGGCGCCGCCGGGCGCGGTCGGCAGGGCGTCGGGCTTCGCGACCCCCCGGATCTCGCGGTCGGTGATCGCCACACGCTCGATTTTGTCGGCCCGCAGCAGCTCGAGGAACTGCGACATCGACAGCTCCACGGTCCGGGGCGCCAGGAGCCAGGACTGGAGGAACGACAGCACGACCATCGTGACGAGCAGGTACGCAAGTGTGAACTGGAAGCGCTGGGACAGCTGCGGCTTCATCGAGGGCCTCAAGGGGTGATGCTAGCCTTCGGGATGCAGTGTGTCAAACGCGCGCGGGCGCTTTTCTCCTTGACACTCCAACCGCTTTGACCTAAAAGTTGGCGCTGATCGGGCCTGTGAATTCGCGAACAAGCGCATCGAGAGCTTAGGGTCGGCCAACGTCGCTGTTGAGCTCTAATCCGGGAGCCAGGGTGAGGGGTCTCCACGTGGTCCGGCAGGCCGTCCGGGCGGCCGTGCCGGTGGCGGCTCTGCTGCTCGCGGCGACCGCGCTGCCGGCCGCGGCCCAGGAGGCGGCCAGGGAGCCCGCGTACCGGGCCTTCCCGTTGATCGGCTCTCGGCTCGCCGTCTGGGCGATCGCGCAGCTCCACCTGAACTTCGCGGCCTTCATCCTCGGCGTGCCGATCTTCGCGGTGATCATCGAGATCATCGGGTGGCGCACGGGTGCCCCGCGCTACGACTGGCTCTCCCACGAGTTCGTCAAGCTCATCTTCGCCGCCTTCTCGACGACCGCGCTCCTGGGCGCGTTCCTCCTGTTTCTGTTCGTCGGCTACTACCCGAAGTTTTGGGCGTACATGACGTCGATCTTCTTCCCGACGTACTGGATCTACGCGCTCCTCTTCTTCGCCGAGACGTTCACGGTCTACCTCTGGTACTACGGCTGGGAGTGGCTCAGCGGACCGCGGAAGTGGGTCCACGTCAGCCTGGGCGTCCTCTCGAACCTGTTCGGCACGGCGATCCTCCTCATCGGGAATTCCTGGGTCACCTTCATGATGTCGCCCGCCGGCGTCACCGAGACGGGCGCGCTCAAGGGGTCGGTCTGGGCCGCGATCAACAACTCCACGTGGATGCCGATCAACATCCACCGGTTGATCGCCAACATCGTCTTCGGCGGCACGATCGCCGCGGCGTACGCCGCGTTCCGCTTCCTCAACGCGACGACCGACGAGGAGCGCGCGCGCTACGACTGGATGGGCTACGTCGGCAACTTCGTCGCGCTCTCGGCGTTCATCGTCCTGCCCTTCGCCGGCTACTGGCTCGGCCGCGAGATCTACGCCTTCAACCAGACGATGGGCATCACGATGATGGGCGGGTTCATGTCGTGGCTCTGGATCATCCAGGCCATCCTGATCGGCGTCCTCTTCCTCGGCTCGAACTACTACCTCTGGCTCGGGATGGAGCGAATCCCCGGCTCCGAGCGCTACCGGAAGTACGTGCCCTACATGCTGACGATCCTGGCGATCGGCTTCATGGTGTGGGCGACGCCGCACAGCCTGATCGTGACCCTCGAGGAGGCCCGGGCGATGGGCGGCACGCACCATCCCTTCCTCGGCTTCTTCGGCGTCATGTCGGCCAAGAACACGGCCGTGAACCTCATGATCCTCACGACGTTCCTCTCGTACGTCCTGTACCGCCGGGCCAACCGGCTCTCGATCCGGCCCTGGGTGGTGATCGGGATGGCGATCCAGTGGGCGGCCTTCGCCGTCGCCGCGGCGATCGTCGTCTTCTACGGGGTGTACGGCTATTTCGTCGAGTCGATCGTGCGGATCGGGTTCTCCGTCTACCAGGTGGGCGCGGTCCTCGGCGCGATCGTTCTGGTGATGACGATCGACGTCCCGATGTTCCGCGGCGCCAAGTCCACCGGCGCGATCCGATGGGGCAGCATCCCGGCGCGCTCGCAGTACGTGCTGATCCTGCTCGCCGTCACCTTCACCTGGCTCATGGGGCTCATGGGCTTCGCGCGCTCGGGCATCCGGCAGTACTGGCACGTCTACGGCATCCTGCGCGACACGTCGGTTGACGCGGTGACGCCGGCGCTCGGCTACGCGGCCAACATGATCACGACCGTCACCATCGTGTTCTTCGCGCTGGTGATGTTCATCTTCTGGCTCGGCGGCCTCTCCGAGAAGGGCAAGACGGGAGCGCACGGCGCGGCGGCGATGCCGGTGATCGCCGGCGGGAGCGAGGATCCTCGCTAGCGATGCGTGTTCCCGTCGGGCTCAAGCTCAGCGTCTTCTCGCTGGCCGTCATGGGCGTGTACACGTACTTCGCCAACTCGATCCCCCAGATCGAGTCCAAGCCCCCCGAGGAGCTCTCGCTGGAGGGTGGCAACGTCACGCCGGCGCAGCTGGTCAAGGCGGGCGAGCAGATCTTCCACACGAAGGGGACCTGCGAGGTCTGCCACAAGATCGGCGAGAAGGGCACGCGCGCCCCCGATCTCGCCGGGGTCGGCGCCCGCGCCGCCAAGCGCAAGCCCGGCCAGGGCGCCAAGCAGTATCTGATCGAATCGCTCCTCGATCCCGGCGCCTACCTCGTCGAGGGGTATCCGAACATCATGCCGCGCGTCGACAAGCCGCCGATCGGGCTCAACCGATCCGAGCTCTGGGCGGTGGTGGCCTTCCTCGAGTCGCTCGGGGGCAGCGTCGACGTCAAGCTCGATGACATTCCCAAGACCGCCGGGGCCCCGGCGGTCGGCGGGACGGCGGCCGAGCTCAAGCTGCCCGGCGACCCGAAAGCGGGCGAAGCGGTGTTCGCCGGCAAGGGGGCGTGCATCGCCTGTCACAAGGCGGGCAAGGTCGGCGCCGCGCAGGTCGGACCCGATCTGTCGCAGATCGCGCGGATCCAGACGCCCGAGTACATCATGGGCAAGATCCTGAACCCCTCGGCGATGGGCACCGTGGCGGGCTACCCGAAAGGCGTCATGCCACCGATCTTCGGCCAGACCCTGACGGCGAAGGAGTACGTGGACCTCGTCTCCTTCCTGCTGACCCTCAAATGACGCCGGCATGAGCGTCCTGCGCTCGCGCTTCGTCCAGGCCGTCGTCATCCTCGTTGGCGCCTTCCTGGCGCTGCGCTTTGGCATCCGTCCGCCGGCGCCCTGGAGCGTGATCCAGATCTACATGGCGGTGGTGTTCCTGGCGGTGCTCATCTTCGTCTCCTCCGACACGGACTCGTGGCGCTCCTTCGTGAACCCGATGCGCGCCGCACTGGTCGACCCGAGCCAGCGGCCAGTGCGCATCGTGCTCGCGGTCGCGCTGCCGATCCTGCTCGGCTACTACGCCTACACGCAGGCGGCGGCCAGGCCGCAGGCGCCCGCCGAGCTGCGCGCGGTGCATCCGGCGCCGCCGGGCTCGATCCAGTTCCGGGGCAAGGAAATCAACATCGCGGGCGTCGACAACCCGCTCCGCAAGGACGTGGCGACCTTCAAGAAGAACGTCGCGGCGGGCGGCGAGATCTACGTTCGGAGCTGCATGTTCTGCCACGGCGACAATCTCGACGGCCACGGGCTCTTCGCCTCCGCGCTGAACCCGCCGCCGGCGAATTTCGAGGACCCCGGGACGATCGCGATGCTGCAGGAGTCGTACCTCTTCTGGCGGATCGCCAAGGGCGGGCCGGGGTTGCCCAGGGAATCGACGCCGTGGAACTCGGCGATGCCGGCGTGGGAGGATCGCCTGACCGAGGAGCAGATCTGGCAGGTCATCGCCTATCTGTACGACGCGACCGGCCAGGAGCCGCGGCGCTGGGAGACGGCGCACTGATGCGTGCGATCGTCCTGGTCGGCGCGCTCGCGAGCGCCGTCTTCCTGTTCGCGAGCGCTTCACCAGCGGGGGCGCAGGCAGGGGATGCCCAGGCGGGGAGGGCCGTGTACGAGAGGAAGTGTGCGCTGTGCCACGGGGAGAAGGGCGACGGCAAGGGGCCGGGCGCCGATCTCCTCGACCCGCGGCCGCGCGATTTCACCACGGGGATCTACAAGATCCGCACCACGGTGAACAAGACGCCGACCGACCGGGACCTCTTCGACGTGATCACCCGCGGCATGCCTGGCACCTTCATGCCCGCATGGGACGTCCTGCCCGAGAAGGACCGCTGGAACCTGGTCGCCTACCTCAAGGCGTTCGCCGCGGACAAGTTCAAGGAGGCGCCGAAGAAGCAAGAGCTGCCGAAGGAGGTCGCCTCGTCGCCGGAGTCGATCAGGCGGGGCAAGGAGATGTACGAGGCAATCGAGTGCAACAAGTGCCACGGCGCCGAGGGCCGGGCCGACGGCCCTTCGCGCCCCGAGCTCAAGGACGAGTGGGGACATCCGATCCGGCCCGCGAACCTGACAAAGCGTTGGACCTTCCGCGGCGGAGGCGGCCGCGCGGAGATCGCGATGCGGCTCACGACCGGCGTGCTGGGCACGCCCATGCCGTCGTTCATCGACTCGGTGGAGAAGCCCGACGACATCTGGCACCTAGCGAACTACCTCGCGTCCCTCGGGCCCGAGTCGCCCCACTACGCGACGCTCCTGACCGCCGAGGCGGTGAACGGCGACATCCCGGCCGATCCCGTCGCGGAGTTCTGGAAGCGGATGGCGCCCCAGAACATTCCCCTGGTGGGGCAGGTGACCATCGACCCACGGAACTTCAACCCCTCCATCGACATGGTGGCGCTGCGGGCGGCGTGGAACGACAAGGAGGTCGCCTTCCACGTGACCTGGGACGACCCGACGCAGTCGGGGGCGGACGCCGCGAAGAAGGCCTCTCCCGACGTCGTCTCGCTCCAGTTCCCCCAGAAGGTCGCGGAGGGCGCGGACCGCCCGTACTTCCTCATGGGCAACGACGCGGACGCCGTGTATCTGCTGCGGTGGGAGAACGGCAAGGGCGCGACCGAGGCGAGCGCGAACGGGCCGACCCGGATCGTGCCGCTCGCAGGCGGCGAGGTGACGGGCCAGGCCGCGTACGCGAACGGCCAGTATCGGCTCGTCCTCAAGCGGCCGCTCGTGTCCAAGGGCCCCGACCGGCCCACGTTCCAGCCGGCGGTCTTCCTGCCGATCGCGTTCCAGGCTTGGGACGGCGGCGCGGGGGAGACCGGGGCCAAGATGTCGCTGACCTCGTGGTACTATCTGCGGCTGGAGGAGCCTCAATCGAGCCGCCGTTTCGTCGTTCCTCCGGTCGTGGCGATCCTCACGTTCGCGGCGATGCTGCTCGTGGTTCGCGTCGCGAACAGACGCGCGTAACCTCGCGGAGGGGAGGAGTCAGAGCAATGCGGAGAGCACTCGGAGTCGTCCTGGCGGCGGCGCTCGTCGCGGGCGTCGCGCTGTTCGTCCAGCGCCCCGACCCTGTGGACGCCCAGGGAGGGGGCACCGTCGAGGTCACGGTCACGTATAACGGCGCGCCGGTCGTCGAGAAGCTCAAGGTCAACAAGGACACCGAGAAGTGCGGGACCGAGGCCGTGATCGAGAAGGTCGTGGTCGGCGGCAACAAGGGCCTGGCCAACGCGGTCGTCTCCGTCCCGACCGCCAAGGGCGCGCCGAAGATGGCGAAGGCGACGGTCGACCAGCACGGCTGCAAGTTCGTGCCGCACGTGACCGCGATGACGCCGGGCGACCTCGAGCTCAAGAACTCCGACGACATCCTGCACAACATCCATACGTACTCGACCGCGAACCCGTCCATCAACAAGGCGCAGCCGAAGTTCAAGAAGGTGATGATGGAGAAGTTCGAGAAGCCCGAGATCATCAAGCTCACCTGCGACGTGCACAGCTGGATGCTCGGCTGGGTGGCGGTCCTGCCGACCCCGTTCTTCGCGGTCTCGGACGCCAGCGGCGCGGCCAAGATCGAGAACGTGCCGGCGGGCAAGCAGACCGTCGAGGTCTGGCACGAGACGCTCGGCAAGCAGACGAAGGAGGTCGACGTCAAGGCGGGCCAGGTGGTGAAGGTCGGGTTCGAGATGAAGAAGTAGGGCGAGGAGGCTCGCGAGCATGCTCGACTGGTGGCTGCCAGAGAACGTGTCGACGTACGGAGCGGAGATCGACTGGCTGTTCCATCTCATCTACTACATCACCGGCGCGACGTTCGTCCTCGTCTTCGTCACGATGCTCGTGTTCATCGTGATGTACCGCGACCGGCCCGGGCGGACCGCGCGGTACACGCACGGCAACACCCCCCTCGAGATCGCGTGGACCATCGTGCCGGCGCTGATCCTCGTGATCCTGACGGCCCTCAGCGTGCCGGCGTGGTCGAGGATCAAGATGCAGGTACCGGCGAGCGACTTCGACGTCAACGTGACGGCGAAGCAGTTCAACTGGCAGGTCACCTACCCGGGGACCGATCAGGTGTTCCTCGACGAGATGCACGTGCCGGTCAACAAGGTCGTCCGGGTGCACCTCAGGTCGCAGGACGTGATCCACAGCTTCTTCGTCCCGCAGTTCCGCATGAAGCAGGACGCGGTCCCGGGCCGCGAGATCGTCCAGTGGTTCGAGGTGGTCAAGCCGGGTAAGTACGAGTGGCCGTGCGCGGAGCTGTGCGGGTTCGGCCACTCCGGGATGCGCGGCTGGATCTACGTGCACACGCCCGAGGACTACGCCAAGTGGGCGGCCGAGAACCTTGAGGGAAAGGGCAAGC
>Ga0209056_10000172_pt1 | contig 68542 bp, 69 predicted proteins | sample GraSoiAngelo_114_FD_185876 | JGI IMG/M metagenome (GOLD analysis project Ga0209056, IMG submission 185876) | Grasslands soil microbial communities from the Angelo Coastal Reserve, California, USA - 14_0903_13_40cm (SPAdes) (version 2) | ecosystem: Environmental > Terrestrial > Soil > Grasslands... | reverse complement strand
TCGTGCCGGGGGGCGGCGTCGCGCTGCTCCGGGCGTCGGACGCGCTCGATAGCCTCAAGCTCTCGGGCGATGAGGGCACCGGGGTCAGCATCGTGCGGCGTGCGCTCGAGGAGCCCATCAGGACAATCGTCGAGAACGCCGGGCTCGAGGGCTCCGTGGTCGTCGAGAAGGTCAGGGCCATGGTCCCGCTCACGCGCGGGTTCGACGCCGAGACCCACGAGTATGTCGACATGATGCTGGCTGGCATCATCGACCCCACCAAGGTCGAGCGGGTCGCGCTGCAGCATGCGGCGTCGATCGCGTCGTTGCTGCTCACGACCGAAGTGATCATCACGGACAGTCCCGAAGGCGGGAAGGCCGACCCATCCATGGCGCACGGTGGGGAGTTTTAAGCCTCGCCACGGCGACCAGACACAGGCGGGCCGGCAGGCCTAGCCGGTCAAGCGGCGACATTCGAGAGCGTTGCGGAGCTGCGCGACTTCTTCGCCCGACCGTGGATTTCGTGACGGCGAAGTGGACGGTAGCGAAGGAGGTCGCGCAGCGGTCGGGTCTCTCGTCACGCTACCGCCGCTCCGGGCGTCACGGCGTCGTCGTCGAAAACCCACAGCGCGTGTTGCCGACGACCGGAAAACACATCACATCCGAATCGTCCTCGGCTGAGCCGAGGCTCTGTGGTTTTACCAGCGTCCCCCGCGTGAGGGTCCGCCGAAGCCCCGCGACTTTCCGGCACCGCCGCCACGGGCGCCGCCGGGTGATGCCTTCTCCACCCGGAGCTGACGGCCATCGAGGTCCTTGCCGTTGAACTGCGCGATCGCCTGATCGGCCTCTTCCACCGTGGCCATCTCCACGAACCCGAAGCCGCGCGAATGACCGGTGTCACGATCGGTCACGACGGCAGCCGATTCGACCTGGCCGACCGCCGCGAACACTTCGCGAAGCCGCTCGGTCGATGTGGAGAACGCGAGACCGCCGATGAACAGTTTCTGCGCCATGGGACGCCTCCTTCGCTGCTTCCACGCTGTGAGTTCATGCGCTCCAGAGAAACGTGGCGGACGCTGGAGTCGTGGTCTGACGAGGCGTAGGGTTCCCCTGAACCGACACCCGGGTCAGGCGCCACGGGCACTGCCACACATTATATATCACATAAATGGTATATACTTATCCGCGAGGGAAGAGCCCAGACGCATGGTCGAGAACGAAACACGGGGACTCGAGGGGTGAGCAAGGGCGTCGACGCGGTGGAGCTCGCCCTGGACACCATTCAGGGTTTCTCGGGCGATGAGCGCGAGGCGGTGGTCGAGTTCCTCAAGGTCCGCCGCGCCCGCGTGCCGGCTGCCCGCGAGGGGCCGGCAACGGCCGTGACCGTCCTTGCGGACCGCGTGTTCATGTGGCCAGAGTTCGATCGCTGGCAAGCGATCTTCGCCGCGCGCGGCACGTTTCCTTCACGATGGGACGGCTTGCAGGAAGTCCCCGCGCCGCAGACTTCCCCGGCGGTGCGCGCGGCGTACCGGCTGCGGAAACTGGATCTTCTGTTCGAATGGCTCGACACGCTCAGGCGGGGGGCCACGGCGCTCGGCCACTATACGAGGCAAGGAATGCGGGCGCGGATCGTGCAGCAAGGAGACGGGCTGCGGTGTCTGGTGTGCGAATCCTTCAACGGGCACGAGGTGGGGCACGGGAGCGACACCATGCCACCGATACATCCGGGTTGCCGCTGTGTGCTCATGGCGGTGACGTCCGTCCCGCTCGACCAGCGGTTCGGACTGCACGCTCGACGTCGTCTACGCGCATCCTTCTGAGCCTTTCACGTGTTTACCAACCCTCGGCGCAGCGACCCAACGAATGATTGCGAGAAGGGCTGAAGATGGAACCGATGAGGCGTCTTTCCGGCCCCGTGCCGGCGAAGCAAAAGCGAGGCGAGTTTGTCTGGAGCATGCCTCTCAACGACAAACCGACAGCCGAATGGATCCAGTTCTTCAGGGGTTCGGGAGAACGGGGAGGCCTCATCAATCCTCAGCGTGTCGCGTTTCGAGACGCGGAGCTTGGCTTCGAGAGCGCCGAGGCTCACGTCACGTCGTGGGTCAGGCACATCGACCAGTGGATCAAGATCGCCAACGACGCCTCCGCTCTGGCAGAGGAGAGGCGGTGGGAGGATCGGCTGCGTGAGAGCAAGAAGGTCGAAGACCAGGCGCAACAGCTTCGTGATGCCGACAAGTATCGCGATCTGTAGGCGGGCAGGGGTGGGCGGTAGTCCGCCGGCCAGCGTGCAGGTGGCCGGGGCTCCTGCCTAGAAGCCTTTTCGTCGCATGCAGCTTCGGTAGACGGCCTGGTACGTGGCGTTCATTGCTCCGTCCGCGTTCATCCCGTGGATTTGCGGATCGGAAGACTCGATGACTTTACCCGAGACATCCATGGAGCTGGTCGTTATCGAGCCGGCGCGTGCGCTTTCGGCCCGGACGTGGTCGCCCGTGGTCGGCGAGGCACTGCCTGTCTTGACCGGTTTGCGCGCTTCTTCATTGCAGGCGGCGAAGTCAGCGACGACGGGGACCTGACCGTTGGCCGTACGCGTCGCGGCTGGCGAGACGAGGAAGCTCAGGGCGAGAGCACTCATCACTGCGTACGGCATAACCATGCGGCACTCCTTTGCGCGTCGCGGCCATCACTGGCTGGCGTGCTGGTGTCAGCGGTTCTCGAGGTCCGCGATTCTGGCGCGGCCTTGTGATTCTGCGGCCGCTGCCGAGCGAAACTGCGTCCGCGACTCCTCGACGAGAACGCCGGTCTCGTCACGGATCACCCAAGTCCACCACATCGAGCGCCCACGGATCTCGACAATGTGGAGTGTCATGGTCGAGGTGTGTTCCACGGACAAGTGCCCCGCGCGGAGCGCCGGATTCGGAGCCGGACGCCTTCGCCCTCGGTCATTGTTTGCTTGCTCTTGTCTTTCCTGAGCGCGTGTCGTCCCATTGCTCCCCCAGGATTCACCGCTTCCTCCTCCCACGAGGCTCCCAACGCGCCCACGGGCCACCCTGCGCGGCCTTGATATCTTCTTGACAAAATAATGTACTATAACTTATATAATATATCAAGTTAATAAGAGGGAAGGCCGCCGCCCGGGTCGGCAGGAGGACGGAGGTGAGGATGCTGGAAAACAGGACCACAGTCCTGCTCATTCTCTCCCAAGAAGTCCTGGACCAAGCCCGCGTCCTCGCGGGGAAGGCGACGATCACCCTCAAGCTCCCGGTGAGCCTTCAGATTGTGCTCCGGGCGCTCATCGAGGAGGGGCTGAAGCGCGATGGCCACCCGACCTTCCTCGCCAACGTCGAGGCCCAGGCCAGGGCGGTTCGCCACCAGCGAAGCATGGCGCGTCGGAAAAGGGCTGAGGAGAACCGAGGAAATCTAGTGGCTGGAGGGCTGCGGGGCCGGGGCGGTCGGGAGCCCCGGAAGCGCCGGCAGTGAGCACGGGTGGTTGGGAAGTGAAAGCGAGCTCGTGGGAGGGGGAGCCTTGGTGACTCACGTCTGGATCATCCCGCTGGTCGTCATTGCGCTGACGCAGGCGGCGGTCGTTGCGACGTCAGTGTACCTGCACCGCACGCTCGCGCATCGAGCGCTGACCGTGCACCCGGTCGCGGACATTCTGTTCCGGACCGTGCTCTGGCTTACCACGGGACAGCGGCGCCAGGAGTGGGTCGCAGTCCATCGTAAGCATCATGCCTTCACTGACCGGGAAGGCGACCCGCACAGCCCACGGCTGCTCGGCTTGTGGCGAGTCCAGCTCCTGAACGCCTATTACTACCAACGAGAAGCACGGAACCCCGACACGATCCGGAAGTTCGCCCCGGACCTCCCCGAAGACCGGCTGGATCGCGCCGTGTTCTCGAAGGGCATGGCTGGTCCCGGTCTGGGCATCGCGCTGTTGTGCTTTTTGCTCGGCATCGGCCCCGGATTCATCGCGGCGCTTGCGCATGCCGTCCTCTACGTGCTCGTCCTGGCGCCGCTCATCAACGGCGTCGGGCATTGGCGCGGCGGTCAAAACTTCAAGAACACGGCGTATAACTCGGTGGCGCTGGCCTGGCTGACGGGCGGCGAAAGTCTTCACAACAACCACCACGCGGAGCCACGAGCGCCGAAGTTCAGCGTGCGGCGAGTCGAGTTCGATCCATCGTGGCTGGTGATTCGCGCGTTGGCCGCCGTCAAGCTCGTCGTGATCGTCGGCCCGCCGCTTCGTCTTTCTGCCGACAGCCGAGCAACACCGTGAACGGTGTTCAGCGCCGGCGCGCCGCCGCGGTGCTCCTCATCCTCTCGTGGGTCCTGAGGTTGCATCCATGGATCCCGGCGCTCCTGGTTGGCGTGTTTGTGTCCTGGGTCCTCCTTCACACCCGGCTCGAAGGTGATTTCGGCGGAGCTCTCGTTCGCGTCTGGCGACGCGCATGGCCGCCTGGGACCGTGGTGCTGATGCTGCTCCTCTCCGGCAGCACGTTCGTGTTCTGGGTATCGGACGGGCCGATCACGGCGAAAGTCTTGCCAGTCGCGCTCGGTGTGTGTGGGCTCGCGACGATCCTTCTGGGCCCGGCGTGGACCCTCTTCGCGGATGCCCAGCGGTTTTGGAGAGCCCGAAACGAGTCGGCGCTCGCGGCGGATCGAAGGCCAGGCTCCCTGCGCACCGGGGAACGAGGATGAGTGGGAGCGATGGCCGGCGACGATGGCGCGGGCGGCGACAGGCTCGCGGGCGAGGCCCGGGTAAGAGCGCGTGATGGAGGAAGGTCATGGTCAGATGCGCAACATGCAAGCGAGAGCTCAAGGATGAATCGCAAACATTCTGCAATGAGTGCAGCCGTGGCTTTGGCAAGAAACCGGGGCAAGGCACACCGGCATCACCAGGGCGAACTGCGGCACGAAGGCGCCGCCGGCGCGGCCGCTAAACGTGTGCCGCTCCGTGTTGGCGCGTGTACGAGTTGACTGACGGGACAGTCGCTCGGTGGACTCCGCCATAGAGGCGGAATGGCTCCATATCGGGGATCCCGGTTCAGGAGGTCTTGTCAATGAAGCCAGAGACTACGGCGAAGATCAAGTATGGAATCTGGGGCCTCGTTTGTGGGGCAGTCATCGCAATGACCGTCGGCTTTTCGTGGGGTGGCTGGACAACCGCCGCCACGACCCAGACGATGACCAAAGACGCGGTCGTGGCGAGTCAGGCGGCGATCTGCGTTGCGCAATTCATGAAGGAAGCGAACCATCAAAAGAAGCTCAAAGAGCTGGGGGAAGTCAGCAGCTGGCAGAGGGCTGAAGTCATTGAAAAAGGCGGCTGGGACAAGATGCCCGGTCAAGAGAAGGCCGGCTATGCCGTAGCGCGAGCGTGCGCCGACGGGCTCGAGCTGCTCGTCAAGAAATGAGATCGGCCCGAGCTCTGAGGCCACAAAGATGAACAATCCAACGGAGGGTCTTCTCGTGGCAAGAGAACTCAGGTGCGCCGATCTGATGCCCGGCTGCGATTTCGTGGCTCAAGGCAAGGATGACAGCGAAGTGATGAGGAAGGCCGCCGAGCACGCCAAAAGCGTTCACAGGATGGCGGCGATCTCGATGGAGGTCGAGAGAAAAGCGCGAGCGGCGATTCGGGATGCCGGATCCTAGCTGATCAGTCCGCCCCCGGTCCCGGTCGATTTCCATCTCCTGCGGCGGTACGAGCGCGGCTGAGGCGGGGCGACATGGCGTCGCGCCCGCCTCGGCATTCAGTCAGCCTACCAGTGTCCTCCGCGGCCGCCGCTCCGACTGGGGCTTGAGCCCCCGGATTTGGCGAGTTCGACCTTCAGCGTCCGGCCATCCACCTCCTGGCCGTTGAACTTCTTGACCGCCGCCTCGGCCTCTTCGGCAGTCGCCATCTCGACGAAACCGAATCCGCGCGAGCGCCCGGTGTCGCGGTCCATCACGACTGCGGCCGAGTCGACCCCGCCCGCCTGAGCGAACAGATCGCGAAGGCGATCGTTAGACGTGGAGAAGGCCAAACCTCCGATGAACAGTTTGTGCGCCATGGCGTACCTCCCGATGAAGCTCCCGCTGTTGACGACACTCCCTGGAACGCGGAAGAAAGCGCCAGAGTCATGGTCTGGTAAGGAGGGGGGCCCACGTTGAACCGACGACCGAGCCAGACACGATCAGTATGACACGCTAGCCTACCGTCGCATCACCTTGCGGAGGGGGTCTTTCAGCGCGAGGAGCGCGACGATCCCGCCCCGTTCCGGCCATCTCAGTCCCGCCGGAGCGCAACGCCAGCCGTGCTGGTCATCCGTCTCGCCCTTCCGCGACGGGCGGCGGATCAGCCCGAGGCGCAGTGATCCCGGCCGGGCCGGCGAGGGTCCTGAGGATTCGCGGCTTGAGGAACCAGCGGAGCCGCCCGGCCGCTGCGGGACCGTTGGGAAGGTCCACCAGAGCCGCGCCGCCCCTCGCGAACGCGAGCTGCGCGCCCTGGGCGGCGCCGAGCAGGCGCGCGAGCAGGGCCCCGAGGAGAGGCTCGTGGCCGACGAGGGCGATTCTGGCCCCGGGCGGATGGGTCTTCAGCGCGGCAACGATTCCGTCGACGCTCGAGCGAGCAAGTGCTGGCTCGAGCGTGGGCGCGATGTGCGCGAAGGCGCGCGCGGCGATCTCGGCGGTCACCCGGGCGCGGGGAAGCGGGCTCGTCAGCAACACGTCTGGTCGGCGAGTGACCCGGACGAGCCCTCGGGCGGCCACGCGGAACTTGGCCTTGCCCTCGGGAGTGAGAGGACGTTCGTCGTCGGGAACGCCGGGCGTCCCTCTGGGCACCGCGGTAGCGTGGCGGATGAGCAGGAGCTTCATCGCTCGGCGAGTGGTCGTGGCGAGGACGGGGAAGCCCCGAGAGCCGTTCCCGCGGTCTGGTCCCACCGCGTCGGCGCCTCACGGTCACAGCGATTCGCGTAGGCGCGCGCGGCTTGGTTCGCGTCGTCGAACTCGACGACGACCTCGAGATAGGGATCGAAGTCGCGACCCGAGCGTCGGACCCGGAGCTTCGCGCCCCCGGGCTCGGCGCCGACCGTGTGGCGCAGCAGGTCGATAAAGCGCCGGCACTGCCAGAACGCCCGCCCGGCGTAGTCGACCTCGCTCGCCGCAGCCGGCGTTTCGCCAGCGGGAACAGTTCCCAGGGCTATGAGGTCTGAGGCCATGCCATCTCCTCTCGCCGGGTCGCGTCAGTTCAGCCGAGCGCGTAGGCGATGAAGGATCTTCGCCGCGCGTACGTCACGTGGAGCCAGCCGTACAGCCCCTTCGAACTCTTTGAGCGCTTCCCACCAGCGCCCCTGCCGGAGGTAAATCCGTCCCAGGTTCATGAAGGGGAACTGCCGCGGTTCGTAGCGTTTGGCCTGCTTGGCCTTTTCCAGCCACGAGATCGACTCGTCCAACTTGTCCTGCTGCATGAGGTAGACCCCGATGTCGTTGTAGGGATTGCCGAACTCAGAATCGATCTCGATCGCGCGGAGGCACTCCTGGGTGGCATCGTCCAGGCGACCCTGGAAGCTCATGGCCCACCCCAGGAAGGTATGCGCCTCTGCCGTCGGACACACCTCGATGGAGTGCCGATAGAGCTCGATCGCGAGATCCAGCTTGCCCCCGATGTGGTGGCGGTAGGCCTGCCGCCAGAGTTGCGTCGCCTGCCTCAGAGGCTGTCGTTCTTCCATTCCGCCGGTGCCCAGGTCACCAGGCACGCACTGCCTCCATCTCTTGCGCGCGTGAGGAAAGGGGAGATGTCGTCACGCGGGCGCCACACTCAGTTCGGTGCTCACGGCGTTCATTGACGCCGGGCTCGGTCGCCTCTGTCCGTCGAATGTGGGCGAGCCGTGGCCTCGGTTCCGACAGCCTCAGCCTTGAACGGTCGGCGAGCGTCAGTGAGTGGTACATGGCCAAGGGACGACCCTCGAGGCTCCGGGCCTCGAGGGAAGCCGGCGCATCCGCCCGGGGGTCGAGCCGCTCGCCGCCATACGCGGCGAACATGACGACCGACTCGCCGGAGAGACTGAAGAGGACTCGGACTTCTCGCGCCAGCATCGCAATCTCCTACAGATATTATATATTTTCTATTTCGTATATTGTTTATACTATGGTATAAGAAGGTCGTCAAGGAGATCTGGCGGCAATGAAGTCAGGGATCGAGAACGACAAGTGTCTAACGACCCACGATCCCGATGGAGGAGGAGCACGATGAACACCATGCTTCGCGGGTCTCCCGCCCGGGAATTCCACTTCCACGATGACGTCGATGACCTGTTCCTCAGCGTCAAAGGCGAGCGCAAGCCCGACCCCGACACCACGGGCAACGACTACTTCGTCCGCGAGGTCGCGTACGGCGGGTTCCAGCGGAGCTTCGCGCTTCCCGAGGGCGTCGGCGGCGCCAAAGTGGGGGCGAAGTACGCGAACGGCATGCTCGAGGTGAGGATCCCCGCGCCGTGTGCCGCGATGCCGCGAACAATCGAAGTCAAGGTCGCCTGATGAGAGGGCGGCCGGGAGCCGGGGCCGTGCCGGTGGCGATCGGGACACGCCCCGGTCTTCGCCCGCCGCCCGCGCGTAGCCTGATGATGCTCGAGAACAGGACGAGACTTCTTCTCATTGTCTCGCAAGACGTGCTGGATCAGGCTCGCGTCATAGCAGGCAGGGCGACGACAGCGCTCAAGTTGCCGGTGAGCCTCCAGATCGTCCTCCGTGCGCTTATCTGGGTGGGGCTGAAGCGGGATAGCCACCAAGCGCTGCTCGCCAACATCGAGGGCCAGGCCAGGGCGGTTCGCCTGCAGCGGAGCGGGGCGCGTCGAAGAGGCTGAGCTGCCAAACGGTCACCGGGAGAGGACGGTCAAGGTGCTTGGGGAGCAGCGCGGGGGGATCGCGGCGCCGGCGGTAATCGCAGGAGCACCCTCTCGCGTCCAGGGTTCATCGCTCGCGTCCGCGGCGTTCGAGGACAAGATCTACGCCGTCGCCCCAGTGGTAGTAGAGTTGAACGCCGGTATCATCGCCGGCGAGATCACGGACATGCAAGTTGTGCAGCGGGTGGAGAGGATCTCCGGCCGCGTCATCACCCCGCCGAAGCTGGTGGGAACACTCAGGCTCTCGAGCAGCTCGGAGACGCACAGCGTCCGCTTGGTGGTCGCAAAGATCCAGTACCTCGACGATCAGTGGCGCCCCATGAAACTCGAGGACGCTCGAACCGAGGTGACCTTCAAGTTCGCCAGGCACGGCATCGAATGGCTCGATCCCGGCCAGGAGGCGATCCACGCGATCGACGTAGCGTTCCCCCCGGAGGCGCTCAAAGACCGGAAGCTCTCGAGACTCCGTCTCGAGATCGGCTATGTCTCGTCTCCGTACCGGGAGGCGATGTTCAGTATCGCCGTGTCGATCGGGAGCCAGTAGGAGCGAGATAGGCACTGTGTCGTGAAAGGCTGGTCCGTGAGAATCGGCTGGACTTTGCACGGGTGCAAGGCCGATTCATGGGGTCGATGAAATCTAGAGGGTGGAAATGAACCGAGGGACGGCGATGCTGGCGGTTGTTCTGGATGTATACGAAGGCGGGAAGGACTTGATCCCGGAGTGGAAGCTGAAGGAGCACGCCGAAAGTGCGCTGGCCACCGGTGGCCCCGAAGGGCTCCGGCGATATTACGAGGCGTGTCTGACTGATTCGGCCCACCGAGTGAAGACAACTCTCGAGCGTGAGAGACGAAGAACTTTGGAATCGGAGCGCGAGCGCTTCATGTCGATCTACCTGGGCGCCGCCCGATGACGAGCCATGACGATCGCCCGCTCGCGCGACGTCCCCTCCCGCTCCAGGTGCGTTCCGCGCGCTGACCTGGAGGCGCTCCGGTCGTTCCGGGAGCGGGAGGCCTTCACGCTCACGGGAGCCTTCCCTCCGCCCTAGTTTGGACTATGTTTTGGTCTTCGCGAGCTCCTCGGCGCATGCGTTCGCAACTCCCGAGTTCGGCGCCTTGTCCCCTCGCGAAGTGGCCCAGCCACCTGCTTCGATGAACTCGCGCCGTTTCCACGAGTCGATCTTTTGGAGCTCTGCCAGCTTGGCAGCCGCGCTTGGCTGCTGCATGAAACTCGCGACGCAGGAGGGGGTGAGAGCGACGACGACGGCCGCGGTGGTTCGTTCTGATGCCATCCGCTCGGCGGTGCTGCCGAGGGTCCAACCCAACCATGAAAAGCCGATGATCATAGCTCCAGCGGCGCCGACGACCACGCCCCAGGCAGCGGGTTTGAGCCACGGTACTTGCAGTTGCATGTCACACCTCCGGTTGTTTGAACCAAGACGTTTCTTTCGCCCAAGTCTTCCCTGAGAAGTGGGGCACCCGGCCATCGGGCATCAGCGGCTCGCCTCTTACTCTGGAGGCTCTAGGCCCGCCCCGATGTCCCATTGGCTGGATATCATACTATAACTTATATAACAAATTTAAATTATGGTACACGCGAGCCCCGCGTGGCCGGCGCTCGCAGCCCGAGAACGCCCGCGGTGACGAGGCGCGATTCTCAGGGCCGAGCGGGTCTCAGACCGTCCCACCGCGAGTGTTTTGCAAGCTGAAGGCTCGGCCGGCGAAACTGTCGATGCCGCTCGCCTTCTCGACATGACGCCAGGGAACACTGCCCGCCGACACCCTCCAAGGCCGCGAACCTGAGCGTTGGGAGGTTGACAGAGCTCACTCCTGCCGGCCGCGGGACCGTCTTGGGGAATCCTCTTCAGGCGATGACACGACCGGCAGAGGCTCCCTTGGTCGGTGCAGCATGACCTCGATGGGACCGTCGGCCCGCATGATCACCACTCGATCCGGCTCGATCCGTTCCACCTGTCCGCCAGCCAGTTTGTCCCCGGTCGTGTAGCCAAACATTTGCTTCGTGGCGAGATCTTGAAGGTAGGCAAGGCGGGTGTCGCCGTTAATCACCACGCCGTAAAGCGCCAACGTTGGCGCTGGTGGCAGAATCGGGGCGATCGCTTCCGAGCGTGTCGGCTCGGAGCGATTCGGATGGAAGATGGTCCGGGTCGCGATCACGTCGTAGACCCCGGGGGAGCGCGAATTCAGCACAACGTCGTGATTGCGTGGGGCAGCGCCCGCGACGGGCCGAGCGGTGCGAGACGGTGATTGGAGGTCGGGACTAAAGAGGGCGTGGCCGAGGCGGATGGAAAAGAAGACCGAGAGGCCGGCCATGGAGAGGTTGAGCGCGAGCACGGGCCTGGACATCGCCCATCCGCTCCGCAATGCCGACGCCGGGCGGCGCGGCGTCACGCCATTGAGCGCGATGGATCGCAATGCGGTCGCGGTCCTCGTACCCAATTGCGCGAGTGCGCGTGGGAGGCGTCGGCGCACGAGCGCTCCGCTGGGCGCCGACCATAGCGCGGGCGGCAGAAGACCTAGACGACGCGTAGGCAACGTCACGGCGAGCTGCCATGCGAGTCGAAGTCCCACGCAGGCTCTCCCTCTCGCCGCTCGCGTCATGTCGCATACCATGGCCGCTGATTCAATAAATGCTTGGAACGACACTCTCGTCAGCTGGCCTTTCGCACGTAGCTTTCGTCCCAAGCGCCTCGCCTCAACTCTTGCTTGTCCACCGGCTGCGTTGAACGGTGAATCTACGACTCCCAGTGCCTGAGCTTCGCCAAGACGCGGGGCTCGCAACTCCTCGAAGGAGCGCGCCGGTTTGCGATCGGCACCCAATCACGGGCCCCGACAGAGACGAGCGGCGCGACCTTGCGATCGCGCCGCTCGCTCACCTCAGCCACACCATCTGGCTGGTCCAACGAACACCGCTCGAACTATTCGTCGTCGTCCTCTGACGATGGCCTCCCGTACACCGCGATACACCCCTTCAAGCAGTCGGGGAAGGCGTTGTTCGCCGCCAAAGGGACGAACACATGGTTGTTCCCGGCATTGGCGGCCACCGAATGCGCCGTCCCGGCAGGATGCTTTGTCGCCACTGCCGGCACGTTGAGCGTTGGCACCAGTTGCAGTAGCTTCTGGCTCTTGGCGTCGATCACGCCGAGAATGGCGGCACCCTGGGACACGTTGACAGGGGCGACTGTCGCGGTTCCGACTGGGAGCCGCGCCGGCGTAATGGCGTTGGGGGCGAGAGGGCTGCCTGAGGAGGCGGTATAGTAGTTTCCGTCGCCCTCGTTGAACCAGACTTCGTCTCCGGGCCCCACGCCGAACAAGATCTTGTCGATGTCGCCCGTTTTGGCGTCCAGGATCACATACCTGGGCTGCGCGGAATTTATATCCCGGTCCGCATTCCCGGTCCATAGACCGCCCGCCGTATCGAAGACCGTATTGCAGCCGACGAGCAGATCTTGCTTGGGACCGACGGCGAGGCCGGCCGGCGAGCAGAGCTCCACCGGATAGGTCGCCTCCACTGTGCCAGTCGTCGAGATGCGCAAGACCCCGCCGTGCGAGGCCGTCGGCCCTATTTGCGGGATGGAGAGATAGAACTTGCCGGTGCCCGGATCCCACACCGGTTGTTCGGCGCCGTTCGTGGCATCGACGCCATGGGCCGCATCAAAGTCTATATTCTTTACGACGGTGAGGGCGCCAGTCGTCTTATTGACTTGGATCAAGGTGCCAAACGGCGGCTCTGAGGCATTGTTGATCACCAGGAGTAGCCCATCCCTTGGATCGTACGCAAGCTCATCTGCACGTGTCTTTTCGCCGGTCTTCGTGAAGACCTCGCTGACAGTCGTGGGCGGGCTGGTCCTGAGGTCGAAAGTCAGCACGCGGCTGGGGGCGTCCGTCACGAAGAGCCAGGGGTACGCGGCGACGACGCCATTGGGACCAGCGCAATCGTTCGCGCCTGCGGCGGGCGAACACGGCACAAACCCGGCGAACGGGACGCGGCCGTTGTTCGGGAAGATCTGCGTGACGAACGTATCCGTTTTAGCGTTGACGACGTCGACGGCCTTATTGGAACGATCGGCGAGATAGTAGGTCTGGGTTGCCGCGTCGACGAAACTGATATCGAAGGAGTACAGAGCGCCAGCCGTCCCATTCACGGCGCTCACGGGCACCTGAATCGTCTTGAGAAGCTTGACAGGTCCTTTGACCCTTCCGTTGTCCCGGTCCTGCCGGTCGTCAGCTCGGCCGGATCCGGTGCCCAGCAGCAAGAAGGGAACGGAAACGAGGAGAAGCAGGAACAGTGTGAGCGAGCTCTTTCGCATCATTGCGGGATCTCCTCTTGTGAACCGCCACTGTGAGGCCACACGTCCACTTCGCTCGCACGGCCTGCGCCACGCGTGCACGACGAGATGGGATTCTCGATGTACACCGTTCCTTCCGCTTCTTGGCGCTTCTCGAGATTCCCGCCCTGCTGAACCCGCTCGTCGACGGCCTTCGCCTCGATCGGCGTCGCCGTTCGCAGGAAGTTCTTGTGTCGAGGCGACCTTCGCCGCTAGACGCTGCAGCGACGGACGGGAGGGGCTCGGGTCGGAGGCGACGAGGGCGCGCGGGGGCAAACTGGGCGCTCATCGGTCTGAGGAAGGGCGCTGACAACCGCATGAACCGGGTTCCCATCCCGAACCAAGTGGGGCTCGATAGCGCCGACGTCCGAAGTGATCAGTACGATCACTTCGTCGTGGTCATTGTCGTCCCAGAAGCCGGCAATCCAGGTGGGGTCCGGGGGAGTGGCATACGCGAGCGGTGCTAGCGCGATGACCGCGCAGAGCAGCACCAAGGGCAGGACGGGTAGCCCAAGCTTCATCGGGGCCACCTCTATACGCTTCTCGCAACGGAAAAGCAACTGCGAACCGAGCGTGTCGATGCAGGTGGAGCGCCCCGAATGACGAGGTCGCAGCAGGTCAGGGAAAGATCCCCAGCTCGAGGTAGGTCGCGGCCACCTTGTGCAGAGCGGTGAGGAACGCCGCCGTGCGTAGATCTCGGATCCGGGAGTCGCGCATCCGCTGCTCGTGAATCTGCCGGTAGGCGGTGATCATCGTCTCCTCGAGGCCGGAGTTCACCAGATCGATCTCGTCCGCCCCCCGAACGATCTTGTGGCGCTCCTCGTCGGAGAAGACCCGGCCGGTGGCCTTCTCGATGGCGCCGACCATCCGATCAAAGGCTGCCTCCTCGAACCGCTTGCCCACCCGGCCGAAGCGCACGTGGGAGAGATTCTTGATCCACTCGAAGTAGGAGACCGTCACGCCGCCGGCATTGAGGAAGATGTCGGGGATGAGGAGCACGCCGCGGTCGAGCAGGATCTTCTCGCCGTCGGCGGTGGTGGGCCCGTTGGCCGCCTCGGCCACGATCTTGGCCTTGATGCGCGGCGCGTTCTCGGCGGTGATCTGGTTCTCCAGCGCGGCCGGGATGAGGATGTCGCATTCAAGCTCGAGCGCGAGGTTGGTCGGCGTGATGTTTTTGGCCCCGGGGAAATTCAGGATCGAGCCCGTCTCTTTCTGGTGCTTTACCACTGTGTCGAGGTCGAGCCCCTCGGGGCGGTACACGGCTCCCTCTCGCTCGGAGAGCGCGACGATGGTGCACCCGGCCTCCTGACAGAAGCGGGCGGTGTGATACCCGACGTTCCCGAGGCCCTGCACCACGATCGTCTTGCCGGCGAGGCCGCGTGAGAGCCCGAGAGCCTTCATGTCTCCGGCCTGATCGCAGGCCTCGCGAAGCCCGAAGTAGACGCCGCGTCCGGTGGCTTCCACGCGGCCGCGGACGCCGCCCTGGGTGACAGGCTTGCCGGTGACACAGGCCATCGCGTCGATGGCGCCCGGGTAGAACGCCGAGTAGGTGTCGTAGATCCAGGCCATCTCGCGCGGGCCGGTCCCGTAGTCGGGGGCGGGGACGTCCAGTCCGGCCCCGATGAAGTTCTTCTTGATCAGCTCGGCCGTGTAGCGGCGGGTGATCTGCTCCAGCTCTTGCGTGGTGTATTGCTTCGTGTCGATCCGCACGCCTCCCTTGGCCCCGCCGAATGGCACGTCCACGATGGCGCATTTGTAGGTCATGAGCGCGGCCAGCGCCTTGATCTCGTCCTCGTCCACCGTGGGAGCGTAGCGGATCCCGCCCTTCACGGGTATGCGGTGGTGGCTGTGCTGGGCGCGCCAGCCGGCAATGACCTCGTAGCCGTCCTGCCGCCGAATCGGGAACTGGAAGGCGTACACGCTGTTGCAGACCTTGATCTGATCGAGCAACCCGCGGGGATAGTCTGTGAGCGCCGCCGCCTTGTCGAAGTAGATGTTGACAGTCTCGAAGAAGCTCGGCGCCTGGCTCATTGGCTTGGCTCCCTCCCGATCGATCGGGCCCAGTATGCCGAATCCCTTACCGCACCACCACCGCGTCGCTCACGGCATGTACGAACCGCCGTTCACGTGCACCGTCTGGCCCGTGATGTGGCGTGCGTCGTCGCTGGCCAGAAACACCGCGACGGCGGCGATGTCGTCAGGCTGGGCCATGCGTCCGAGCGGGACGGCGCTCGCCATCGCCGCCAGCTCCTCCTCGTTGTTCCCGTAGCGCGGCTGGGCGGTATCGGTGAGGCCGGGCGCGATCGCGTTCACGCGAATTCCGTGGGGCGCCAGCTCGAGCGCGGTCGCGCGCGTCATCGCGACCACGCCGCCCTTGCTCGCGGAGTAGTGAACGCCCCGCACCGCGCCCCGGACGGCCTGAGACGCCATGTTGATGATCGAGCCCCGCCGTCCCGCGGCGACCATCGCACGCGCTGCCGCCTGGGCACAGAAGAAGCCGCCCTTGAGATTGACGTCGACGACATGGTCCCAATCGGTCTCGCGCATTTCGAGGAACGGCACGCGCGGGTACACCCCGGCGTTGTTGACGAGGACATGGAGCGCCCCGAGTTCGCTCTGGACCTGCGCGACCATCCTTTGAGCGTCCGGGGGCCGGGCGACATCAGCCTGCACGAGGACCGCCCGCCCGCCGGCGGCGCGGACCTCCTGCATCACCTTTTCGGCCGCCGCGCGATCGTCGAGGTAGTTGACGGCGACGTCCGCGCCCTCGCGGGCGAACGCCAGGGCGATCCCGCGCCCGATGCCCTGCTGGGCGCCGGTGACCAGCGCGATCCTGCCTCGAAGCCTCATTGTTGCCTCCACCCGCCTTGAGTTTTGTCGACCTGCGACGAGTATGCTAGGGTCGCGCCGAGAAACTCATCCCGGAGGACGCCAATGGACGAGCATGGTATTGGGCTCTGGCTGAACATCGGATCAGTGATCCTCGTCGCGGCGCTCGTCATCGATTTCGTGTGGGTCATCCGGACCGCGCTCAGCGTCCACTGACTGCGCCTCACCCCTCCGGATAGCCGGCCGGCCATGCGCCGCTACGATACCGCTGTCTTGAATGGCACGGCCGTCATCCCCTATGCCGGCACCGTGCGCTGCGATGTCGGCATCCGTGACGGTCGCATCGCCGCTCTCGCGGACTCGACGCGTCGGACGACACGGGCGCCGTCGTGGACACCCGCGACAAGCTGGTGTTGCCGGGGGCGGTGCCGAGGCCCTCGCGAGTGGCGCTCACACACCCGACAGCAGGCGTGGTCGTCGGCAAGGCCAACCCGCCGACGGGATTCGGCGGCACCGCGCTGCTCTACCCATATCTCCTCTTCGGAGGGACACCTCCCGCGCGGCCTAGGGTTGATCCGGGTCGCGGAGCTGGCGAGTGCCAATCCCGCGCGGGCCTTCGGACTCTACCCGCGCAAGGGTGCCATCGCGGTCGGCTGGGACGCCGCCTTGGTAGTGCTCCATCCGAACCGCGAGCAGATCGTGACACCCGAGGTCCTGTGCTCGGCCCAGGACTTCACTCCGTTCGCCGGGATGCGGGTGCGCGGCTGGCCGACCCATACGCTGCTGAGAGGCCGGACGGTGTTTCAGGATGGAGCCGTGCGGGGCAGGCCCCAGGGGGGCAATACGTCAAGCGCCCGGTCGGTCTGCACGTGCGACGGTGTGAGTGCCAGCTCTTGATTCGACGGGCTCGAGAGGATCCGAGCGGTGAGGGGATTACGCCTTGGTCGTGGCGGCTCGACGGCGCGGGCAGGCCTTGTGGTACCAGGTGGAGCCCAACTTGACGTGGTTGCCGTTCTTGCGAATCCTCAGCTTGCACTTCGGGCACGTTCCCATCCGCGCTCCTTTTGCGAGTCCTGATCTGGGCCGAGTGATTATATCAGGTACTCGAGGGGGAGCTGTGTGAAGGACTGCGTATTCTGCCGTATCGTCGCGCGCGAGAGCCACGCGGACGTCGAGTACGAGGACGACGCGGTTCTGGCCTTCAAGGACATCTACCCGAAAGCGCCGGTCCATCTCCTCATCGTGCCCAAGCGCCACATCGACTCGATCATGGCGATGGAGCGCGACGATGCCGAGGTTCTCGGGCGCTGTCTTCTCGCCGCGCGCGCGATCGGTGAGGCCAGGGGATTGGCCGAGCGCGGGTATCGCCTGCGGGTGAACTGTGGCCCCGAGGGAGGCCAGGTCGTGTACCACGTGCACGTCCACTTTCTGGCCGGCGGGCGGGTGACCGGCGCGTAGCGGTTCAATCGGCTCCGAGCTTTTCGACGACCAAAGGTTCCGGCGGCGGCGGACTCCGCTCTTCAGTGTCCTCACGGCTCTGGAGCCCCGCGAAGGAGACTGCGAGGAGAACAAAACAAAGGCTCCAGGGGATGACCCCTGGAGCCTTTTATCGCCGCCTCAGAATTACTTCGCAGCAGAGGTTACTTCATCAGACCGATCGCCTCGATAGCCTTTGCCTTTGCGGAGTCCATGTTGCCTGCCTTGCAAGCCGCCTCAGCCTCACGGACCAGCTTCGTCGCATCGCCACTCCCGGCCTTGGCGCCGGCGAGCGAACGAGGTGCCTGCACGTCCTGCTGAGCACTGCGCGGAGCCTGGACATCCTGCTGGGCGCTCCGCGGGGCCTGCACGTCCTGCTGAGCACTGCGCGCAGCCTGCGGCGTCTGGCTGCGCGGCGCCTGGACGTCCTGCTGGGCGCTTCGCGGCGCCTGCACGTCCTGCTGAGCACTGCGCGGGGCCTGGACATCCTGCTGGGCGCTCCGCGGAGCCTGCACGTCTTGCTGAGCGCTGCGCCCAGCCTGCGGCGTCTGGCTGCGCGGCGCCTGGACGTCCTGCTGAGCGCTCCGCGGCGCCTGCACGTCCTGAGCGCTACTCCGCGGGGCCTGGACATCCTGTTGAGCGCTCCGTGGAGCCTGAACATCCTGGCGGGAGCCGGCGAGTGACCGGGGCGCCTGCACTTCTTGACCACGCGGGGCTTGTACGTCCTGACTACTGGTACGCGGAGCCTGAACCTCCTGGCGGGCACCGGCCAGAGACCGGGGCGCCTGGACTTCCTGAGCCTTCGAAACCTTCTGCAGCATCGCCTGCGCCTGGCCTACCTCAGCCGGGCACTTCGACTGCGCTCCAGCAACAGGCGCCAGCGCCGCGACGACTGCCACGCTCACGATCACCGCGAAAAATCTCTTCATCATCGGTCTTTCCATTTCCTCTCGTCTGTTGAAGTGGTTGGATCTACCGCGTAGCCGCACACCAGCACGTTACCGCCTGTGTCACCCCCTCGCCAGTGAGGTAGAGATCCGATGCCTCGACTCTTGAGCCCAACGACGGAGCAACACCGGTGCCACGGCCTACCCTCAGGACGGGGCAAGCGAAATAAGCTACTTACTCACGGATCTCCAGGCGATCGCGCGGCGTTGTGCCCGAGCCCGTCCGAGGACCGGGGCCGGCATTCTGCCCGTGCGGCTGGCCTGTGGTAGCCTGACTCACCGTATGCGCCTGCCGGGGGGGCTTCTTCTGACACTCCTCATCGGATTGCCCCTGAGCGGCTGTACCACCACACGCCCCGCGCAACCCCCTGCGATCGTCCGAGCTCCAGTCCGCCACGTCTTGCCGAACGGCGTGCGCGTCGTCATTCAGGAGTTTCCCTCCAGCGAGGTCGTCGCGGTGCAGCTGTGGGTGCGTGCCGGCGGCCGCGACGAGTCCGCGTCAGAGCTCGGCCTTGCCCACTACCTCGAGCACATGCTCTTCAAGGGCACGACCACGCGCGCTCGGGGCTTCGTGGAACGAGATGTCGAAGGTGTGGGTGGACGGATGAACGCCGGAACCTCGCTCGACTACACTTACTATCATGCGGTGCTGCCGGCGCCGCGTGCCGTCGCGACCATCGAGATGCTCGCCGACATCAGCGTCAACTCGATCCTCGATGAGACCGAGCTCGAGCTCGAGAAGAAAGTCGTCCTCGAGGAAATGCGGCTGAGCGAGGACAGTCCGCAACGAAATCTCGCCCTCCAGCTCTACCACGTGGTGTTCGGTAGTCACCCCTACAGCCGCCCGGTCCTCGGCACACCCGACATCATCCAGAAGCTCACGCGCGAAACGCTGCTCGCCTTCTACCGTCGCCACTACGTCCCCGAGTCGTTCGCGCTGGTGGTCGTCGGTCCCGTCAACCCGACCGAGACACTGCGGGCGGCGGAGCGAACGCTGGGCCGGCTGCCACGCAGCGGGTTCCAGCGGCTGCCTGGCTCCACGCCCTCGAGCCTCACGTCCAAGAAGATCGACACCCCGCGGCCCGGGGCACTCGCGTACCTCGGCATGGGCTGGCTCGGCCCGAAGCTCGACCACGCGGACACTCCGGCCGTGGATGTGCTCGTCTCGATCCTCGGCCAGTCGCGGTCCTCGCGCCTGCCCCAGTCGCTCCGCGAGCGACTCGCCCTCGTCAATTCGGTCGACTCCGACTACATGGTGCTCGAGGCCAGTGGCGTGATCATGGTGAAGGCTCAGCTCGAGCCTCCGAACCTCGCCCGCGCCGAGGCCGAAATCCTGAAGGAGATCCAGCGCGTGCGCGAGCAGGGTGTGACCGACGCGGAGCTCCGCCGGGCGATCACGCGGGCTGAGGCCGAGCATGCTTTTCGGGGCGAGACCGCCGAGGGTCGTGCCCGCCTGTTCGGCCACGCCGAGACGGTGTGGCGGCTCGACGAGGAGCTCGCCTACATCGATAAGGTGAGATTGGTCACGTCCGAGCAGGTCCGCCTCGCGGCGCGGCGCTACCTGGATCCCGAGCGTTACGGGAGGCTCGCGTTCGTCCCGCCCGCCCGATGAGGCGCGTCGGCCTCGCGCTCGGATCGTCGCTCATCGCGCTCGGTCTCGCAGCCGGCGGCACCACGGCCCAGGAACCGCCGGTCGCGCGACACATCCTCCCGAACGGGATGACCGTGCTCGTGCGCGAGAATCCCGCGGTGGCCGTGATTGCCATATCGCTCCAGGTCCGAGCCGGATCGCGCTTCGAGTCACCGACCACCGCTGGGATCACCAACTTCCTCCACCGCGCAATGCTCCGCGGCACGGCCCGGCGGACGGCCGTGCAGCTCACCGAGAGCTATGAAGACATCGGCGGCACTCTGGACGCGAGCGGCGACGTGGAGTCGGCCGAGGTGCGGGGCCAGGCGCTCGCACGTCACTGGGAGACGCTCCTCGCGTTGATCGCCGAAGTCGCCCTGGAGCCGGCGCTGCCGGCGGAGGAAATCGAAAAAGAACGCCGCCTGCTCCTGGGCCAGATCAAAGCTCGGGCCGATGCGCCGTTTTTGCTGAGCTTTGACGCCATGCTCCGGGACCTCTACGGGCCCCACCCCTACGGGCGACAAAGCTTGGGGCTCAAGGAGAACATCGAGCGGCTGAAGCGCGACGATCTGCTCGCGCACTACCGGGCGACCTATCGCCCGGAGCGGATGGTGCTCGCGGTCAGCGGCCAGGTGGAGCGCGGGCGCGTGGTCAAGGTCGCCGAACGGCTCTTCGGCCGGATGGCCCGCTCGTCGACCAGCCCGGCCGAGGCGGTCGTCGTTCCCGAAGCAACGGGAGAGCGTCGTGTCATCGAGCGCCCCGCCCAACAGGCGCAGATCTTCGTCGGTTACCTCGGGCCGGGGCTGGCCGACCCGCTCTATCCGGCGGTACGGGTGCTGGGCGCGACGCTGGGGGGCGGCATGGCGGGCCGTCTCTTCGTGGAGCTCCGCGACCGCCGCGGGCTTGCCTATTCCACGGGCGTGTTCACGCCGTTCCGCACCGGGCCGGCGTTCTTGGTCGCCTACCTGGGGACGGCGCCGGTGAGCGCCGCCGCGGCCGAGGCGGGTGTGTTGCGCGAGCTCGAGCGCGTCCGCGCCGCCTCCGTCACCGCCGACGAGCTGGCGCGTGCCAAGGCGTACGTCCGCGGTCAGCTCTCGATGGACCGGCGGACGAATTCCCGCCAGGCGTGGTATCTCGCCTTCTTCGAGGTCGTCGGCGCCGGCTGGGATTTTCCGGAGCGCTATGCGCGCGCGATCGAGGCGGTGACGGCCGCGGACGTCGCCCGGGCCGCCGACCGGTACCTGACGCGTCCGACCGTCGTCGTGCTTCAGCCCACGACCCAGCGATGATCCCGCTCAAGGACGACGTCCCGAGCAGCAGTGTCCCGTTCGTCACGGTTGGCCTGATCGCGCTGAACGTCCTCGTCTTCCTCTACCAGGCCTCGATCGGAATGGGCGGCGACCCGCGGGCCGCGGAAGCGTTCATCTTCGAGTTTGGAGCGGTACCTTGCCGGATCACCGGCGCCTGCTCGGTACTCGGCGAGTTCCCGCATCCGATCGCGACGATCTTCACGTCCATGTTCATGCACGGCGGGCTCTTCCACGTCGCCGGCAACATGCTCTATCTGTGGATTTTCGGTGACAACGTCGAAGACACCCTCGGGCACGGCCGTTTCCTCGCGTTCTATCTCCTCTCGGGCGTGGCGGCGGCGCTGGCGCAGATCGCCGTGCACCCCGGCTCGCACATTCCAATGGTCGGCGCGAGCGGCGCCGTGTCGGGGGTGCTTGGGGCGTACCTCCTGCTGTTTCCGTACGCGAGCGTGCTCGTGCTTCTCATCTTCGGCTTCTTCGTTCGCATCGTCCACTGGCCGGCGATGATCGTGCTCGGCCTTTGGATCGTGGTCCAGTTCGTGAGTGGGCTCATCACGGCCAGTGCCGCGGCCGCGGGCGGTGAGGTGACCGGGGGCACCGCGTGGTTTGCCCATATCGGGGGGTTTCTGGCCGGGATCATCCTGCTGTTTCTGATGCGGCCCCGGCGCGGCGGTCGCCTATAATGAGGCGCATAATGAAGCGCACAGGAGCGCGAGTCCGGATCGACCGGCTGCTCGTCGACAAGGGGCTGGTGGACAGCCGTGAAAAGGCCGCCCGGCACATCCTCGCGGGTGACGTGTTCGTCGACAGCCAGCGCGTGGACAAGGCGGGCGCGCTCGTGGCGTCCGGGGCGGCTGTCGAGCTGCGGGCGCGCGCCCCGTACGTGAGCCGTGGGGGCGAGAAGCTCGTGCACGCGATCGACAGCTTCCAGGTCAAGGTGCCCGGACGTGTCTGCCTGGACGTCGGCGCTTCTACCGGCGGATTCACCGACTGCCTGCTCCAGCGTGGCGCCACGCGCGTATACGCCGTGGACGTCGGCACGGGCCAGCTCGACCCGCGGCTCCGAAAAGACCAGCGCGTCATCGTGATGGAACACACCAACGCGCGGGCCCTCGACCCTCGGGTCTTCGGCGAGCAGCCCACGCTCGCGGTCATCGATGTGTCGTTCATCTCGCTCGAGAAGATCCTTCCCGCGGTGTTCGGCGTCCTCGCCTCTCGCGGGGAAGTCGTCGCTCTGGTGAAGCCTCAGTTCGAGGTAGGACGGGAGCATGTCGGGAAGGGCGGCGTCGTCCGCGACCCGGTACATCACCGGGCGGCGGTCCAGCGCCTGGCGCGTTACGTGGTGCTTCGCGGCTGGCACGTCCTCGGTGTCACCGCTTCGCCGCTGCGAGGCCCGAAGGGGAATCATGAGTTCTTCCTGCATTTCTCGACGCATGGCCGCACTGCGAGCGATCTGGAGTCGATGATCAGCCGGAGCGTCGAGGCGCTCGCGTGACGCGCGTCGGCATCGTCGCCAAGCCGGACGCGCCCCGAGCCCAGGGCGTCATCCTCCAACTGCTCCCGTGGCTCGCCGCCCGCGGGCGCGTCGTGGTTCTAGAGAAGGAGACCGCAGACCTGGTCCCGGCGGTAGTCGGCGTCTCGGCCGGCAAGGCAGATCTGCCGGCGCAGGTCGATCTGCTCATCGTGCTCGGAGGCGACGGTACCCTCCTGTCGATGGCCCGGGCGGTGGGCGATCTCGGGGTTCCGCTGCTCGGGGTGAACCTGGGCGGCCTCGGATTTCTCACCGCCACGACGCTCGACGAGATGTTCCCGGCCCTGGAGGCGTACCTGGGGGGCCGGATGGAGATCGAGGAGCGGATGCTGCTGGCCGCGCGTGTCATCCGCAACGGCCAGCCGCTCTGCGAGTACGTGGCGCTCAACGACGTGGTCATCACGAAGTCGGCGATGAGCCGGATCATCGACCTGTCGGTGTCCGTCGAAGGGCGGCACGCGACCGCCTATCGCGCCGACGGTCTCATCATCTCGACACCGACCGGGTCGACGGCCTATTCGCTCTCGGCCGGAGGCCCGATCCTCTTCCCCACGATGGACGCTGTCGTGCTGACCCCGATCTGCTCGCACACGCTCACCAATCGGCCGATCGTGGTGCCCGGGACCGACCGGATCGAGGTCACGCTCCTGGCCGACCAGGAGGTCATGGCCACGATGGACGGCCAGGTGGGCGTAGGGCTCCGGGAAGGCGATACGGTCGAGATCCGCAAGGCCGCGTCACGCATCCGGCTCGTTCGCTTCCCGCAAAAGGATTTCTTCTCTGTCCTACGCACAAAGCTCAAGTGGGGTGAGCGTTAGCGCCGTATTCGCTCGGATACCGCTTGAGGTGGCCGCTCCGCTGACCTAGCATCGACCCCGATGCTCCGCGAGATCCGGGTCCGTAACTTCGCCGTGATCGACGCCGTATCGGCCGCGTTCGGCCCCGGGCTCAACGTGCTCACCGGCGAGACGGGCGCCGGGAAATCCATGCTCATCGACGCGATCCTCCTGATCCGGGGCGCCCGCGCCCAGACCGACGTGATCCGCGCCGACACCGAGACGGCGACCGTGGAGGCCGTGTTCGACATCGAGCCACAGGGCCCGGCGGCGGCGGTGCTCGACGGCGCCGGGCTCGGGCCGGACGGGGGCCAGCTCGTGATCCGCCGGGAGCTCGCCCACTCCGGGCGCCATCGCGCGTTCGTGAACGACTCGCCCGTGACCGTCGCACTGCTGGAGCGGCTGGGCGACCACCTGGTCGAAGTCCACGGCCAGCACGAGCACCAGCGCCTGCTCGAGGCGTCCCGCCAGCTCGACCTGCTGGACCGCTTCGCCGATGCCGAAGAGCTGCGCGACCGCGTGGGTGAGCTCTTCGCCAAGCATCGCGCGGCGCGCGCCGAAGTCGAGCGCGCGCGGGCGGCCGAGCGCGATCGCGCTCAGCGCGAAGACCTCCTCCGCTTTCAGCTCTCGGAGCTCGATGGCGCCCGTTTGCGGGCAGGCGAGGAGGACGAGTTGCGCGTGGAGCGCCGGCGGCTCCAGCACGCCGAGCGGCTGGCCGCGGGCCTCGCCGAGGCCGGAGGGCTGCTCAGCGACGACGAGGGCTCGGCGGCGAGCCGCCTGCACCGCACGGCGCGCCTCCTGCGCGAGCTCTCGCGGCTCGATCCGGCATTCACCGCGCCGGCCGACGCGGTGGACGGCGCCGGGGCGCTGATCGAGGACGCGCTGACGGCGATCCGTTCGCTGAGGGAGAACGTGACGATGGCGCCGGGCCGGCTCGAATCGGTGGACGAGCGCCTGGACGTCCTCACGCGTCTCAAGCGGAAGTACGGGGACACGGAGGCGGCGATGCTCTCGTTCCGGGAGGAGGCGGCGGTGGAGCTCGACCGCCTGGGTCGTCACGAGGAGCTCCTGGCCGAGCAGGAGCGGATGCTCGGCGAGCTGCGCGTGGAGCTCACGGAGGCGGCGGTAGCGCTCGCGGACCGGCGGCGCGCCGCGGCGGAACGGCTCGCTGGGGAGACGGAGGGCGAGCTGCGACAACTCGGGATGGAGCGGGCCCGCTTCGAGATCTCCATCGAGCAGGCGCCGCTCGAGGACGTCGGACCGCGCGGGCTCGATCGGGTCGAGTTCCGCCTCTCGGCGAACCCGGGCGAGGACCCCCGGCCGCTCGCCCGGGTGGCATCGGGCGGCGAGCTCTCGCGCACGATGCTCGCGCTGAAGGCCGTTCTGGCGCGCGCCGACCGCGTGCCCACGATGATCTTCGACGAAGTGGACTCGGGCATCGGCGGGCGCGTCGCCGCGGTCGTCGCCCAAAAGCTTGCCAAGGCGGCCGAGGGGCGGCAGGTCCTCTGCGTGACGCACCTGGCGCCGATCGCGGCCCGCGCGGCACACCACGTCCGGGTGTCGAAGGGCGTGCGCGCGGGCCGGACACGCGTCAGCGCGGAGGTGCTGACCGGAGAGGCGCGCGTCGAGGAGGTCGCGCGCATGGTGGCAGGCGCGCGGGTCACCGAGACCGCGCGGGGTCACGCTCGCGAGCTTTTGGGGCGGCCGAGTCCGCGAACGCGCCCTGTATAATGAGCACGTCATGATCGACGTCCTACTCAAAAAGATCTTCGGCACCAAGCACGAGCGCGACGTCAAGCGGATGATGCCGGTGGTCGCGGCGATCAACGCGTTCGAGCCGGCGCTGGGACAACTCGACGACACGGCTCTCCGCACGAAGTCCGAGGAGTTCAAGAAGCGCATCGAGGGCGGCGAACCCCTCGACGGCGTCCTGCCCGAGGCCTTCGCCGTATGTCGCGAGGCGGCCCGTCGCACGGTCGGGATGCGCCACTTCGACGTCCAGCTGATCGGCGGCATGGTGCTCCACGACGGCACGATCGCCGAGATGGCGACCGGCGAGGGCAAGACGCTCGTCGCGACGCTCCCGGCGTACCTGAACGGCCTGACGGGCCGCGGCGTCCACATCGTCACGGTCAACGACTACCTGGCGAAGCGCGACGCGCAGTGGATGGGCCCCATCTACGAGGCCCTCGGGCTCTCGGTCGGCGTCATCCAGCACGAGGCGTCGTTCCTCTACGACCCGGCGTTCGTGACGTCGGACATCCGGTTGACCGCGCTCCGTCCGTGCACGCGCCAGGAGGCGTACCGGGCCGACGTCACGTACGGGACGAACAACGAGTTCGGATTCGACTACCTCCGCGACAACATGCGCTTCACGCTCGAGGAGCTCGTGCAGCGGGAGCTCCACTACGCCATCGTCGACGAGGTGGACTCGATCCTGATCGACGAAGCGCGGACGCCCCTGATCATCTCCGGGCCGGCCGACGAGTCGACCGACCTCTACTACAAGATCGATCGGATCATTCCGAAGCTCCGCCGGGCGGCCACGATCGTCGAAGGCAAGCTCTCGGAGATCGAGGCCGAGAAGAAGGGCGATTTCATCGTCGACGAGAAGGCCCGTGCGGTCGCGCTGACCGAGGATGGGATCGCGAGCTGCGAGCGGCTGCTGAACGTCGACAACCTGTACGACCCCCGCCACATGAATATCCTGCACCACATCCAGCAAGGGCTCCGGGCCCACGCGCTCTTCAGGCGCGACGTCGACTACATCGTCAAGGACGGGCAGGTCGTCATCATCGACGAGTTCACCGGACGCCAGATGCCGGGCCGGCGCTGGTCCGACGGTCTCCACCAGGCGGTCGAAGCCAAAGAGTCCGTACGGATCGAGCGTGAGAACCAGACGCTGGCGACGATCACCTTCCAGAACTATTTCCGCATGTACGACAAGCTCGCCGGCATGACCGGCACCGCCGAGACCGAAGCGGAGGAATTCGCCAAGATCTACAAGCTCGACGTCACGGTGATCCCCACGAACCGGGCGCTGATCCGGATCAACAATCCGGACGTGGTGTACAAGACCGAGCGCGAGAAGTTCAACGCGGTCGTCGAAGACATCATCGAGCGCAACCAGCGCGGCCAGCCCGTCCTCGTCGGCACCGTCTCGATCGAGAAGTCCGAGGTGCTGTCGAGCCTCCTGAAGAAGCGCGGCGTCCGCCACGAGGTCCTCAACGCGAAATATCACGAGCGCGAGGCGGAGATCGTCGCCCAGGCGGGCCGGGAGAGCGCGGTCACGATCGCCACCAACATGGCCGGCCGGGGCACCGACATCCTGCTCGGCGGCAACCCCGACTTCCTGTCGAAGGAAATCCTCCGGAAGAGAGGGGTGGACCCCGTGACCGCGGCGGCGCCCGAGCGGACCGCCGCGCTGGCCGACGCCCGGCGGATCACCGAGCCCGAGCACGCCCGGGTGGTCGAGCGTGGCGGCTTGCACATCATCGGCACCGAGCGTCACGAGGCGCGGCGCGTGGACAACCAGCTCCGCGGACGCTCCGGGCGACAGGGCGACCCGGGCTCGTCGCGCTTCTATCTGTCGCTCCAGGACGACCTGCTCCGGATCTTCGGCTCCCAGCGCGTGGAGCGGATCATGGAGCGTCTCGGGATGCAAGAGGGCGAGCCGATCGAGCACAAGCTCGTGACCCGGGCCATCGCCACCGCGCAAAAGCGAGTCGAGACTCACAACTTCGAGATCCGCAAGCACCTGCTCGAGTACGACGACGTGATGAACAAGCAGCGCGAGGTCATCTACGGGCTGCGGCGCCACATCCTGGAGGGCGAGAGCCAGGCCGAGACCATCGCCGAGTGGATCGAGGAGCTCACGGAGGGGACGCTCGACGCCTACGCGGCGCGCGGCGCCCACCCGGAGGACTGGGATCTCGGTGGTCTCACCGAGGCGCTCTACCGGCAGTTCGACACGCGCGTCGCGCCGGCCGAGTATACCGAGGTGGCTTCGCGCGAAGGGTTGGACGAGCTGGTGCAGGCCGCCGTCCGGGCGCGCTTCGCGGAGCGTCAGCGCGAGCTCGGCCTCGATCTCCTCCACGCGCTCGAGCGACACGAGATGCTGATCGTTCTCGACACGCAGTGGAAGGACCACCTGTTGTCGATCGACCACCTCAAGGAAGGCATCGGGCTGCGGGGCTACGGTCAGCGCGACCCGCTGACCGAGTACAAGAAAGAGGCGTTCGACCTGTTCGAAGAGATGTTCGAGCGCGTCAAGGCGGCCGTGATCGAGCGGCTGTTCAAGGTGCAGATCGTGCGCGACGCGCCGATGGAGCTGCCCGCAATGACGGCGTGGGCGGACGCGCGTGAGTCCCGTGGCGCGCTGGCGGGCGAGCCCGCGCGGGCGGCGGCGCCCGCGCCGCAGGCGGCCCCCCGCACGGCGACCGGGGAAAAAATCGGGCGAAACGACCCCTGCTTCTGCGGCTCCGGCAAGAAGTACAAGAAATGTCACTACCTCAAGACGTGAAGAAGGGCGACATTTAGGGCTCTGGCTCGATAACACCCCCACGGCTGGTGCCTTTTTCTTTGGTCGTAATGGGTTGCCCGTGCTAGAAAACTTCATGCGCCTCGAGTCCGTCGGGCTCCACGGCTTCAAGTCGTTCGCCGAGAGGACCGTCCTGAAGGTCACGCCCGGCATCACCGCCATCGTGGGTCCGAACGGATGCGGCAAGAGCAACATCTCGGAGTCCGTGCGCTGGGCGCTCGGCGAGCAGAGCGCGAAATCGCTTCGAGGCCAGTGCATGGAGGATTTGATCTTCCACGGCTCGGCATCGCGAAAGCCGGTCGGCTTCGCGGAGGTCGAGCTGACCTTCAGCAACGACGGTGTGCTCTCGGTGCCGTGGACCGAGGTGTCGGTGAGCCGCCGCCTCTACCGGACTGGAGAGAGCGAGTACTTCCTCAACAAGAACCTGTCCCGCCTGCGCGACATCCTCGATCTCTTCGCCGGCACCGGCGCCAACCCGCGCGCGTACTCGGTGATGGATCAGGACAAGCTCAACCACGTGCTCACGGCGAAGCCGCAGGAGCGCCGGGTGTTCATCGAGGAGGCCGCCGGGATCGCGCGCTACAAGCAGCAGCGCAACGAGACCCAGGGCAAGCTCGACGCCACCCGCCAGAACCTCGTGCGCGTACGCGACGTCATGGACGAGGTGCGCCGGCAGCTCGGCTCACTCGAGCGCCAGGCGAAGAAGGCGCAGCAGTACAAGGCGCTGCAGACGGAGAAGCGCGATCTGGGCCTGGCGCTGGTCGCCGCGGACTACGCCGGGCTCGCCGCCGAGGGCGAGCGCTTGAGCACCGAGCTGGTGCGCTTGCGCGACGGAGAGCAGGGTCTGCGCACGCGGATCGCGGCACTCGCCGCACGTGAGGCCCAGGCCAGGGAAGCCCTCCAGGGGAGCGAGCACCGCCTTTCCGACCTCCGCCAGGCGGTCTCCAAGGTGCAGGGAGAGCTCGAGAGGCTCCTGGAGCGCCGTGAGCAGATGGGGGTCCAGATCCGCGAGCTCGGCGCCGAGAGCGTACGCCTCGACGAGGAGGTCCGGGCGACCACGGAGCGCCTGTCTTCCGTCGTCAGCGAACGCGAGGGAGTCCGTCTGGCGCTCCGCGACGGAGAGCAGCTCGTCGCGGACCGCGCGCGCGCGTCGGCAGAGTTCGAAGCCGCCGTCGAACGCCATCGAGCGGCCCTCGCCCTGGAACGCGACCACGCGGAGGCGCTCCGCCTCGAGCAAGCGCGGCTGGCGACCGAGCGTGTCGATCTCATGCGGAGCGCCGGCGAGTTGCGGGAGCGTGAAGCCCAGCTCGCGCGACGCGCCGAGCGGCTCGCCGCCGAGCTCGTCCAGGCCCGGGCCGAGGCCGACCGGCTCGTGGCCGACCGGGCCGCGCTAACGGTGGCGCGCGACCGGGCCGCCGCGGAGTTCGGCTCGCTCGAGGAGGAGCGTCGTCGGCTCGACGCGCAGGAGGTCGACGAAGCACGCCGGCTGACGGAGGCCGAGGCACGGCTCGCCGACGCGCGCGTCGAGCTGGCCGTGCGGCGCTCGAGCTTCGAGGCGCTGTCCGAGCTCGAGCGCGCGCGCGAGGGTTACGGGGCCGGGGTCCGTGCCGTATTCGCCCAGGGCCGGAGCGCCGCGTTGCACGGCATGGTCGGTACCGTCGCGGATCTCCTGGAGGTCCCACCCGGGATGGAGCGCGCCATCGAAGCCGTGCTGGGCGAGCGGCTCCAGTGGGTGGTCGTGGAACGATTCGAGCACGCGCGGGCGGCCGTCGCCTACTTGCACGACCACGGGCTCGGGTCCGCGACCTTCTTGCCGATCGAACACCTGCCGGTGCCGGACGGGCCCGGGCCAGCGGACAACGGCGTCCGCTGGGTGACCCGCAACGTCAGCGCGTCTACGCCACGCCTCGTCCACCATCTCCTCGGGGAGGTGGCGATCGTCGACCACCTCGACGAGGCCGAGGCACTGTGGCGCCGGAACGGCGTCGTCGCGACTTACGTCACGCCGGGTGGCGAGGTCCTCGGCCCGACGGGCCGGCTCCACGGCGGAGGTGACCAGGCAGCGAGCGCCAGCGAGCACTCCCTGCTGGCCCGCAAGCGGCAATTGCGCGAGCTCGAAGCGGAGGTCCACCGGCTCACCGCGGTCGTCGACGCGGGCCAGAGCGAGGTCACTACGCTCGGCGCCTCCGTCGCGGCTCTTCGAGAGCACCTCGCCGGGCTCGGACGGTCGGTGCAGGCGCGCCTGGCGGAGCGGCTGGCCGGCGAGAAGGATCTCGAGCGGGCCGGCCAGGAGCACGAGCGGGTGCAGCGCCACCTGGAAACCATCGAGACCGAGTCGCGGCAGGTCGCGCAGGAGGTCGAGGAGACGGCGACCACGCTCGCGCGGCTCACCCAGCGGATCGAGGTCGCGCGCGACGCCGAGGGAGCGCTCGAGGCGGCGGCCGCGAGGGTGCGAGACGCGATCGAGAGCGCGCAGGCGGACGAGACGGCGCTCGCCGCCGAGTTGACGGCGTGCCGCGTGGACCTCGCCTCCGCGACCGAGCGCGTCGAGGCGCTCGGCCGGGAGCGCTCACGGCTCGACGAGATCGAGCGCGACCTGGCGGAGCGCCTCGCCCAGGCGGGGCAGCGTCAGACCCAGCTCGCGGAGCGGCAAGCGTGGCTCGCCGACGAGCGGGAACGCACGGACCTGGCGGCGCACGAGGTCGCGGCGGAGCGCGACCGCATCGACGTCGATGCGCGGCGCGCGACGGAGCACCACGACGGGCTGGCCGCCGAGCTCCACGCGGTCGAGCACGATTCGCGCGGCGCCGAGAGCGAGCTCGGGCGGCTGGTCGCCTCCGCCCACGAGATCGACATCCATTCGACCGAGTGTCGCGTGCGGCGTGAAGAACTCGGGCAGGAGGCGTGGCGAGTCTACGGTGTCGATGCGCCCGCGCTCCTCGCCCGGCACGATCCGTCACGGGATCTCGGGGGCGTCCGAGGTCGGGTCGCCGAGCTCGAGGAGCGCCTCGCCGCGATCGGTCCGGTGAATCTGGTCGCCGATGACGAGTACCGCGAGCTCGACGAGCGGCTGACGTTCCTTCGGACTCAGCACGACGACCTCACGGCTTCGCTCAAGGACCTCGAGAAGGCGCTGCGTGGAATGACGCGTACCGCGCAGGACCGGTTCGTCCAGGCATTCGCCGAGATCAACGGCCACTTCGGCCGGCTCTTCGAGCGGCTGTTCGAGGGGGGGCGGGCCGAGCTGAAGCTGGTCGAGGCCGAAGAAGGCGGCGACCCCCTCGACACCGGGGTCGAGCTCATGGCGCAGCCGCGCGGGAAGCGGCTCCAGGCCGTCACGCTGCTCTCGGGCGGAGAGCGGGCCCTCACCGGCCTGGCGCTCCTCTTCGCGATCTTCTACTTCCGGCCGAGCCCCTTTTGCGTCCTCGACGAGGTCGACGCTCCACTCGACGACGCAAACATTTATCGCTTCCTGCGTGTCCTGAGGGAATTGACCGGTCAGACGCAGTTCCTGGTCATCACCCACAACCGGAAGACCATGGAGGCCGCCGATGTGCTCTATGGTGTGACTATGGAAGAGCCCGGCCTTTCGACCCTCGTCTCGGTCAACCTGAACGCTGAGTAAGTAGGTGAAGAAGCTGGCTGAGTAGGCTACGCTCGTAGTATGCCAGCCGTCGGCGCATACCTACGGGACCTCCGTGAGCGCCAGGGGATCTCTCTCGATGAGCTTTCCCGGTCGACCCGCGTCCTCCACCACTATCTGGAGGCGCTCGAGACGGATAACCTGGCGTCGCTCCCGGCGCCCGTCTTCACCAAGGGTTTCATCCGCGCATACTGCCAGGTGCTCGGTGTGTCCTCCGACGAGGCGATCGCTCTCTACGATCAGCGCTTGGCGCAGAGCCGCGGGCCTGTCAGGAGCCTCGCCGCGCCACCGCCCCCACCCCCGCCACCGCCCCCACCCCCGCCCGAACACCACGCCCGCGTCGCCACTGACGAGCGACGCGAGGGTCGGGGCCGCAGCGCCGTTCTGATCAGCTTCGTGCTCCTCGTCGTTCTTGGCGCTGCCCTTTTCGCTGTTACCCTGGCGCTTCAGTCGGGACGGGAAAACGCGGACGGCGGCGGCTCGATCCATGTCATGGCTTCTCCGCCCCCCGAGTCGATCCCCACTCCCTCGACCGAGCCAGTAGAGAGCGCGCCGGAGCAACCGCCGGTCGCTCCCCAGCCCGCGACGCAGCCGCCGAGCGGCCAACCCCGCGCAGGCGTCGCCGAGCGTCCCGCAGCCGCCCCGATGCTGATTCCACCAAGCGTCCCGGCGCCCGTCCCGGCGCCTCCTTCCACACGTGAAAGCGTCGTTTCGCCGTATCGGCTCGTGGCGCGCACGACGGAGACGACCTGGATACGCGTTCGCACCGAGGACGGGCGGACAAGCGAGGAGACGATCCCGGCTAACGAGGTGCGGCAGTGGGTATCCAACGGTCCCTTCGTCCTCACCATCGGCAACGCCGGAGGGGTGAGCCTTGAGCTCAACGGCCGGCCGGTTCCTCGGCTCGGCGCCCGTGGGGCGGTCATCACCCGATTGGTCCTGCCCGCGGACATCCAGTGAAGTTCCTCTCGGGGCTGGGCGAGCGCCTCCGCGAGGGCCTCAGGCGGTCGCAGGAGTACCTCGCCGGGAGTCTCGGCGCGGTGCTGGAGACGGATCGCCCCGTCGACGATGCGCTGCTCGAGGAGCTGGAGGAACTGCTGATCGCCGCGGACCTGGGCGCTCCGATGGCCGCGGATTTCACCAACCGCGCGCGCGAAGAGGTCGTGTTCGGGACGGTGACCCGCGCCGGTCAGCTCAAGCCGCTCCTTCGTCGCTTCCTCATCGACACCCTCGCGCCGGCCGCCCAGCCGCTGAATCTCGATCACCGACCAGCCGTCGTGCTGCTCCTCGGCGTGAACGGCTCGGGCAAAACGACGACCGCGGCGAAGCTGGCGGCCTCGCTCAAGGGTTCGGGCAAGCGCGTGCTGCTCGCGGCGGCCGACACGTTCCGCGCGGCGGCGATCGAGCAGCTCGAGCGCTGGGGTGAGCGCATCGAGGTCGAGGTCGTCCGACAGGCGGCGGGCTCCGACCCCGGAGCCGTCGTCTTCGACGCGGTCAAGGCCGCCACCGCCCGCGCCATGGACGTGCTGATCGTCGACACCGCGGGTCGGCTGCACACAAAGACGAACCTCATGGACGAGTTGGCGAAGCTCCGCCGCGTGATCGAGCGTCAGCTCCCCGGAGCGCCGCACGAGACACTGATGGTTCTCGACGCGCCGACCGGTCAGAACGGGTTCGCGCAGGCCCGCATGTTTCACGAGACGATCGGTCTCACCGGCGTGTGCCTGACCAAGCTCGACGGCACCGCCAAGGGCGGCATCGTCGTGCGCATCGTCCGCGAACTCAAGGTTCCCGTGAAGCTGATCGGCCTGGGGGAGCGCGTCGAGGATCTCCAGGCGTTCGATCCGCAGGCCTTCGTCGATGCGCTGGTGACCGAGGCATGAGCGGCGCGGAGGCGGCCGACCGACTCATGCGACGGGCCCTCGAGCTGGCCGAGCGCGGCCGCGGGCTCACGTCGCCGAACCCGATGGTCGGGGCAGTCGTCGTCACGCCCGCGGGAGAGGTGGTCGGCGAGGGGTTCCATGCCAGGGCGGGCGCGCCGCATGCGGAGGTCGAGGCACTACGTGCGGCCGGGCCTCGAGCGCGCGGCGGGACGCTCTACGTGACGCTCGAACCGTGCGCCCATCAGGGGCGGACGCCCCCATGCGTCCCCACGATCGCTGCGGCGGGCGTCGCGCGCGTGGTCGTGGCCGTCGGGGATCCGAACCCCCTCGTCTCGGGGCGGGGCTTCGCCGAGCTCCAGCGCGCGGGAATCGAGATCGTCTCGGGCGTGGCGGCCGCGGACGCGGAGCGCCAGAACCGCGTTTTCCTGACCGCGATGCGCGAGCGCCGACCTCACGTCACGCTGAAGGCCGCCATGACGCTCGACGGCAAGATCGCCGACCTCCACGGCGCCTCGCGATGGATCACGGGTGAGCTCGCCCGCCGACACGCCCACCAGCTCCGCAGTGAAGCCGACGCGATCGTCGTCGGTGTCGGGACCGTGGTGCGCGATGATCCCGAGCTCACCGTGCGCCTGGGACGCCCATGGCCGCGCGAGCCACTGCGGATCGTGCTCGATACGGGGGCGCGGACTCCGCGCGAGGCCCGCGTGGTCCGGGCGGGGACGCCGAGCTGCGCGCTGATCGTCGTTGGCGCGAACGTCCCGGAGGAGCGCACCCGCGACCTCGCGGGCGCGGGGGCAACGATCGTGCGGTGCCGGACGCGGGACGGACGAGTAGATCTGGGAGCTCTCCTGAGCGAGCTCTTTACCCGTGAGGTCCGGGGGGTGCTCGTCGAGGGCGGGGGAGAGGTTCACGCGGCCTTCCTCGATGCGGGGCTGGTCGACCGCGTGGCGATGTACGTGGCCCCGCTCCTCGTCGGGGGACGAGACGCGACCCCCGTCGTCGGGGGTGTTGGACGGGAGCTCAAGAACGCCGTCCGGCTCGGCTCCTTCGCCGTCACCGGGCTGGGTGACGACCTCCTGATCGAGGCCGAGGTCCTCAGAGGGATGCCGGGCGGCTGATGTTCACCGGGATCGTCGAGGAGGTCGGCTCGGTCCGGGCGATCAAGCTGAGCCCGCACGTCGCAACGCTCGAGGTCGACGCGGGCGTGACGGTCGAGGGGGCCGACGTCGGTGGCAGCATCGCGGTGAACGGCGTGTGCCTGACGGTGGTCGAGCGCCGCCCGGGTGGCTTCGCGTTCGAGATGGGTCCGGAAACCCTGGGCCGCACCGCGCTCTCCCGACTAGCCCCGGGTGACCCGGTGAATCTGGAACGGCCCCTGCGCTTCGGCGGCGCCCTCGGCGGGCACCTCGTCCTCGGCCACGTTGACGGTGTGGGAACCGTGGACGCCGTAACTCGGGTAGAATCGACGGCGCGGGTGCGGATCACCCTGCCGAGCCGCGAGCTCGAGCCGCTGCTGATTCCTCAGGGGTCGGTGGCGGTCGACGGTGTCAGCCTCACCGTGGCCGCGTTGGGGGAGCTGAGCTTCGAGGTGATGTTGATCCCGCACACGCTGGCGGTGACGACGCTGGGACGGCTCAAGCCGGGGCAGGCGACGAACATCGAGGCGGACGTGATCGGTAAGTATCTGGTGCGCTCGCTGGCATTGAGGGGGACGACATGATCGCGTTTTCGGCCATCGAGGAGGGCATCGAGGAGATCCGACAAGGGCGCCTCCTCCTCGTCGTGGACGACGAGGATCGCGAGAACGAAGGCGACCTCGTGATGGCGGCCGACCGGGTCACGCCGGAAGCGGTGAACTTCATGGCGAAGCACGGCCGCGGCCTGATCTGCGTTCCCATGCTCGGCGAGCGCCTGGACGAGCTCAAGATCTCGATGATGGTGTCCGACAACACCGCCCCCATGGGAACCGCGTTCACGGTCACCGTGGACGCGCGGCGGGGGGTCACGACCGGCACCTCCGCCTACGACCGCGCCGTCACGATTCGTACGCTCGTCGATCCCCTGATGCGCTCCGACGACCTGACCCGCCCCGGCCACATCCTGCCGCTGCGGGCGATGCAGGGCGGAGTCCTTCGACGGGCGGGCCACACGGAAGCCGCGATCGATCTCGCCCGCCTGGCGGGCTGCTACCCGGCGGGGGTCATCTGCGAGGTCCTCGACGAGGACGGCAACATGGCGCGGGTGCCACAACTGACGGACCTTGCCCAGACCCACGGCCTCAAGATGATCACCATCAGGGACCTCATCGAGTACCGGATTCACAAGGAAAAGCTGGTGCGTCGGATCGCGACGACGAAGCTCCCGACGGAGTTCGGCGAATTCAGCGCGATCGCGTACGACACCACGGTGGACAGCCGCGTGCCGCTCGCCCTGGTGATGGGCTCGGTGTCCGGCGACGAGCCCGTGCTCGTCCGCGTGCACTCCGAGTGCCTGACCGGAGACGTTTTCCGCTCACGTCGGTGCGACTGCGGGCTTCAGCTCGACAAGGCTCTCGCCCGGATCCAGGCCGAAGGGCGCGGGGTCTTCGTCTACATGCGGCAGGAGGGGCGCGGGATCGGGCTGCTCAACAAGATGCGCGCCTACGAGCTTCAGGACCAGGGCAAGGACACGGTCGAGGCCAACGCCGCGCTGGGCTTCCACGCCGACCTTCGCGACTACGGCATCGGCGCCCAGATTCTCGTGGACCTCGGGGTCAAGAACCTGAAGCTCTTGACCAACAATCCGAAGAAGATCGTCGGGCTCGAGGGATACGGTCTTCACATCACCGAGCGCGTACCCATCGAGATCCCGGCGACGGAGACCAACCGGAAGTACCTCAGCACGAAGCGTGACAAGCTCGGGCACCTCCTGTCGTCGCTGCCAGACTGACATGGCCGGTCGCGCCCCGAAGCTCCGCCGGGCCGCCCGGAACCCCGGATCACTCAGGTTCGCGATCGTCGCGGCCCGCTTCAACGAGCGCATCACCCAGCGGCTCGTCGCCGGCGCGCTACAAGCGCTAAGGGCCGCCCGGCTTGGTCCCGACTCGATCGAGGTGCACTGGGTGCCGGGCTCCTTCGAGCTCCCTCAAGCCGCGAGCCATCTGGCGGCGACCGGCCGGTACGCGGGGATCGTCTGCGTGGGCGTCGTGATCCGCGGCCAGACCCCACACTTCGAACACGTCGCCCGCGAGGCCGCGTCTGGAATCCGGCAGGTCGCGCTCGCGACCGGCGTGCCGGCGACCTTCGGGCTCATCACGGCCCTGAGTGAAGAGCAAGCGTGGGACCGAGCGGGTGGCGAGGTGGGCAACCGCGGTGAGGAGGCCGCCGATGCGGCCCTGCAGATGGCCGAGTGGATCCATCGACTGGGGAACGGTCGGGCGGGTCGGAGCCCCACGCGCGCGCCCGCGTCCGCTACGGGTGAACGGCCGAGTCATGCCCCGGGCATATCCGGCTCGGGCAAACGGGCGAGTCGTGGCCCCGTGCAGGCCCCCCGCGGCCTCAGGCGGCCTCACCGCACCCGATAAAATGGGCAAGCGTAGAAAGACCCGCGAGGTCGCGCTCCAGTTCCTGTACCAGCTCGACCTCAACAGCGACGACGATCCGACGCCGCACGAAGTCGAATTCTGGGCGCGCCACCCCGTGGACGCTGATACCCGCGTGTTCGGCGACGCCCTGGTGCGGGGCACCAAGGTGAACCAGGCGAAGATCGACCAGATGATCTCGCAGTTCACCGAGCACTGGGACCTCCAGCGAATGGCCGTCGTCGACCGCAACATCCTTCGGCTGGCGGTCTACGAGCTCCTGTGGACCGCGGACGTACCGCCGAAGGTCGCGATCAACGAGGCCATCGAGATCGCCAAGAAGTTCGGGACGAAGGAATCGAGCCGATTCATCAACGGCGTGCTCGACCGCATCCACAAAGAACTCCGTCCGATCTCCTGAGCCCGGTCGTGCGGTACGCGGTGCTCTCCGACATTCACGGCAACCTCGAAGCGCTCGAGGCCGTGCTGGCCGACGCGGCGCCGCGGACGGACGCGCTCCTCTGTCTCGGGGACCTCGTCGGCTACGGTGCGGACCCGCTCGCGTGCGTCGAGATCGTCGCCGCGCGCGCGCACGCGATCACGTGCGGCAATCACGAGTATGGTGTCACCGGCCTCCTCGACCTCGACTGGTTCAATCCCCACGCGCGCGCGGCGGCCGAATGGACGCGTGAGCGGCTGGACGACGATCACCGGACGTACCTGGCCGGGCTCCCGCTGGTCGCGGAGGTGGGCGACGCCACGCTCGTCCACGCCTCGCCCGACCGCCCGGACGAGTGGGAGTATCTCGTCACGGCCCAGGACGGCTTCGATGCGTTCGCGGCGTTCGCGACGCGCCTCTGCTTCGTCGGCCACTCGCACCTGGCGAGCGCGTGGTCGCTTGGTTCCACCGGGCCGGAGCACCTGCCGGGGCCGATCGATCTCGCGCTCGAGCGCGGCCGCCGCTACATCGTCAACGTCGGCAGCGTTGGTCAGCCCCGCGATCGGGACCCGCGCGCGGCCTACGCGATCTGGGACGCCGAGCGGGGGACGGTCGCGATCCGGCGCGTCGTCTATGACATCAAGGCGGCGGCGGGGAAGATCCGCCAAGGAGGGTTGCCGCGGTTCCTCGCCGACCGGCTCGCGTGGGGCTCCTGATCCTGCGTCCGTCGCTCCCGCGCGCCGCCGTCCTCGCGGTCGCGGCTACCGGCATGGCGCTGGCCTTTCCCCGCACCGACTGGGAGGGCGCCATCTGGGTCGTCCTGGCACCGCTGCTCGTGACCGCGGTGAGTCGCCCCTCGCGCGCCGCTCTCGGCTGGGGGTGGTTTTTCGGAACGCTGTTCTTCCTGGTGCTGCTCAGGTGGCTCGATTTCACGTTCAGAACCTACAGCGACATTCCCTGGCCGCTGACCTGGGCTCCGACGCTCGCGCTGTCGGCGTACTGCGGGCTGTATGTCGGTGCCGTCGCCGCCGCTGTGTCGTGGCTAGCGCGACGCTCGATGGCCTGGGCTCTCGGCGCGTCGCCGTTCCTCTGGGTGGGCGGAGAGTGGATTCGCGGCCATCTCTTCGGCGGCTTCCCCTGGGGCTTTCTCGGTTACTCGCAGTACTTGCGCCTGCCCGTCATCCAGATCGCGGAGCTCGGAGGCGTGTACGGGGTCTCGCTCGTGATCGTCGCGGTCAACGCCGCGCTCGCGGGCTGTCTCGTGCTCTCACGGCGCTCGGCACTCGGCGGGGTTGCGCTCGCCGGGGTCGTGCTCGGGGGCACGCTGGTGTTCGGAATCTGGCGCCTGGGCGCCCCCCTGTCCTCGGGCGAGGCCACGGTGGCCGTCATGCAGCCGTCGATCGAACAGCCGCTGAAGTTCGAGCCTGGCCACGCCGCGAAGACCGTCGGGATCTACGTCTCGCTGACGCAGCGCGCCGGCGCCGAGCACCCCGATCTGATCGTGTGGCCCGAGACGGCCCTCCCCACGGTGCTCCGCCGCGATACAGAGATGTTGAGGACTCTGGGGGCCCTGTCCGGCGCCGTCCGCGCGCCGCTGCTCGTGGGCTCGATCGATGCTGATGGAGCGACTCCGCCAAAGCTCCATAACACCGCGTTTCTCCTGACTGAACGTGGGATCGTCGGGAGATATGATAAGATCCATCTCGTCCCGTTCGGAGAGTTCGTGCCGCTTGCGGGAATCATCGGATTCGTCAGGGGCTGGGCGGAGTTCATCGCCGAGCTCGAGCCCGGTTCCCGCGCGAGCGTCTTCTCGGGCCCGCCAGCCCCGTTCGCTGTCGTAATCTGTTACGAAGGGATTTTCCCCGAGCTCGTCCGTGAATTCGTGAAAGGTGGCGCGCGCCTGATCGTGAACATGACGAACGACGCCTGGTTCGGTCGCACGAGCGGCCCTTGGCAGCATCTGGCCATGTACCCGTTCCGGGCGGTCGAGCACCGCGTCGCGGTGGTCCGCGCTGCGAACACCGGAGTGTCGGCGTTCATCGCGCCGACGGGACAGATCGTGCGGCAGGTGCCGCTCTACGAGCGAACCGCGCTCACCGAGCGGGTGCCCCTGCGCGCCGGGGAGACCGTCTACTCCCGATTCGGTGACTGGCTCGCCTACCTGGCGCTCGCCGTGTCGGGCGCGTCACTAGCCGCGCGTGCGCGGCATCGAGCCGCCTGATGCTCGGCGATTTCAAGCGCGATGTGACCGAGCTCGCGGGCCGCGCGACCGAGCTCCGGGGGCATCTTTGACGTCCCGACCAAGGAGCAGCGGCTTGCGGCGCTCGACAGCGAGATGGCGAAGCCGTCCTTCTGGGAGGACAACCGCCACGCGCAGGAGGTCATCCGCGAGCGGACCGAGCTGTCGCGGCTCGTCGCACGGGTGAAGGAGCTCGCCGCCAAGGCCGAGGACCTCGCGGTGCTGCTCGAGCTGGCCGAGGAGGCGACCGACGGAAGCCTCGACGCCGAGATCGCCGACGGCGTGGCGGGCCTCCGGAAGGATCTCGAGGAGTTCGAGCTGAAGATCATGCTCTCGGGCCCCCATGACACGAAGGCCGCGATCGTGTCGATCCATCCCGGGGCGGGGGGCACGGAGTCGCAGGATTGGGCGCAGATGCTGCTCAGGATGTACCTGAGATGGTGCGAGCGCGCGGGGTTGAAAGCGGAGGTCGTCGATCTGCTCCCCGGTGACGAAGCGGGCATCAAGTCCGCGACGGTCGAAGTGTCCGGCGAATACGCCTTTGGCTACCTGCGCGGCGAAACCGGGGTGCATCGTCTGGTGCGGATCTCTCCGTTCGACGCCTCGCGCCGTCGGCAAACGAGCTTCGCCTCGGTCGCGGTGGTCCCCGAGGTCGATGACGTCGAGGTCAACGTGCGGGAGGACGAGATCCGAGTCGATGTGTTCCGCGCGTCGGGGCCGGGCGGGCAGGGGGTCAACACCGCTGACTCGGCGGTGCGGATCACGCACCTTCCGACCGGAATCGTCGTCCAGTGCCAGAACGAGCGTTCGCAGCTCAGGAACCGCGACACCGCGATGCGGATCCTCAAGGCGAGACTCTACGAGCTCGCCGAGAAGAAGCAGCGCGAGGAGCTGGCCGAGCTGACGGGTCACAAGAAGGAGATCGCTTTCGGCAGCCAGATCCGCTCGTACACGTTCCATCCCTACCAGCTGATCAAGGACCACCGCACCGGCCTCGAGGTCGGCAACGTCGACGCCGTCATGGACGGCGACCTGGACGCTCTGATCAAGGCGTACCTGCTCTGGGCGCGGGGCCGCGAAGCGTGAATGCGCCTATCAGTCCCGACGACAACGAGCTGATCCGGCTACGACGCGAGAAGCTCGCGGCGCTGCGGCGCGGCGGGATCGATCCGTTCGGCGGCCGCTACCCGGTGACGCACTGGGCCCGCGGGCTCGCCGAGCGGCTCGGGACCGCCGGTGACGAGGAGCAGAAGGGCTTCGGTCCCGTGAGCCTCGCGGGCCGCCTCGTGGCGATGCGCCACCACGGCAAGACGTGCTTCGCGCACCTCATGGACCAGACGGGACGGATCCAGCTCTATGCCCGTGCCGATGGGCTCGGCGACGAGTACGCGCGCTTCGTCGAGCTCGACACGGGTGACTTCATCGGCGTGACGGGCGAGATGTTCCGGACGCGGACGGGCGAGTTGACGGTCGCCGTGAAGACGTTCAGCTTCCTCGCCAAGTCGCTACGACCGCTCCCCGAGAAGTGGCACGGCCTGAAAGATGTCGAGACACGCTACCGGCAGCGGTACGTGGACCTGATCGTCAATGCCGAGGCCCGGGAGATCTTCCTGATGCGGGCGCGGCTCATGGGGGCGATCCGCGCGTTCCTGGACGCGCGCGGGTTCCTCGAGGTCGAGACGCCGATGATGCAGCCGATCCCCGGCGGGGCGATCGCCCGGCCGTTCAAGACCCACCACCACGCGCTCGGCATGGATCTCTACCTGCGCATCGCCCCTGAGCTCTACCTGAAGCGGCTGCTCGTCGGCGGCTTCGAGCGCGTCTACGAGATCAACCGGAACTTTCGCAACGAGGGAACCTCGACCGCGCACAACCCCGAGTTCACGATGCTCGAGTTCTACCAGGCCTACGCGGACTACACGGACCTGATGGAGCTGACGGAGGCGCTCTTCGTCGAGCTCGCGCAAGCGCTGCGCGGCTCCCTGGTTCTCACCTGGGGCGAGCATGCGATCGATCTCACACCGCCCTGGCGGCGGCTGGCGTTCTTCGACGGCCTCTCCCAGGCCCTCGGTCTCGGCGTGACGCCCGAGACGGAGGTCGGGACTCTCGCGCGGGCGGCGGCGGCGCGGGGCGTCGTCCACGGCGGAGGGGCGCCGTGGAAGCTCTGGAAGGACGTGTTCGAGACCCTGGTCGAGCCGACGCTGATCCAGCCGACCTTCGTCGTCGACTTCCCGACCGAGCTCTCGCCGCTCGCCAAGCGCAAGCGCGAGAACCCGCTGCTCGTCGATCGGTTCGAGCTGTTCGTCGCGCAGCGGGAGGTGGCGAACGCCTACAGCGAGCTGAACGATCCCGTGGACCAGCTCGTACGCTTCCGCGAGCAGGCCGCCTTGCAGGCGCGCGGGGACGAGGAAGCCCACTGGCTCGACGAGGACTACGTGCGCGCGCTGGAGTACGGCATGCCGCCCGCCGCCGGTGAGGGCATCGGGATCGACCGGCTGCTCATGATGTTCGCGAACCAGCCCTCGATCCGCGAGGTGATCCTGTTCCCGCAGCTCCGGCCGGAACGGGGCCGTGCGGCCGGGCCGGACGCGGGCGAGGAGGGCGGATGAACCGCGGGCTGCCGTTCGAGCTGCTGCTGGGATTCCGGTATCTCCGATCGCGTGGGCAGCGGACGAATCTCTCGCTCTTCGTCTGGATCGGCCTGGGGGGAGTCTTCCTCGGGGTCGCCGCGCTCATCGTCGTGCTCGCCGTGATGACCGGATTCCAAGATGGGATCCGGGACCGGATCATCGCCGGAAGCCCGCACCTGTTGGTCTTCCAGAGCGGGGCCCAGGGGGTCGACGACGCGGAGCGCGTCGCCGGCCGGGTCCAAGCGGTTCGGGGCGTCCACTCGGCCACGCCCTTCGTGCATCAGCAGGCGCTCTTCACGACGTCCGGCGGGGGGGCGCGCGGCGGTCTGATCCGGGGTGTGGATCTGAGGACTCCGGCCGTCCGGCAAGACATCCAAGCGCAGCTCCGCCAGGGCACGCTGGAGCCCCTCGTCGCCGGCGCGCCGGCGATCCTGCTCGGCCGTGAGCTGGCGCGGAGCCTCGGCGTCTTCCTCGGCGACGCCGTGACGGTCATCTCACCGGAGGGCGCCGTGACAGCCGTCGGCATGGTACCGAAGATGCGGCGCTACACGGTGGCCGGCACGATCGAGATCGGCATGCACGAATACGACGCGTCGATCGCCTACCTGAGCTTGCCCGTGGCCAAGGAGTTCGCCGGGCTCGCCGGAGTCTCCGGGATCGAGGTCAAGCTCGCGGATCCGTTCGACGCCAAGCGCGTCGGCCGGCAGGTCGCCTCCGAGCTCGGTTTTCGCTACTGGGTGCGCGACTGGATGGAGATGAACCGGAGCCTCTTCGCCGCGCTCCAGCTCGAGAAGCTCGCCCTCTTCGTCGTGGTGACGATCATCGTGCTGGTCGCGGCCTTCGCGATCATCGGCCACCTCGTGCTGCTCGTTGCCGAGAAGCGGAAAGAGATCGGCATCCTCAAGGCCGTCGGCGCCTCGGCCCGGTCGATCACCATGGTGTTCTTCGCGGTCGGCATGACCATCGGCGTCGCCGGCACGGCGGCCGGCGCCGCCGTTGGCCTCAGCGTGATCTGGGCGCAGAACACCTACAAGGTGATCAGGCTGGCGGGCGACGTGTACCAGATCGACTACCTTCCCATGAAGCTCACGGTGGGCGACGGCCTCATGATCATCGGCGCCACGCTCATCCTGTCGTTCCTGGCCACCTTCATCCCGGCAAAGCGCGCGGGGTCGCTGGTTCCCGTCGATGTCCTGCGCTATGAGTAACGATCCGACGGCGGCGCTGCTCGTCGGTGACGAGCTCGAGAAGGAATACCGTACTGGGCCCGAGGTCGTTCGTGTGCTTCGAGGGGCGAGCGTGGTCATCGGGCCCGGCGAGTTCGTCGCCTTGATCGGAGCCTCGGGCGTTGGGAAGTCGACACTGCTGCACCTGCTCGGCGGGCTCGATCGGCCCACGGGGGGCCGCGTTCTCTTCCAGGGAGAGGACCTCGCCGCCTGGGGCGAGACTGGGCTGGCTCGTTACCGTCGCCGCGACGTGGGATTCGTTTTCCAGTTCTACAACCTGCTCGGCGACATGAGCGCCCTCGAGAACGCGATGATTCCCGCGCTGATCGAGCGGAAGCCGCCTCGAGAGGTCAAAGAACTGGCGGCGGCCGCCCTCGCCGAGGTCGGGCTCGGCGACCGGATGAACCATCGACCCGGCGAGCTCTCGGGCGGCGAACAGCAACGGGTGGCGATCGCGCGAGCGCTCATCAACCGGCCCAAGGTGATCCTCGCCGACGAGCCGACGGGGAACCTGGACCCGAAGACCAGCGAGGTCATCTACGATCTTTTCCTGAGGCTCCAGGCCGAACGGCGCCTCGCCTTCCTGGTGGCGACCCACAACCCGGACCTCGCGCGAAAGGCCGAGCGGGGATACCGCCTCGTCGAGGGGCGGGCGCGCGAGATCCACGGGGAGGCGAGTGCGATCGGATAACGGTTTCAGAGAGTTAGTCTGCTTGGGAGAAAAAGGCTAGCGGCGGTGGAGGTGGTGGGCTATACTTTACTCGCAGTCTGGTAACTAGCCGTCGCCGCTGGAAAATTTCGCATCCCGCGACCTGCGGAAGGGGTGGGGAACGCCAGTGTTTGAACGATTCACGGAACGGGCTCGACGGGTCATCATCTTGGCGCGGGAGGAAGCGGGTCGTTTCCGCCACGATTTCGTCGGTACCGAACATGTCCTCCTCGGCCTGATCCGTGACGGCGAAGGCATCGCGACCGCGGTTCTCCAGCGTCTCGGGCTACGGCTCGAGACCGTGAAGGCGGAAGTCGAGCGCGCGCTCGCCGGGTTCCCCAAGACGCTCACGTTCGGGGAGGTGCCGTTCACTCCGCAGGCCAAGCGGGTTCTCGAGCTATCGATCGAGGAAGCCCGCCAGCTCGGCCACAACTACATCGGGACCGAGCACCTGCTCCTCGGCCTCATGAAGGAAGGGCAGTCGATCGCCGCCAAAATCCTCGAGTCACTCGGGGCCCGGCTCGACGAAGTGCGGCAGGAGACGCTGGCCCTCTTGGGCGACCAGTACTATCCGAGACCGAAGAAGCGCTCGCAGACGCCGGTGCTCGATGAGTTCGCGCGCGACCTGACTCAGCTGGCCCGAGAGAGCAAGCTCGATCCGGTCATCGGCCGCGAGCAAGAGATCGAGCGCGTCATCCAGATCCTGGCCCGTCGCACGAAGAACAACCCGGTGCTGATCGGAGAGCCCGGCGTGGGCAAGACCGCGATCGTGGAAGGGCTCGCCCAGAAGATCATCAGCCACGACGTGCCCGACGTGCTGGTGAACAAGCGGTTGCTCCAGCTCGACCTCGGCGCGCTGGTCGCGGGGACGAAGTATCGCGGCCAGTTCGAGGAGCGGTTGAAGGCGGTCATGAAGGAAATCCGCCAGTCGGAGAACGTCGTCCTGTTCCTGGACGAGTTGCACACGCTCATCGGCGCCGGCGCGGCCGAGGGCGCGATCGACGCCTCGAACATGCTCAAGCCCGCCCTCTCGCGCGGCGAGATCCAGACGATCGGGGCTACGACTCTGGACGAGTACCGGAAGTACATCGAGAAGGACGGGGCCCTCGAGCGGCGCTTCCAGCCGGTCATCGTCAAGGCGCCGTCGGTACCGGAGGCGATCGAGATCATCCGGGGCCTGCGGCACAAGTACGAGGCCCACCACCGGGTCAAGATCAGCGAGCAGGCGATCTCCGCGGCCGTGCACCTTGCCGACCGGTACATCACCGACCGCCAGCTCCCCGACAAGGCCATCGACGTGATCGACGAAGCGTCGTCGCGGACGCGCCTGATGGCGCTGACGCCGCCCCCCGAGCTCAAGGAGATCGAGAAAGAGCTCGAGCGGGTCATCCGCGAGAAGGACATGTACCTCGAAGCGCAGGAGTTCGAGAAAGCGGCGTCGCTCCGCGAGAAGGAAAAGGTGCTCCGCCACCGCGACGAGGAGCTGAAACGCGAGTGGGAGAAGAACAAGGGCAAGGGCACCCAGTCGGTCGAAGAGGAAGACATCGAGTTCATCGTCTCCCGCTGGACCGGGATCCCGCTCCGGAAGCTCGAGGAGAAGGAGTCCGAGAAACTCGCCCGGATGGAGGAAGCGCTGCACGGGCGGATCATCGGCCAGAACGACGCCGTCGCGGCCGTCGCGCGCGCGATCCGTCGGTCCCGTGCCGGCCTGAAGGACGCCAAGCGACCCGTGGGATCGTTCGTGTTCCTGGGGCCGACCGGCGTGGGCAAGACCGAGCTTGCCCGGGCCTTGGCCGAGTACCTGTTCGGCGACGAGAATGCCCTGATCCGCGTGGACATGTCGGAGTACATGGAGAAATTCTCGGTCTCGCGCCTCCTGGGCGCGCCGCCCGGCTACGTCGGCTACGAAGAGGGCGGGTTCCTCACCGAGAAAGTGCGCCGGCGGCCCTATTCGGTCGTGCTGTTCGACGAGATCGAGAAGGCGCATCCGGACGTCTTCAACATGATGCTCCAGGTGCTGGACGACGGGCGGCTCACCGACTCGCTCGGCCACGTCGTGGACTTCAAGAACACGATCCTCATCATGACCTCGAATCTCGGGACGAGCCTGATCGGTAAGCGCGTCTCCCCGGGGTTCCTGCAGGAGACCGATGAGTCGTCCTACGACAAGATGAAAGAGCGTGTCCTCGAGGAGATGAGGCGGGCGTTCCGGCCCGAGTTCCTCAACCGCATCGACGACATCATCGTGTTCCATGCGCTGTCGCTCGACCATATCAAAGAGATCATTCGCTTGATGATCGGCCGGATCAATAAGCAGCTCGCCGAGAAGGGTATCGAGCTCGTGCTGACACCAGCGGCCGAAGCGGCGCTGGTCGAGAAGGGGTACGATCAGACGTACGGCGCGCGGCAGTTGCGGCGCACGATCCAGAAGCACATCGAGGATCCCCTGGCCGAGGCGATCGTCCGAGGCCAGGTCGCGGAGAGCGCCCGCATCGAGGTGGACGTCGACGGGGCGGGCTTCACCTTCCGCGAAGCGCAGGCCGCCGACGCGCCCCTCGAGCTTGCAGAGCACTAGCACGCCGTCCCCACACGCCTGAGAGGCCGGTGACGACGGGGGGACGAGTACGTCTCACCACCATCGTCGTCGTCTTCGCGGCGAGCCTCTTCGTCGCCGCGGCGGCGCGGGCGCAGCCATCCCAGCCCCAACCCATCGTCGTCAAGGACATCCACGTCGAGGGCAATAAGCGGGTCCAGGACGCCGTCATCCTCGGCCGGGTCAAGAGCGCCGTCGGCTCCACGTTCAACCCATCGCTCCTCTCCGAGGATATCCGCGCCATCTTCGGCCTCGGCTTCTTCGACGACGTCCAGGTGCGAGTCGAGGACTTCGAGGGCGGCGTGAAGCTCGTGTACGTGGTGACCGAGCGGCCCTTCGTGCGGGACGTCGACTTCGTCGGCAGCAAGAAGGCCGACCGCGAGACGCTGCAGGAGAAGATCGACATCAAACTGGGTAGCGTCTACAACCCGGTCGACGTGCAGCGTGCGGTGGAGCGGCTCCGTGACTACTACGAAGACGAGGGGTACTTCGAGATTCAGATCACCCCGACCGTCGAGAAGTTCAGCGACGGTGACGTGCGCCTGGTCTTCAACATCGTCGAGGGGCGCCAGATCACCATCGACACGATCGTATTCCGCGGGAACAAGGGGCTGACCGACGCCCAGCTCAAAGACGCGATGGAGACGAAGGAACGGCAGTACTTCATCTTGCGCGGCAAGGTGCAGCGCCAGCGTCTCGACACCGACATCGACCGAATCATCGCCGTCTACAACGACAACGGCTACATCCAGGCCCGGGTCGAGTCGACCGATGTCGCCATCGATCGCGAGCGGGCGCGCGCGACGATCACGATCGTCGTCGTGGAGGGGCCCCAGTTCAAGGTCGGGGAGGTGCAGATCACGGGCGTCTCGCTGCTTCCGGAGCGCGAGATCCTCCGGCAGATCAAGTTCAAGTCCGGCGACGTCTTTTCGGTGAGCAAGGTCCGTGACAGCGTCCAGGGGATTCTGAATCTCTACAGCACGATCGGCCGCGCCTCGGCCGACGTGAATCCGAAGCGGGACCAGCCGCCCGGGACCAACGTGATCAACGTCACCTTCGAAATCACGGAAGGGCCGGAGGTGTACGTCGAGCGGATCAACATCACCGGCAATGTGCGCAGCGAGGACAAGATCCTGCGCCGCGAGCTCCCGCTGCACGAAGGGGATCTCTACACGCTCCAGAACAAGGAGCGGGCGCGGCAGAGGCTCGTCAACCTGGGCTACTTCGAGAACGTGACCGTCACGACGCAGCCCGGCTCGGACAAGACGAAGATCGTCGTGAACGTCGACGTGGTCGAGCGCGCGACGGGGATCTTCAGCATCGGAGGCGGCTATTCGTCGGTCGACTCGCTGGTCGGCACCATCGATCTCGCCCAGCGCAACTTCCTCGGCCGGGGCTGGGAGGTCGCGATCCGGATCCGCGCCGGGGCCAGGACGCAACAAGGCACCATCGGCTTCACCGAACCCTGGCTCTTCGATCGCCCTCTCTCGGCGGGGTTCGACATCTACAAGAGCGTCCGGGATTACACGGACTACAAGTACGATACGACCGGTCTGAATCTACGCTTGAGCCACCCCTTCGAGGAATACTGGCGCTGGCTCCTTGGATACCGGCTGTCGCGCGACGACGTCTCCAGCATCAGCGCATTCGCGTCACCCGAGATCCTGGCGCAGGAAGGCATCACCGTGACCTCCGCCCTGAGCGGGTCCCTGACTCGCGACAGCCGGGATGTCATCGCCGCGCCGACCAAGGGCGCGCAGACGGTGCTCACCCTGGACTTCGCCGGGCTCGGGGGCGACTCGAAGTTCATCAAGGCGACCGCGCTGCAGACCTATTTCAAGTCGATCTGGTTCGACCACATCATCGGGATGCGGGCGGAGGGAGGATACGGGTTCGGCTGGGCGAACGAACCGCTGCCGCTGTTCGAGCGCTTCTTCCTCGGCGGCCCGAACTCGATCCGCAGCTTCAAGTACCACGGCCTCTCGCCCAAGGACGATACCGGATTCAAGACCGGGGGGACGAGCGAAGTGCTGGGCAACGTCGAGTACATCGTGCCCCTGCCCTTCGCCTTCCGGGTGGTGGCCTTCTTCGACATCGGCCAAGTCTTCGGGTTCGGCACCCCGTTCGATATCACGGATCTTCGCAAGGCGGCCGGCGGAGGTATACGATGGCAGTCGCCGTTCGGCCCGATCCGCGTGGATTACGGATTCAATCTCGACCGGAGAGCGGGTGAGGCGATCGGGCAGTTCCAGTTCTCCGTCGGCTCGCCGTTCTAGGAGGGTTGGATGAGGCAATGGAGTAGCGTAATCATCGTGGTGGCCGTGCTCCTCGGGGTGGCCGTATCCCCGGTCGTCGCCCAGGCGCCGGGACCGTCCGCGCCCCCGGCGCCGGCCTCCGGGTCGACGATCCGGATCGCGTACATCGACGTGCAACGTGTGCTGGCCCGGTCCTCGGCCGGCGTGGCCGCTCGCGAGCAGCTCGAGCGCGAGAAGGCGGTGATGCAGCGCGAGATGGACGTTAAGCGCCAGGAACTCGAGAAGCTGCGTGACGAGCTCGAGAAGAAGGGGCCGCTGATGACCGCCGATGTTCGGCGTGAGCGACAGGAGCAGTTCGAACGCAAGCGCCGTGACGCCGCTCGGCAGATGGACGATTTCCAGAAGGAGCTCGAGAAGAAGGAGCAGACGTTGCTCCAGCGGGTCCTCCAGGATCTGACGGGAGTCATCGAGCGCGTCGGCAAGGAGCGCGGGTACTACATGGTCGTGGAGAAGCGGGGCGCCTCGGTCCTCTATGCCTCGCCGGACGCCGATCTCACGGACGAGATCATTCGTGCGTACGACCAGCAGGCCCCGAAGAAGACGCCCTGATGGGCGCGCCTCGGCTCCGCGCCAGCCCTCCCCGCCAGGTGTGCGTCGCCCTGCCGGCCTCCGGGCCGCGCGCGGTGGGAGCGCTCGATGGCGATGCCTGAGGGCGTGCACCCGAGCGCCGTGGTCGACCCGAAGGCGACGCTCGGCGCGGGGGTCCGGATCGGCGCGTTTTCCATCCTGGGCCCCGAGGTGATCATCGGCGCCGACGCCGAGATCGGTCACCACTGCGTCCTCGAGGGTCGCGTCGAGATCGGCGAGCGCACGAAGGTGGGCCACGGGTCGTTGCTGGGCGGCCGGCCCCAGGACCTCAAGTTCCGTGACGACACTCCGTCCGGAGTCCGGATCGGCGCCGACACCGCGATTCGAGAGTACGTGACGATCCACCGCGCGACCAGCGCCGGAGGGTGGACCGAGGTCGGCAAGGGATGCCTCCTCATGGTCATGAGCCACGTGGCTCACGATTGTCGGATCGGCGACGGCGCCATCGTCATCAACTATGCCGGAATCACCGGCCACTGTGAGATCGGCGAGCGGGCCACGATCGGCGGCTTCGTCGGGATCGTGCCGTTCACGCGTATCGGCGCCTACGCCTACATTGGAGGCCTCTCGAAGGTCAACGCCGACGTGCCTCCCTACGTGCTGGCGGAGGGGAACCCGGCCGCGGCCCACGGGATCAACGTCGTCGGGTTGAGACGCGCCGGCATCGCCGCCGGCGACCGTCGTTTGCTGCAGGACGCGTATCGTTTGCTGTACCGGAGCGGACTCTCGCCACAGCGGGCCGTCGAGCGGATCCGCCAGGAGCTACCGGCCGCCGGGCCCGTGACCGCCCTGCTGGACTTCCTCGCCGGCGCCCGACGGGGTATCTGTGGGGCGGCGCAGAGAGGGAGCACGGCACTCGACGACGGGGCAAGCGTGGTCCCGCGTCCGAACAGCGAGCCGGTGTAGTGGCCGCCGACGACCGGAGGCTGCGAGCCGGCGTCGTGGGTGCCGGGCACATGGGGCAGTACCATCTGCTCGCCTACGCCGAGCTGTGGGACATCGAGCTGGCGGGCGTCGTCGACTCCGACCGGGAGCGAGCGGCCCACGTGGCGGCGTACTACGACACCCGTCCGCTCGTCGACCATCGCGATCTGATCGGGGTGGTCGACCTGGCAAGCGTCGCCGTGCCGACCGAGCAGCACTTCCAGGTCGCCGCCGACCTCTTGGGGGCGGGCGTGGGCGTCCTCGTCGAGAAGCCGATCACGCCCACGCTCGAGGAGGCGCGCGAGCTCTTCGCCATCGCGCGTCGCAGCGGCGCCGTGCTGCACGTTGGCCACGTCGAGCGATTCAACGGCGCCGTCCAGGAGCTGAAGAAGATCGTCGAGCGCCCGATCCTCATCGAGTCACGGCGTCTCGGCCCTTTCACGCCTCGCGTGCAGAAGGACAGCGTCGTCATGGACCTCATGATCCACGATCTGGACATCGTCCTCGGGCTCGTGGACTCGCCGCCTCGGCGGCTCACCGCGATGGGATCCTCCGTCCTCTCCGCCGTGACCGATATCGCCAACGTCCAGATCGGGTTCGAATCGGGGACGATCGCGCTCATCACCGCCAGCCGGGCCACCGAGGAAAAGATCCGGACACTGGCCATCACGCAGCCGGACGCCTACGTCGTCCTGGACTACGCGGAGCAGGACATTCGGATCCATCGCCGCGCTGCGCAAGAGTACACACTCAACCGGGAGTCGATCCGCTATCGTCGCGCCTCCTTCGTCGAGCACGTGCAGGTGCACAAAGACAACCCGCTCAAGCTCGAGATCCTTCATCTGGTCCGGGCCGTTCGGCGGGCGCGGGCCGGCGAGGGAGTCGCCCTGGCCGAGACCGAGGACCTACGATCGCTTGCCATGGCCCTCGAGATCGAGCGAATGATCCGGGACGGCCGCTGCGAGGCGGCGTACTCGAACAACCTTCCGTGGAGCGCTCACTCGGCCTGATCTGCGGCGCTGGCGTGCTGCCGGCGCGCATGGCCGGTGAGGCGCGGCGCCAGGGATGGCGCGTCGTGGCGTTCACGTTCGGCGAGGTGGCCGATGTGAGTGCCCACGCCGACCTCACGATCCCTAGTCGGCTCAGCGAAGCCGGCGTCGTCCTGGCCACACTCGCGGACGAGCGCATCGGCGCCGTGTTGTTCTCCGGGAAATTCTGGCTTCAGGACTACCTGCGCGAGATCCGCCCTGACGCGATGCTCGCCGAAATCGAAACGAAGGCCGGGGCGATCGTCGACACGAACCTCGTCCAGGTCGTGGTCACGATGCTCGCCCAGATGGGCATCGATCTTCTCGATCAGCGGCCCTTCCTGGGGGACTGGCTGGGCGGCAGCGGCTGCTGGTCGGATCGTGCGCCCACCGATGCCGAGTGGGTCGACGTGCGCCGGGGGCTCGCCGTCGCGCGCCTCGTGGCCGACGCGGGCGTCGGTCAGACGGTGGTGGTCAGGCGCGGCGCCGTGGCCGCCGTCGAGGCCATCGAGGGCACCACCGAGACGATCCGGCGCGGGCTCGAGGTCGTCGGCAGGGGGGCGGTCGTGGCCAAGGCGGCGGCGCGCGGCCACGATTACCGATTCGACATGCCGACCATCGGCCCGGAGACGATCGAGATCGCGGCCGCCGGCGGCGCGGCGGTCGTTGCGGTCGAGGCGGAGCGTGTCTTGGTCCTGGACAGGGAAGCATGCATTCGGATCGCGAACGGGGCAGGCATGGCGCTGGTGGGCGCGGAGTGACGGCCGGCCGGTCGACGGCGATCATGCTCGTCGCGGGCGAGGCCTCCGGCGACCTCCACGGCGCCGGTCTGTGTCGGGCACTCCGGGGGCTCGACCCACGCTGTCGGCTCTTCGGGATGGGCGGTGCGCGAATGGCCACAGCGGGAATGGATCTCTTGGTGGACGTGACCGCGAACGCCGTCGTCGGAGGGAGCGAGGCGATCGGCCAGGTGCCGCGCCTGTACCGTGCCTACCGCGGGCTACGCGCTGTACTCAGCGGCGCCGACCGCCCGGCCGTGCTCGTCCTGATCGATTTTCCCGAGTTCAATCTGCGACTGGCGCGCGCGGCCCGGCGCGCATGCGTCCCGGTCGTGTACTTCATTCCGCCGCAGGTGTGGGCGTGGCGCGGGGGCCGGGTGAAGACGATGCGGAGATTCGTCTCGCTCGTGCTCGCCGTGTTCCCGTTCGAGACTTCTCTCTACCGCCGGGCCGGAGTGCCCGTCGAGTTCGTTGGGCATCCGCTGCTCGACCAGCTCGAGGCGGCGCCGACGCGCGAGGAGGCGCGAGGCAGGCTCGGGATCGAGCACCGAACCCCCGTGATCGGGCTCTTGCCCGGGAGTCGGCACCAGGAGATCGTTCGCCTGCTGCCGGCGATGCGGGACGCAGCGGCGCAGGTGCTGGCCGCCGCGCCGGAAACACGGTTCCTGCTTGGCCTGGCGCCCACGATCGACCGGCGTCTCGCCGCGCACCACCTCGACGGTGGTCCACGCGTTGAGATCGTCGCTGGTCAGACGCATGCCGTCATCCGTGCGGCCGATCTGCTCCTGGCAACCTCCGGCACTGTCACTCTGGAGGCGGCTCTGCTCGGCACACCCATGATCGTGTGCTACCGCGTGTCGGCAGTGAGCGAGCTGATGGGCAGATTCTTGCTCCGCGTCCCGTGGATGAGTCTCGCGAACCTCACGCTCGGGCGCGCCGTTGTGCCGGAGCTGTACCAGCAGACGGCGACCGGCGAGCACCTCGCCCGGGAGGCGTTACACCTGTTGACCGACGCCCGCGCCCGGGAGGCACAACGCGCGGCGTTCGGCGAGCTTGCAGGAACGCTCGGCGAACCCGGCGTGGGAGCGCGCGCCGCGCGCTTCGTCCTCGCCCAGGCAGGCGCCGCCTGATGGCCGTGCGAAGCGGCAGGGCGTGCGCGCCCGAGGCGAGCCTGTGATGGCCGTGCGAAGCCGCAGGGCGCGCGCGCCCGAGGCGAGCCTGTGATGGCTGTGCGAAGCGGCAGGGCGTGCGCGCCCGAGGCGAGCCTGTGATGGCTGTGCGAAGCCGCAGGGCGTGCGCGCCCGAGGCAAGCCTGTGATGGATCCCCGGATCGCGCTGATACCTCCTGTCGCCGCGACGCTGGTGCGGCTCCTGGGCGCGACGCTGCGCCTGCGCGTCGAGGGGGTCGACGCTCTGGTGCCGCATTGGACGGCGGCGCGCCCGCTGATCTACTGCGTATGGCACGGGCGCATCCTGATGGTGCCCTGGCTCAACGCCCGGTTACGCCGGACCCACGGGGCGCGCGCGGTCAGCGTAATGACAAGCCGATCGCGCGACGGCGGCCTCGTCGGCGGCTACGTGAGGCGCTTCGGACTCGACGTGGTCAGGGGGTCGTCGTCGAGGGGTGGTGTGACGGCGCTGCGTGCTCTCGTGACGGCCGTCCGGGCTGGCCGGGACGTGGCCCTGGTGCCCGACGGCCCGCGGGGGCCGCGCGGCCAGCTCGGGCCCGGCGTCGTCGCCCTCGCCGGGCTGACGGGTGCGCCAGTCGTCCCGGTGGGATTCGCCGCCCGGCCGGCCAATCGCCTTGCGACCTGGGACGCGTTCCTGGTTCCGGCACCCTTCGCCCGCGCCGCGGTGGTATTCGGTGCCGCGACGACGATCGCGCGCGATGCCGACCGGGAGCGCGCGCGCAAGGAGGTCGAGCGGGGCCTCGACGAGGTCACGGCGGCGGCAGACCGGCTGGTGGGTGCGTGATGTACGCGCTCTACACCGCGGTCGCGTTGATCGGCCTCGTCACGTTCTGGCTGCCGCTCGCGTTGCTCAGGCGCTTCACTCGGGGGGTGCCGCTCAACGTCCGGGCGCGGCTCGGCGGGGCCGCGCCGATCGGCGCGGGCCGACCCTCCGCCTGGCTGCACGCGGTCTCCGTGGGCGAGGCGATCGCGACCGCGCCGCTCGTGGAGGGTCTACGGCGCCTTCATCCCGAGCTACCGCTGGTGATGACGACGGTCACGAACACCGGCGCCCAGATCGTCCGCGAGCGGTTTGCCGGGCTCGTGACCCATCGCTTCTTCCCGCTCGACCTTCCGTGGGTCACCCGGCGCGTCGCGGCGTCCATCAACCCGGCGTTCCTGATCTGCATGGAGACCGAGCTCTGGCCGAACATCTTGCGGACTCTGGCAGGCCGCGGCGTGCCGGTGATGATCGCCAACGGGAGAATCTCGGATCGATCCTTTGGTCGTTACCGGCTCGTGCGGCGCTTCCTGGCGTCCGTGCTCGCCGACGTCCGAGTCTTCGCCATGCAGTCGGACGAGGACGCGCGCCGGATCATCGCGCTCGGTGCTCACCCCGAACGGGTCGTCGTCACCGGCAACATCAAGGTCGACGCCCCCGTCGCCGACCCGACCGGCACGGTCGACCTCTGGCGCCGGCTCCTCGGCCTCAGCCCAGGGCAGCGCGTGTGGATCGCCGGGAGCACTCACGCGGGCGAGGAGGATCCGGTCCTGGAGGCCCATCGCGCCGCCCTCGCCGAGTTTCCAGAGCTCGTGCTCGTGATCGCGCCGAGACACCCGGAGCGAACGGGCGAGGTGCTCGCCCTCCTGGCCCGCCGTGGCTGGTCCTCGGTGCGCCGCAGCGAGCTTCCGTTTGCGGTGACGAGCACAGCAGAGCCCGTGCCGCCCGTCATCGTCCTCGACACCGTGGGCGAGCTCGCGACGCTCTACGCCGTCGCCGACGTCGTGTTCGTGGGGGGAAGTCTCGTGCCGGTCGGCGGCCACAACCTGCTCGAGGCTGCGCAGCGGCGCAAGCCCGTGCTGATCGGGCCGCACACCGGGAACTTTCGCGAGTCCGCCGGCCTGCTCGAGTCGGCCGGTGCCGCACGGGTCGTCCGTGACGCGTCCGAGCTCTCCCGCGAGCTCCGGCGGCTTCTCGCCGATCCGGACCTTCGCGCGAAGCTGGGCGACGCCGGGTACGAGGCCGTCGCCTCCCGTCACGGCACGGTCCGGGACACTCTCGATCTCATCGATCGCTACCTCTATCCCGGGGCGCACCCGTGAAGTCTCGCGAACGCTTCGTCCGCGGCTGGGAGGAGGGCTTCGGGTCGGGGCCGGCGCGGGTTCTGGCCGTCGCCGGTGGTGGCTACCGCGGCCTGCTCGGAGCACGCGAATGGCTTTACGGACGGGGAATCCTGAAATCGCGCGCCCTGCCGTGCCGCGTGGTCTCCATCGGCAACCTGACCATCGGCGGAACCGGCAAGACGCCGGCCGTCGAGGTGGCGGTCCAGACGCTCGCCGCCCTCGGCCATCGACCCGCGGTCGTCAGCCGCGGCTACGGGCGCAGCACGCGCGGGGTCCAGGTCGTCGCGGACGCCGCCTCGATCGCCCTCGACCCGGAGGAATCGGGTGACGAGCCGTTTCTGCTCGCGCGTCGGCTGCCGGGCATCCCCGTCGTAGTCGGCTCGAACCGTCATGAGGCCGCGCGAGTCGCCATCGAGAAGTTCGGAGTGACCGCGATCGTTCTCGACGATGCGTTTCAGCACCGGACCCTCCGGAAGGATCTCGAGATCGTGATGGCGCGCGCGCGGCGTCCGTGGGGTAATGGGCACTTGCTCCCGGCCGGGCCGCTCCGCGAGCCGCTCGCCTCGCTCGCGCGGGCCGACCTCGTCGTCGCCACCGGCGCGCTCGGCCTGGGGGACGCGCGCGAGGTGGTGGAAGCCGTCGACGAGCACGCGCCCCGGGTCCCCGTCCTCACGGCCACGCTCGTACCGTCCGAGTGCTGGGAGGCGGGCCGGATGCGACCCGTCAGTCTCGCTGAGCTCAGCGGAAAGCGGCTCGCCGCATTCGCGGGGATCGCGTCGCCGGCGGCCTTCAGCGAGACCCTCAGGAGCACCGGCGGTGTCGTCGAGGAGCTGTCGGAGTTCGCGGATCATCACTGGTATTCGACCGACGACGTAGCCCGACTCGACGCGCGCGCCGCCGAGCTCGGTGTCGAGGCGCTCATCACGACCGAGAAGGACTGGGTCCGTCTGCGTCGACTTCGTCTGCCGCGTCGGCCCCTCTTCGTCTTGAGTATCCGGCTCGTCCTGCAGACGGGCGAGCCCACCTGGCGGCAGGCTTTCCGGCGCGCATGCCCGTGAAGATCGTCGTACGGCTGCCGAACTGGCTCGGTGACACCGTGATGGCGGTGCCCGCGCTCCGCTCGCTCCGCGAGGCGTTTCCGGAGGCTCGCGTCTTGCTCGCGGGCCCGTGGGTCGAGCTTCTCGCGGGGCAGGGGCTCGGCGACGTACTGGTGGGATACCCGCGATCGTGGAGCGGCCGGCTCCGCGTCGCCGACGCAGTGAAGGACTTCGCCGGTGACACGGTGGTGCTCTTCCCCAATTCATTCGAGGCAGCGGCGGCGGCCGTGTACTGGCGCGGGCGACGACGGGTCGGCTTCGCCATGGACGGGCGCAGCTGGCTCCTCACCGACGCGCTGGCGTTACCGGCGCCCCGACTCCACCAGGTCGACGAATACCTGCTACTCGTCGCTCACCTCGGCGCGACCGAGGCGGTGCGCGAGCCGCGTCTGGAGGCGCCAGGGCCCGAGGCCGACACGCGGCAGCGTGCTCGGCGGCTCCTGCGCGAGAGCGGAGTGTCCGAGGGCAAGCCCATCGTCGGTGTTCACCTCGGCGCCGCGTACGGGCCGGCCAAGGTCTGGGTGCGCGAGCGTGTCGTCGAGTTCTGTCGGCGCGGGCAGGCGCGGGGCGTGGTGCCGGTGCTTCTGGGAGCGCCGTCGGACGCGCCCGCCGCCGCGGACGTGCTACGCGAGACGCGCGCGGTGAGCCTCGTCGGGCGCGACGGGCCGGATCTCCTTCCTGCGGTGCTCACGGAAATCGCCGTGCTCGTCTCGGGCGACACCGGCGTCGCGCACCTTGCGGCGGCGCTCGGCACGCCGGTCGTGGCCCTCTTCGGGCCGACCGACCCGGCGCTCACCGCTCCGATCGGCGGCGTGGCCGTGGTGCGCCATGCGGTGCCGTGCGCGCCGTGCTTCTACCGGAGGTGCCCGATCGACCATCCGTGCATGCGCGGGATCCTCGCCGAGACAGTCGGCGGAGAGATCGACGCGCTTCTGGCGAAGACCTCGTGACGCCCCTGACGATTCTGCACCTGGCGGCGAATCGCTGGTGGACCGGCAGCGCCGACCCCGTCATCCATCTCGTATCCGGCCTGCGCGCTCGCGGCCACCGCGTGCTGCTCGGGATCATCCCCGGCGATCGGTTCGCGGCCAAGGCGAAGGAGGCGGGGATCGATCTGGTGGACGGGCTTCGCATGGACGCCCGCCTCGGGCCGCGCGCGCTCGCGCGCGACGTGCTGCGACTGCGCGCGCTCATCCGCGACGAAGGCGTGGACGTGGTTCACGCTCATCACTCCCATGACCACTGGCTCGCGGTTCTCGCCCGGCCAAAGCGGGCACGGGGGGGCGGCCGCCCGCCCGTGGTGAGAACCTTCCACAACTTGCGCTCGGTCAAGCGCGACCGGCTCGCGGCGACGCTCTACCGTCGCACCGCGGCGGTGTTCGCGGTCTCCCGGCAGATCGAGTCCCGCTGCCGCGAGGCCGGAATCCCACCGGAGCGCGTCTTCTGGATCCCGGGCGCCGTCGACCTGAGACGGTTCGCGGCTGACGCGGACCCGACGCCGATCCGGGAAGAGTTCAAGCTCGGCGACGCTCCGGTCGTCGTCTCGGTGTCGCGGCTGGCGACGAATCGTGGTCACGAGCTCCTGCTCGCCGGCGTAGGTCTGCTCGTCCGCCGGCTCCCGCAAACGCGCCTGCTGCTCGTGGGGAAAGGGGAGACGCGCCGGCACCTCGAGCACGTGGTCGCCGATCTCGGGCTCGGGAGTCACGTGATCTTCACGGGCTATCGCGACACCGACCTCCCCTCGGTCCTTGCCGCCGCGGACTGCTTCGCGCTCATGGCGGCGGGCTCGGATGAGTCATGCCGGGCGGCGCTCGAAGCGATGGCGGCGGCCCGGCCGGTGATCGCTCGCCGCGTCGGCGCGCTCCCGGAGACAGTGGTGCATGGGGAGACCGGATTCCTGGTCGCCGACGACCGCCCGGAAAGCGTCGCGAGTGCGCTCGAGACCATTCTCGAGGATCCGGCGCGGCGACGGGCGATGGGGAGCGCGGGTCGGGCAAGAGCCGTGGAGTGCTTCGGCTCCGAGCGCTCGGTCGAGACCGTCGAGCGCGTCTACGGGGAAATCCGGTGAGGATCCTCCAGCTCATGTCCTGCCGCGGGTGGTCGTCCGACGCCTACTGGGCGGCCAGGATGACGCGAGAGCTCGAGCGCCGCGGCCACGCGGTCACCCTCGCGTGCCTTGCTGGAACGGACGCACGGGTCATCGACGGAGTGCGTCGGGAAGGCGTGGAGCCCGTGACCTCGCTCGCGCTCGCGAGCGGCGTCCGGCCCGTCGCGGACAGCCGAGACCTCGGCCGCCTTCGCGCCATGCTGGAGAGCGCCGACGTGGTCCACGTGCATCGCGGTAAGGAGCACTGGCTCGCCGCCGTGGCCAATCGGTTGATTCCGACGCCGCGGCCCGTCGTCAGGACACGTCACATCGCGCTCGCCGTGAGGCCCCACGCCGCCAATCGCTGGCTCTATCGTCGGGCGACTGCGTTCGTCGTGACGGTGACCGAAGCCATCCGGAGGCAATACATCGCCTCGGAGCTCGTGGACTCCGACCGTGTCGCCGCGCTGCCGGGCGGCGCCGACGCGGAGCGATATCGCCCGCTTCCACGTGATCCCCTGGTGTACGGGCGGCTCGGCGGCCGGCCGGCCGCCCCGCTGGTGGGCATGATTGCCGGACTTCGCGTCATGAAGGGACACGGGGTCGTGGTCGATGCGGCGGCGCGGCTGGGTGCGCGCGGTGTCCGGCCTCACTTCGTCTTCGTGGGCCGCGGGAGCATGGAGACGATGGTCCGCAACACGATCGATCGAGCCGGACTCGCGCCGCAGTTCAGCATCGGCGGCTTCGTCGACGATTTGCCGGCCGCCCTGGCCGCGCTCGACGTCGCGCTCTACGTGCCACTCGAATCCGACGGCATGTCTCGCGTGGTCTTCGAGACTCTGGCCGCGGGGCGCCCGCTCATCGCGTCGCGGGTGGGTGTCGTGCCCGAGGTGCTGGCCGACGGTGAGCACGCGGCGCTCGTGCCGGCCGGCGACGCCGCCGCGCTCGCCGAGGCGTTGGCGCGGCTCCTGGGGGACGCCGCGGCGCGCGCTCGGCTGGGCGAGGCCGGCCGGCGGCTCGTCGGACAGCGGTACTCGGGCGCCTGCGTCGCGGCCGCGCTCGAGGCGCGCTACGCGAGTCTCGTGGCCGCCAGCGCGGCGTGAAGATCTCGATCCTCGCCTTCGACCTGTCGGACAACGCGACGGGTCGCGCGGACCTGCTCGCCCGGCTCCTCGCGTCGCGCTACGAGGTCGATGTGGTCGGGCCTCAGTTCGGCGAGGGCCTCTGGGCGCCGTCGCAGGGCGGCGCTATCGCGTATCGCAGCGTGAGGGCCGGGCGCGACCCCGGGTTCGCACGGCATGTTCCCCGGCTCCTCGAGCTCATCGATGGCGAGATCCTCGTCGCGTCCAAACCTCGGCCCACGAGCTTTGGACTGGGCCTGCTCGCACGGGCACGCCGGCAGCGGCCGCTCGTGCTCGACATCGACGACTGGGAGGTCGGCTTCTTCTATCGCTCGGGCGCCTGGGGCCGGGTCGGTCGCGCTCTCAACCTCGCCAATCCGAACGGGCTCACGTGGACGTGGCTCGCGGAGAAGCTCGTCGGTCGGGCCGACGCGATCACGGTAGCCTCGCGATTCCTCGAGCGCCGCTTCGGCGGCACGCTCATGCCTCACGTGCGCGACACCGAGGTCTGGGATCCTGTCCGCTACGATCGCGCCGCCGCGCGCGCCCGACTGCAGGTTGGCGCCAGCAAGGTCGTCATGTTTCTCGGGACGCCCCGGGGACACAAGGGCGTCGACGACCTGATCGACGCGGTCGGCTCGCTGGGTGCCGGGGTCGTGCTGGCGCTCGTCGGCGTCGATCCATCCCGTGGTGGAGCGCCACGCTGGTCCGGGATCTCGCACGTGCGGGTGACCGGCGAGATCCCGTTCGACGACGTGCCTCGCTACCTCGTCGCCGCCGATGTTGTCGCGGTGCCTCAGCGAGACACCACGGACACCGTGGGCCAGGTGCCCGCGAAGCTTTTCGACGCGATGGCGCTCGCCCGGCCCATCGTCTCGACGTCCGTCTCCATGATCCCCGAGATCCTGGACGGCTGTGGCCTCGTGGTCGCGCCCGGGGACGTCCCCGCGCTGGCCGGCGCGATCAAGCGGCTGCTCGACAACCCCGAGGAAGCCGCGGCGCTCGGCCGGTGCGCCCGCCAGCGTTGCGACGCACGCTACAGCTTCCGCGTCGCCCGGGCCACGCTCTTCCCGCTCATCGACCGGCTGGCGGCGCGACGCCCCGTGTGAAATCGATCGGCTCAGCGCCATGACACGGCCGCCGCAGAGCCGGCTCTCAGCCAGGACTGACCGGGCGTATCGGAGCCACGCGCGTCGGTCGCGCCCCGGGCCAGAGCGGGCGTATCGGAGCCACGCGCGTCGGTCGCGCCCCGGGCGAGAGCGGGCGTGTCGGAGCCACGCGCGTCGGTCGCGCCCCGGGCCAGAGCGGGCGTATCGGAGCCACGCGCGTCGGTCGCGCCCCGGGCCAGCGCGGGCGTGTCGGAGCCACGCGCGTCGGTCGCGCCCCGGGCGAGAGCGGGCGTGTCGGAGCCACGCGCGTCGGTCGCGCCCCGGGCGAGAGCGGGCGTGTCGGAGCCACGCGCGTCGGTGTCAGGCCACCCTCGGTCAAAGCCGGCCTCACGGCCCCCGCTCCAATGAAGCTCCTCATCATCGCGCGGCCGTTCGTCTTCCACGGCGGAGTCGAACGGGCGACGGCAGGCCTCGTGACGGCGCTCGTGGAGCATGGGTACGACGTCCACCTGCTCAGCCCCCGCGGCCAGGCGCCGGTAGGGGGGGTCACGCTCCACACCCTGCCGCTGCCGCCGTTGCCGTCGGCGGCGCGGGTTCTGGCACTGGCCATCAACGCCCGGATCGCGGTCGCGCGCGGAAGCTGGGATGTGGTCCAGAGCCACGAGCGCACGCTTCGCCAGGACGTGTATCGCGCCGGCGAAGGATGTCACCGGGCGTATCTGGCGAGCGAGGAGGGGCCGCGCGGCCGTGGCCTCTATCACCGGATCGTCCTGGCGCTCGAGCGGCGGGTCTTCGCTCGAACGCCGCACATCGTGGCCATCGCGGACGTCGGACGACGTGAGATCGAGTCCCTGTACGGTGTGACGCCCGGGCGTCTGACGGTCGTGTACAACGGCGTCGATCTCGAGCGTTTCCATCCGCGGAATCGCGAGCAGTATCGCGGGGTCGCGCGGGCCGAGGCGTCCGTTCCCGCCCGCGCCTTCACGGTTCTCTTCGTCGGCAGCGGCTTCGCGCGTAAGGGGCTTGCGACCGCGATCGAGGCATTCGCGGCGCTTGCCGATCGCGCCAGCCGTTTGATCGTGGTTGGCAAGGGCGACGCTCGGCCGTATCGGTCGGCGGCGGCTCGCCTGGGCGTCGGCGAGCGGATCGCATGGCTTGGAGCCCGAGCCGATCTCGAGCGCTGGTACGCCGCCGCCGACATCGTCGTGCTCCCCAGCCACTACGAGCCGTTCGGCAACGTGCACCTGGAGGCCCTCGCCGCGGGACTCCCCGTCGTCGCCAGCGCGCGCGCGGGTGGCGCGGAGGTCATCGAGGATGGTGTCAACGGCTCGGTCGCGAGCCCGACAGACCCGCGGGCGATCACGACGGCGCTCGAGCGCTTCCGTGAGCGCGGGGAAGGCGACGTCGTCGAAGCGGCGCGTCGCTCCGCCGAACCCTACACGTATGCCGCGCAAGTCAGCGGGTTCGCGCGGATCTACGGGCGCTGCGCACGTGCAACGTGCGATTTTCCTTGAGGAATCAGGCCCTAGGGCTTACACTGCGCGCGTGGGTCCCAGGCCCGCGGTCTTCATGGATCGTGACGGGACGCTTACCGAGGAAGTGGGGTACGTCAATCATCCCCGGCGACTGCGAATCCAGCCGAGATCCGGCGAAGCCGTGCGGCGTCTCAACGGAGCCGGCGTCGCCGCCGTCGTCGTGACGAATCAGGCGGGGATCGCCCGCGGCTACTTCTCGGAAGAGGTGCTCGCCGCAGTGAACGCGGCGCTGGTATCCCAGCTCAAGGACGAGGGGGCACACCTCGATGGGATCTATGTGTGCTCCCATCATCCGACGGAGGGCGAGCCGCCCTACCGGATGGTGTGCGACTGCCGCAAGCCCAAGCCCGGTCTGCTGCTCCGCGCGGCCTCGGAGCTCGGCCTCGACCTCTCCCGCTCGACGCTGGTCGGGGACAAGCTCTCGGACCTCGTCGCCGCCCGCGCCGTGGGCGCGCAGGCGGTGCTCGTGCTCACCGGGTACGGTCTGGGCGAATGGGAGTACCGGCGCGATGCCTTCCCGGTGCCACCCGACCATGTGGCGGAAGATCTTCTCGACGCCGTCGATTGGGTGATCGGGAGTCGGCGCTCGTGACCGGGGCCCTGCGCGGCATGCTCGCGACGATCGACAGGTTCGGTGGACGGACCGTCGTCGTCATCGGCGATCTGATCACCGATGAATATCTGTTCGGCAAGCCCGGCCGGATCTCGCGCGAAGCGCCCGTGATCATCCTGCGGTTCTCCGAGCGCGAGGTGCTGCTCGGGGGCGCGGCAAACGCGGCGAACAACGTCCACGCGCTCGGCGCCAAGGTCATCCCCATCGGAGTGATCGGGCGGGACGGCGCCGGCGAGGAGCTGATGGCGCTCTTCCGTGCGGCCCGAATCCCGACCGACGGCATCGTCACCGAGAGCGGTCGGACGACACCGGTGAAGACACGCATCATGGCGGGCGGCTACCAGGCCACGCGCCAGCAGGTGGTACGCCTGGATCGCGAGCCGTCGGGCGAGCCACAGCCGACTACCGAGGACGCCCTGCTCGCACACCTCACCGCGCTCGCCGCGCACGTCGACGCAATCGTCATCTCCGACTACGGGTACGGCACCGTCACGCCGCGGATCTTCGAACAGGTCAAGACGATCGCGCGACGTGCCGGCGCGGTCGTCAGCGTCGACAGTCGCTATCAACTTCCGCGGTTCACGGGCGTGACTGCGGCGACGCCCAACGAGGCCGAGCTGGAGCAGCTCACCGGCGTGGCCGCCGACGACGAGCGAACGGTCGAGAAGGCCGGGCGCCAGCTGCTGGAACGGCTCGAGGCGCGGATGCTCCTCGTCACGCGGGGCAGTCGGGGAATGGCGTTGTTCGAGCGTGACGGAGCGACGAGCTTCATACCGATCCACGGCACCGACGAGATTGCTGACGTCACGGGCGCCGGCGACACGGTGATCAGCACGTTCAGCCTGGCGCTGGCCTGCGGCGCGACGCCGCTCGAGGCGGCGTCGCTGGCGAACGTGGCCGGCGGAGTCGTCGTGATGAAGCGTGGCACCGCGACGGTCTCGCCCTCGGAGCTTCGGCAGGCGCTTGGCGAGTGATGGTCGGGCGAGCCGCAGGACGTCGCGGGGCTGGGGCCCCGCCGGCCGAGGCGAGCGTGTTGATGGTCGGGCGAGCCGCAGGACGTCGCGCGGCGAGCGGGTTGAATGACTCTTGACGAAGCTGTCGCGCTGGCCGACCGGCTGCGGGCCGCGCGCAAGCGCATCGTGTTGGCGAACGGCTGTTTCGACCTCCTGCACGTCGGCCACATCCGCTATCTGCGCGCCGCTCGAGGACTGGGCGACGTGCTCTTCGTCGGGATCAACTCGGACGCGGCGGTCGCCCGGCTGAAGGGGCAGGGCCGGCCTCTCATGCCCGCCGCCGAGCGCGCCGAAATCTTGTCGTCGCTCCGCGAGGTCGACCACGTGGTCGTGTTCGAAGAGGACACCGCTGACCGGTTGATCACCTCGCTCCGGCCCGACGTCCACGCCAAGGGGACGGACTACGGTCCCGGCGCGGTTCCCGAGGAGGCGACGGTACGGGCCGTCGGCGGCCGGCTCGCGTTCGTCGGCGACCCGAAGGGCCATTCCACGCGCGATCTGATCGCCCGAGTCGTCGCGCGGTTTCGATGAACATCGCGCTCGTGAAGCTCTCGTCGATCGGTGACGTCGTGCATACGCTCCCCGTTGCCGGGGCCCTGCACGCCGGCCTTCCCCAGGCGCGCCTGACCTGGATCGTCGAGCGTCGCGAAGCAGCGGTGCTGCGCGACAACGCCGCATTGAGCGAGATCATTCCGGTCGACACGCGGGGCTGGCGTCGCGTTCGCACCGCGCGCTCCATCGCGGAGACGGCCGGCGCGCTGGTCGAGCTCGGACGCCATCTGCGCGCTTCCCGGTTCGACGTGGCGATCGATCTTCAGGGGCTGGTCAAGAGTGGCGTGATCACCGCCGCGACACGGGCGCCGCTCCGCATCGGCTTCACGGCGGCGCACTGTCGCGAGTCCGCGAACACGCTCTTCACGAACGAGCGCGTGACGCCGCCGGCCTCGGCGCGGCACGTCGTCGACCGCTATCTCGCGCTCGTGGAGCCGCTCGGGGTGCGCGCGCGCACGGTCGAGTTCCCGCTGCCGACCGACGGTGGCGCCGGGGCACGCATCGACGAGTTCCTGGCCGGCGCCGGCCTCAAGCCCCGGGACCGGCTCGTCGTCCTCAACCCCGGCGCCGGCCGGCCCGACAAGCGCTGGCCGCTGGCCCAATTCCGTGGCCTCGCGCGGCGGCTCATCGACGATGCGGGCGCTGCCGTGCTCGTCGTCTGGGGACCGAGCGAGCTCGAAGAGGCGCGCGCGATCGTGGGCACGGAGCGGGCCGGTCGCGCGGCCCTGGCGCCGCCGACGAACCTCGACGAGCTTCTGGCCGTGCTCCGCCGCGCGAGCGTCGTTGTGGCCGGCGACACCGGGCCCCTGCACCTGGCCGCGGCGCTCGGCACGCCGTGCGTCGGGCTCTACGGCCCCACCTCGGCCGAGCGCAATGGGCCGTACCGGCAGGTGCACCGCACGCTCACGGCTCCCGGCGGCGCCATGGCATCGCTCGACGGCGAGCCCGTCTTCCGATCCGTCGCGGAGATTCTCGTTCGGTGACGCACCCGCGCCTGTCCGTCGTCGTCGTCACGCTGAACGAGGAGGAGCGGCTGCGCTCGTGCCTGGAGAGCGTGGCGTGGGCGGACGAGCTGATCGTGGTCGACGCCGAGTCGCAGGACAAGACCGTGCAGATCGCCCGGGAGTTCACAGACCGAGTGATCGTGCGGCCCTGGCCCGGCTTTGCCGCGCAGAAGAATTTCGGTCTCGCGCAGGCCGGCGGCGACTGGCTTCTGTCCCTCGACGCCGACGAGGAGGTGTCTCCCGACCTTCGCGACGCGATCGGTCGCGTGCTGACGGCGGACGGGCCACACGACGGCTACCGCGCGCCCCGCCGCAACATCTTCGGGGGGCGGTGGATCCGCCACGGCGGTCTCTGGCCCGACTGGCAGCTCCGGCTCTTTCGACGAGGCCTTGCGCGGTTCGGCGAGCGCGCCGTCCACGAGTCGGTCACGGTCACGGGCAGCGTCGGCCGCCTCGAGGGGCCGCTCGTCCACCGGAGCTATCGCGACGCGTCCGACTTCCTGGCGCGCGCCGACCGCTACTCCACGCTCGCCGCCGAGGAATGGGTGAGGGCGGGCGCACGCGTGCGGGCGAGCGACCTCGTGTTGCGGCCCCTGGGCCGATTCCTGTCCATGTACCTGTTCAAGGGCGGGTGGCTCGACGGGCGCCCTGGCTTCCTTCTGGCGGCCCTCTATGCGTACTATGTGTTCATCCGCTCCGTGAAGGCGTGGGAGCTCAAGGAGAGAGAAAGCCACTGATGGCGAGAGGGGCGAAGGACCGCGTGCTGTCGGGGATGCGGCCGAGCGGCCGGGTGCACCTCGGCAACTACCTGGGCGCCCTGGTGAACTGGGTGAAGCTTCAAGAGACCATGGACTGCTACTACTTCGTCGCCGACTGGCACGCGCTCACCGATGACCTGGACACGTCCGACGTCCCCGGCAACACCGTCGAGATGCTCGCCGACTGGCTCGGGGCGGGGCTCGATCCCGAGCGCGCCACGCTCTTCATCCAGTCGCTCGTGCCCGAGCACGCGGAGCTCCACCTGCTGTTCTCGATGACCACGCCGGTGACCTGGCTCGAGCGCGTGCCGACCTATCGCGAACGCATCGAGCAGCAGCACCTGGAGTCGCCCTCGTACGGGCTGCTCGGGTATCCGCTGCTGCAGTCCGCGGACATCCTGATGTACAAGCCGCGGTGGGTGCCGGTCGGCATCGATCAGGCGCCCCACGTGGAGCTGACGCGGGAAGTGGCGCGGCGCTTCAACAACACGTTCGGCGACGTGTTCCCGGAGCCGGACGTGAAGCTGACCGAGATTCCGAAGGTGCCGGGCACCGACGGACGGAAGATGTCGAAGTCGTACAACAACACGATCGATCTCGCCGACGACGCGGAGACGATCACCCGCAAGGTGCGGCCGATGGTGACGGACCCCGCGCGCAAGCGGCGCACCGACCCGGGCAACCCCGACATCTGCCCGGTGTTCGACCTGCACAAGATCTTCACCCCGCCGGCCGACCAGGAGTGGGCCGCGACCGGCTGCCGGACGGCGGGGATCGGATGCCTCGACTGCAAGGACGTGCTGCTCAAGCACATGCTTCCACCGCTGACGGCGATCCGGGAGCGGCGGCAGGTATTCGCGGAGAAGCCCGCCCGGATCGTCGAGATCCTGCACGAAGGGTCGCGGCGCGCGCGCGGTGTCGCCCAGGCCACGATGCACGACGTCCGCGCGGCGGTGCATCTGACGCCATGAGCGTCGACCAGCCGAACGTTCTCGACACCTCGAGCGATCTCACGCTCCGCGTGGGGAGCTTCGAGGGTCCCTTCGACCTCCTCCTGCACCTGTGCCGCACGAACGAGATCGATCTGGCCGCCCTTCCCGTGCGCACCATCACCGACCAGTACCTGGCCCACCTCGAGGCGATGGAATTCCGGGACCTCGAGGCGGCGGGCATGTATCTGGTGATGGCCGCGACGCTGATCTACCTCAAGTCCAAGCTCCTGGTGCCGCCCGACGAGACGCAGGACGAGCAACTCGACGAGGACGGCCTGTCGCTGCGCCTCGAGCTCGAGGCGCGCTTGCGCGAGTACGCGCGGGTGAAGGCGGCGGGCGAGTGGCTCGCCGCGCGGGAGGCCGAGCAGAGCCTGATCTGGGGCCGTCCGGGTAGCACGCTGCCGCCGCCCGAGGAGGTGCCGCTCGAGGATCTCAGCGTGCACCTGCTCGACCGGACGCTGAGAAGGCTGATCGAGGACCAGGGCCGACAGCGGCCGCGCGAGGTCGAGCCGAA
>Ga0209056_10000166_pt1 | contig 69188 bp, 70 predicted proteins | sample GraSoiAngelo_114_FD_185876 | JGI IMG/M metagenome (GOLD analysis project Ga0209056, IMG submission 185876) | Grasslands soil microbial communities from the Angelo Coastal Reserve, California, USA - 14_0903_13_40cm (SPAdes) (version 2) | ecosystem: Environmental > Terrestrial > Soil > Grasslands... | reverse complement strand
CTTTGCAGGGGCGGTTGTCGTGCCAAGACCTGTTGACGGGGAAGGAATCACAATCGCGCGGCCGTCGAAACAGCGTTCGCCTAAAATAATTTACGTAACTCCTTCCCATCAATTCCCGCTCGGCATGACTATGAGTCTCGCGCGGAGGACGGCCTTGATCGATTTTGCTCGTACCTGCGACGCGTACATTTTCGAAGACGATCACAACTCCGAATTTCGTTACACCGGTCCCCCGCTCCCATGTCTACAAGGCTTGGATAATGTGGGTCGCATCATCTATTCAGGCACGATGAGCAAGATCTTATACCCATCGTTGCGGCTGGGTTATATCGTCGCGCCACACCAACTGGTCGAACCGATGATTAAGATTCGGGCGGTGATGGACCAACACTCCCCGGCCATCGATCAGGCGACGCTGGCCCGATTCCTAACGGAGGGGTTTTTCCTCACTCACATCAAACGGATGCGAAAATTATATTCGGACCGAAGGGACTTTTTTATCGAACAATTCAACAAATTGTTAGACAAGTACTTCATCCTCGAAATCCCCGAAGCTGGATTACATTTCGTCGCCTGGGTGCGACAGAAAGAACACATGCGGTTAATTTCGCGCGTCTGTACTGAGATTGGTATCAGGCCGTCGCCATTGTCGTCGTGCTTTATGAAAGCAGAGCCGGAGCCCGCACTCACTTTCGGATTCGCCGCATGGTCGCGCGCGCAAATCCGTGAGGGCCTTAGCAAGTTTGCGTCGGCGCTTAATTCAAAATTGAATTAAGTAATTTGGGCAAGCCACGAGGCGCTTTTTGACGAGCCGCACGTCAATCGTTCCGAAGGATCTGCTGGTTCGTCGGCCGGACTTTTGAAACTGAAATGGCCCGTACCAAATCTGCGAAGTGGCTATGGTAGTGACACCTGACCAGTTCCTAAAGTGTCGTCATAAAAATTCAACAAAGGAGACAAAACATGACAACACACCTCACAAACATCTTCGCGTCAGCACGCCTGCTAGCTGTCGCCATGACCTCGATCTTGCTGCAGGGTATCTTGACGCCCACTGCCTCCAGTAGCACAAGCGATGGCTTCGCGAATTTCAGCGACACGCCCTTTGTTCGCCCGGAGTCTACCATCACCACATTCGATGCTCCGGACGCGGGGACAGGCCCCGGCCAGGGCACACTGCCGTTCGCCATCAACCCGGCAGGGACGGTCACAGGATACTACATTGACGCCGGCGATGCGCGTCATGGTTTCCTGCGCACTCCGGACGGCGCCATCACCACATTCGACGCGCCGGGTGCGGGGACAGGCCCCGGCCAGGGCACAAACGCGTTCAGCATCACCGCGGAAGGCGCGATCGCGGGACGCTACTCCGACGCCGGCGATGTGTTTCACGGTTTCCTACGCACTCCGGACGGTGCGATCACTACCTTCGACGTCCCGGGTGCGGGCACAGGTCCCGGCCAGGGTACCCGCGCCGCCAACATAAACCCAGCGGAGGCGATCGCGGGACGCTACATTGACGCTAGCGATGTAAGTCACGGCTTCCTGCGCGCTCCGGACGGCACCATCACCACGTTTGATGCTCCGAACGCGGGCACAGGACCCGGCCAGGGCACCATTGTTTTTGCCGTCGATTGCCTCAACCCTGCGGGGGCGATCACGGCAACTTCCCTTGACGCGAGTAATGTGTATCACGGCGTCCTGCGCGCTCCTGACGGCACTATGACCACGTTCGATGCTCCGGGCGCGGGCACAGGCCCTTTCCAGGGCACCCTTACGTTTGGCATTAACCAGGCAGGAACGATTGAGGGAGACTACGTTGACGCGAGTGATGTAAGTCATGGGTTGCTGCGCGCCTCGGACGGCACTATCACCACGTTCGACGTTCCGGGCGCGGGTACAGGCGCCGGCCAAGGTACCACACCCCAGAACATCAGCACGCCTGGGGTAGTCCCGGGACAGTACGTGGACGCTAGCGACGTTAGTCACGGCTTCGTGCGTGCTAAACACGGCGCCATCACAACGTTCGATGTTCCGGGCGCGGGCACAGGTCCCGGCCAAGGCACTATCCCTTTTTGCAACAATCCAGTGGATGCGATCACCGGAGTCTATATTGACGCGAGCGATGTGAATCACGGTTTCCTGCGGGGGAAGCCAGTAAGCCGCTCTTGGTACCTGTTTAGCGTTGCCGTGCTATATACCATTTCATTAACACCTCGCTTCAGAGAGGTGCGTGGCCCATGTCTGCTCCCACAAATTAACACCCAGCTAAAGCAGGGTGTTAACGAGAGGATCAGGCGACGCTACACACATACCGCTCTTGCGCAGGACGCGTAGGCCCTCTCACTCGTCCCGAGCTACCTGCTGAACGTTAAGCCGTCCAGATTGCTAATCGATGAGCCCTTTTTCCCGGATTTGTGGCTTATCCTTACGTGGAGAAAAAGAATGTCAGCCACCACCACGCGACTGCTTTGACGACGAAGCGATCGCGAGTCCTTCAAGTCACCAAGCGATTTCGAGGGCCCGCGCCCGATCGTCGGCCTGCAGCATGCGTTCCGAGCAATACACAAGTTGGCGAGGCGAATCGAAGGATTTCTGAGTACCTCCGGCAGATTCGTCAGTCGCGGTACGAATCAAAAACGAAATGGCCCGTACCAAATTTGCGAAGTGGCTCTGGTGGTGACTCACGGCCAGTCCATAAGGTGTCCTCATGAAAATTCAACAAAGGAGACAAATATGACAACACAATTCATAACCAAAAGAGGCAGCGAACTTCTATTTGCCATTCTGCTCGGTCTCTGCTACGGAGCGGCTCTAGCGCCGGCACACGCACAGAGACCGGAAGCAACGAAGGCAAAAACGCAATACCAAGTGTCGAACCTTCCTTCACTCGGCGGCACCAGTAGCGCCGGAAACAGCATCAATAACCAGACTTGGGCGGCAGGTTATTCCAGACTGACGGGAGACCAAACCCGGCACGCTGCGCTGTGGCGAAACGGTGTGCTCTCCGATCTCGACACACTCGGCGGACCAAACAGCAGTGTCACATGGAACGTGAAAAATACCGCGGGCATTATCGTGGGTATTTCCCAGACTGCCACGCCGGAGCCACGGGGGGAGCTTTGGAGCAGTTTCTTCTTCTACTTTGGGCCTTTCGGAGCCCGGTATATCAATCTTGGCTTCGTTTGGGAAAACAACCAGATGCGGGCACTTCCCAATTTTCAGGGTGGAAATAACGGCTTTGCCACGGGAGCCAATAACTTGCGTCAAGCTGTGGGCTGGGCGGAGAATGGTGTTGAAGATCCTGAAAGGTGCGTCTCGCCCCAAGTCTTCCAGTTTCGCCCAGCCATGTGGAATTTGGGACCGCCAGACGTGATCCACGAACTGCCTCTGATCACCGACGACTCATCAGGAGCTGCCACGGCGATCAATGATAATGGTCAAATCGTAGGGATTTCCGGGATCTGCGACCAGGCGGTTGGAAGACATACCGCGAAGCACGCCGTGCTTTGGGAAAATGGCACGGTGACGGATATTTATCCAGATGCGCCAGCCCCGTGGTGGAATACGCCGACAGCAATCAATCAACGCGGCGATGTCGTTGGGTTTGCCGGCGACCCCGCCTTTGTTGAAGGCGACGTCCTACACGCTTTTATTTGGACCAGAGAAGATGGCATCCGACAGCTCAAACCTTTGCAACACCGCACTCCTGAACATGTAGACAGTGAGGCGTACGGTATTAATGAAGCCCGCCAGGTAGTCGGTGTCTCGTGCGGCACGGACGGTTGTCGTGCAGTTATTTGGGATCACAGTTCCGTGCCCACCGACCTCAACGATCGCAAAGGCAGCTATTCTGCTCATCTGGAAACCGCAAAAGACATAAATGACAAAGGAGAGATCACCGGCAGAGCTATTACTGATCCAAATACTGGTGCGAGAACAGCGTATTTGGCGGTACCTCTCGGGCGACAATAGGAAAGGAAAACAGGGCCGCTTTCTCAGCGCATGAACGCAGCTTCGCCCGTTCGAAAACGCACAAAACGCCGGATGTACGATCGATAAGATCGACATCCGGCATTTTTCTACTCACCCGGGGTTCGGGGGTGAAGCGGATTGGGGAGAGCGCGCGCCTCGCGCGCTGGGGAAGGCGCCCTCGCCTTCGCCAACTTTTAGAATGGGCCTGACTGGGCTCGAACCAGTGACCCTGCGCTTATCAAGCGCATGCTCTAACCAACTGAGCTACAGGCCCAAACATTTAGCGACTAAATGATTTAGCGATTTAATGATTGGCGTCAACAGCCACTCAACCACTGATTCGCTAAATCGTTGATTTGAAATGGAGGCAAGGGGATTACGCTCCCGCTAGTGCATCCAATAATGTTCGGTTCTTGTTAGATTTCAAAGACGTTTCTTGAGGAACGCCCGGCCCGATGCCGATTTCAAATAACGCTCGAACTTCACTGCACGCACTCGATCAGAGAAAGCGATGTAAGTTTTCAACCGCCAAGGTCGCCATTTCGCAGTGTGGAGAACTCGGCCCGCGTTATGATTTCTCATTCGCCTACGCAGGTCGTCCGTTAAGCCGATATAGAATCGACTAGCGTCGAGCTCGCTCTGCAGAATGTAGATGTAAAAGAATTTGCCATTTTTCATCGTTGGCTTGCCGAGTCGTAGCTCGCTGCGTTCGTGCCGACAAAGTGGAAGAGGTCCGCCTTCACTAAAGTTACGGCGCGACAGTCTTCGCTCTCCTCTTACGACGCGAGCGAAGACTGGAGGCAAGGGGATTCGAACCCCTGACTTCCAGCTTGCAAAGCTGGCGCTCTACCAACTGAGCTATGCCCCCTGTGAATGTTCGATTTTAGATTGCCGATCGAGGATTGCAAATGATGAGGAGCCAACGTCCTCACGCGTGCCGGACACTCGGACAGTTCGTGAACGGTGCATGTCCGCTTCCCCACGTGCGTCGCAACCACATGCTGGGAACCAGTGCGAGATCATCTCCGATTTTGTTGCTCAAAACTGGAAATAAACAAACGGCACTGGACCGGTTGCTGGGAACAGTTCGAGCGCCAAAAATGCGCAAACATATGCCGGAATTTGAATACGCGCCGGTTGCAAAGCCAGGCGATCAATAAACTGATTGCGTTCCTGGGCGACCGCCAGGAACAGAGAAATGAAAAGGAGCACGATCGTCCCAGTGGTCAGCAGGAATTCGCCAGTTACATGCTGGAAACCGAATAGCGCACTTAATACATATCCGCTGGTCTGAAGAGTTTTCGGACGAAAGAAAGCCGCGCTTAACACAAAGGCCGCAAACATTAAGCCAACGCTAAACGGAACGATATAGCGCTTTTTCATAACTCTATCGATCGCTGTGCCGACGGTGGCACGGTCGAAAAGACGGTAGCCGACTAATAGGAGACCATGGTATGCGCCCCAAGCGACAAATGTCCAGTTCGCTCCATGCCACAATCCCACGAGCACCATAACAACCAGCATATTGCGGTATAACACGAACCGCCCTTTTCTTCCCCTGCTGAAAGGCATAAACAAATAGTCCCGTACCCAGGTGGAAAGTGTAATGTGCCATCGCTGCCAGAGGTCAGGCGGATTTCTGGATAAGAACGGACGCGCAAAATTAAGTGGAAATTCAAAGCCGAGCAACTTGGCGCAACCGCGAGCGATGTCTGTGTAACCAGAGAAATCGAAGAATACCTGCATGAAAAACGCAAGACAACCTGACCACGCAGTCAGCCAGCCTGGGTGCGCAGCCGGATCGCTAAAGTAGGAGTCGGCCACGACCGCGAAACGATCGGCAAAAACCATCTTCTTTAACAAACCAGACAAAACAAGAATGATACCGCTCTGAATCATGATCGCTGCCGGACGCCGCCAGTACTGGATTTGGGAAATGAATTGCCGGGCCCGAATAATTGGACCTGCAATAAGATGAGGGAAAAATGCAATAAACAGCGCGTAGTCAATCAGGTTTCTGGCAGCCTTCATTTTTCCCCAATAGACGTCGAGGGTATAAGAAAGACTTGCGAACGTGTAGAAGCTGACTCCGACCGGAAGAACAACTTGTAGAACCACTGATGACTTAGGGATGTGGAGCAAGCCAGCCAAAGAACCAGCAAAGAAGTCATAGTATTTAAAAAAACCGAGAATTCCCAGGTTAACAACAAGGCTAATGGCCAGCAAAATTTTCTTCCGGCGGCCGCTTGTGACCTCCAGCCAAATTCCCAGGAAGTAGTCAACCACAGTGGAGGTCAAAATAAGGACTATGAATCGTGGGTCCCACCACATGTAAAATACATAGCTTGCACAGAGGAGCAGCAGTTTACCTACGCGAAACGGCATGCTGTAGAACAGCACAGCCACGATTAGAAAAAAGATCCAGTACTGGAAGCTATTGAATAACATTAGGGATAGCTGGCATGTGAATCGGCTGCTGCAAGCCGTGCCATGAGGTCATTAACTAGCCTTTCGGTAAACCTTTGCCGACCCTTGGCATTGAGGTGGAATGCATCGAAGTAGTAGTCGGGTCTTTCGAGAAAATCGAACGTTTGTTCGGGAAGGGAAAAGACTGTTCTCTGCTTCGTTACCTCGAGAAAAGGCGCGCGTTGTCCTACAGAGAAGGCAGGGAGTTCAGCAAACGGCCCCCGTGGAACCGGCGTAAGCACAATGGCAGTGGCACTCTTCGAATAGCGATTTAAAATTCGCGGGATCCAATCGCGCTGTAGCCTCAGGGAGTATTGCATTTCCGATTGAGACGGTTGTAATAAACTCTTCCGAATCGCTTCCCGCTGAGCTTCGGTTAGTCGTGGCGGGAAAGTCATCTGCCCTGTCGTGGCGTCATAGGACGTGCCCACCATGTCATAATCCCGTCCTTTATAAACAGCCCGGGCATGAACCATTGCCGACTCTCGTTGAACGTTTTCTATTCTGGCGATGGGATGTTCAAGAAAATGTGCAACATCGCTCTGATATGCCGATCCCCGCAATATGCATGCCGTGACTGCTCTGAACCGACCAGACCATTGCTGAAAAGCAGACGCAAAAGTGAAGCAGTCGCCATACCGCAACAGCGGGGCTGCCATGGAGATTCTCAAGGACTCAGCACTGGTCGGTTCGTAGCCAATACCGTAAGGCACAACAATCGCCCAGTAACGTTGCGCCGTTGCGTCCACTTCTCGAAGCATATAGTACCAAGTGTTTGCGGTAGAGGCAGGTTCAGCGAGAGTCACAAATTTGAATCCGGCTGCCGACCCAAGCTCGTCAGCCACAGTCGCAGAGAAGCCCTCTGCCATTCTCGAATCTCCCAAAACCAGCACTTCTTTCAGACCCGATGCTGGACGCTGTTTTTCGGCTCGCGTAATGACCGCCAATCGCCCTGCGTAGGAGTCGGGAGCTAGGATCGAGACGTACAATCCAGTATGAAAGATGACGCCATCCAGACACACGAAAGCAGCTATGCCCATGAGAAGGTTTCGTCCAACATGGAGTGGGCGCGGTGATGTCGTTGGCTCTGTAGGAAATGTTGTGCGCAGCGTTCCCGCCGAGCTGAGATAAAAAGCGATGTATACAACAACCATCAGAGCCACAATCAGGAGCCACCGGGCCTTACCTCGTAACAACGTCGTGCGGGGAGAGGCCTCGCTCTCCGTAGTTCCAGAAACGGTCAGTGCGGCAAGCAACGTCCTCCGTTGGTCATCGCCATAGAGCTCAAAAGCATAGGTACCTGGCCGAATCCACGGCGCCACGCGGCTCCCTTTGGCGCCAGTAGCGAACAGAGCCGGTTTGCCCTCGCTCGTTGTTACAAAAACGAAACCCATGGATCCGTTTCCCGTATCCCAGCTAATTTCGGTGCTGCCAGCCCCGCCAGCGACTGTCACATGCCCTGGGTTTGCCGTGATTGCGGGCGCACCCGAACTCTTCTCTTCATCGGTGTCAGCTCCAGATTGCTGCACGGCCGCTCCCATCGTATGCAGCGTTCCTACAAACACGGCAAGGTACATCAAAACAGCAGTCACCGAGCGAATCCTCGCGATTTTTCTCGACTTTGGCGCTTGACGCTCTGAATGCTTACACACCTTGTCCTGCAACGGTGACCCCGTGTTCACGGGTGATCATTTCGTTCAGTTTTAAACAGTCGCAACCGGAGGACCTCATGACTTACCGGATCATGATCGCGCATCGACAAGTTCGCTCCGGGCATTGGTTTCGGCCTTTTTCGCACGTTGCGCAAACGCCGCGGCAAATAATGCTCCCAACAGTGCTCCTGCACTATCCAACAGGACGTCGCGATCGGAGGGAGTCCGCGACCCGACGAATGACTGGTGAAATTCGTCGACGACGGCCAAAACTGCACACGCTAAAAGAACTGCGCCAAACAAGATCGGCGTTTTCGTGCGCAGAGTAGAGCCGCTCCAAAGTGCACGCCACAGCAGGAGAGCCAGAATCGCGTATTCGCTGACGTGCCCCAGTTTTCGGATTACGGTGTGGATCGTATTAATCGCTGCCCACGAAATGTGCGGGTTCAGCCAGCGCAAAAACGGAACGATAAATCGCGACGTATGCTGCGCCGACATTAGATCGGAGGAGCCGACAAAAATCACGCCGAGCCAAATCACAAGCGGCAGCCAATATTTGAGAAAGGATTTCATTCCGAACGTAAGGCGGCAAATCGGGGATCAGCAGAAGCAAACGCCGAACATCCAACATCGAACATCGAACGTCCAATGGGTACAAAGAAAGCGCTCGCCCTATTCAATTGAGCGTTGGACGTTCGACGTTCAGCGTTGGACGTTTGCTCAGTATGTCTGAGCTCCATCTCACTGCTCCCCTCACCTTTGAACCCTTTTTCGTGGAACGCATGTGGGGCGGGCGGCGTCTCGAATCTGAGTTCGGCAAGAAATTGCCGTTGCAGAAACGCATCGGAGAATCATGGGAAATCGTCGATCGGCCGGAAGCGCAGAGCGTCGTGGCGAATGGTCCGTTGAAAAACAAAACGCTGCACGATTTGTGGACTCAGCACCGGAAGCAAATTTTCGGAGATGCTCCCGAGGCTCCACGCTTTCCGCTACTACTGAAGCTTCTGGATGCACACGAGGGGCTTTCCCTACAAGTGCACCCGCCGGGACAATTCGCCGGAAAACTAGGCGGCGAGCCGAAAACTGAATTTTGGTACGTCGCCGCCGCCGATCCCGAGGCGGAACTTTTACTCGGGTTTCGCAAACCCAGTGCGCGCGATCAATTCGAAAAGGCGCTGCGCGAAGGAACAGCGGCTGATTACGTTCACAAAATTCCGGTCAGACCGGGCGACGCCGCATTTCTTCCAGCTGGACGAATTCACGCGGTGAGCGCAGGCAATCTGCTGATCGAAATCCAACAGAACAGCGACACGACTTATCGCGTATTCGACTGGAATCGTGTAGATGATAAAGGCAAGCCGCGGCAGTTGCACATCGAGCAAGCGCTCCAATGCATTGACTTCAACGATGTCGCCCCGAAATTAGTCGAGCCACAAGATGAGCTCCTTGTCAGGCACGAATTGTTCGAGGTCCAAAAATGGAATCTTGCTGCACCGCGAGAGATTTCATCGAAAGGCCGCTTTGCGATCGTTTGCTGCCTGAGCGGGTCGCTTCGCTGCGGCGATGCTCATCTCTCGCCCGGAGAGTTCTGTCTCATTCCAGCGTCGCTGCCAGTTCAAAAACTCGAACCTCGACGCAAGGGAACAAGCCTGCTGCGAATTACGATCCCGACTTAGAGGCGATTCAGCCGATCATCAAACATAAGCTTCTTTCGCCCGCGTCCGATACAAGTGATCACGGTTACTACTTTGATGGAGACGGCATTCGCGCTTTGCGTCGCATCGAAGCTTCACAGCGTCTGCGGCGACGATTTCGCCGGTATCAAGATCATTCTCGATCTAACCGCAGCTTTGGAAAGATTACGCTCAGACACAGGATGAATGACGGGGGAAAAGACTCCGACGTCGCGAAAAAGACAGGTCCGATGCGCCGATTTTAATGATGCCCGGCCACAATTGCTGCAACCAAAAGGGCGAACCGCTTTTGCGCCGTTCTCTCAGCGCCCAATGCTTTGATCGACGCTCAGAGATCGCCGCTACAGTTTAGACCTGAATCCAAACGCGTCGGGGCACTTCACGATTTTTCACCGGGATCACATTCGTTTTTTGTGACGCATCCTCGTTTTGCGCGGTTGAAGCAATGAAAGTGCCCGCTCCGCACAGCGCGAAGCCGAGCAAAACGATCGCGATCTTCGTCAGCAAGTTCACGGATTAACTCCAAGCTTATCGCCCGCTTTTCAGCCAGAAACTTGTCCCAAACGCCGCAAGTAAGTAAAGCTATAAATTCCAGTGCTGTGTCCATCCCCCCAACGCGGTTGCAGCGCGTACCCGCCCACCAGATCAAAGCCCGTGAGGTGAAAACTTCTGTCGCTGTAAGTCACATGTGGACGCGAGACGTTGCCGAGCACGTCCGGTTCGCCACCGCACGCCGCGCACGGACACACGCGTCGGAGCGCTTCAAGTTCTAAAAACAATTCAGTCCCATCGTTCCAGGCAATCGCCAGTTCATCTCCGATTTGTTGGATGTTCGTTGGCTCAAGGCGCATGGGGCTTAGATTTTATAACGATGTCGATCTTGAGGGCAATCCTCGAGCCGAATTGTAGAGGCGCTTGTGCCAAGCGCCTGTTCATTTGGTCCGCTGCTTGATACAAGCACCGCTACGACGTCGTGGATTCTATTCTCGTCTCGGCTTCGATCGCTCTCCAAAAACCGCCGTTCCAACGCGAACCAGTGTGGCGCCTTCCTCAACTGCGACTGCGAAATCTTCCGTCATCCCCATTGAGAGCTGGGCAAGATCCACATGGAATTCTGTTTGCAGACGATCGCGCAGTTTACGCAATTGAACAAAATATTTCCGAGAGGCTTCCGGTTCTTCGGCGAGTGGTGGAATTGTCATCAGGCCCAAGATCGATAATCGCGGCAGCGCTAGGAGCGATTCCATTTCTGCGCGCAGAGTTTCGGACTTGAAGCCGAACTTGCTCCCCTCGCCCCCCACATTGACTTCGAGCAAGACTCGCGGATGCATCCCCTGCTCTTCTGCGATGCGGTTTATGTCTTGCGCGAGACCGAGTGAATCGACGCTGTGAATCATTTCAAAGAGCGGCAGCGCGTGCCGGATTTTGTTCTTCTGAAGATGTCCGACAAAATGCCAGCGCAAATTCGACGGCAGCTCAGGGATTTTCGCTCGCGCTTCCTGAACACGACTCTCGCCGAACAGAGTCTGCCCAGCGTCGATCGCCTCGCGCACTTTTTCGGCTGGATGCGTTTTCGCGATCGCGACGAGCTCAATTTCATCCGCAGCGCGTCCAACCTTCGCTGCCGCTCCCGCGATCTGCTCGCGCACTCGCTCGAGATTTTCAACGATCGAAGTCATCGCAAAAATTGTAGAGTAGGGGCTTCGCCTGCCAATTCAAATCCGCGAGTGGCGGTTCTGTAGTCCGCCAATCGGAACGCCGTTTCTCGTGTGCGCATTATTTGCTCGCTAATCGGGCGGAAATCGCGCAGAAGGACTTGATCATAAAACGCTACTCACTTGTTGTCGGAATCATCGTTGCGGCGGTTACCTGTTCCAATTTGCTCGCTCAGGAAAAAGCCGGCCTGCGACCAAACGCCACCGTCCTCAGTCTCCTTCAGGGCAGGGCCGGCAAAGCTGTCGAGTTGCATTTGAGATCTGGAGAAAAAATGGGCGGCAAAGTGTTCGGCACCGAGAATATCGTCTGACCGAGTCTCTTCAGGATTGTCAAGCCCCAGTGCAATTGTCGATACTCACGACATGATTACCAAAAATATCGGCATGCTTCTGCTCGCCATTTATCTTATCGCGGTGGGAATCCTCACCCTCACTGGACTTGGCATCGGAATTATGACTGGCGTGCTGGCGCTGCTCGCAGGAATCTTTATTTTGATCGGGCGCTAGGCTCTACCGGATTACGCGAGCAATTTCAACATCTGCTGCGCGAGTTTCGGCCCGATGCCGCTTTCTTCGTGCTTGAAATAGACGAACGTGTCTTTCCAATTCGATTCCTGTTGGCGCGCGAAGTCTGCCCAACGTTCGATGTCGGTCGTTTGATAATCTTCGCGGCGGAGCCGGAGGTAGCCGTAATCGGCGGTAATCTTCTTTGGCGTAGCGATCGTGTCGGTGTCGGCGATGCAGAGCGCGATGTTGCGCGATTTGAGCAAATCGAAGATGTCATCGTCGAACCAAGAGTCGTGACGGAATTCAAACGCGGCGCGCATGGCAGGAAATTCGCGTAGAAACGAACTCAACACATCGGCATCCTTCTTAAAGGTTGGCGGCAATTGAAATAAAACCGGACCAAGTCGTTCGCCAAGGCCGGTCATAACCTTGCAAAAATATTCGAGTGTGTCGGCGCAATCGCGCAGCTTCGACCAATGCGTGATTTTCTGCGGTGCTTTCAGTGCAAACCGGAATTCTTCCGGGGTTTGCGCTTTCCAGTTGTCGATCGTTTTCGGCGCGGGAATGCGGTGAAATGTGTAATTGATCTCCGTGGTTGAAAATCGGTCCGCATAAAACGGCAACATCTTCGCGGCGGGCAAATCTTCCGGATAAAAATTTCCTTTCCACTCCGCGTACTGAAATCCCGAGGTTCCGATCCAGAACTTCATATCAACCATATTTAGCCTAAAGAAGTTTCCTCGGCGAAAACAGGCTCAAGCGACACAAAAGAACTTTTCAAACATCCGCGGCCCATGCTGCATTCGAATCCAGTGTAACGGCAAGTTCTCTGGGTTCTCGAAACTTAAGGGGAACAGGGACGTTTATCATTGCCGCAACTCAACAAAAAGGGGGAAATCATGAAAAAATTGCTTTTAAGCATGGCATTGGCAGTTGTTGCCCCGTTCGCGTGGGCACAGGTCTCGGAGACCACGACAACAACCACCACGACTGAAGGCAGCGGGACGATCACGGAGTACACTCCGGGCAGTCGGATCGTTCTGAAGGAAACCAGCGGACCGCGCACTTATCGCTTCGGCAAGACGGTCACCTATGTGACCAGAAGCGGCAAGGTCCTGGATTCGGACGTCGTAAAAACCAAGATCAGAGTCGGAGTCCCAGTCCGCGTACATTATGTCGGCACAGGCGACAACGTGATGGTTGATCGCGTGATCGTGGACGAAGACTAAAAGCTAGTCTGTTTCGTCTCCAACGCGCCTTTCTGTTCTGCCCGCGGGCGAACAGAAGGCGCGTTTTCTTTACAGCCAGACTGGCCAAGCCTTCATGCTGCCTAGGGCCTGTCGAGCGCGCGGACGCGGCCCGTTATTTCTGTATCAACGTCGGCCGATTGAGTTGAGCTGACACGTTACACATACTTTCCAGATTGCAACGTAAAAACTCGTCGACTTGCGTTACCCAAGGCAGCCGTCGCCGCCAACCGCTTCGATCCATTTAAGTGAATGCAGTTCTTCGCTTCGCGCTCGTCGCAGTATTAATCACAAGCAGCATTCCTCAAGCGTCGGCGAAGCGAAAGGCGGCAAGGGCATCAACGCCAACCAAGGCTGACATTGAAGCAGCCGCTCGTCTGCAGGTCTTTCTGGACCGCGCAAATTTTAGTCCGGGTAAAATTGATGGGCGCTACAACGATTTGACCCGAAAAGCGCTTACCCTTTACCGCGAGTCCCGTGGCGAACAACCGCAAACTTCCCCGCCGCCACAATCCAAACGAAAATCGAAGGTCGCGCCTGACGTCCACGGCCTCGATCTCGCCAGCGTCGTTCCGGTGTTCATCCCGTACACGGTTACGGACGCGGACCTTCAAAGTATAGGGCCGCTGCCCAAGGAGCCGGCGCAGCAGGCAAAGTTGAAATTTCTGCCGTACCGTGATGCTGCCGATGCCATCGCCGAGAAATTCCACAGCGACGTCCATTTTTTTGAACAGCTCAATCCTGGTAAGTTGAAAACAATCAAGCCCGGCGATCAGCTGATGGTTCCGAATGTTGAGCCTTTTGAACTCGCCTCGGTAAAAGAAATTAAGCCCGGCAGCGAGATCGCCTCGGAGGCTGCCAATGAGGTCGAAGACCAACCCGATGCGCAAGCTGGGACTCCAGAGCAAAATAGAGGTGCAACTGCAAATGTTGTCGTAAACGTCGACACCAAGACAAACATCCTTCAAGTACACGACGGCGAAAAGCTCATCGCCGCGTATCCAGTCACGGTCGGCTCCGCGCAGACCGCCTCACCCATCGGTGAGTGGAAAGTACGCCGGATCACCAAGATGCCCACTTTTCGTTATGACAAGGAAATGCTCCAGCACGGCCAGCGCAGCGGCAATTTTCACCTGCTCCCACGAGGTCCACGGAATCCTGTAGGCGTAATGTGGATTGCGCTAAATAAAAAAGGGATCGGCATTCACGGCACCAACGATCCCGGTTCGATTGGCCACGCCGCAAGCCACGGTTGTATTCGTCTGGCTAATTGGGATGTGGTCCGACTTGCCACAAAAATAAAACAGGGCGACAACGTCTCCATTCATTAAAGTTCAATCGATGAATGAAACGCTCGGCGCTCGGGCGCTGGATATTCTCCGCGACTGGGTGAAATCAGAAAGCCTCCGGAAACATTGCTACGCCGTTGCCGATTCGATGGAACATTTTGCTCAATTGCGCGGCGAAAACGCCGATCTTTGGGGGGCGGTAGGATTGCTGCACGACATGGATTACGAGCGCCATCCTAATCTCGAACAGAGTCCGACCGGAGGCCATCCATTCGTCGGCGTTGCATGGCTTCGCGAGAACGGATGGAGCGAAGAAGTTTGCCGCGCAATTCTTTCCCATGCCGATTACGCAAACGTCTCGCGAGAGACGGCGCTAGAGAAAACGCTCTACGCCGTGGACGAACTAAGCAGCTTCATCGTCGCTGTCGCACTCGTTCGCCCAACAAAAAGCATTCATGATGTCGATGTGCGAGCGGTAAAAAAGAAAATGAAAGACAAAGCATTCGCTCGCGCTGTTAATCGCGAGGACATCGTCCGCGGCGCCGAGGAGTTGGGAATGCCGTTGGACGATGTTATTGCCGAAGTGATCGCTGCGCTCAAATCCGATGCCGAGCGGCTCGGCCTCGCCGGCATCACGAGTTAATCACGCTTCGCACGCGACAGGCTTGGCTCTACAGTTTTTCAGCGACAATTTCCAGCACGAGCGGCGTAATCATCACCGCATTCAGGTTTGCTTCTGCATTTGCCAAATCGGCGCGGACTTTGTCGGCAAATTCCTGATCGATGCGTCCCATCTCAATGAGACGCGGAAGATAAATTTCGATGAATGTGGCGGGCCACTGCCACATGTAATCGTTCGGCCGGAGGCAAAACACGTGGGGTCGTGTTGAGCGAATCACAAAACCATTGTCCGCAAGCAATTGCGGTAACCTTGCCGCGCCGTCGGGTTCGCCACCAGATTCGCGCCAGGTTGCAATTACGTGCTCGCGGAACCGCTCTTGCATTGGCAACTGCGGAAAGAATCTCCAAGTCTCGTAATGCCCATACTCATGGAAGATAGACAAACTCGCTTTTGGCATCACGCGCGCCAGTCTTTGAATCAGCAAAGCGGGATCGTCAACGAAGGAGACCACCCAGCGGCACCAGGCGAAATCGTAATCTCCTGCGGGTAGATCGTCGGTCATCAAATCGATCTCGTGAATTTTCACGTTCGTGAGCAATCGTGCGCGGCAGGCTGCTTCCATCGCGCGGACGAAGTTCCGGGAGCGTTCAAGCGCGATCACTTCACCCGTCGTGCCGACGATCTCGGCAAGATCGACAGTCGCGTAACCGGGACCTGCGCCCACATCAAGCACGCGTTTGTCGACCGTAACACCTGCTCTTTGCCAGCAATCTAAAACCACCGGACGCCAGACACGGTGCTGCAATCCGAGACGGGCGAGTTCCTCATCATGCGTGCCGAGAACGTAATCGCGGTCCGTTGGCATTTCTGATGGTTCCTAAATAACGCAATATTACAACGCGATTTTGCGGTGTGATGTTTTGCGCGCTCGATTCAACAGCTTTCTGGTTTTTCGCCGGTTATGAACAACATTAGGGAAAACGCCAGTCTCATCTGTTATGGATTACGTGATTCGCCAGCTCACATCTGAGGATGAACCCATTCTTTGGGAGATGTTGTATCACGGGTTGTCGTCGCCCAGGAAAAAACAACTGCCTCCACGGGAGATCGTACACCGTCCAGAATTTTCGCGATACGTGGAAGGCTGGGGGCGCGCCGGCGACACCGGCTTCGTTGCACATCATGAAAAAGATGGATCGCTGATCGGTGCAGTTTGGCTGCGCAAGCCGGCCGCGAGATCTGACGCGCCGCCGGAACTGGCTCTTGTCGTGAAACCGGAACACCGCAAGCACGGGATCGGCACCGCCCTGCTGACGCAATTGGTCCGCGCGAATCCCGAGCAATCAAGGATCTCGCTGAGCTTCGTGAAGGGCAAACCGGTTTTGCGCCTCTACGAACGGTTCGGATTCAAAGTGGTGGAAGAACAGCCGCAGGCCGTAGTGATGTATCGAGAAGCCTAGGAGTACCTGAGTGAAGTTCTTCGCGTTGATCGCGATGATCCTTCTGGCGAGCGCCGCAATCGGGCAGTTATCCCCAGCGCCGAAAGCGGCGGTTGATCAGCTCATCCCATGGTTACTGAATGAGGATCAACAACTGCGCGGCGTCCCATTTAGCGAAGTTATTTTTGATACCACAGGAAAGAAAGTAATCAGGTTCGACGCGAGCAATCCGGTCGATCAGCGCATGGCAAAAGCGATCGCCGCTGCCTGCGACGAAACGATGAAGCGATTGAATGCGCCAGGCAGCGCCATTCAAAATGTCGGGCGGATCAACGAAGTGAGCAGCCATTTTGAAGATAGTTTGCGCGAATTGCTGAACGCCACTTCCGGTTTGAGCTGCGATTTCCCGCTCACGGCGGAAGGCAAAGCGCAGCGATCAGGCTATCCTGACTTGCGTATAGTCGATCTGGAGAGCAAGCGCGTCTTTTACCTCGATCCAAAACTTTACGCCGCCGGAAGCCGCGACAGCAGTTTCCGCACGTTCTATTTTGAGCCGAAAAAAACAACCAGCAAGGTGCGAGACGACGCGGTGCATTTTATCGTGGGTTTCCAGCATGAACCGCGGGATGGATCAAGCTCTCCAAGTTCGATGTGGAAGTTCACGCGATGGGTTCTTATCGATCTTTCCCATTTCAATGTGAAATTGAAAGCCGAGTTTCAAGGGAGCAACCGCGACATGTATCGGCCGGAAGCAATTGTGGCAACCAGCGCGAAATGAGCCACCTCGTGCTCATGATCGTAATTTCGATTACGAGCATGAGCAGGAGTGGGAGTAGACAGTTGCTCCGAGCATCACCGGGCGTAATGGTATGGTTCCGATGATTGCAAAAGCGCCAGAGACATTTCAGTTCGACGCAATCGACGATGTGCTGAGCGACATCGCCAAAGGCCGCATGGTCGTCGTGACCGACGATGCCGACCGCGAGAACGAAGGCGATCTGGTGATGGCGGCGGAAAAGGTCACGCCTGAAGCCGTTAATTTCATGGCAACGCACGGACGCGGCTTGGTTTGTGTGCCGATCTCGAATGAGCGCGCCGAGCAACTCGGTTTGCAACGAATGGTGGTACAAAACCGCGAAAAGCATCGCACCGATTTCACCGTTTCAGTGGACGCGGCGCGCGGCGTAACCACCGGCATCAGCGCTTATGATCGCGCCACGACCATCCTGGCCATCGCTAATCCGAAATCGTCGCCAGAGGATCTCCACCAGCCTGGGCATGTATTTCCATTGCGCGCGAAGGACGGCGGCGTTTTGCGACGCGCAGGACACACCGAGGCCGCCGTCGACCTAGCAAGAATGGCGGGCCTGCAGCCGGCGGGAGTGCTTTGTGAAATTTTGCATGACGATGGCACGATGGCGCGTTTGCCGGAACTGATGGAGTTCCGCAAAAAACACAGTCTGCGCATTTGCACGATCCAAAGTTTGATCGCTTATCGCCGTCTTCGCGAAAAACTCGTGGAGCTGGAGCAAATCGTAAAAATGCCGACTGACTACGGCGATTTCGATTTGCACCTGTATCGGTCCAAGCTCGATGGGCAGCATCATCTCGCGCTGGTGAAAGGCAAGATCGACAAGAGCAAGCCGACGCTGGTGCGCGTGCACAGTCAATGTCTCACCGGCGACGTTTTCGCTTCACGCCGGTGCGACTGTGGAAACCAATTGCACGCAGCACTCCGGCAAATCCAGGAGGAGGGCAACGGCGTTTTGGTTTACATGCGCCAGGAAGGACGCGGGATTGGCCTCGCGGCAAAAATCCACGCCTACAAATTACAGGAAGAAGGCCTCGATACTGTGGAAGCGAACGCCAAACTTGGATATCCGAGTGACCTACGCGATTACGGATTAGGCGCGCAGATCCTTTTCGATCTCGGCGTGCGGCAGTTTCGCTTCCTGACAAATAATCCGAAAAAAGTTGTCGGCCTGGAGGGGTACGGCCTCGAAATGATCGAGCAAGTTCCGATCCGCACTGAGGCCAACCCGCATAACGAAAAATATCTCGAAACAAAAAAGGCGAAGCTGGGACACTTGCTGTGAATGACCAAGCTCGAATGTCGAATGACGAAGGAATGAAAACTGACGAAGGTAAACGACCAAGTCACGAATCATTCGTCATTTGGGCTTCGTTGATTCGTCATTCTTAGATGTCGAGCACTACACCGCCGGGTCCACGAATCGCCAATGCCAGGCGCAGTTTCTGTATCGTCGCAAGCGAGTTTAATGGACAATATGTGCAGGGGCTCGTCGACCACGCGATCAACGAGCTGCGCGCTCTTGCGCCAAATGCGACGACTTCTCTCTACCGTGTGCCTGGAGCATTCGAAATTCCCGTGGTCGTGCGGGAGCTCGCTGCGCTGAACAAAGCCGATGCAGTCATCGCCTGCGGCGTGATTTTGCAAGGAGAAACGAATCACGCGCAAAATCTGAGCCGGTCCGTGACCGATGCGCTTCAACGCATTGCAACAGAACAAGCAGTGCCAGTGATCAACGTGGTGCTCAGTTTCGCCAATGAAGATCAAGCCCGTGTCCGCTGTCTCGAAGACCGCATCAATCGCGGCACCGAAGCTGCCCGGGCCGCGGTGGAAATTGCAAATGTCGTGGCAGAACTTCGCAGAAGGTAACTATTGGAATCGCCAAGAGGGATGAGTTCGCGTTATATTTCCTGCGGCTTTTCTCGCCTCTCCCCTTGGCAAGGGGAGAGGACTAAGGTGAGGGGTTCGGACGCCGCAGCGCCGGCTCTGCTGAATTACCCTCACCCTCCCCCTCTCCCTGGCAAAGGGAGAGGCGACCGATATCCGCGCAGCCGTTTCCATCAGGCCGATCGTTCGAATCCACACTTCGCAAGACTACTTTAATAGCTATGGGTAAACGGCGACGCGCGCGAGAAGCGGCAATTCAGTATCATTTCTGGCGCGACCTCCAACGCGGTGAAGCGCCGGAGAAGATCGATGAATTCTGGGAATTTTGCCCGGCTACGCCACGCGTCCGCGAATTCGCGCAGCCACTCATCGAAGGAATGGTGGCGCATCTCCCAGAGATCGACGAACGTATTCGCCGCTACTGCGAAAATTACGAATTTCGCCGTATCTCAGCGGTTGATCGCAATGTCCTCCGGCTGGCGATCTATGAGATGCTTTTTCGAGACGACATTCCGCCAGTCGTCTCAATCAATGAAGCCATCGAGCTGGCAAAGACTTTCGGTGGCGCTGAATCGGGTCGCTTCGTGAACGGCATCCTCGATCGGGTGCGCAAAGATCTGGATCGCCCCGCGCGAGAAGCGGTGAAGAAGGAATCGTGATTCGTTGCATGTCCGTCATCCTGAGCGGAGCGAAGCGAAGTCGAAGGATCCCGTGGCGCTACCGTAAAGTAATTCGACGGGATTCCTCGACTTCGCTCGGAATGACATGTTTTTTCGAACGCTTCTACCATTCATCGCTTCAACGACAAAAATGAAATTCCTCGAGCATCTCGCGCAACAATTTGCCGGCAAACCGATCGACTGGGATGAGCTGGAGGAATCGCTGATCCGAACTGATCTCGGTGTGCCGATGACAACGCGCATCATCAAGACGCTGCAGGAGCGCGAGGCGTGGTCTTTGCTTGGAATTGGCGATGTGATCAAAGCCGTGCGCGAAGAGATCGAGCGGGTTTTGCCGCCTGATCCGATGCCAATCCGTCAAGCAAAGGGCAAACCAACCGTGATCTTAATCGTCGGCGTCAACGGAACGGGTAAAACAACATCGACAGCGAAGCTCGCGCATTATCTGCGGGTAGGCGCGATTGACCGCAAGCGCCCACGGCAAGTGATGCTAGCCGCAGCCGATACGTTTCGCGCTGCGGCGATAGAGCAGCTTGATATTTGGGCCAAAAGACTCGGACTTGAAATGATTCGCGGCCAGTACGGCGCCGATCCAGCCGCGCTTTGTTACGAAGCCTATCAGACGGCGACAACGCGCAAGATCGACTTTTTACTTTGCGACACGGCTGGCCGCCAACATACCAAAACAAATTTGATGGCCGAGCTCCAAAAAGTGAAACGCACGCTCACCAAACTCGATCCCGACGCGCCGCAAGAGACACTGCTCGTGGTCGACGCAACCACTGGCAGTAATGCCCTCAGCCAGGCCCGCGAATTCCACAGTGCGCTGACGCTTACTGGCGTGATTGTCACCAAACTCGATGGCAGCGGCAAAGGCGGGATCGTAGTAGCGATTCAGGATGAACTTGGAATTCCTACGCGTTTTGTCGGCACTGGCGAAACAACCGACGATTTCGCGCGGTTCGACGCGCGGGAGTTTCTTGCGAACATGCTTTAGTTTGGAGCGAGACGCAGTGGGAGAAGCAATCAAAACAACACTCATAGCAGACGAAACTGTCCCTCCAGTCGTCCCGACAGGGTTCCGCGGTTTCCTGGCGAAATTCACCGTGCTCAAGGGGGCGCAACACAACTTGTGGCTCACGTTCCTCATTAAGTTTCTCATTTACACCGCCTACTCTGTCACCAACAAAACGATGGTTTTGTGGCTGTCGAAGGATCTCGGTTTCAGCGATCAAGCCGCGGGAGCACTGGTCGGCTGGGTTTGGGCGCCCGCGATGACTGTGTTCACATTGCTCGCTGGCTCGGTGACGGATGCAATCGGATTGCGCCGGACTTTCTTTCTGGGCGTCGCCATCTGCACGATCGCGCGCAGCGTAATGGTCGTTACCACAATCCCGTCGCTTGCGCTCGCATGTGGCGTTCTTCCACTCGCCGTCGGCGAAGCTCTCGGGACGCCGGTGCTGCTGGCCGCGACGCGGCGCTACTCGACGACCGCACAGCGGTCGATCTCGTTCTCGCTCATCTACATGGTGATGAACATCGGCTATGTTGCTGCCGGTTACATATTCGATTACGTGCGCCAACTGAACTTGCATGTCAGTCTGTTCGGATTTGAACCAAGTTCGTACCAGCAACTATTCGTGGTCAGCCTCGCATTCGAGATCGTGCTCTTCCCGGTGATCTACTTCCTGCGCCGCGATGCGGGTACAAGAATCAGGAACGAAGGAGTGCAATCAGACGCCATATTCTGGCGCCGCATCGGACAAACGGTGCGGCAAAGTTCAATTGAGACAGCCGACCTATTCCGGCGGCTAATCGGTCAATCTGGTTTTTACCGGCTGCTCGCCTTTTTCCTTTTCATCGGATTTCTCAAAGCGATTTTCTTGCAAATGGATTACGTGTTTCCGAAGTTTGGCATTCGCGAACTCGGTCTCTATGCCCCCGTCGGAAAACTTTCCAATATCAACGCGATCGTAATTATCTGTCTTGTGCCGATCATCGGCGCGCTGACGCAAAGATTTGCGGCTTATCGGATGGTGGTGATCGGCGGAGCGATCTGTGCTGCTGCAGTATTCATAATGGCATTGCCGACGGAGTGGTTCGAACCCGCTGCTGATAGTGCTGTGGGCCAATGGCTCGGTCATGGGTACCTGGGCCTGCAGGAGAGTATTCACCCGTACTACATCATGGCTGCGCTCTATCTGATCGTATTTTCAGTCGGAGAAGCGTTCTACTCACCACGAGTGTACGAGTATGCCGCCGCAATTGCACCGAAAGGACAGGAAGCGTCGTACGGCTCGCTCGCGTACCTTCCGTTTCTTGTTGGCAAGCTCCTTGTGGGCACCGGCGGCTGGTTGCTGGCCGCGTACGTTCCGGAGCACGGGCCGCGGCATCCGGGAACAATGTGGCTAATCTTCGCTCTGGCGGCGTCGGTCGCGCCCGTCGGATTGATTGTCTTCCGTAGCTATATTCGAGTTCCAGAGGCCGGGAGAGAGGATTGAAGCAAACATCAAAGACTGATTGGGCACGCCGAAGTCGCAAAGCAGACTTTTCGAATTGAACTTGAGGGTTGGACGCTAATAACTCACATGATTTGAAGTGAAGAGCGCCCAGCCATTTTCTGTCTCGCGCACGAATTTAATAGAAAGAGAAAAGCCCTGCGCATTTGCTGGAGAAGGCAGTTGCGCATATATTCAATTACTCTTGGAGGGGCGATTTCACGCGAGAAATCGGAAATAGGGATGAACACGACACGTCTAACATACAAACGGAGATCACATAAAACTTTGTGGTTTGGGCTGCTTGGCACGATTCTAGTGATTGTCGGCTCGATCTTGTTCGGTTATGCTCAAACGCAGAAAAAAGAAGCCGAGAAAATGAATCCAACCAAAGAAGTTCCCGCGGACGCCGAGCTGCGGAAGCAGTTAACGAAGGATCAATATCACGTCATCCGCGAATGCGGCACCGAGACACCGTTTCACAATGCGTATTGGGACAATCACCGGTCGGGCATTTACGTCGATATTATCACTGGTGAACCGCTTTTCAGTTCGCTGGATAAATTCGACAGCGGCACAGGTTGGCCCAGTTTTACCAAACCAATATCGGCCGACAAGGTGACCGAAAAAAAGGATTCCTCCTACGGAATGGAACGCACTGAAGTTCGTTCGAAAACAAGCGAATCGCACCTTGGCCACGTTTTCGACGACGGGCCGGCCCCGACGGGGCAACGCTTCTGCGTTAACTCAACCGCGCTACGTTTTATCCCCGTAGATAAATTAAAAGAAGAAGGCTACGGCCAATATTTGTCGCTTTTTCAGCAGCAGGGCGGAGAAGCGAAGCCGCAAAGCTAATAACGAAGCAACGAAACAATGGGCAGGTTCATAGGCTCGGCGTCCCTGCCACGCAGCCGGTAAGCTGATTCGCTTTTGAACTCCCTGTGTCGGAGGGTTAGCTTACTGCGATGGCCATGACCAGGGACGACTTCGATTACGCAATCGAAAACACGCATGTGATCGTCGCTCCGGAGCGACAAATCGCGACTTTTGGCAGCACGAGTTTCGATTTTTATCTAATCTCCGAGTTGATGGATCGGGTCGATCAAGTCCGGGTTCGCAACGGGAAAATCCATGCGGAACGTCCACAAATTCTCACGCCCGAGCATTATTGCCGGCTGTTACTCGAGGGTTTCGGAGAAAAAGCGGAGCGGTACATCGAACAACTGCGCGAGCACGCCCGGAATATCGCGGTACTTCGTTATGGTTTTCAATTCCGCAAAACCGATCTAAGTGAACAGACGCTGCGCGATTCAATTGACTCAGTGATCAATCGAACCCGGCGCAAGGTCGAGAGCAAAAGCGAATCGCTCAGCGCGGTCATTCACGGCGTGGATGACGCGTGGGAAGTCTGCCTGCTCAAGTTCACTATTGACCTGGTCGAACGTTCCTCTGGCAACAATCTCGGTGATTTCCGAAAGCGCGGATTGATCTAAACAAGGAACGACGACTTGGGCAGCCGTCGAACCATGACGGCTGGGTAGCCGTCAGCCCTCGCAGCAAGCCTGGCGCGCATCAAAGATGCGCCCGAATAAACGCACCAGCGTTCGCCAGAGCGCGCCGGCCAGCCTCAAGATGTGCATTCCACAGAGGCCATGCGTGAATCATTTGTGGCCAAATTTCCAAAGTGACTGCGGCGTCCGCGGCACCTGCCACATTCGCCAAACGAGTGGCGTCATCGAGCAACGTTTCGGCAGAACCCACCTGGATCAGTAATGGCGGAAAGCCCGTGAGATCTGCGTAGAGAGGAGAAACCCGCGGATCCTTTCTGTCCACTCCTGCAGGAAGATATGCATCGACCAATTCATACAGATATTCTTTATGGATGATTGGATCTACGGCGTCCTTGCTGGCAAATGTCGAACCAGACATAGTCAGGTCCGTCCAAGGGGACACGAGCCACGCGCACCCAGGAAGTTCCTCGCGAGCATCACGCAACCTGCCGATCAAACCTATTGCGAGCCCCGCGCCCGCGCTGTCGCCACCGACAGCAATACACTCAGCCGGAATGCCTTGGTTTCGCAAAAAACGCCACGCCGTAAGCGAATCGTCGTACGCTGCGGGAAACGGATGCTCAGGAGCGAGTCGATAGGCGATGGCGAGTGTGCGCATTCCAGCGGCACGACCTGCCTCTGTGACCATGCGGCGATGGCTCACGATTGAACCGGAGCAGTAGCCACCGCCATGAAAGAACACTAAGACACGCGAGAAATCACTGTTCGGAGCGATCGACGATTCTCCCGGCATACCGTCGACATCGACAGTCTCAAGCTTCACATCATCAGCCACAGGCCAAACGGAACCGATATCGTCGAGCCGGTGGCGGCGCTCGGCCCAGCCAACCGGTCGCGGCTTGGACTGTAGCAATGCACGCACGTTGTCGATCTCGCTTTGAGCCATTGCGTTGTTGATTGATCCTCAGTCGTCGAGACGATTTATGATTAAAGCGTTGTACTTTCGACTTTCGTCAACGCGCGCACCTTGGCATTCTGCGCGCTCAAGCGGCAAGTGAAAAATTACATCCAGCTTAATCTCAGTTTGCTCTACTGGATTTTGATTGCGCCGTTTACCGGGCAATTTTTCAAGATCGGGCCGATCTTCCGGCAAATGGTGTTCATCGGAGTTCGTGCCGCGCCAATGGTTGCGCTAACCGCATTCAGTGTGGGCGTGACGCTGGCCATGCAGGCGGCCCATTCTCTCGAAAGCCTCGGCGCGGAGATGTACATACCTGACCTGGTGATGATCACCCTGCTGCGCGAGATGGGACCGGTCCTGATTGCAGTCATCGTCATCGGTCGGAGCGGCTCTGCGGTCGCCGCCGAGCTGGGCACGATGAAAGTGTCTGAGGAGATCGAGGCTCTCGAGGTAATGGCGATCAACCCGGTTCAATATCTGGTAGTACCGCGTTTTCTCGCCATGCTGGTAATGCTGCCCGCGCTTACTATCTTTGGAAATTATATCGGCATCCTCGGCGGCTGGGCTGTGTGCACCTTCGCTCTCGATTTCAACACCGCCGGCTATATCCTGCGCGCTTTGGAGAGCGCAGACACTTGGGATTTGTATTCTGGAATGATCAAGAGCGTCGTATTTGCGTGGATAATTATCACAATCTCGTGCAACGCCGGGCTGAATGTCGAAGGCGGTGCCGAAGGCGTTGGTCAGGCGACAACCGCTTCAGTCGTGCAAGCTTTGCTGGCGATGCTAGTGATGAACGCGGTTCTGACAGGGATATTCTTTTTCGCCGCATGAGGAAGAATGACGGAGCTCGAACTTCTGGGGAGCGCAGGCTGCCAGCCTGCGGTTGCCGGCAGCTTGCCGGCAACTCTCTGTGCGAGCACCACGCTTTTGATGAATGTTACGCTTGGACTATTTTCGGCAGGTTGCCGAAAACAACAGGCTGGCAGCCTGTGCTCCCCAGAAATTCCGCTTTCCGCATTCGACCTTCGTCATTCTTTCGACCTTCGTCATTCGTCATTCGTCATTTTGATCATGCCCGCTGACGCTACCATCATCGAGGTGAACAATCTCGTCCGGAGATTCGGTGATCGCGCCGTGCTCGATGGTATCTCGTTCAACGTTCATCGTGGCGAGACTCTGGTCATTATGGGCGGCAGCGGTTGCGGCAAGAGCACTATGCTCCGGCATATGATCGGCTCGATGAGACCGACTGCGGGGTCGGTGAGACTTTTCGGAGAAGAAATTACAGGAATGAAAGAACTCGAGATTGAACGTGTGCGCCTGCGATTCGGGATGCTGTTCCAATCCGGCGCGCTACTCGCGTCTCTCACAGTTGGCGAGAATGTTGCCTTGCCCCTCACCCAACACACCAACAAGTCGCCCGATGAAATCGAACAAATCGTCAAAGGAAAGCTTGAGATGGTTGGGCTGACCGGCTTTGAAGATCTTAAGCCAGATGAAATTAGCGGTGGGATGAAGAAGCGCGTAGGGCTTGCGCGCGCGCTTGCTCTCGATCCGGAATTGCTATTCAGCGACGAGCCGACGTCGGGTCTCGACCCGATCATGACCGCCGTGGTCGACCAGCTAACACTGAAGTTGACTCAAGGCCGCCACATGACCGCAGTCGTCGTGTCACATGATATGACTAGTGCCTTTCGCATCGCGACACGCATGATTATGCTTGGACACGGCTCGATCGTGGCGGAAGGCACGCCGGATGAAATTCGAAATAGTCCAAATCCGGAAGTGCAGCAATTTATCCACGGTCGCGCTGACGGTCCGATTCCATTGAACGTTTCACAGGAAGAGCATAAAGATCTGCAACATGTCCGGCCCCGCCCATTTCTGGGCGCGCGGTTCCGTTTTCATCACAAGCATACATGAAGCGCAGCAATCTGTCCGATATCCTCGTCGCCTTGTTCGTGATTGCGTGCAGCGTCGTCCTGCTCGCCGCGCTCACCTTCGCGCTGTCGGGGTATCGCCTTAAAAAACCAACACGCACCCTGCAAATTAATTATGAGGATGTGACGGGCATAAAAGTGAATTCCGAGGTGCGCTATGCAGGCGCGCCAACCGGACGCGTCATTGCGATGCGGCATCTCACTGCGCAGGAGCGAGAAGCAAGCGCAAACAAGAAAGACGCGGTGCGGATCACGGTCAGTCTTGACGAAGGAATTCCGCCGTTGCCCACCGACGTCACCGCCACGCTTAGCTCCGATACAATGCTCTCACCAAAATTTGTGGCACTTTCCGCCGGCACACCCGGTGGTCAGACGCTGGCAAACAACGCCGCGATCGAGGGCCATCCTGCCTACGGTCTCGAGCAAATAACGGCGGCAGCCGGCCCATTATTCGAGAACGCAAACAAGGTGCTCGATAATCTCAATGTCACAGTCACGGGACTAAAGAAAGATCTGAACGACTTCACTCCGAAACTCGGCCCACTCGCTGATTCGCTTAAGCTGGATCTAGACAACTTACAGAACGCGATCACGAATCTTGAGGGTGTAGAAAAAGGCGCGAATTCATTGTTCGGCACAGCTGATACTTTCATCAAAACGACAGACAAGCAGCTTCAGGAACAGTTGAAGCAACTGCACGTGACGCTCTTGAACCTGAAGGTAGTTACCACGTACGCAAAGGAGCTCGTCGAAACGCTCGCTCAAAAACCGAACCGTATCATCTTTAGCGGAAAACCGGCTACCCTGACGCCCGAGAGCGAAATCCTAAGAAGCTCGAAGCCGCTTCCGGCAAGAAAGCCGTGATTTCAATACTCGGGGCGGCTGCCCGCGGCGTGGGGCAGTTTGCGATACCGCCACATCAATTTGAGAAAACGAATCGCATCGCGCAGGGGATGAATCTTGCTCACTTGATCAGTGTAAACAGTCGTGATTGGGACTGATTCGATCCGGTAGCCTTTACGGCTTGCGATAATGAGCACTTCAGTCTCGTAATCGAAACGATGTCCCCCACCAAGCAGCTCTGGAACCATTTGTCGGTGTACCATGCGAAACCCACATTGCGTGTCAGGAATTCTTTGTCCGCAAACGCGGCTTATTTGGCTGCTCATACAGCGGTTCACCACGCGCCGGATAAACGGCATTCGCGCAACATCGTTCATGCGATTGCCAATAAAAAATGTTGGCCGCGTCGCAGACGCTGCTGCTGATAGGAACCGATCAATTTCTTCGGGAAGATGTTGACCGTCGGAATCGAGAAGGATCATCCACGCGACTTCTCGACCGATCCCCTGCCCCAATCCGGTCTTGATTGCCTCGCCTTTGCCGCGGTTTTGATCGTGAACAATCACCTCGGCGCCGGCTTCGCGGGCGCGTTGTGCAGTCTGATCGCTCGATCCGTCATCAATCACAAGAACGTGGTCAAGTCGCTCGCAGGTTCGCCGAACGATGTCCCCGATATGTTTTTCGTCCTGATACGCCGGAATAACCGCGGCTGTCTGCGATCTTAATTCTGTCATGTCGAGCGAAGTCGAGGCATCTTAAAATTTACTCCAGAGATTCCTCGACTGCGCTTCGCTCGGAATGACAACGATTGCAAGCGCACGTGCAGCGCCTGGCATCTACTCCCTCATCGGCGCACCATTGGATGAAAATCGGCAGCGTGGTACGAGCTGCGTACCAGCGGACCGGAGGCGACGTAGAGAAAACCTTTTCCGCGCGCGATGTCACCGTAATAACTGAATTGCTCCGGCGTAATGTATTCAACGACCGGCAAATGTTTTGGAGTCGGGCGCAGATACTGGCCCATGGTCAGGACCTCACAGCCCACCTCACGCAAATCGTCCATCGTCTGAAAGAGTTCCGTCTCTTTTTCGCCCAAGCCGAGCATCACGCCGCTCTTGGTGACAACACCAGGTCCGAGTTCCTTCGCCCGGCGCAAAACTCGCAGGGACGTCCGATACTTCGCGCGCGAGCGCACCAGCGGTGTCAGGCGTTCGACCGTTTCCATGTTGTGATTGTAAATGTCCGGGCCGGCATCGAGCACAATCTGGATGCACCAATCCTGCGCGTGGAAATCGGGAACGAGCACTTCGACGATGATGGACGGATCCATTTCGTGGATCGCCCTGATCGTGCGGGCAAAATGATCGGCGCCGCCATCCTTGAGATCGTCGCGCGCGACGGCAGTGATGACGACATGCTTCAACTTCATCCGGCGCACCGCCTCGGCCACGCGCGGCGGTTCGTCTTTTTCCAGGGCAAACGGTTTTGCCGTTGTCACCGCGCAAAATCCGCATGCGCGCGTGCAACGATCCCCGGCAATCATGAAGGTGGCTGTTCCATGGCTCCAGCATTCCCAGCGGTTCGGGCATTGCGCGCTCTCGCAAACGGTGTGTAAGCGCAAATCGGAAATGAGCGCTTTTGTCGAAAAGAAAACCGGATTCGACGGCAGCCGCACTTTGATCCAGGGCGGCTTCTGTGCCCGATGCAATGCCGGATCAATTTTCGCGCAGGACATCGATCAAAGGTTAGGCATCCACACTTTGAAAAGCAAACCAGCGATGTCATCCCGAACGAAGTGAGGGACCTCACATTCGCCGGAGTACGTACACAAAAGCTTGTGTAACCTGATTGGCGGTTGTGAGATCCCTCGCCGTCTTCGCGGCTCGGGATGACCACGCGTTACAGCTTCGTCCGCCCCGAGAGCGCGGCCGAGAGCGTCAATTCATCGGCCGATTCAAGCCCGCCTCCGGCTGGAATGCCCCGGGCGATGCGAGTGAGCGTAAACGGTTTGCCCTTCAAGAGATCGACAATGTAATTTGTCGTCGCTTCACCTTCCACGTCGGCGGGCAATGCGAAAATAATTTCAGTGATCTTTTCCCGGTCGATGCGCTCGAGTAATTCCTTAATGCGCAAATCTTCGGGAGCGACGTGATCAAGCGGCGAAATTTTGCCTCCGAGAGAATGATATCGGCCGCGGAAGACGCCAGTTTTTTCCAGAGGAAGGATGTCAGTTGGTTGTTCTACGATGCACAGCAATTCCGACGAGCGCGAGGAGTCCGCGCATATCTCGCAGATTTCGCCGGCAGCAAAGAATCCGCAAAGACTACAGGAATGAATTGACTGGCGCGTGTCTGCGACAGCACGCGCAATCTGCTCTGGTTGATCGTTGCGCGCGCGCACCATCCAAAGCGCGATCCGCTCGGCAGAGCGAGGGCCGACTCCTGGCATTTGCCGCAGTTGCGCGATCAAATTCCGGATTGCCGCAGGATATTCAGTTCTTCTCAAAGCGCGCTCAGGTTCGCCACAAGGAATCCGTTCTTTAGCAGATTTATTCTGCGGGCGATTCCGTCAACTGAAGGAGAAGCGGCTCCAGCCTGCGCAAATAAAATTGCAATGGCGGATCATCTTCCTCCTCGGGGCCCCGCGCCTTCTGAAATTCGGTGTATGCTTCCGCCCACCGTCTTTCTCGGTACAGAACTACGCCGCTCCAGAAAGAGTCCCGGCGCGCGATGTGTTCCGGCTTTGCCTCCGCAGCAAGCCAAAGCGGCTCGTAGATTTCAAGGCGATCATGTGAATTCAACCCGCTCACAAAGTCAATCGGGCGTGCAACCATGGTGTTACTCACTCGATCAAAAGTAGGCGTGTCCATAAGAGCGTTGGATCCGTAGAAACGATTCAGAGCGCAGAATCTGCGAGCCAGGTCAATCGGTTCGCCGCTCGCCAGAAACAGAAGACGCTGGCTGTTCCTCAGCGCACCGGCAACGATCGTGCCCGAGCTGACTCCCGCGCAGATACCTCCTCGATCAAAGGTGTCTTCGCCATGTTCGCGGCGCTGGCGGAGATTCTTATTCATGTCGAGGCCAGCGCGGACTGCTTGTTGGGCATGCTCAGAATTCGGAGCTGGAAATCCAAAGATCGCGACGACGCCCTCTCCGTCGGCGGCGTGCAGGTAAGCACCCTGTTCAATGAGGTGCTCAGTTGTTTCGCGAATAAATTTTGCCGTGGCTTCCGCAAAGGCGGCGGGCTCAGAATCTTTCGCGAATGCAAGTTTGTTAGCGATATCGCACACCACCACACTTACCTCGTATGGTTTCGGCTGGAGATCGAACGGAGTTGTGCCGTCGCTAATACGGCGAAATTCCTTTCTCGAGAGGCGATCGGCAAAAAATGTTCGCACCAGATGCGAGCGGTCCCTCCGTAAGAAAGCCGACCAGCCTTCAGCGACCGCGAATGCAAATACCAATGCAAGAACTGAGGGAATCGGCTGGAAAAATACTCGGTAAAGGGAGCAGACCCATGAAAAGGCAAATAACTCCACGAACAACAGACCAACCAGCAGGCGGCTACGCCATCGTGGAACGATGCTCAGACTGAGCCAGGCGACAGTAAGAGCAATCAGTAGGATGAAAACGTATTGCCACCTTTCGCTGACGATTCTCGTTGCGCCGGCATAATCGGAGACAAGCTGTGCACCGGCATTCTCTAACCCTGCCAGAGATTTGCTGGCATGCAGCGCCCCGACGGTGAAAGCCACGGCGATCCCAATTACGAGCGTTGTGATCAACAATCGTTTCATCAACGATCAGGTTTTTTGCGCGACTGAAGCAGGGTAGTAGGACTGCACTACCAGTTCGCTCAGGAATTTGTCCGGAGCGTCGATTGCCTCAGCGTTAAGAACAAACTTGGCTCGGCTCGTGTTTTTTTTGATCAGGTTCAATCCGAACTGATAATCTTTGAATAAATGAGCGCACAAATCGCTCATGGTCATCCGCTCAGTTTGTGCGCGCTCGACCAAGCGTCGTACGGCAGTCTCATCGAAAACAATTTCCAATCCGTGTTCATTGCTGAATTTCTCGGCAAACTGACGCGCACCGGATTCGAGCATCTGCGCCTCCAGCTTGTGTCCTTCAACGCGTAAGCGATCGAGCACGCGCTGCGGTTCGCGCACGAGGTCTGCTGTGACCCGCAACTGGGTCAACCCCGAGCCGGCCAGATAATATTTGTAATCGCGGAACAGTTTCTCAAACACTGTCAGCAATCCACGCGCGCCGGTCTTTTCCTTTGCCGCAGCCTCTGCCAGCAGACGCAACGCTTTATCCTCGAAACTGATCTCGATGCCGTAGGCTCTAAAGGCACGCTCGTATTGCCGAAGCAAACTGCCCTCGGAATACTTCATGATGTTGAAAAGATCATCAGCGTCCAACTCCTCACAAACGACGCGCACCGGCAAGCGGCCGATAAATTCCGGCTCGAACCCGTACTCGATGAAATCCCGCGTTGTCACATGCTGGAACAACTGGTTGTCCATCACTTGAACCGGTTCGGCCTGAAATCCGATCTGTCCCTGCCGCACACGACGCGCTACCTGCTCTTTCAACTTTTCAAAGGCGCCGCTTACGACGAAGAGAATGTGCCCCGTGTTGATCGTCTCGCGTTTTGCCTTGCCGCGTCTTTGAAATTCGAATGCGGCCTGGAGCTGCGCCTGTAGATCGTTCATGCTGCGGACCGGTACTTCTGTTTCCTCCATGAGCTTCAACAACGTCGTCTGCACGCCGCGTCCGCTTACATCGCGGCCAATCAAATTTCCAGCGGCTGCTATCTTGTCGATCTCATCGATATAAATGATTCCGAATTGCGCGAGGTTCAAATCGCCATCTGCTTTGTGCACCAGTTCGCGCACCAAATCTTCCACATCGCCGCCGACATAACCCGTTTCGCTGAACTTTGTCGCGTCCGCCTTCACGAAGGGCACTTTGATAAGATCGGCGATGTGTTTGATCAGATATGTTTTGCCGACCCCGGTTGGCCCAACCAGGATCACGTTTTGCTTAATGTATTCGATCTCCTCCGCCCGCCTGGCATCTTCCTTCTCAAGCTGGCGTAGATAATTGGCATGGTTGTAGTGATCGCAAACGGCGATCGCGAGAACCTTCTTAGCCTCCTCCTGCTTTATGACAAACCGATCGAGATGCGTTTTAATGTCGCGAGGCAGGAGATTGAATTCGAATTCCTTGTGGTCGACGTTTTCCGGTTTCTCATTCTCTTCTGCTGTCGCCGGCTCCGGCTCAGCAAAGGTGGCAACTGAGACCCGATCGCCGAAGTTTTGTTTCATGAACTCCGTGATCTTGGTCTTCAGCTCTTCCGGTGAAGGAAATGGTGGCGGCGGTGGCGGGTTTTGTTGTACCATGTGCAGAAAAACATCGTGCCAAAGAGCCTCTGTGGCAACGATTCGTGTAAAATCTGTCTCAGGCGCGAGATTCGTTCATCCCCCGTTTGTTTCGTCTTCCTAGTCCTGCTCTTGCTCTAATCTAGTTCCGAAACCTTGAAAAATTCGACGCCTATCGAGTTTGTGGTGTCGGGAAACGACGCCAAGCTGCGGCTTGATCAATTTCTGGCGAAGCGGCTTCCGGAATATTCGCGGTCGCGCCTTCAGCAGTTGATCCGCACCGGGTTCGTTCGGCTCAACGAGCAAACCACCCGGCCACGACAAATTGTTCGGAGCGGCGATAAGATTAATCTCATCGAGCCGCCGCTGGAGAAGATCGAGACACTCCCGGAGCCAATTCCACTCGACGTTCTATTCGAAGACGACGATCTCATCGTCATTAACAAACCGGCCAGGCTCACTGTTCACCCAGGTGCCGGCCAGCACGAACACACTTTGGTCAACGCGTTGCTCAGCCACTGCACGAGGTTATCCGGGATCGGCGGAAAAGAGCGGCCCGGGATTGTTCATCGGCTTGATAAGGAAACAAGCGGCTGTCTGGTCGTAGCGAAAAACGACGTTGCGCATCGGGAATTATCCAGACAGTTCGCCGCGCGCACAGTGGAAAAGATTTATCTCGCGCTGGTCGCCGGAAAACTGCGCAAAGCGGCTGGGATAATCGACGAGAAAATCGGCCGACATCCGGTCCGTCGCCAACGAATGCAGGTGACCTCCCTCCGTGGCCGGACAGCCATGACCGAGTATCGCACCATTCGCTCAAGCGATCAGGCAACGCTAGTTGAATGCCGGCTGCGCAGCGGGCGCACTCATCAGATTCGGGTGCATCTCCATCATCTCGGCCATCCCGTGCTCGGCGATAAAATCTATGCGCCGCGGTTTGCAAAAAATTTCCCGCGCCAAATGTTGCATGCGTGGAAACTTGGTTTCCGTCATCCACGCAATGGCGAGTGGAATTTTTTCGAAGCGCCGTTGCCCGCGGATTTTGTTGAAGGGATCAGGACTGCGGGGCTGTGAATCCGCGCGAAGATTGCTTCGTCCGTATGCGTTGCGCATTTCCGCCTCTCCCCTGTCAGCGAAGGGGAGAGGATTAAGGTGAGCGGTTCTTATCGCAGCGTTACGATTCGGAAAACCCTCACCCTGCCCTCTCCCTTCGACAAGGGAGAGGCGGAATATGGCCCAATTTGTTACGGCGCCCTTACCGAATTCATTGGAAGTGTCAGCTTCCCATGTCTTGGTCGCGCCCTCAGCCGTCGCTTGCCGCGACCGTGATAAAACTGAGAATCGAATCTCAACAGTTATGAAACAGCGAAAACTCGGGCGCGTCGGGCCGATTGTCTCGGCAATTGGCCTTGGTTGCATGGGAATGTCGGATTTTTACGGCGGACGCGATGATCGCGAATCAATCGCCACGATTCATCGCGCGCTGGACCTTGGAATCACGTTCTTCGATACGGCCGACATGTATGGGCCGCACACCAATGAACAATTGGTGGGGCGCGCATTGAGAGGCCGTCGTGAGCATGTCACAATTGCAACGAAATTTGGAATTGTACGCGATCCAGAAAGGCCAGATTACCGCGCCATTAGCGGAAAACCTCATTACGTCCGCAAAGTGTGTGATGCAAGTCTGCGCAGGCTTGGTGTGGACGTGATCGATCTTTATTATCAGCATCGGGTGGACCCAGACACGCCAATCGAAGAGACGGTCGGCGCGATGGCGAAACTGGTTCGCGAGGGCAAGGTGCGCTTTCTTGGTCTATCCGAAGCGGGTGTCGAAACAATCCTCCGAGCACACGCGATTCATCCCATTACAGCGTTGCAATCGGAATATTCACTATGGACGCGGGAGCCCGAGAAGGAAGTTTTAGGCGTATGTCGCGAGCTTGGCATCGGCTTCGTGCCGTACAGTCCCCTTGGTTGCGGATTCTTGACCGGCCAAATCAAAAAACGCGAGCATCTGCCGGAACATGATTATCGGCACACTTCGCCACGATTCCAGGGCGAAAATTTCCAGCGTACTCTCGATTTGATTAAGCATCTCGAAGAAATCGCGCGCGAGAAAAAATGCACGCCTGCGCAACTGGCGTTGGCTTGGGTTTTGGCGCAAGGCGACGACATCGTACCGATTCCCGGCACAAAACGGCGCAAATACCTGCAGGAAAATATTGGTGCAGTCGATGGAACACTTACCAGCGACGATCTCGCACGGATCGACGAAGTCGCCCCACACGAAGCGGTTGCCGGCGCGCGTTATCCCGATTGGGCGATGGCGATGGTGAATCGGTAGCAGGGAGTCATTTTTCAGGTGCCCTCCTATTTATCATTACAACGTCAGTTATGGATTGCCCAATCCTGAGCGATGGCGCATGAATGTGGTGTCGCCCTGGCCGCAATGAAGGAGCATTACTTCGATGATTTGAAAATGGGTGATCGTTTCCAATCTGAGCCATTAAACGTCACCGAGAAGCAGCTCATCGAGTTCGCTCACAAGTTTGATCCACAGATGTTCCATCTCAGCCGCAAAAGGGCCGAGCGAACAATTTTTAAGGGCTTGGTCGCGAGCGGCTGGCACACTGCGGCAATCACCATGCGGCTGTTTGTGCAAACTTTGAATTTCGCCGAAGGCGCGATCGGCCTCGGGGTTGATGAACTGCGCTGGCCCAATGTGGTGCGACCGGGAGACGTGCTGACAGTCGAAACGGAAATTGTCGATGCGCGGCCGTCTCGTTCCCGGCCCGGCTTAGGGATCATTCGCCTGCGCAACGTCACGACCAATCAGCGGGGGCAAATTGTTCAGACGATGCTAGCCAGCGCAATGGTGCCAAGGCGGAAACAGTAGAGTGAACGCGCCATCGCGTGGCAAACGTCATGCCTTCGATGTGCGATACCTGCGTCGCCGAGACAAAAGCAATATAACATTTACAAAGTGGCGGTCGCCTAACGCACTCGTTTACAGCCTCAGCCGAAATCCGCCATCGCAGGCGCGCGCCACTAAGGTTTTACAACCACTGGTGTCCCGATGTGAGCGACGTTGTAAAACTGGCGCGCTTTCCAATAGGGCATCCTAATGCATCCGTGTGATGCGGGCACTCCTGGCAGATAGCCTTGGTGCAATCCGTAGCCCGGCGAGAATTCGAGAAAGTAGGGCATCGGAGTGCCCACAAAGTGCGAATGCGGCGGTCTGCTGTCTTGCCTGCTATCGACGTTTGCCTTAACGATCCGGCCCGAGGCATCAACGTAGTCACCATAAAGACTGGAGCGATGAGCTTCGTCCTTACGGATGACCTGAAAGCGACCAATCGGCGTGCGATATCCTTCTCGGCCGCTGGAAATGCGGGACGACGCAGTTCTGTAACCTCCACGGTAGAGGTAAGCTTCCTGCTCTCGCAAGCTCACGACGATCGATGGCCTACCGGAATGACTCTCCGGCAAATTCGATGTGATCAGGTCGTTCACAGTGCTACAGCCGCCCAAGGCTATGAGGATCGCGCCGAGCGCACAAAATTGTGGAAGTCGATTCATTATTGGCTCACGCCGAATGCATGTTTTCTCTAAAACCCTGGGCGTAGTGTCATTAATGCAATCGGCTAGGCGAAGTTTTACGGCCGCTCACATGATGCACTCATTGCCCAATAGCGCATCTGCTCGAAATAATGCAGGGCGTGATTCGATTGTCGAACCATCTAATCAATGTTCAGCGAATCGCACGGCGAGAATATAGGCGACGATCGCTTCGCGCTCCGCCGGTTTCAGACTCGCGCGATACGACATGCTGTCAACGATTCCCGGCCAATCTTCGGTGCTGTAACGCCAGAGCACCGGCAGCGTGTGGCATTCGATGCAGCGGTGGACGAAGAGCGTGCGGCCTTCGCGCAACGTCGCAAGATCGAAATGTTGTCCCTTTCTCGCGGTCGTCATCTGCGAAGTAACAGGCGGCACGTAGTTGATCGATTCGCAACTGACTAACAGGCCACCCAGCACGACGAGCATCGACAGCTTGTTCATCAGAGACCTATTCCAAAAATTGTGCGCAGTTGGAAGTCCGGCTCGCCATGCGTGTCAGTCGCTTGCGCAAGAGCGGTGATCGTCACAAACCAATTTCGATGGCGATAAGAGACATTCGGCCCGACGAAGAAATTTTGGATCTTTGCCGTGTCGCGCCACTCTGGAAAGACAAATTCGTGCAGCAGTTCCATTCCCGCGGAAACGCGTGGCGAGATTTCATAGCTTGCGCCAAGCGCCTGGCTGAATTCGCCTTCCCGCTCGGCGAGATCACTTCCTTCCCATACCGATTCAAGTGTTGCATTATAAGCGAGGATAAGCGGTCCAAAGTTTTTCTGGCTGATCAACTTTGATTCCAGCTCGATCAGTCGATCACCCGCTCTAAGCTCTCCGTAGATCGACAGCCCGATAGGATCGACAACTGGGTTGGTAAAATTGTAGATCAACTCGATCGCCGTATCCGAATAGGTAGAGCCGGAATGTTCCGGATCGCTTCTGTAGAACCAGTCTGCCAGATAAATGCTTGCCTGGAACTTGTCGGTTACTCCGTATTCGAGTTCGTGGCGGAAATCGACCTGATTGAATCGGCCTGGCCCTACGGCATGCCGCCACGTCACCCAGTTTTCCAGCTCCAAGCTGCCAGGCGCTGATGTATTAGCCTCGTAGAGAAAAGTAAAGTGACGCGCGCCACCGAAAGAGGACAACACTGGTAAGAGTGCGCCTACGAAAATGACGACGCGCAACGTTGGCTTCATTTGACCGCGAACGCTATCAGATCGGTTCGCGGCCTGCTGCCGGTCAGTTGCTGTTTTTTAGCGCACGCTTGCGCCAAGAGGCCCGCACAATTCCCGTTTTTCAGCCGTTCACATGATGCTGTGATTCGCGTTTACGATGATCCGGGCAACGTGATTGAAACGCACGAGCACGGCAATCCAACAGAAGCACGGTCATTCGGCGCGATGTTTTTGTTTCCGACGTTTTTTCCATTGAGGGTGAGCAGCGCGCCATTCCCGCTGTTTCCGCGTGTAATACTCCCGCCAGTATTGAGCCGTGCGTATTCGGCGCCGGCCACGCTTTTTGACCTTATCCATAAGATCAAAATAACCGACCTCGCAGACCAAACAGTAATGAACCCTGTTTAAAGCGCATCTAATTTTAGCGTAGCCGATTGCATCGAGGAGTCGAAACGGTAAAGGCGTTCGCTGCGGGATGAACGCCTTTCCAATTCGCCTTGGTGCTCGCCGCGGCGAGGCGGCTCCACTTCGCAGCTTTACGGTTTATTTACGACCACTTGCGGCAATCCAGCCCAGCACGAATCACGCCAGTGCACTCGCGTTGCGTTTTCTAAGAATCAAGGCAATCTCGCGTGACAAGAATGTGGATTCCGTGGACACCCTCCAGTACGCTCGCAGTCTCGCCAAGCGCGACTCGCAAATTCATCGGTCAATTTTGGCCGAGGCGCGTAAGTAGCGGCTCGGACTTACTGCGGCGTCGGTGAGGGAGTTGGGGAAGCAGCCTCCACCGCAGGAGATGCCGCCAACGAAGGTGGCGAAGTAGCCTCCACCGCCGGAGGTGCTGCCAACGGATTTGCAAAAGTAGCCGGAGGAGGTCCTGACGCGCCAGACCTCATTCTTTGTAGTTCTTCCAGCCTACTACGCTGTCTTTCGCCAAGCCGCTCTTGTATTCTCTTGTCTTTTTCGTCTTTTGAATCTTCCACCCGCGCCGGGTCGGGAAGCAGCATGTGAACCTCGGGGGGAAGCTGTTTTAGCCTCCTGTCTCTTTCAGCTCTCACCTGCGAGGAGTCCGGAGTCCCTGCCTGAACGGGGGCAGGAGGCTTCGCGATGTTCGGTGTCGCTTTCTCCCTTTCCGCCAATGCTTTTTCTTTTTCTCTTTCATCTAATGCTTTCTCGCGTGCGTCCAGCTCCGCTTTCTGTTGAGCAAGTTGTTGGTCAGCGGCCGAATCTTGTTTTTGGCAGGAGCAAATCAATGCAAACGAGATGAGCATCGAAAGAATAAAAAGTCTTTTCATATCAGGAGTAAACTGTAATTGGTGTTCCGTAATTCGGCGGAAAGAAAACGGAAGGCCAACGGCCAGTCAAGCGAAACTTAACGCTGGAAGCGAATCCGGTATCGTCTGGGGTGGCTGGGGCTTTCTACGCGAATTTTTCCGAACGTTCGCGCACCTGCTTGAGCGCTACAAGGGCGATGCTATCGAGGGAACGGAGTTGTAGAGGCGGCCTGTCCTCAGCCGCATAATTCTTGAGCCCGCGCCTGCGCGTGAGCACACGCGCCTCTACATGCTACGCGCGGTCATCGGTCAATTTTGGCCGAGGCGCGTAAGTAGCGGCTCGGATTTATTGCGGCGACGGAGACGGCGAAGTGGCCTCCGCCTCAGGAGATCCTGGCGCGCCAGACTTCATTCTTTGTAGCTCTTCCAGCATACGCTGTTTTTGGGCGAGTCGCTCTTGTATTGTCTTGTCCTTCTCGTCTTTTCCAGCTTTCAGCTGCGAGGGGTCCGGAAGCAGGGCCTTAACCCCGGGGGGAAGCTGTTGTAGTCTCCTGTCTTTCTCAGCTTTCACCTGTGCGGGGTCGGGAATCCGGTGCTGAACGCCGAGCGCAGTAGCTTTCTCTCTTTCATCTAACGCTTTCTCACGTGCGTCCAGCTCCGCTTTGCGTTGAGCAAGTTGTTGTTCAGCGGCCGAATCTTGTTTTTGGCAGGAGCAAATCATCGCAAAAGAGATGAGCATCGAAAGGACAAAAATCTTTTTCATATCAGGAGTAAACTGTAACTGGTGTTCGGTAATTCACAGCAAGAAAACGGAAGGCCAGCGGCTAGTCAAATGAAACTTAAGGTGCCTGCGGCACTAGTGGAGTTGTTTTCCGAACGTTCGAATGTCTCCTTCAAGGCGACAAGTTGTAGCCGCCTCGTTGTGTCGAGGCGTTCAGTTGGCGTTGCTTTTCCTGGCTGCACGGCGACACAGCGCCGTGGCTACAACAGAGCGCGCCAGATTCAGATTGATCCCGCGCGTTACTATGAATACAAAGCCAGTTATGCCGGGCGATAATGGAACGAAATGGCCGCGGCGTCCTCCAAGGCTCGGTCGTCTGTTTGGCACCCTTCGGCCGTTTTACTTCATCACATTCAACACGTACCAACGTCTAGGCCTGCTGGCGCGAGACGAAATCCATGACACATTTTGCGCTTTTTCTGCCAAGGCAGAGGAGTACGATGTCGCCGTTGGGCGCTATGTCATCATGCCCGATCACGTGCATCTCTTCGCGGCGTTTCCAATGGACGGGATTGCCTTACCCAGTTGGGTTCAATCGCTGCGCAACGTGATTGGCAAGAAATTGGGGCAGCTTGGAATCCCCAAGCCGCACTGGCAAGAAGGCTTTTTCGATCATCTGTTGCGCAGCTACGAAAGCTACGCGCAGAAATGGGAATATGTGCGCATGAACCCGGTGCGAGCAAAGCTTTGCGACACGCCGGAGTCCTGGCCGTATCAAGGTGAAATTGTTCGAATTCCCTTTGGCTAGCAAGTTGTAGCGCCTCGCTATGTCGAGGCGTTCAGTTGGCCGCACGGCGACACAGCGCCGTGGCTACAATAGCGCCGATGCTATCGAGAAACCGAAACGGAAAAGGCGTTCGCCCCTGCGGCGAACGCCTTTCCAAATCGCCTCGGTGCTTTTCACACACCAGGCCCTTCTATATCGCAGCTTTACGGTTTGTGCGCGACTACTTGTGGCGCGGGCTTGCTCACTTCGAGCTGGGCGCTTACTTTTTGGATTTGCGCGGCCTGCTCTTTGAGCTGGGCAACCACTGTCTGCACCTCGTTTTTCAACTCGGAAATGGTTGCCTGCTGTTCCTCGACTTTTTTGTGTTCTTTGAGGAACTCGTTGAGCAACATCGCATTGATCTCCTCCCAGCGGACGGCGTAGGGTTTTCCTTCTTGCATTACTGCCAAGTCAGGACTCACTTTTGCTACTTCTTCAGCAATCAAGCCCCATTCGGGCGTCTTGGTGTCGTACTTATAGTGGAAGGTCACTGGTCTAAGCGAAAAGATCACTTCACTGGTCTTGCCCATAGATTGAATGTCCTGCTTGAACCGCGCCGACGAGGCCGTGGTACCAAGCTTGCCGGTGGTGAGGTCAATCCTCACTGGCAGTGAGTTCGCGGCTACGCCAGTGACTTGATTTCTGATGCCACCTATAAAACAGGCCGATGCTCCCGCCAACCCCGACAAGTTGGAGCCGATCCGGATCGTGGAGTTTTCATCACCAGGACCGCCCACGCCTGCGCCGATATAGGTGTTAAAGGCACCTACGGCTATGCTAGTACCGGCCACGAAACCCATGACTGTGTTTAAGGAGGCGCCTGTGGCGTTAATCATTGCATCGTCACCGATCGCTACGTTTGCAGTGCCTTCATTATTAGCCAGCGCTAGAACACCCAGGGCTTGGTTGAAACTACCAGCGCTGTTAGCGATGAGAGCTTGACGACCGACGGCGTTGTTTGAAATACCAGTGGTGTTGCTCGCGAGCGCGCCAGAGCCGACGGCGCTGTTTGAGTCGCCATCAGTGTTACTGACGAGCGCAGTGAAGCCGACAGCCGTGTTGCCGTTGGCAAGGCCGAGAGCACTCCCGTCATTATTCTGGAGCGCGAAGGACCCCACGGCGGTGTTTGCGGCGCCATCAACGTTCGACTCCATCGCCTCCCAGCCAACTGCCGTGTTGTTGCTGGCAAAGCCGTTAGCAAAAAAGTCATTAAACTCGAGCGCCTCGGAACCCACGGCGGTGTTATTACGGGCTTCTTCGTTACTTTCAAGCGCAAAAGAGCCAACTGCCGTGTTGTGGATGGCATTGCCGGTTGCGTTGAAGTCATTAAACCGGAGCGCATTATTGCCAATGGCAGTGTTATCGCTGGTGAAAACACTGAACCTAAGCGCGTCATCGCCAAAAGCGGAGTTGCCGGCTCCGTCGATGTTGCTGAAAAGCGCGTGATCGCCAAAAGCGTTGTTGAACTCGGCAACGCCGTTTCCCAAGATGTCATTATTATAGAGCACAAAGGAGCCGACACCATTGTTGAAGCTGACGTTGAGGCCGTTGACGAGCGCGTTACTTCCAACGGCTACGTTGCTACTGCCGCTGAGGTTCAGGATCATCGCTGCAGTGCCAATTGCGGTATTTTGGCCCGCGCCGAGACCGCTATCGAGGGCCAGCGATCCAGCGCCAACAGAGGTGTTGAAGCTGGCGTCACCGGCTAAAAAGTTGGAGAACCAACCAACTGCTGTGTCTCCTATGCCGCCTGTAACTTGAAACAGAGCGTTGCACCCTTCCGCCGTGTTGAACGCCGGATAGCACCCGTCCGGGTTCCCGGGTATCTGCGGGGGTAATCCTGCTCGCATTTGTGGCAAAAACGCAAAGCACGCAAGCAAGGGCAGGATCGATGTAAATATTTTAAAACGAGTTTTCATTTAGCTTAATTTTCCTTTTTTATTGTTTTGGCCTTCTGTGATTTCTCGCTCGAGAACTCATTTCCGGCCGTTACCTATTCCTTCGGAAAATTTTGCCCGGTGTGGCAAAAATTTTTCGAAATCGGATCCGCGCCTGCGCGTGAGGACACGCGCCCCTACAACTAAAAAATGGGAATACGTGCGTATGAACCCGGTGCGAGCAAAGCTTTGCGCCACGCCGGAGTGTTGGCCAAATCAAGGTGAAATTGCTCTAATTTCCTTGACTAGCCGACGTCGTTGTTGCCGCCTCGCTGTGTGGAAGCGTTCAGTTGCCGTTCCCTAGCCGCACGGCGAAACCCGCCTTCGCCGCGCTTCGGCGTGGCAGGCAGCGCCGTATCTACAACACGTCCCTACGCGACCAGGGCCAATTCTGTTGAAAGGCCGAAGGTGTAGGGGCGGTCTGTCCTCAGCCGCAATCTTGGGTCCGGGGCGACTGATTTCGGGCGAAACATTGAGTACCCCGAAGATCTGACAGAATTAACAAAATGAACAGAATCGGAGGCCCTCTTTATGAGTCTCAAAAATCCATTTTGTTTATTCTGTTCATTCTGTCCAGGCTGCGATTCGAGTACCCCGAAGATCTGACAGAATTAACAAAATGAACAGAATTCGGCGATCACCGATCCCGGCTACAGATCAACATGAATTCACACGAAGTAAGAAAACAGAAAGGAGTTACAAAATTCGTGCGCATTTAGTGTCCATTCGTGGCTACATTTTGGTTTGGCGCGAGGGAGGCGACGATTTGTTCGAACCGCGGGTCGCCGCGCAACGGATCCCAAAACGGGAGCAGTTTCAACTGACCATAGCTAACGGGGCTCGGAGGAACGACGGCGATGGCCAGTTGTTCGCATGCGAGATCTTTGTCGCCAACCCAGGCAGCGATCATCGCCAAATACTTGATCATCGCCGGACCCCTGATCGCATCTTCTTCCATGGGCAGAAGCTCAACCGCGTGCCGTCCTTCGTGCAGCGCTTCTTCCTTACGCCCAAGAGCGGCGTCGATTAGACCCAGCAAGCACCACGACGGGCCGAAATTTGGTTGAGCCTGGACGATCTTCTCCTGTTCGTCGCGCGCCGCAGTGAAGGCCAATCGCGCTTTGTCCTCATCCTTCGCCATACGGGCGATAACACCTTCTACAAATGGACGATTACAAAAAACATCGTTTCCCAGCTCGATTGGACCCTTCCCGGCTGCGATTAGGGCATCTTTTGCCGCGGCGGCGTCGCGTTGGGCCAGTGCACAATGGAGCCACCAATTATCGATATCTGGCACCGGAGCAGGATTTGTAGCCCGAATTGAAGCGATCATTTGATGCAAGGGATGGGCATCGGCTCTCCACTCAAAATCAACGGCCGCAAGCATTACCTTCGTACCGGCGTCGTGGGGTTCCAAAGCCAGTACCCGGCGCAACCACAGTTCTTGTTCAGCATAGCGCCTAAGAGCCGCATAATTTCCTGCAATGTTCTGCAGCACGCCAAAATTGCGCGGGTCGAGATTAGCGGCGCGCTCAAGGGTTCGGATGGATTCTTCCCAGTGCCCCTGACGCCTCTGGATTAAGCCGGTAAGAAGCGATATCTGCGGGTCATTTGGCAAACTTTTGCCGGCAACTTCCAGCTCAGTCAGAGCACCGTCGTAATCGAGGTGTCCCCAGTAAAGATTCCACGCACGCGCAAGGTGCGTTTCGCCTGCATCCGGACGGACGCGAGAGGCCGCTCCAACGGCCGCCTCTGCCAGGGCCAGACGCGCCGGTGTATGGTCGTGACCATAGAAATAAAGCGCGTCATGGGTAAAGGCGAGTTGGCAATATCCTCGGAAAAACGATCGATCACGCTTGACTGACTTGTTGAGCAGATCCTCCGCCTGCAGCAAATTCGGTTTTGAGCTAACGTTAAAACTAGGCGTTAAGACAAGCCCCTTGGCGTGGGTGTAGAGAGCGAAGGCGAAGATGTCGTTCGTTGCGGGACGCTCGATTTCGCTCTTCACATTTCGCGCGAGTTTCGCGTGAAGCTTATCGGCAATCGCCATTGCGATCTGACTTTGTATTGCGAAAAAGTCCGCAAAATCGCCGTCATAAGTGTGCGCCCATAAACGTCGCTCGGTGCCCGCATTGATTAACTGCGCGTTGACGCGCACGCGATTGCCGGAGCGCTGCACACTTCCTTCCAATAAGTGGGCGACCCGGAGTTGCTTTGCGATCTTCTGCAGATTGCGCGGGGTTCCGCTCTTGTATTGCATCACCGAAGTGCGGCCGACCACCTTCAGATCAGGGATGCGGGTCATGTCGGTTAGAATTTCGTCCTGCACGCCTTCTGCAAAATAGGCGTTATCGGGATCGCGGCTGAGGTTTTCAAATGGGAGCACTGCAATGCTTTTCTCCGGCGCTGCGGGATTCGAAGCTGAATCTTGGGTGCGCACCGAATGAAAAACGAGAGATGCAGACGCGCCGAGGATCGGGATCAGGGCCGTTGCGAGGGCGACACGGGCGGGTCGAAGGGGGCTTGCTTGCGCGGAGCAATGTCGCAGTCGCACTGCTAACTCTTGTGTGCCGGGTCGGGCCGCCGGCTCGAGTGCGAGCATCGATTTGAGCAGCGACCGCATGCGCGACGGAACGTGCATTGCTTTCAGTTGTTTGATTGCAAGTGCATTTGACTGCTGGGCGCGGCGAATTTCCTCGACGCTGTGGCCGCCAAATGGCGTTTTTCCTGTGAGCGCGAACCACAGCGTGACGCCCAGCGAGTAGATGTCGGAGCGCACATCAAGCGCGGAATGCTCAAATTGTTCCGGGCTGGCGAATGCCGGCGTACCGACAAATCCGCCTCGGCTCAGCGACATCGGATCGGCTTGAGTACTAAGGGTCTCGGCCAAACCGAAGTCGATCATCTTGACGGTGACTTTCTTATCCTTTCGATCGGGGCCTCGACGCAGCGAGGCGGCTAAAGCAACGAGCGCGGCCTTGAAGCCACGGCGCTGCTTGCCACGCCGAAGCGCAGCGAAGGCGGGTGTCACCGTGCTGGGCGCCATTTCGCGCTCGTGCGAGACGAGCATCAAATTTGCCGGCTTCAAATCGCGGTGAATCAAACCGCGCTTTTCCGCCGCGGCCAATGCAGCGGTGACCTGCTGGGCGATGTCAATGGTAGTGCGGACATTCAATGGCCCCGTGCGACGAACGCGTTTCTCAAGCGTCTCGCCCTCGATCAATTCCATCGCGTAGAAGCATTGCCCTGTCTCCTCGCGAATTCCGAATTGGAATACGGTGGCGATGTTCTCGTGTCGCAGCGCGGCGGCCAAGCGGGCTTCGCGCATAAAAAGTTCGTGGGCCTCGGCGGGTCGCCCGGCGAAGCCGATCTTAATGATTTTCAGGGCAGCCTTGCGCTGGAGCGACGTGTCAACGGCACGATACGTCACGCCCATCCCTCCGCGCCCAAGCTCGTAAAGACTTCCGTCCGGAAGGCGTTCGATTTCATAAACTCCGAAGTGCTCGTTGCCCCCGAAAGCGTTCAGGGTTGAATCCTGTCCCGCGCCTGCGGCATCTTCGCCCCCGATCCCGACCCGCAATAAACAAACCATGCAGCCAAGTCCGCCACCGAATGTTTCCTCGAGCGCGCCGCCGCAGACCGGACACCTTGAAATTTCCTGAGCAGGGGGTTGCATTTGTTTGGGCTAAGTTGCGACCAACGTGCGACACAAGTGCCGCAGTTCGTCATCCACTTCCGCGGCTTCCATGACCGTACCGCGCACTTCCTCACGCAAAATTAAGCGATAACGCTTCCGCAATCGGGCTACATCGCTGCGCAGCGTCGCGACTCGTCGATGTGATCGCAGCGCCATCTCTTCGTATGGGATCACCGATTCTTCTGTGACCGCAAGATACGGCTTCAAGTAACTAAAAAGCTCCCCTTTGCCAGCCAGCGCGCACTCTTGCGCAAGGCGATCCAGTGCGCGCCGCAAAAGGGACGCCGCCCACTCGCGGTCATAAACGGAGTCGGCTTGCCAATTCGTTGCTCGCGCAATTTGCGCCTCCGCCTCTGCAATTGCATTGTCGTCCAACTGCACCAGGATCATTCCGCCGCCGCGTTTCAACGCCTGTCCCCGATCGCGGACGTCCGCGATGAAATGTTTCAAGGCGCCAAGAAGAAAAGAACGAAACCGCCCCTTCTCTCGGTCGGCGCGCGCGTATGTGCGAGTCTTGATCACGTGGGCGAAAAAGCCCTGAGCCAAATCCTGCGCATCCTCCGGTCCATGTCCTTGCTTGCGTAAGAAGGCGTACAACGGGCGCCAATAGATTTGGCACAGTTCCGACAGTGCACTGAGCGCGTGAGCGGAAGCCGCCGCTGAATCGCCCGCTCCGAGGACCATCGTCCAACGCGTCGAGGCGAATAATTCATCGCGACTTTCCGCTTCGCACAGCGGATCCTCCACTGTTTTTACAGTGTCAACGAGAGTAAGACTAACAGCGCTCTCGCGGCCAGACATACGTTCGTGCGAGGGGGCAGATAACATCGGTATTTAGGTGAGCTAAAGGACGAAGATTACACTCGCCTTTCGTCAAGGGAATATAAGACCTTGGTCTCATGTCGCGCCGGAAGAGCGACGGCCCGCTTTTTCAACCATTTCGCTTTTGTACCCGGCAGAACGGAGCAGTCGCGCCAAGCCCTTCCGCACATCGTCGGCACGAGTTCCGGCTAATTGACCGGTTGTAGACGGGATCGGTGATCCGAGTTGAAGCATTGCACCTGGGACTTTCCTTTCATTGTTTTGGCCTTCTCTGATTTCTCCCTTGGAGAACTCATTTCCGAGAAGCGCGGCTGCGCGATCTGGATTTGGATGACTCGCGGAAGCGTGGCCATGTGGATGTTCATTTGGAGTTCTTACATTTCTCCAATAGGCCACCGCCCATCGCCGCCTTCCCCGCCCTGCGAGAAGTTGAGGAAACTATAGAACGGCGAAGTTTCGCAGCTTTTCGCTAGTCTGCATATAGGACCTTAATCCTATACGTCCGCCGGTTGGAATCAATCGCTGAGACGCAGCCGCAACTACAACCGGGTTTGCTGAGATTGTCAGCGATGATTTCCCAGTCCTTCTTCCGCCACCAAGGCGTCGCTCCGTATGAAAGTAGGGACGCGCCGGAAGGAAAAACCGACGCGCCCCTCGCCTCACGAAATTTAAAGATCACGCTACGATCAACTTATCGGATCGCAAGTCCTGGTTGGCCTTGTGATTCTTCCAGGTCTTCGGCGGCGTGTTTGGATAGCAAAATGTGGCCGGGAGTCGCCGCAATGTTACCCACGCTAATGACGGCAGCTTAATGGTCGTCACGGTTTGGTGGGACGCGTAGGGATTGGTTACGATTCGCTCACCGATGTCGGAAGCACGCCATACCTACGAAATCCGCCCGCGCAAAGATAAACGCGGCGTCGATCTAATCTCCGATGCACTGCCATTCCGTCGGTTGTGGTATGGCGAGCCGAACGCAGTCAGCAACGCAGTTGACTACGAAGTCTTCAGCCGCTCACGCGATGCTGCCTTCTCCGAAAAGACAGGCTCGGCGGCCTGGGCGCTTCAAAAAACATCGGCCCTAAACGCATTGGACTAAGGTCCTATATGCGGCTGTCGGGAGTGCTGATAAATTCTCGTTGATTACGTTACCCGACGTTTCAACGCATCTTCGGTCGGACTAAAACCGGTTGGGGACTTAACCTTCGCTGAGACACCGCTTGCGCGATCTCCAGATTCAACCGGAACCCCGAGTGAGCTGAAGCGAGGCCGCTGTTGAAAGCGCCCCGTGAAGATGGTTCCTCGTTCCGCGCGGATTTGGAGCAGTCAACCCAAATAAAAAAACCGGTTTATGAAATTCGTAGCGCTCAGAACAGAGCGTCCTCACCCACCGCGCGATTACATAAGCCATTAGAAACGGAGATACGTCATGACAAAATCAACGCCGACCCTTACGCAAAGCGGACTGCTGGCCGTGTTGCTGCAACGCCAGCGCTACAGAATATTCCAGTTGGCCCGCCGCCGTGCACACCGCAAGCGCGTGCATGCGGCTTTTTGGAATACCCTCACTTGGGGACGGCCCGCGCTCACGGCGCCAAAGCTGCTCGACCGGCCCGCCCCACACTTGAATCTTCACCAAACCAACTTTGCCCGTGCGGCGGCTGCACTCCCTCCGGATTCCCATGTCTCACCAAACCATAACTACACCGAACTCCGGCAACAGATCCACGACGACCTGCGGACGAAATATCCCGAATGGGTCGAGCCAAATGGCGAATCCTCCATGTGCCTCTTGGAATTACTCGATACTTTGACGCGAACGGGGATCCAACGAACCTATCGCTACTCCTCATCGCGCCTTCGAACAGGGACTAAATCGGATCGACACCGTGGCGGTGTAATATGTCCGGAGATAAATTGAAACTTCCGGCGCACGTCCTGCCTTACGTATTGTTGGCATTCGCAGCGCTCGCGCTTGCGTCACCATGCCAAGCGCAGCACCGGCGCACTAGTAGGCAGGACAATTCTACACCGCAACAGGCGTTGGATAAGAGGCAAGACGCTTTTGAAGCAGACAAGGCAAAAGGAGTGCAGGCTAGCTACCAGTGGGAGCTCAGTGGTCCCAACGGAGGCGACTGGTGGTTGATTGTAACCGATGGAACTTACAAAATGGGTAGGGGAAAAATTCACAATCCAAATGTCACGTTTGTAGCGAGCGACGAAGATTGGGTTGCTATGTCAAATAAAACCCTCAACGTCTCATGGGCATACCTGACTGGCCGCTTAAAGATTCAAGGCAGCCATAGGTTGGTAAAAGAATTAGACAAGATTTTTCCTTAAAACTTGGAATGAATCTGCGGCAGCGCAGCTGTTGATCCTGCGATTGCAGGCCTGCAGGACGCGGAAAAACCTTTCCACCTTTACGATTCAGCGGATAATGTGATTGAAACAAACGAGCACGCGTGGGCAAGTTCAAAGAGCCGTACAGTTTTTTGCTCGCGTCACGTGGCACTTCCGCTAAAATGAATTTCCATGGTTCCGCTTTCATTGGGCGGTTACGAGAGAAGCCGACCGGATTAGACGCCTGGCACCCCTTATGCGATGGCCCACTGTTATACTGACCGCACTAACGGTTGCCACATTCCAAACGCAGGCTGGAAGTCTCGACTGGCTTTTTGATACTGCTAACAACGATGATTTTGCACGCAAACAGGCCCAATTCTTTGTGTGGGATGGTGTGTCGCATCCCTTCTCAGCGAGTTTCGAGAAGGTAGACCTTGTAGACAGAGACGGGCCTTTTTATCTCTTTCACGTTGTAATCAGCAGTCCAGGCGCCGGAGTAGGCCGCGATCGCAGTTCATACCTGGTCTGCTTCAAGCTGACTGAGCGTACAACCGAGTTCCGCATAGTTACTGTTATTCAAAACGCTTCAGATCCCCCGACAGAAAAGGAGGTTGTGATAGATAAGCGTCTCAATAGATGGCCAGTTTTGCCGCCTTGGAACGCAGCAGATGATCTACCATCCAATATCAAGCCTCCTGGCTTGAGCATCGTGTTAGACAAGTGTCGCGCAGGATTGGAGCAGTAACACCGTTACCCTTCCTACCGGTAACGCAGGTCCAATAACACCAATGGCAGCAGCATCGGCTCATTGCGCGAGCGTTCGCCGCTTGCGACGGCAAAGGCCTAAACGCCCATTTTTCGACATTGACTGGCGCCCCGTGCCAGACATCTAATCGGTCACCTATGCAATCGATCCCGATATTTTCCATCCTAATTGCAAGCGCGACCTCGTTGCTGGCAATCGAGGTAGCGTCTAGCCGTCCCCAGTCCGGGGAGAAGTCGGCATCACTGCCAGCTCCCGTCAGCAAGGAAAAGTTCACTTTGCAACAGATCGAGCAACAGAAGCATGAGCTAGAAGATAAGATCGTTCTTATCGAGATAACGCTGGTCGGCGGCGGTGACATTGGCCATGGCATGTTACATTACTTTGCCAAGGATACATCGGGATCCGCCATGCCTTACGGCCGGCTTGACATTCCGCGCGAAGATTTGCAGAAAATGCGCTTAGCGCAGAATCCGCACCACAACGGTCCATTCAAGATCTACGCGCGTGTCCACGTCTTCCCAGAGAAAAAAGCGGTCGCTATTTGCGTCGCGGTCGGGATGCATGTTTCTGTCGAAAACGGCAAAGCAATTTACTCCTGGTGAACTTCCGATTCAGCGGACAACGTGATCGAGAAGCATGAGCACGTTGGCGATTTCAAAGAGTGGTGAGCGGTTTGTGCATCAGGTCACGCACGCTATCAAACATCTTTTCGGCTTGCTCTCGGCGGGACTCGTCGTTAAAACGCTGCTACGAAATAATTTGGGGGAGCCCATTTGAACATGAAAAAACAAATCCCAAACATCAATATGGTTCGATCCGCTTGGCGCCGAGTCAAAAAGGACATAAAGGACGCCATAATTCGTGACCTCAAGCCAGTAAAAGACGTCAAAGGTGGCGGCGGTGTTCAGGGCGAATCCAAACCCACCACAGGTGCGGGCACTAAGGGCACCACAGGTGGCCAATAATAAGGATAAAGTCGCACCATCGTTCGGTACGCGAAATCGTAATTCAAATTAGACATTACCGATCTGATTTCCGATGCGCTGCCATTCGGCCTGCTGTGGTGCGGCGAGCGAAACGCAGTCAGCAACGTAGTTGACTACGCAAAGTTTCGCAGCCGTTCACTTCAGCGCTGTGATTCGCGTTCACCATGAAGCGGGCAACGCGATCGAGACGCGCGAGCAAGCGGGAGCCAACCTGTCAAGCCAATTCGCCGCAAGCGAACTGATTTAGTTCGACTCAAAACTGAGAAAAAGATACGATTTCCACAGCTGGACAGCAAAACAGTCACAAGGAGATCACGACATGACGACGAAAGCATTATTGGTTAAACTGGAAGCGAAACCAGGCAAAGAAAAGGAAGTCGCTAAATTCCTGCGCGACGGGCAGGGCTTGGTTGCACAAGAGCCCTCAACAACCGCCTGGTTCGGCATTCGACTTGGCCAAACCTCCTTCGCCATCTTCGACGCATTTCCGGATGATGCCGGACGCGACGCGCATCTGTCAGGAAACATTGCCAAGGCGCTGATGGAGAAAGCGCCCGAGCTACTGGCGGAGCCGCCGAAAATTGAGAAGGCAGACGTATTGGCAGACAGGTTACCGGGTTAATCGGCCTAAAGCTATCCTGCGGCGTGGCGGGCTGCGACAGCCGAGATGATGTCGGGGTTCGATTGCGCGCGGGTTTTGCGGGTCAAAAGGTTCCAGTCGTTTTACAGGGACGCTGTCATCCGTGTTTGCGATGAGGCGGGCCATGAGATCGAGACGCACGAGCAGGCGGGCGAGTTCAAAGAGTGATGAGTGATGCTGGTATGCACTCGGCCTCTACTTGCACCTGCAGACGGGTGGCAGCCGCTCGCTCTCTACTGAAGTGCCAGTCGGGAGCCCGTCATTGTCAGTGTCCGCCCGTGACGGTGTATCCGGCAGCTCTCAAATCTTCAGCCAATTCCACTTCCATCTGAACCGCTGCTTCAAATGGCATCGGGTTTAAATGTTCGTAAAGCTCCGGCATCAATCGCACGCCATATTTCCTGACGACCCAAGCCGATTTATAGCTGTTTTTGTGATTCTCGAATCGGTGATCGACTGGGATTCCTGTCATGCCGACATAGACGCAGGGCTTAAGAGGATCACGTTTCGGATTCAGCCGTAAAATAGAAGGATGCCTTGCGACGGCATCGCTCAGCAGAATCACGTAGACGTTATGGTGAAACGTTTGTTCCTTCGGAAACCTTCTGCTCTTCGTTTTCACCCAAGAGAAATGATACTGTCGTCCGCTACAATTCAAGGCTGAGACGTCCAGCAATATTTTTTTGTTTGCTCAAATTTGATATTGCTCGCTTGCGAGGAAGACGTTAATCAGTTTCCATGCCGAAAACCAAAAAGAAAACTTCCAAGCGCAAACTGAATCCCGCCTTCATGAGACCGGTCCAGCCTGACGATAAGCTTTCTGCCATCGTCGGGTCCCAGCCGCTACCACGCTCCGAACTTACCAAAAAGCTCTGGAACTACATCAAGAGGCACGGTTGCCAGGATAAAAAGAAACGAACCATGATCAACGCCGACGACTCACTCAGGCCGGTATTCAATGGCAAGAGCCAGGTGAGCATGTTCGAGATGACCAAGCTTGTCTCGAAGCATCTGCGGTAGATGCTGCCCTGATCCAGATTGGAAAAGATTGCCAGTTCCGCTGACGAATTAATTGGCGCTTGGGGATAAATAAGACGAGAATGTCGTCTGCACGCGCTCAAGAAATGCGAGTCAACGCTTTTTCTTAAGAGATTTTCCGATCGCAGATCACCAAGGTCGCGAAGCTGCAGCAGACAAGCAATTTTCGCAGTGGTGCAGTGCGGCCCGCAGGATCTTGCGTCATCGGACTCCTAGCACATCTTCGCCTGCCGCAGCGAAAAGCATCGGCCAGCGCGTTTTGCCATCCCATCGCACGTCCTTCCTGTTCTGCTTCGACGGCGACGGCATCTCCAATGCGTTCTCGTGCTGGAGGAAGATATCGCTCTCGAAATTTCACCCAAAACGCCGACACAGCCAGCACTCAATCCGGCCGTCCTGATTCAGATCTTTGCAGATTTTTGAGAAAATCGCGCCGAGTTGTCAAAACAATTCGCCGCAAGCGCGAATTGCTGATTCGAGTTCCAGAAACGCGGTCAGCTTTTCATCCGCGTACACAACGAACCGACCATTCGAGTTGCCATCAGGACAAGTCCGTGTAAAGGCTGGTTAAAGTCAATGCGAGACGATTTTCGCAAAACTGATACAGTACAAAAGACGAAAGCCTAGGAATGTAAGTTATGAACAGCGGCCCAACACTCAGCATCGGTGCGACTGGTCACGATGTACGAAGACTTCAACGTATCTTTGTGATGACTAAAGCACTCGTTTTTAGCGACATTACCGGAAGCTTCGACGTCACGACAGAACAGGCTGTTAAAGATTTCCAACAAGGCGCGGGTTTGACAGTAGACGGCATCGTCGGGCCTGCAACATGGCAGGCGCTCCCAGCCGATCCACATACGTCGGTATTATCTCGTGGTGCGTCAGGCAGCGTTGTGACAGCATTACAACAAGGTCTCAAGAAGTATTCAACTCCGGCGACGGATCCGGGTCTGGTGGACGGTGATTTCGGGCCCAAGACCGAAGCCGCTGTCAAAGCCTACCAACAGGATCGAGCTGTCCACGTGGACGGGATCGTCGGCGATCAGACATGGTGGGTTCCCGCGGGTGCCGCGGGTGCTACTCTCGCTTCGCTTTCCGGACTTACGACGATATGATTTGACTGGGCTAAGGCTTCAGTGACTGGCCGCACGACACGCCGATTCGAGTTCTAAAAACGCGGTCAGCTTTTCCTTCGCACGCACAACGAAACGCTTTTCGTTGCCGCGATGATCATCGCGGCGTGAATCTGATTTCCGACGCGCTGCCTGTGGTACGCTGAGCCAAACGCAGTCGGAGGTTTACGATTACGTCGACCGGGAACGCGTCGCTTATTTGATCTTGTGGAAAAGATTGAAAAGCGTGGCCGGCGCCGAATTCGCACGGCTGAGTACTGGCGTGCGTATTACACGCGGAAACAGCGGGAATGGCTTGCTGCTCACCCGCGAAAACAGAGCAGGTCGAGAGCAAAAGAGTCGAAACGGTAAAGGCGTTCGCCGCGGAGGCGAACGCCTTTCCAATTCGCCTCGGTGTTTAACACACAAGGCCACTCTAATCGCAGCTTTACGGTTCGTTCGCGACTACTTGCGGCGCAGGTTTGTTCACTTCAAGCTGGGCGCTGACTTTTTGCAAGCCGGCAGTAAGCGCCTCAATTTGCTTCTGCTGCTCACCGACAATCGCTTTCAAGTCTTGCATTTGATGATGCTCTTTGAGGAACTCATTCAGCAACATGGCGTTGATCTGGTCGTAGCGCACGCTGTAGGGTTTTCCTTCTTTGTCGCGCACCACCAAGTCCGGATTCACCTTCTCCACCTCTTCGGCCACAAGGCCGAACTGCGATCTTGCGGCTGGGTCAATCTCCTTTTTGTATCGGAAGGTAACCGGTTTGAGCTCCAGGAGCGCTTCACTGGATTTGCCGATGGGCTTGATGTCTTCCTTAAAACGCTTTGAGGAAGTGATTGTACCGAGCCTATTATTTGCATCAATGAAAACGGCACTTCCTGAGGGAGCCATTGCATTGAAGATGTTGCCAATAAAACAGCTGTCGCTTATGTCCTGACCTTGAACACCGATAGCAATAACGTTATTAGACGTGGTAACGGCCAGGCCAGCGAACTCGCCCACCGCGATGTTGTTGCTGCCACTCGTGTTGTTCGAGAGCGCAGCTTGACCGACGGCTATATTGTGGCTGCCGTCCATGTTGGTAAAGAGCGCTGCACCGCCGACGGCAGTGTTTTCAATGCCGGAGACATTAACTGGAAGCGCAGACACACCGACGGCCGTATTGGAGTTCCCGGTGTCATTGCTTGCGAGCGCAAAAGCACCAACGGCGGTGTTGGAACCGCCATCAGTGTTACTGAAGAGCGCCCCAGTGCCAACTGCCGTGTTGAAACTGGCAAAGCCGTTTCCGCTCGAGTCATTATTAAAAAGCGCGGCATTACCAATGGCAGTGTTCTCTCTGGCGTTAATATTGGAAAAAAGCGCGGCATCGCCAAAAGCGCTGTTGGTCGTTCCGTCGACGTTGCTGGTAAGCGCGAAGTTGCCAAAAGCGTTGTTGCCGTTGGCATGACCGAGGCCGCTCGAGTCATTATTATAGAGCGCAAAGGAGCCGACAGCATTGTTGCCGCTGCCGGTCAAGTTGTTGACGAGCGCATTAGTTCCAACGGCCACGTTCTGAGAGCCGCTGAGGTTGAGTATCATCGCTGCGGTGCCAACTGCGGTATTGGAATTCCCATCGGTCCCGGCCCCTGTTCGACTGGTGAGGGCCAGCGTTCCAGCACCAAGAGCGGTGTTGAAGCTGGCGTCACCGGCTAAAAAGTTGGAATACCAACCAACTGCTGTGTTTCCTATGCCGCCGAGGAGCTGATGAAGGGCGTTGCACCCTTCCGCTGTCGTGAACGCGGGATAGCACCCGTCCGGGTTCCCGGGTATCTCCGGGGGTAATTGCGCTTGCATTGTTGGCAAAAACGCACAGCAGGCAAGCACGGACAGGATCGATGTGAATATTTTGAGGCGAGTTTTCATTAGCTTAATTTTCCTTTTTTCTTTCATTGTTTTGGCCTTCTCTGATTTCCCTTAGAGTCGCCTTCGCTGAGGCTACGGCGGGCCATGGGAATTCATTTCCGGCCGTTCATGGTGGATGTTTGTTTTGCCTGGCCCTAAGCAAACCTGACTCCCAAAGTGTTTTCCCAAAAGTTCAATGCTGTGTCAACAAGAAAAGCTAAAAGAGAGAACGCGCTGAAAGCTGCACTTCCGCGCACGCCTGGCTCCCATGAGCAAACAGGCGTACCGATCATTCGTCGCAAGCGCGAATCGCCGATCCAAGTTTAACGAACGCAGTCAACTTCTAATCCGCTTGCACAACGAAACGCTTTCCGTCGTCGCGATGCGCCGAGGAACTTCGGATTTTTTGCAGTCGCGACAGCCGGGGCCGTCCTCTGAGCGTTCTAGCGGCCTCGTACGCTGACAAAATTTTCAGATCGACCGCGCAGCTTTGGTTTGAGATAACTGTTCGCCATGAGCACAGATGAACCTTTTAGGACTGACTATGAGTTTTTGAAAGGAGTCGATTATATTTTTGTGTCCCTCGACCGGAATCTGTCCGGCGAAGAATGCCACGAACTTGCCGAGAAGTATTTTGAGACTCATAAAGGGATGACTTTGCCCGGACAGGCGTTGCGTGTTGATTTGCGCCCGGCGTTTCGGAAACCGTTAGCTGATGTCACGCCAAAATTCCGCGCGGTTTCCGTCGGCCATACTTTCACGCCACAGCGATGAGCATCTGAATCAAAAATCTTGGGCCTGTAGCTCAGCGGTTAGAGCAGGGGACTCATAATCCCTTGGTCCCAGGTTCGAATCCTGGCGGGCCCAGCCGTTCATGTCCGCTCTGGTGCTCGCCTGCGCCCGCAGCGCAGCCGAGTCGGATACTTGACATATTATTCCGGCACGACGGCTGGTGGATTCATTCTGAAGCGCGCTGGGCCAACGTTGGTGACGAGTGGAACGATACCGTTGCCAACGTCGCTGCGCCTTCTTGAATCAGAGAGTCGAGCTTGTTTAGGTCAATCGGCTTTACCAAATGATGCTGGAATCCTGCCTCGTAGCTCTTACGGATATCGTCTTCCATCCCGAAACCGGTGAGAGCGATCCTTACAAGCGGCTTGGAGGAGAGCTTCTGTATCAGATCGATCCCGCTTCCATCGGGCAAAGCCAAGTCGCTGATTAGCACATCAAATTCCTCGTTTGCGCCTAAATCAAGGGCAGATTGAAAATTTAGCGCTGATTGCACATGGTAGCCGCGCCGACGAAGCAAATTCGTAAGCGAGCGGTTTGTATCTTCGTGATCTTCAACAAGCAGAATCCGCATCGGCTGCCGTTCCGGTAAAATAGGTGAAACGGCCGGAGCGATTTGAGCCTCGGCCTTTTCGCACGTGGGAAAAAGCAGGGTGAACGTCGCGCCTTTATTTCGGCCGGCGCTTTGTGCGGTGATTGTTCCCTTATGTGCTTCCACTAGGGTCTTACTTATGGCGAGTCCAAGACCGAGGCCTCCGAGCTGAGTCCGGCCGCCTTGTTCGAACGCATCAAAAATCTTCGGCAGCGCTTCCGGCTCAATCCCCAGGCCTGTATCAGCGATTTCGACGCGAAGTTGTCCGCTAGAATCATTGCTGGTGGAAATTTTGATGCGCCCATTCCGCTGCGTAAACTTCACCGCGTTATTTATCAGGTTCCAAAAGATTTGCTGCAGTCGCGCCGAGTCGGCTCGCATATGCACCTTGCTTGCGCCGAGGTTGAGCGAACGTGCCAGATGCTTGCGATCGATTTCCGCCTGGCAGATCTCCAGCGCATTTTGCAACAAAGTGTGCGCGTCAACAACTTCAAAATTCAGCTGCACCTTGCCGCGATCAATGCGCGTCAGATCGAGCAAGTCGTCGATCAACCGCGCTTCCAGCTCCACATTGCGACGAATCATCTGCAGAGATTCGTGAATGTCTTTCGGCAACTCTGGCTCGCTCTCCAGTGCGAGAGCAGAGGCCAGCACGGGCGTTAAAGGCGTGCGTAATTCGTGGCTGAGCATGGCCAGGAATTGGTCCTTCGCCAGATTCGAGCGCGCCTTTTCTTCCAACTCAAGGTTCGTCTTCTGCAATTCTGCTGCGAGCGACTGCGACTGTTTGAGGAGATTTTCTGTTTGCGTGCTTGCTTCGATCGTATTGAGCACAATGCCGATGATCTCGGTTAATTGGTCCAGGAACGCCTGGTGAGTCAGGCTGAATCGCTCAACCGACGAAAGTTCCATGACCGCCTTTACCTGGCCTTCAAAGAGAATCGGGAGGACCACGATGTTGGTCGGATGAAATTCGCCCAGGCCGGAACTCACCTTCGCGTGGTTGTTCGGTACATCGGTCAGAAGGATGCGCCGTTTTTCCAACGCCGCTTGTCCCACCAGACTCTCACCCATCTTGAAGCACTTTCTTGCGCCATTGCCGCTCTCGGAAGCGTAGCTCGCCAACAGCCTAAGCTCCGATTCTCCGTTAGACTTATCCATCATGTAGAAAGCGCCCTGCTGCGCTGAAATCAGTGGAGCGAGCTCGGACAGAATCAATTTGCCAACCGTCAGGAAGTCGCGCTGTCCCTGCAGCATGCGGGTGAATTTGGCGAGGTTGGTCTTAAGCCAGTCCTGCTCCTTATTTCGCAACGTGGTGTCCCTTAGATTGCGGATCATCTCGTTGATGTTGTCCTTGACGAACGCAACCTCGCCTTGTGCTTCCACCTGAATTGAACGGGTGAGATCGCCCTTGGTGACTGCTGTCGCGACATCAGCGATAGCCCGAAGCTGCGTGGTCAGATTTGCTGCCAGTCGATTCACGTTATCGGTCAAATCCCGCCACGTACCCGCGGCGCCGGGCACGTTTCCCTGGCCGCCGAGCTTTCCTTCCACGCCTACTTCTCGGGCGACGGTAGTAACTTGATCGGCAAAGGTGGCGAGCGTATCGATCATGTTATTGATCGTCTCGGCGAGCTCGGCAATTTCACCCTTGGCTTCAAGGAAAAGTTTGCGTTTCAAATCGCCGTTAGCCACTGCCGTCACGACCTTAGCGATGCCCCGCACCTGATCAGTCAGGTTCGAGGCCATAAAGTTGACGTTGTCTGTAAGATCTTTCCAAGTTCCCGAAACGCCTTTCACGACGGCCTGGCCGCCTAGCTTGCCTTCCATGCCTACTTCGCGTGCCACCCGAGTGACTTCATCGGCGAATGACGAAAGTTGATCCACCATCGTATTCACAGTGTTCTTCAATTCGAGAATTTCGCCCCTAACATCGACCGTGATTTTTTTGGACAGGTCGCCAGTGGCAACCGCGGTCGTTACCGCAGCGATGTTTCGCACTTGTGTCGTGAGATTGGAGGCCATGGAGTTGACGTTATCGCCAAGATCCTTCCATACGCCCGCCAGCCCACGCACATCAGCTTGGCCGCCCAATTTTCCTTCGGAACCGACTTCGCGCGCCACACGCGTTACCTCGGACCCGAACGAGCGGAGTTGATCCACCATCGTGTTGATCGTGTTCTTCAACTCGAGAATCTCGCCTTTGACGTCCACCGTGATTTTTTTGGTCAGATCGCCGGTAGCCACAGCCGTCGTGACGGCGGCGATGTTACGTACCTGAGCAGTTAGATTGGAGGCCATGAAATTTACCGAATCCGTCAGGTCTTTCCATGTTCCGGCGACCCCCTCGACCGCAGCCTGGCCGCCAAGTTTTCCTTCCGTTCCGACCTCCCACGCTACTCGCGTCACTTCAGATGCGAAGGAGGAAAGCTGATCCACCATCGTGTTAATGACATCCTTGATCTGCAGAATCTCGCCGCGCACATCGACGGTGATTTTTTGAGTCAAGTCGCCGCTGGCAATGGCGGTCGCCACCTTCGACATGTCGCGCAATTGCACCGTGAGGTTTGACGCCATCAGATTGACCTTGTCCGTGAGATCCTTCCATGTGCCGGCGACGCCTTTGACGTCGGCCTGACCTCCGAGCTTTCCTTCGGTGCCGACTTCGCGCGCGACGCGCGTTACCTCCGAGGCGAAAGACGAAAGCTGGTCCACCATGGTGTTGATAGTGTTCTTCAATTCCAAGATCTCCCCTTTGACCTTCACCGTGATCTTTTTCGAGAGATCGCCGTTGGCCACAGCCGTCGTGACGGCCGCGATGTTGCGGACTTGCGACGTGAGATTGGAGGCCATCGAGTTCACCGAGTCCGTCAAATCTTTCCACGTGCCCGAAACACCTTCGACTTTCGCCTGGCCACCGAGGATACCTTCCGTGCCCACTTCGCGCGCCACTCGCGTCACTTCCGACGCAAACGAGCGAAGTTGATCCACCATCTTGTTTATGGTGTCCTTTAATTCCAGAAATTCGCCACGAACGTCCACGGTGATTTTCTTCGCAAGGTGGCCATTTGCTACGGCCGTTGTCACTGCCGCAATGTTGCGAACCTGCGATGTGAGGTTGGATGCCATCAGGTTCACGTTATCGGTCAAATCTTTCCAGGTGCCCGCGACGCCTTTAACTTTTGCCTGGCCGCCGAGCTTTCCTTCCGTGCCCACTTCGCGGGCCACGCGTGTTACTTCCGACGCGAAAGCGCCAAGCTGCTCCACCATTGCGTTTACAGTCTTGGCGGTGCGCAAGAACTCTCCTTTGAGCGGCCGTCCTTCAATCTCAGTAGCCACCGTTTCGGACAGATTCCCCTTTGCGACCGCACCGATGACACGCGCCATTTCACTCGTAGGACGGAGCAGGTCCTCGATCAAAACATTGATGCATCCGATGGCATCGCTCCAAGACTCCGAGACTTCGCTCAACGCTGCGCGTTGGGTGATTCGGCCTTCCTTTCCAACCACACGAACGATGCGTTCCAGCTCCTGCGTCATGCGCTGATTCGTTCTGATCACATCGTTGAACATGTCCGCGATCTTGCCGGCAACACCCGTCCAGTCCTCCGGCAGTCGCGCGGAAAAATCACCGCGTTTGAACGCCATTAACGCCGAGAGCAATTGCCTCGTATCGAGTTCACTTCCGTTAGTCGAGGAGCGATTCCGCGACCGCGGCTTTGTAGTAAGGGGAGCTTTCTTCATACGTTGGGGCCACTTAGAAAAATGGAACTTCTCTCGCCGCCGCGAGTCCTACGCACGATATCAGACGGTTCATATTCCAGAGCCGTAGAGTAATCGACCAATCCATCACACGAAGCCGCTTTTTTTTCAACAAAACCACTGTCAGCGCATTTCGTCGCGCAAAAAAATGCACTCCTTGTGAGAATTCCGAAGAGAAAGGGACGAAACAGCAGCCCTGTGAGTCCGCCGGAGGAAAAACTCTCCTGTGTAAACCCTTACGGATCTACTCGCACCGTTTTAGAGCCCGGCGTTGGAGCCAAAGCAGAGCAGAGGAACAACCGCATTCTGCTAACTAGCGGACGGGAAATGCCGGTAAGCTGCGCAATCGGAAGCCAAGAATAATCCCCAAAATGCCGAACACGATCGCATAAGATCCGATCAACCACACAAGAGCGAGCGCACCCGGGAGGGGATTCCATAAAAGCATGACAGCGAAGACAATTGAAAGCAGGCCCATAAGGATGAGGAACCATTCGCCTTTGATTTCCCGGCGCAGCTTGATTGCCAGCGCAATTTCCGTTGCGCCAATCATAAGCGCCCAGACCGCGATATAAATGACCAGCGCCAGCGCCGTTATCCGGGGCGCGTGGAATGTGAGGAGTCCGATGATAATTCCGATTATTCCGATGATAAGATGGAAGCCCCACTCCGAATCCGAGGCGCGACCAGCGACGGCGCCGATGACCCGAAAGATACCGTCGACCAGAACCCAGGCCCCAAATAACAGCACTAGCACCGCGGCTGTTAAGCCAGGATAGACGAATGCCATTACTCCAAAGACAACTGCGGCGATACCCCTTAAGACTGGAACCCACCAATGACGTTTTAATGTTTCGATCAGCATCACCTTGTTTTAAAGATCGGTTTGCGGTGACGCAAGCCAGTTTTGACAAACGGCTTGGAAAACGGCCGTCCAAACCGCCAGGATTGGCCAATGATTAAAGCCCGGACTTTGTGCCGGCTTCGGTAATGCTGGATGGAGTTCGAAGTAGAGAGGCCAAATAAGTGTCGGTGTACGGCGCGCCATTGATTCGCGCCAGGTTCGTGGGGGTTTCCAGCCGGGAGAACAAGGCGTAGGCGATCTTCGTTCGCGGAACAGCTTTTTCACCGTAACCGGACGGAACGTTGCTTGACCAAAAACGGACATATTCCACGCCTGCACGATTTTCTCTCCCGAGAAAAATCGTGGAGTGCCCGTGCTCGTTTTTACCGACTTGGCGCGACCAAAAGATTTTCATGAAATCGCCGGGCTTCGCCTGATCGAAACTGTCGAAGTTGTGGCCGAGCCCCAGCTCGTGAAAGAGGCGCGCTGTGCCTGGTCCGTTAGCGTTCCAGCGGCCCCAGACGCCTTCCCCATCGCGCTGATCTCTAATGATCAGGTGCTCCAGAGTGCCAGAATCGAGATTGAGCTCGCCCCGCGCCCGCAACGCCTCGATTGTTTTAATGAAGACCAGATACGTTGCGCCCGAGCAAAAACTGGGTGAGCCAGCCGGAGGTAGGACAAAAAATTTTCCCGACTCAAAATGCGCGGAACGCTGAAGGCAAATCTTGGCAAAACGGGAAACAGAATAATGGCCGCCCTGCGGCATCTGTTTAATTTCCTCAAGTATCAGGCTGTTGTAATCGCCGGCGAACGAGAGCTGCGGCGTGAGGCCAAGAAGGGCCATAACCATCCACACCCCCAGATACTTCACGGCGAAATAACTAACCGCAAAACGCAATCTTTCAACGCCCTCCTGTCATTCCGAGCGAAGTCGAGGAATCTCTTATTCTCGTCGGTAACCAATCAGAGATGTCTCGACTACGCTCGACATGACAAGAAGGAAACCGCCGTTACAATCATGATCATGCTGCGTTTCACAAAGATGAACGGCGCAGGAAACGATTTTATCCTGATCGATAACAGGGCTGGGGAGGTTCATTTGGATCGCAGCCGAATTGCGCATCTTTGCGACCGCCACCGCGGCGTCGGTGCGGACGGCGTTTTGTTACTAGAGAACGGATCGAACAATGCCGACTTTCGTATGCGGTACTTTAATGCCGATGGAGGAGAAGCAGAAATGTGCGGGAATGGCGCGCGTTGCTTTGCCCGTTTTGCAAACAAGATTGCTGGCGCCCAAAAAAGAATTTCATTTGAAACGCCTGCAGGCGTGATTTCGGCGAAGTTGATAAATGATCTTGTAACGCTGCAGATGACTGAGCCGACTGATTTACGGATAAACATGAAGCTTCCGGTAGCTGGCGAAACCAAAACCGTTCATTTCATCAACAGCGGGGTGCCGCACGTCGTCATTCCGGTTTCACGAGTCGACGACGTCGATGTACGTCGGGAAGGCTCAGCGATCCGTTCTCACAACACGTTTTCGCCAAACGGCGCAAACGTAAACTTCATCGAAAAACGCGGGTCCGACAAACTTGCTGTCCGCACATATGAACGCGGTGTGGAAGATGAAACGCTCGCATGCGGCACCGGCGTAGTCGCAAGTGCACTCATCTTCGCAACTCTCGAAAACACGAATGGGCCGATCACGGTAATTGCGCGGGGCGGAGACGAGCTGCAGGTCGGATTTGAAAAGAGCGACAATCGGTTTCGCAATGTTACGCTTACCGGTCCGGCAGACTTCGTCTTCGACGGAACAATTGACGTTTGACGTTACCTGTCGTGGCAACTTGTCATTCCGAGCGAAGTCGAGGAATCTCTAGCTTTGAATGAGAAATCGAGAGATGTCTCGACTTCCCCTCGACATGACAACTTAAAGAGGCGTCGCTACAATTTCCCGATGTTTCGCGGCACGTTCACTGCATTGGTCACGCCATTTCGCAATGGCGGCATTGATGTCTCTGCGTTCGAAACACTCATACAAACACAAATCGCTGCTGGCATCACGGGACTGGTCGCGATCGGAACCACGGGCGAATCGCCGACGCTTTCTCACGAAGAACGTGAAGAGGTGATCCGGTTAACGGTTGCGACGGCGAATAAACGTTGTGTCGTGCTTGCGGGGACAGGCTCAAATGCAACCCAACACGCGGTGACCGACACGAAGGTGGCCGAAAAACTCGGTGTCGACGGCGCGCTGCTTGTAGCGCCCTATTACAATAAGCCAAGCCAGGAAGGGCTCTTCCGGCATTTCAAGGCAATCGCCGAGGCAACGTCGCTCCCAATCATACTTTATAACATCCCCGGACGCTGCAGCGTGGACATCACGCCGGAAACGGTGGGGCGTTTGGCAAAAGAGTGCCGCAATATTGTCTCGATTAAGGAAGCGAGCGGAAGCGTAGAGCGCGTCAGCGATTTGCGGCGGCGTTTGCCGGAATCGTTCACGATTTTGAGCGGAGACGATTCACTCACGCTCCCGTTCATGGCAGTAGGCGCGGCCGGCGTGGTAAGCGTGGCTTCGAATTTGTTCCCTTCCGAAGTATGCGCGCTCGTCCGCGCCTGTGAATCAGCCGACTTTAAATCGGCGTCGAAATTGCATCGAAAATTGTTGCCGTTGTTTAAAGATTTGTTCATCGAACCAAACCCGGTTCCGGTGAAGACGGCGCTCGGCTGGCGCGGCGCGATGTCGGGTGAGATTCGTTTGCCGTTGTGCGAGATGAGCGAGGCAAACCAGGCGCGTTTACGCAAAACGCTGGAAGAATTCGAGCAAAATAAATGAATTTCGAGAGAGAACCCCTCACCTCAGTCCTCTCCCCTTACGTAAGGGGAGAGGCGACAGAAGCGTCCAATTCGTTTACGACCTCCTTCGCCTCTCCCTTCAAAAGGGAGAGGGTAGGGTGAGGGTTCTGCCTTAATGAAGAAGTCGCCCGTGCGCGTGTTGCTCATCGGCTCGGCTGGCCGGATGGGGAAAACGGTAGTCCACCTTGCCACCGACGACCCAGAAATCGAGATCGTCGCGCAATGCGATCTGGGTGACCCAATCGAGCCCGCGATGAAAAATTGCGATGTGGCGATCGACTTCAGCCACGCCGACACTATCGCCGAAATCTGCCGCGCTGCGTTATGTCATCATAAGCCGCTAGTCATAGGGACGACCGGACATTCGCAAGAACACCGCCAAACAATCGAAGGGGCGGCGCGATCTGTGCCGATTGTTTTCGCATCGAATTTCAGCGTTGGAGTTAATGTGCTTTTCTGGCTGACACGAAAAGCTGCCGAATCGCTCCTTCCGGATTTCGATCCCGAGATCATCGAGACACATCACAAAATGAAAAAGGATGCGCCGAGCGGCACGGCTAAAAGTCTCGCTGAGATTTTGAAAGCAAGCCAAAAGAGCAAGAATGAAATACCGATTCAATCAATTCGCGAAGGCGATGTCGTCGGCGAGCACACAGTAATCTTCAGCGGTGTTCGCGAGCGTCTCGAACTCACGCATCGTGCAGCGAGTCGCGAAATCTTTGCGAGCGGAGCATTGCGGGCAGCGAAATGGATCATGGGGAAACCGCCGGGCCTCTACTCGATGCAGCATGTGCTCGGATTATAGTAGCGCGACCTTCCCAGGTTGCATCTTTTGAGATGGCAAGTTCGCCACGGCGAATCCCTCCTGTGGCGGACGGGACGCATGCCCTACAATCATGAGAACCGCAGTCGCGCTTGGATCAAATCTTGGTGACCGGCTAGAGAACTTGCGCGCCGCGCGACAGGCGATTCTCAGTCTTTCGAATGTAAAGCCTCCGATTCTTTCATCGCCAATTTACGAGACCGAACCGATCGGTTGTGAACAAGGAGCAGAAAAATTTCTAAACGCAGTCGTTGAATTTGATTACGAAGGTGATCCCGCAGATTTGCTTGAGCAACTCATTCGAATCGAGGAAGCGTTGGGACGCACGCGCGATCATCCAAAAAACGTTTCACGAACTATTGACATCGACCTGCTCTATTGCGGCGATCGCAACATTCGAAGTGAGACACTGCAACTGCCACACCCGCGGATGCACTCGAGAAAGTTTGTCCTTCAACCTCTGGGCGATATCCGGCCAGACTTGATCTTGTCTGGCCAGAAAAAAACTGTCAGCGAATTGCTCGCGAAATTGGAAGAGCCTGGCGAGGTAGTTCGGATTGTGGACGAGTGGTAAGCACGGAAAGCGGCAGAACACTGCCCCACTCCAAGACGTGGCTATGATTGCGAGCGCATAGTTTTGCTCGGCCGCTTTTTCCCGCAAGCTTGCGTTCTCAAATCGGCGGCTGATCTTTCGAGCAAGTGGCCATGAAGGATTTTCGCCAAATGAAGCAACGCGGTGAGAAAATCACTGCGCTGACGGCTTACGATTATCCCACCGCGCGATTGCTCGACGAAAGCGGCATCGACATCATCCTCGTGGGCGATTCGGTGGGAATGGTGGTGCTTGGGTATCAGGACACCACGCGTGTGACGTTGGAAGAGATGCTGCATCACACGCGCGCGGCGGCTCGCGGCGTGAAACAGGCACTGCTCGTCGCCGATATGCCGATTCACAGTTACAACGCGCCGGAGCAGGCCGTGGAAACTGCAAAAAGACTCGTTGATGCCGGCGCGCAAGCGGTGAAGCTCGAAGGCGGCGCGAGCCATGTCGCGCAAATCGAAGCGATTACCGAAGCAGGCATCACGTTTATGGCGCACATCGGCATGCTGCCCCAAAGTGTGCGCGAGGAAGGCGGCTATAGAGTCAAGGGCCGAACGCAATCAGAGGCCGAAACTCTCCTTGCTGATGCGCATGCGGTGGAAAAAGCCGGCGCATTTTCTGTGGTTCTGGAGATTGTGCTTGCCGATGTCGCGAAGCAAATTACAAATGCAATCGACATCCCAACGATCGGCATCGGTTCGGGCGAGCATTGCGACGGGCAAATTCTGGTCACGCACGATTTAATCGGACTGTTTCCCTGGTTTACGCCGAAATTTGTTTCGCCTGAAGCGCGGGTGTCAGAAGAAATCCGACGTGCGGCCAGAGCTTTCATCGAAAAGACGCGAAGTGGTGGTAAAATTTAGATCAGAGATGTCTCGACTCCGCTCGACATGACAAAAGGGAACGAGGCGCGGCTAGCAGCGGAAATCCGTCGCGCGGCCCGAGCTTTTATCGAACGAACGCGGAATGGAGGGGTCAAGCATGGCTCGCATGTCTAAATGTGATACGGTGCAAGTCGCATGAGGGTCTCTGAGTTCGAAGGTTTGGATCAGTTTGAGACCGAAGGTCTGCTTGCGGGCACCGGAGAACGCAACTGGATCTGGCTCGGATTGATTGTTTCCCTGGCAATACACTTCGCCCTGTGCGCCTATTTTTATCGGACGCGTTTCGCCCCTGCCGAAACTGCCGTCGCCCAAAACGAGCAGACGCCTACGTTCAAGGTCAGGAGCATCACCGAATCGAACCTCGACAAGAGCAGCGCCGATCAAACAACTCAGGCGGCGAAACCGAACCCTGACAACACCGATGTGCAATTGCCGGACGAGAAAAAGTCGTTCGACAAATTGTTGCAGGACGTTCAGGCGAGCGCGGCGTTACCAGACGACATGCGGGACGTTTTGCCTGACCAACCCAAGGTGGAACAACCGGAAGTCAATTCCGTGCTTAATGAAATCGACCGCTCCACCGCGCAGAGTCTTTCAAACGATCCAAGCGCGCTGCACGAACAATCCCTGCTTAACAACAGCTCGACGTCAGGCCGTCCGCAGCCCGCTCTGAGCGGAACAGAGCTTGCCACGAGTACGGCGATCAAACGGCCAAACACCTTCACGAGTAAATTGCCCGGCGATAGCGCCGGTCCAAATAAAGGGCGCGCTCCCGGCTTCAGCGATTTGGATCAATTGCTGTCGCAAAAAGGTCCGCTCGGCTCAGGCACAAAATTGCGCCTGCCCGACGATCAGCTTTTCGAGTACGATAGCGACGTACTGCAATCCAGCGCCATCAGTCAGCTGCAAAAGCTGGGCACTCTCATCCAGCGCAACCCGAAATCGACGTTCAGAGTGGAAGGCTACACGGACTCGTTCGGCACCTTTGAATACAATCTCGATCTGAGTCAGCGTCGCGCGGACAGTGTTAAGAGATACCTTGTTGAAGTAATGCGGATTGACCCGACGCAAATCGAAACTCATGGTTACGGCGCAACGAAATTCCGAGCCTCGGCAAACGGATCAATTGAAGAGCAAAGCCCCAATCGCCGTGTGGAAGTCGTGGTGCGCACGAGCGAAGGATGAGCGACGCGCCCGGCCGTCACGCTCTACCAATTTTTGACCCACGCTTGCTCGTACGCTGCGGCGGTAGCATTCGATGTTCCGACAGTGCTCCAGAGATCAAACGTGGGATTGAATCCGTAATTTGGGTTCACGGCAGGATTATCGATGTAAGACGCTTGTGCCGTTGAATAGCCGTAGCTATTTCCGAATGGGTCCGTAATCGCGGTGACCGTACCAGTTCCCCCAGCAGGTGCCAGCATGTTCGGCTTGAACTGGAAATATCTTTGCTGTGTATAGGTAGTTCGGTCACCGCTGGGGTTTCCAGAAAGCTGACCATAAAGATAGAAACTTGTGAATGAATACGCAGTAACGCCTGGATCATAAGATGTAGGCTGTGGATCCGGGGGTGTTCGATTGGTGACTGCAGTGAATGTGTCGGTCACGGAAGTTCTCGGATAAATCCCATTATCAGCCTTATAACTTTCGCAGGCGGCGGACATGGCGGCGATTTCCGTTTCGGCGCGGGCGCGCGCGCCTTTCTTCCGAGCGTAGCCAGCTGTGCTCAGAACCAGTCCAGCGAGAATGGTGATAATGGTGACGACGACGATCAGCTCGATCAGAGTGAACGCGCTTCGCGCGGTGAATGACGAATGACCCGCCTTCGCCCGGCTTCGGCGCGGCAGGCGAATGACGAATGACGAATCAATGACGAAGCCAGAATGACGAACTCCAGCCATCGCGACTTTTTCGACATTCGTCATTCTGTCATTCTTTCGGCATTCGTCATTCGAGCTTCGTCATTGTTGTTGTAAGCCGGTGATGATGCTGATGAGAGGTGTAAAAAGAGCCAGCACGATCGTGCCGACGATCACTGCTAGGAACACAATCATGATAGGCTCGA
>Ga0209056_10000164_pt1 | contig 69564 bp, 55 predicted proteins | sample GraSoiAngelo_114_FD_185876 | JGI IMG/M metagenome (GOLD analysis project Ga0209056, IMG submission 185876) | Grasslands soil microbial communities from the Angelo Coastal Reserve, California, USA - 14_0903_13_40cm (SPAdes) (version 2) | ecosystem: Environmental > Terrestrial > Soil > Grasslands... | reverse complement strand
CGTGAGCCGTGGTGAAGCGCGTCACGATCTGGTCGATCTCCTGCTCCGTGATAATGAATGGTGGCGCCACGACGACCAGGTCGCCGTTGACGCCGTCGGCGTGCCCCACGTTGGGCCAGACCACGACCCCGGCCTCCAGCGCGGCCTCGGTGAACGCCTCGGCGAACCTGGCCGCCCGTGGGAACGGGGCCCGGCTGGTCTTGTCCTCCACGAACTCGATGCCCGCAAGCAGGCCCCGCCCCCGGACGTCCCCCACGTGGGGTAGCCGCGTCAGCGCCGCGAGCCGCTCGTGCAGCACCCGCCCCAGCCTGGCACAGCGCTCCACCAGCCGATCGCGCTTGAGCAGGCGGACGGCGGCGAGCCCGGCCGCGCATGCCACGGGGTGAAACGAGAAGGTCTGGGCATGCAGGAAGCTCCCCGAGCCCTGCGCGATGACGTCGATGATCCGCTCGGGCGCGGCGACGGCCGACAGCGGGGCGTAGCCGCCGGAGATCCCCTTCCCCATCGTCATGATGTCGGGCGTCGCGCCGTATTGATCGACCGCCCACCAGGTGCCCGTGCGACCGGCTCCGCACAGGATCTCGTCGGCCACGAACAGCACCTGATAGCGGTCGCAGATCTCGCGGATCATGCGGAAGTACTCCGGGCGCGGCGTGGACGCCCCTGTTGAGGAGCCGCCCACCGGCTCCGCGATGAACGCGGCCACCGTGTCGGCCCCCGCCCGCCGGATCGCGGCCTCGAGGGCGGTGCCGCTGCAGGTCGGGCAGGCCGCGTCCGCGCCGCGACAATCGCAGCGGTACGCGTAGGGGGCGGGAATGCGCGTGACGTCCACCAGCCACTCGCGGAACGGCAGCTTGTACTGCTCGCGCGCCGATGCCGAGAGCGCCAGCAGGGTGTTGCCGTGATAGGAGGGCGCGAGGGCGATGATGCGGTGCTTCCCGGGCTTGCCGGCCTCGACCCAGTATTGCCGGGCGAGCTTGAGCGCGGCCTCCACGGCCTCCGATCCGCTGGAGAGGAAATACAGCTTGTCGAGATCGCCCGGCAGGGTCGCCGCCAGCTCGCGGGCGAGCTCTTCCACCGGGCCGTGAGTGAACGCCGTCGCCGAGAGATAGCCGAACTCGCGTGCTTGCCGCGCCAGGGCGTCGGCCAGCTCGGCGTTCGAATGGCCGAGGTTCACGACGTACGCGCCGCCGACCGCGTCCAGGTAGTCTTTGCCCTGCTCGTCGTACAACCAGCAGCCCTCGCCGCGCACGACACGCGGGTAGCTGCGGCCGAGCTTCCGGTAGAAGACGTTGCTGTCGGGATAACGGTACGCCGTCACTCCTCCCCCCCTGTCTTCTTTCAGGCCTATGGAACCGCGGAAAGCTACGATGCGGGGCGGCGCCCGGCGAGCGAGCACCATGCAGGGGATACCGTAGGAGCGCAGCATGCCGCGCCCCTACGGTACATCTCGCAACCATCCTGACATCGCCGTAGCTTGTTTCGAACCTACCACACCGCTGAGACCCTGTATGCCGATCTGGCTTCGTCTCGTGCTTGTCGTCGCCGCGCTCGTCCCCAGTCGCGCGTTCGCCCAGACTGGCGCCGCCGCCACGGGGCCCGAGAATCTCGTGATGGACGGGGTGCCGCCGATCCCGTCGCGCATCGCTGACGTGGCGCGCCGCTACGGGGAGTTTCGAGCCGCCGACTTCTGGGATTGGCACCCGACGCGACGCGAGATGATCATCGCCACCCGGTTCGGCGACGCGCCCCAGCTGCACCGCGTCGCGTTTCCGGGCGGGGCGCGCACACAGCTGACGTTCTTCCCCGACCCCGTCTCCGGCGCCTCGTACCAGCCCGTCGACGGCCGCTACATCGTGTTCACGAAGGACCTCGGCGGTGCGGAGTTCTTCCAGAAGTACCGCTACGATGTCGCGACCGGTGATATCACCCTGCTGACCGACGGCAAGTCGCGGAACGTCGGCGGCGCCTGGTCGCACAAGGGCGACCGGTACGCCTACATGTCCACGCGCCGCGACGGACGCGACCTGGACCTGTGGGTGATGGACCCGTCCGAACCGGCGAGCGACCGCATGGTGCTCCAGTTGGAGGGCGGCGGCTATGAGCCCGCCGACTGGTCCCCGGACGACCGCCAGATCCTGCTGGCGCAGGTGATCTCCGTCAACGAAGGCTATCTGTGGCGCGTCGAGGTCGCGAGCGGGCAGAAGACACTCCTCACGCCGAAGCAGCCGGGCGACAGCGTCGCGTACGGCGCGGCCCAGTTCAGTCGCGACGGCAAGGGCCTCTACGTCACGACCGATCGCGGCTCGCAGTTCCAGCGCCTCGCCTACCTGGACCTCGCCACGGGACGCTATCGGTTCCTCACGAGCGGCATCCCGTGGGACGTGGACGAGTTGGACCTGTCGCCCGACGGACGCTCCATCGCCTTCGTGACCAACGAAGCGGGGATCGGCGTGCTGCGCGTGATCGACGCCGCGACGGGCAGCGAGCGCCGCCTGCCCAAGCTGCCCGCAGGACAGATCTTTGGCATCCGCTGGCGACGCACCGGCGCCGAGCTGGGGTTCACGCTGACCTCGGCGCGCGCCCCCGCCGACGCCTACTCGCTCGACCTCGGTAGCGGCAAGCTCACGCGCTGGACCGAGAGCGAGACCGCGGGCCTCAGCACGCACGACTTTGCCGAGGCCGAGCTCGTGCACTGGCCCAGCTTCGACGGCCGGGAGATCACCGGCTTTCTCTATAAGCCGCCCGCCCGATTCGCGGGGCGCCGCCCGGTGATCATCAACATCCACGGCGGGCCCGAGGGACAGTCGCGCCCCGGATTCCTGGGCCGCAACAACTACTACGTCCAGGAGCTGGGGATCGCGCTCATTTTCCCGAACATCCGGGGCTCGACCGGCTTCGGGAAGACGTTCGTGAAGCTCGACAACGGCGCGCTGCGGGAGGGCGCCTACCGCGACATCGGAGCCCTGCTGGAGTGGATCCGCACCCGACCGGACCTCGACCCCGAGCACGTCCTCGTGACGGGCGGCAGCTATGGGGGGCACATGACGCTCGTCACGGCCACGCGTTATGACGGGCCCATCTGCTGCTCGGTCGACGTGGTGGGGATCTCGAACCTCGCCACCTTCCTGCAGCACACCTCGGGGTATCGCCAGGACCTGCGGCGCGTCGAGTACGGCGACGAGCGCGACTCGACCATGCGCGCGTGGATGGAGCGCACCGCCCCGCTCAACAATGTGGACAAGGTCACGAAGCCGCTCTTCATTATCCAGGGCATGAACGACCCCCGCGTCCCGCGCAGCGAGGCCGAGCAGATGGTCGCCGCCCTCAAGCGGCGCAGCGTCCCCGTGTGGTATCTGATGGCGAAAGACGAGGGTCACGGCTTCCGCAAGAAGGGCAATCAGGACTTTCAGTTTTCAGCGACCATCCTGTTCACCGAGAGGTACTTGCTGGGCCTCACCCCCTGATCCCTTCTCCACAACGTGGAGAGGGGGGACTTAAGAGGGGTCAAGTCACCCGTCCAGGAGTCGCATGCCGGTCTCCGCGTAGCGCGCGCCCGCGGCGACGCCTTTCGGCGCCACGGCATCGATCCGCGCGAGCTCGCTCTTGCTCAAGGCGATGCCGACCGCCTGAGCATTCTCCTCGAGCCGGGCGCGCTGTTTCGTGCCCGGGATCGGCACGATGTCGTTGCCGCGCGCCAGTAGCCAGGTCAGGGCCAGCTGCGCCGACGTACAGCGCTTCTCGCGCGCGATCTCCTCGACCTTGCGGACGAGGTCCAGGTTCTTCTGGAAGTTCGCTCCCTGAAACCGCGGAGAGCCGCGGCGGAAGTCGCCGGCGGGCAAGTCGTCGAACTTCTGGAACCGGCCCGTGAGAAACCCGCGTCCCAGCGGGCTGTAGGCTACGAAACCGACGCCCAGCACCCGGCAGGTCGGCAGGATCTCGTCCTCCGGATCCCGACTCCAGAGCGAGTACTCCGTCTGCAGGGCGGTGATCGGATGCACGGCGTGGGCGCGGCGCAGCGTCGCCGGCGCCGCTTCCGACAGACCGATGTAGCGCACCTTCCCTTGCCACACCAGCTCGGCCAGCGCGCCTACGGTGTCTTCGATGGGGACCTTGGGATCCACGCGGTGCTGGTAGTACAGATCGATGTGATCGACGCCGAGACGCTTGAGCGATGCCTCGCAGCAAGCGCGCACGTACTCGGGGCGCCCGTTGACGCCTCTCGCCTGGGGATCGGAGCCCCGCACGATCCCGAACTTGGTCGCGAGCACCACCTGGTCCCGTCGGCCCGCGATCGCCTGGCCCACGAGCTGCTCGTTGGTGTACGGCCCGTACACGTCGGCGGTGTCGAGCAAGTTGATGCCCAAGTCGAGCGCGCGGTGGATGGTCGCGATGGATTCGACCTCGTCCGCGGGGCCGTAGAACTCGGACATCCCCATGCATCCCAGCCCGAGGGCCGATACCATCGGGCCCTGCCGTCCCAGTCTGCGCTGCTGCATACGAACCTCGCTCGGGTGCGATGTCGGACTGCGTTGAACTCCGGGGAGGCGGCCCAGGTTGCGCGGATCGGGTGCGCCGGCTCAGTCGCGGTCCCGCAACAGCCGCCAGGTCACGCCGCCCGGAGTCGAGTCGAGCACCACCAGCGTCTGCGCTTGCCCATCGCCCAGCACGAGAGCCCCGGTGGCCAGCAGCGTATCTGTCGTCCCGGCGTGCGAAATGACCACGGACCAGCTCCCCGGCGCGGCGTCGAAGTAGCGCGTCACGGCGCGGAAGTTGAGCGGCGCGGCGGTGCCGAGCAGCGTCGCGCTCCCCGGCTCGGTCCGGTATGCGTCGACCGGAGGCGCGGCGGCGGCGAAGCTCGCTAGGCGCAGCCGCGCATGCCCCGCCGCCGGTACGGCGCCGGTGTCCGACACGAAGACGGGAAGGATGGTTACCGATCCGCTCACCATCGTGTCGATGGCGAAGACACTGTAGTTCATGCCCTCCGTGGTGTTGAAGAGCGCGCCGACGGCATGCGTCGTGTCAGCGGGCTGAATGGCGAGATCGTGCTCCCCCGGCGACAGTGCAACGACGGGGCTCGTCTCGCCGAACGCGATCGTGCTCCCTCGCCCGCCGTCCACGAAAACGGTGAGCGAAGGTCCGGCGCGGATGGTGTGGAGGACGCGCAGGTTCGAAGCCTGCGGCGGCGGCGCGCCGCTGCCGTTGTCACACGCCGCGAGGGCGACCACGGCGACGAGTGCCCGGCCCGTCAAGGCGACCGGTCCACCACGTACACGTTGCGCTGCGCCGTCGGCACGAGGATCAGATCCAGGATATTCACGTGCTCCGGGAGGTTCACGATGTAGGCGATCGTGTCCGCCACGTCGTCCGCCGTGAGCGGCTGGAATCCCTGGTACACCGCCTTGGCGCGCTCCCGGTCGCCGTGGAACCGCACCTCGGAGAATTCCGTCTCCACGAAGCCGGGGTCCACCTCGGAGACGCGGATCGGCGTCCCCGCCACGTCGAGGTTCATCCCTTCCGTCAGCGCCCGCACGCCGAATTTGGTCGCGTTGTAGACGTTGCCCATCGGATAGGTCTGATGCCCGGCCGTGCTCCCGATGTTCACGACGTGACCCCGGTGCCGCGCCACCATGTGCGGCAGGAGCGCCCGGGTCACGTTGAGCAGCCCCTTCAGATTGGTATCGATCATGCGGTCCCAGTCCTCGGGATCGCCCTCGTGCAGCTTGGACAGACCGCTCGCGAGGCCGGCGTTGTTGATCAGGACGTCGGGCACCTGCCCGGCCGCGACGAGCCGCTCCGCCGCCTGGCTCACCGCGGCGCGATCGCGCACGTCCACCTCGGTGAGCTGCGGGGCCACGCGATGCTGCTTCTCGAGCGCGCGGGCGAGCGCTTCCAGCCGCGCGCGGCGCCGTGCCCACAGCGCGAGCTGCGCACCCTCGGCCGCGAAGCGGCGCGCGCACGCCTCCCCGATCCCCGAGCTCGCGCCCGTGATCAAGATCAGCTTTCCCTTGATGCGATTCATCCCACCCCTCCCACGATTCTCCGCGACGTCTCTCCGTGACGCCTTTTCGCGACGTCCTTTTGTTCTCTATCTCATGTTCCCCGTATGCCCGAGCGAATATCTGCCCGGCTGCGGCCAGACGCATAACCCGTGCGGCTCCCGCCCCACCTTGATGCGGTGCGTCAGGTGGCCCGTCCCCGTGTCAAAAACGTAGACTTCTTCGTCGTAGCGACCCGACACCCACAGCTCCTTCCCGTCCGCGGTCACGTTCCCCATGTCCGGGCTGCCGCCGCCCGGCACCGGCCAGGTCGCGACGATCTGTTGCGTGCGCGGATCGATCACGGTGACGGAGCCTGGACCGCGCCGCCCGCCCGCCGTGGTGTTCCAGCCGCGATTCGTGATATAGAGCAGCCGGCCGTCCCGACTCGGGTAGATGCCGTGCGTGCCCCGCCCGGTCAGGATGAACCCGACGCGTCGGAACGCGTCCGGGTCCACGAGAAACACCCCGTTCGCCTTCATATCGGCGACGTAGAACACGCGGCCGTCCGGGGAAGACCGGATGTCCTGCGGCATGGCGGTGCTGTCGAGCCCCCCGGGGTCCAGCGTCAGATATCCCACCACGGCGCGCGCGTCCAGGTCCACTTTCACGAGCTGGCCCGAGAACTCGCACGTCGCGACGCCGAACCGACCGTCGGCCGTGAACTCCATGTGGTCAACGCCTTTGCACTGAACAGGCAACGACTGCACCAACGTCATCGTGTGGGCGTCGCGGAAGTCGAGCCGCCGGCGGCGCTCCGCTACCACGATGGCGAACCGGCCGTCGGGCGTGAAGTACAGGTTGTAGGGATCGTCCACCGGTAGGCTCGCGCCTTCCTGACCGGTGGTGGGATCGATCGGTGTGAGCGTGCCGCCGAGATTGTTCGCGACCCAGAGTGTCGTGAGGTCGTAGGCGGGCACCACGTGCTGCGGCAGCGCTCCCGTCGGGAACGTCCGCAGCACGCGATAGCTACGCGCGTCGATCACGGTCACCGTCCCGTCCTTCGAGTTCGGGACGTAGACCAGCGGGCGCGCCTGCGCCGCCCGCGGTGAGAGACGGTTCGCGCCGGCGGCGGCGTACAGGTTCACGGTATCGGTACGCGCCGCCGTGTCGGGAGCCGCGACGCCCCCGGCGGGCGCCGGCCGCCGCTCCCCCCGGCACGCGGCGGCGAGCACGAGCGCCCCGACGGCTGCGACTAGTGCCGTTCCAACTTTTCGTGTCACGTGGATTGAAGTACGAGATGTGGCGCTGGCCTGACGCATCGCCGCTCGCCCATCCGGGATAACAAGTTGGAACGGCACTAGTCGCGTGGCCATGCGATCAGGATCTTGCCGACGTTGCGGTTCTCCCGCATGCGCTGGAACGCCTCGGCCGCCCGGTCGACCGGGAACACCGAGTCCACGGGCACCCGCAGCTCGCCCGACGCGAACCCGGGAAGAATCTCCCGCGTGAAGCGCGCCACGATCGCCCCCTTCTCCGCGCGGCTCCGCGCGCGCAGCGTCGAGCCCAGCAACCGCGCGCGCTTGCGCATCAGGAGGGTGAGATCGAGCTCGGCGCGCGCACCCCCCATGGTCGAGATGAATACGACCCGCCCCCGCCCCCCGGTCGCCAGGACGCGCATATCGCCCGCGAGGCTCGGCGCGCCGATGGGATCGAGCACGACATCCACCGCGTCGCGCCCCCAGCGCTCCTCGATCTGCTCGGCGAAATCCTGCCCCCCCGTATCGATCACCAGATCCGCCCCCGCGCTTCTCAGGGCCACCAACTTTTCAGAGGTCCGCGTCGTGGCCGCGACCCGGGCGCCCAGCAGCTTTCCGAGCTGAATCGCCGCCAGGCCGACTCCCGACGCGCCCGCGTGCACCAGCAGCGTCTCGCCCCGGCGGAGCCCTGCTTCCATGACCAGGTTGACGAACGCCGTGAGAAAGGCCTCGGGAATGCCCGCGGCGGTGACCAGGTCCAAACGCGTGGGCGCCGGAAACAGCTGGCCCGCCGGGGCGGCCACGTACTCGGCGTGGCCGCCCCCGGCGACCAGGGCGCACACCGCCTCTCCAGTCGCGTCGCTTGTTCCCGACAGCTCGAGCCCGATGATGTCCGGCTCACCCGCCGGAGGCGGGTAGCGCCCGGCGATCTGCAGCAGGTCGGCGCGGTTCACTCCGGAAGCCGCGACGCGCACCAGGACCTCGCCGTCGCGCGGCACCGGCCGCGCGGCCTCCGCCAGCGAGGCGACGTAGCGACCCTCGAGCTCGCTGACCTGGAGGAACCTCATGGCGCGAATACTAGTGCCGTTCCAACCTGATGGGAGTGGGCATCGGTCGCTCGCGATCGCATCACAAATCGTTGGAACGGCACTAGCCGGACGGGGCACGTCCGTGCAAAATTCGGGCGCCATGAAACGACGCTGCTGGACCGGGGACGACGCCGAGCCGTTGATGCTCGCCTACCACGACGAGGAGTGGGGTGTCCCGCTGCACGGCGATCGGGAGCTGTTCGCCAAGCTCGTGCTCGACGGCTTCCAGGCCGGCCTCTCGTGGCGCGTGATCCTCAACAAGCGGGCGCGCTTTCTCGAAGCGTTCGATGGGTTCGACCCGGAGCGCATGGCGCGCTACGACCGCAAGAAGATCGGCCAGCTGCTCAAGGATCCGGGCATCGTCCGCAACCGTCAGAAGGTCGCGGCCGCGGTGTCCAACGCGCGGGCCTTTCTCCAGTTCTCCCCGCGCGAGGGGCCGTTCGGCTGCTTTCTCTGGAGTTTCGTGGGAGGCCTCCCCAAGCAGAACCGGCGCCGCAGCCTGCGCGAGCTGCCGGCGCGCACCCGTGAATCCGACGCCATGAGCGAAGCCCTGGTCGACCGCGGGTTCCGCTTCGTCGGTCCGACCATCTGCTACGCCTTCATGCAGGCGGTCGGGATGGTCAACGACCACCTCATCACGTGCTTCCGTCACGCAGAAGTCCGGCGGCTCAGCGTTGCCCCTCTCCCGAAGGGGGAGGGGGTCAGGGGGTGAGGACTGCGCTAGCCAGGAACCGGGGCGGCCGCCTGGCCTTGGTGCCCTGCTCGAACGCGTACGCGAACTTGATCAGGGCCGCCTCGCTCCAGGGACGCCCCACGAACGACAGCCCCACCGGCAACCCAGCCACGTAGCCCATCGGCACCGTCACGTGCGGATAGCCGGCGACGGCCGCGGGACTGGAAAAGCTGCCGCCACCGCCCGGGTCCCCGTTCACCAGGTCGATGAGCGAGGGCGGGCCGCTCGTGGGGGCGACCAGCGCATCCAGCTGGTGCTCTGCCATCACGACGTCGATCCCCTGGGTGCGCGCCAGCAGGTGATTCTTGTCCAGCGCCCGCAGGTAGTCCTGGTCGGTGAGCGGCCCCTTCGCCTCGGCCTGCGTGAAGATCTCCTGCCCGAAGTAGGGCATCTCCTGTCCCTTGTTGCGGTCGTTGAACGCGATCAGGTCCGCCAACGTCTTCGCGGTCGCTCCCGGCGCCCATTCGGCGAGGTACCGGTTCAGGCCCGCCTTGAACTCGTACAGCAGCACGGCGAACTCGCTGTCGTCGAATTGGCCGACGGTGGCGATGTCGGCGGGATCGACGATCACCGCCCCGAGCCGTTTGAGCGCATCGATCGCGCTCTCCATCAAGGCGTCGGTACCGGGGCTGTTGCCCATGAAGTGGGAGCGGCACACGCCGAGGCGGGCGCCCTTGAGGCCGGCGGGGTCGAGCGATGAGGAGTAATCCGAGGCCGAATGGCCGGCGCTCGCTGCCGTCGCATCATCGTGGGGATCCACGCCGGTGAGCGCGCCTAGCAGGGTCGCCGCGTCGGCGACCGTGCGGGCCATGGGGCCCGCGGTGTCCTGGTTGTGGGCGATGGGGATGACGCCGGCCCGGCTCACGAGGCCGAGCGTCGGCTTGATGCCCACGATCGAGCAGCAGGTCGAGGGCGACACGATGGAGCCGTCGGTCTCGGTCCCGATGGCCGCCGCGCACAGGCTCGCCGCCACGGCGACCCCGGACCCCGAGCTCGAGCCGGACGGCGTGCGATCGAGCGCGTAGGGGTTGCGACACTGCCCTCCCCGCCCGCTCCAGCCGCTCGAGGAGTGGGTCGAGCGGAAGTTGGCCCACTCGGACAAATTCGCTTTGCCGAGCAGCACCGCACCCGCCGCGCGCAGCCGCTCCACCAGGAACGCGTCACGCGGCGGAGACACGCCCACCAGCGCGAGCGAGCCCGCCGTGCTCTGCATGCGGTCGCGCGTCGCCACATTATCCTTCACGAGGATGGGGATGCCGTGCAGCGGCCCCCGCGGGCCCTTGGCCTTGCGCTCCGCATCGAGCGCCGTGGCCTGAGTGAGCGCGTCGGGATTGGTCTCCAGCACCGAGCGCAGTCCCGGCCCCTTCCTGTCCAGGGCTTCGATCCGCTGCAGATACGCGGTGGTGATGGAACGGGCGGTGTACATCCCGGACGCCATCCCCGCCTGCAGCTCCGCGATGGTCGCGTCCTCGAGCTCGAACGGAGCAGGTGTACTGACCCCGGGCGCAAACCCGGGGATCACGGAGCTGATACTGGCGACCCCCGCCAGCTCGACGAACGCACGACGGTCCATCACCGATCGGGTCATTGGCCGCTCCCGCGTGAATGACATAGGGTGGGTGGGCGGCTAAACTTGCTGCCACCCTTGCGGGACGGCCAGCGACGATGCGGGTGGGCGGACAGTCGGAAGTCGGGAGGCTCCTCTCGGTGGCGATCAAGCCCGCGGGCGACGCGTTCCGGAGCGCGGCCGCGGTCGATCGCCAGTGGCGCGACCTGGGCTACACGGCGCCGCCGGAGCTCGGCGCAGCTAGCCCCGAGTATCGGGCGTTTCTCGCCCTGCTCGAGACCGCGGGGGCGGAGGTCCTGTGCCTTCCGCCGGACGACAGCGTCGGTCTCGACTCGCTGTACGCCCGGGACGCCTCGATCGTGTGCGATGCCGGCGTGATCCTCTGTAACATGGGAAAGCCGCAGCGTCGCACCGAGCCCGCCGCTCAGGAGGCGGCGCTGCGCGCGGCCAGCGTGCCGATTCGCGGCCGCATCACCGGCGACGGCCGCCTCGAGGGCGGAGACGTCTGCTGGATCGACCAGCGCACGCTGGCGGTGGGCCGGGGTTACCGAACCAACGATGCGGGGATCAGCCAGCTGCGAGACCTGGTGGCGGGATGCGTGGACGAGGTGATCGTCGTGGCCCTGCCGCACTGGCGCGGGCCGGAGGACGTGTTTCACCTCATGTCGATCGTGAGTCCAATCGCCCGCGACCTGTTCCTCGTCTACGCCCCGCTCCTGCCGGTGCCGTTCCGCGAGGCCCTGCTCGCGCGGGGCATCGAGCTGGTGGAGGTGCCTGCGCCGGAGTTCGAGACGCTGGGCTGCAACGTGCTCGCGATCGCGGAGCGCGAGGTTCTCATGGTCGCGGGGAACCCCGCGACCCGGGCCCGGTTGAAGCAGGCCGGCGTGACCGTGCACGAGTTCGCGGGGCGGGAGATCTGCCTCAAGGGGGGCGGGGGGCCCACCTGTCTGACGCGGCCGCTGGCGCGGCAGGTCGGATGACCCCACGCCGCCGCCGGTGGCCTTATATTGGCACAACCCCGCTCTTGGAGGCCCGCATGACGAGGACCATCCTGGCAGCCGTAGGGTTGATCGGATTGGCCGCTTGTGGCGGCGGCAGCCATCGGACGACGAGGACGAACGCGGCAACGCCGCCCAGGACCGAGTCCCGGGCGACCAGGGCGACCTCGCAGAAGCGCAAGGGTGCCGCCCGGCGTGACACGACGACCCAGCGGAACCCGCTCACCAACCGCTAGCCCCGCACCTCAGGCGGACATCGCCCGCAGCTCGGCGTCGACGCGCTCCCGCTCGACGGCTTCGCCCAGCGAGTCGAACAGCTCGCGGGCGCGCTCGAGGTAGGCGCGAGCTTCTTCCTGCTGGCCAAGCCGGCTGCGGAACAGCCCGTAGGCGTGGTATACCTGCGCTTCCGCGCCGGGAGAGCGCTCCACCGCGCGGGCGAGCTCGATCGCCTGCTCGAAGAACACGAATCCGGTCTCATCCTGCTGGGCGCCGCGCAGCTTCCCCATCAGCGTGTAGATCTGGGCCAGCCGCCCCGCCAGATTGGCCGCGATCGCCACCTGCTCCGCCCGGCGCAGCTCCCCTTCGGCGTCGAGCCAGCGCTCCATCTCGAGGTCGAGCTCAGCGAGATTCAAGCGGATCGCCAGCTCCAGCCCCGGCGCCCGGGGCTCTCGCTGTGCCCAGGCGAGCGCCTCCCGGTACGCCGCGTCGGCGGCGGTATGCCTCCCGAGCTGGGCGTCGAGCCGCCCCTGGGCGTCCAACACGCGCGCCATCTCGTCGGCGCGTCCCGCCGCTTCGAACCGCTCGCGCGCGCGCCGCAGATAGTCACCGGCGGTGGCGAGATCGCCCTGCTTGCGGGCCAGCACGCCGAGCCGGCGCTCCAGCCGCCCCATCTGCCCCTCGTCACCCGACGCCTCGGCGAGGCGCAGCCCGCGACCGTACCATGCCTGGGCCCCCCCCCACTCGCCCTGGGCGCGCGACACGTCGCCCAGTCCCTCGCACGCCGCGATCGTGCCCGCCTGATCGAACTCCGCTTCCGCGAGGGCGAAGGCGCGCTGGAACTGACGGGCGCCTTCGACATACTGGCCGAGCCGGAGGCACAGATAGCCGAGGGCGCGCAGGGCGTCCACTTCGGGACGGCGGTCCTGCAGGCCTTCCGCCACGCTGAGCGCGAGCTCGTACCACGCTCGCGCCTGTGGGAACCGCCCCACTTCCTCCTCGAGATGGCCGCCCCGCACGAGCGCGCCCACGACGCCCGCCGCGTCACCGCGTTGCCGGGCTTCGAGCGCCTCCACGTACGTCTTGCAGAGCGCGTGCACGTGCTCGGCGATGCGGTGCAGCGCATGGGGCAGACGGCGCCGCAGCTCGTCGGGGTCGACGCCGCGCTTGCCCAGCGTGAGGTACGGCCCCGAGCTCGACCACAAGGCCCGCTCGTCGGGGCGCGCAATCGAGATCAGCAGCGCGCGCAGCGGGGCGAGTGCCTCGAGCTCGGGCATGAGCTCCAGCGCCTTTTCGACGCGCACCGGAGGAAGCGGCGAGCTCACAACCCGTACTCCTTCATCTTCCTGGTCAGGGTGTTGCGATGAATGCCCAGGATCTCGGCCGCCGCGCCGATCTGCCCGTTGGTGTGCGCGAGCACGCGCGCGATGTAGCGGGCCTCCACTTCCGCGAGCGCGAGCAGGCCGCCCTGCGGACGGTCCGTCAGCGCCGTCTCTTCGCCGCGGATCTCGTCCGGCAGGTGCTCGGCGCGCAGCGTGTCGTCGTTCGCGACGATGACGCCCCGCTCGATCACGTTGCGCAGCTCGCGCACGTTGCCGACCCACGCGTGGGCACGCAGCAGGTCCATGGCCCGGTCCGAGATCGCGGTGATGCGCTTGCCGTAGCGCTCGGCGAACTGGCGGATGAAGAACGCGGTCAGCAGCAGCAGATCCTCGCCGCGCTCCGCCAGCTTCGGCAGGCGGATCGTGATCACCGCCAGGCGGTAGTACAGGTCCTCCCGGAACCGGCTCTGCTTGATCGCTTCCTTGAGATCGCGGTTCGTCGCGGCAATGAGGCGCACGTCCACCGGGATCGTGTCCGTGCCGCCCACCCGCTCGATCTCCCGCTCCTGCACCGCCCGCAGGATCTTGGCCTGGAGGGCGAGGCTCATGTCGGCGATTTCATCGAGGAACAGGGTCCCGCCGGCGGCGTGCTCGAAGCGGCCGACCTTGCGGGTCACGGCGCCCGTAAACGCCCCCTTCTCGTGGCCGAACAGCTCACTCTCGAGCAGGTTTTCCGGTATGGCGGCGCAGTTCACTGCCACGAACGCGCCGGAGGCCTTGGGGCCGTGCAGGTGCACGGCGCGGGCGACCACCTCTTTGCCCGTCCCCGATTCGCCCTGAATGAGCACGGTGGCGGTGCTCGCGGCGACGCGCGCCAGCAGCTTGTAGACCTCGAGCATGGCGGGACTCTGCCCGACCAGCGCATTCGGGCCGACGGCGTGATGCTCGACTACGGGAAGCGGAATCGTCGTGTCGCCGGCCGCGGAGCGCAGCCGCTCCAGGGCGCGGATCAGGTCGTCACGGCGCAGCGGCAGGGCGAGCACGTCCAGCACGCCGAGCTTCTCGGCGCGCAGCGCCAGTCCCATCGACGGCGCCTGCGCCGCCGCGATCAGCCGCGGGCCACCCGTGGCGGCGCGCAACGCGTCGGCCCACCACGACAGCTCCTCGTCGGGGCGCTCGCCCAGCGCGGCGAGGACGACGTCCCACCGCTGGCCCGCCAACAGACGCACCGCCCGCGGCAGATCGGGCGCCGCGTCCACCTCCAGTCGGCCGTCGTCCGCCCACTGCCGCAGACTCTGGAGCAGGGCGGCGCTCCCCGCACCCTCACCCGCGACGACGAGAATCCGCAAGCGCGCTGCGTCCTCCTTCCGCGGCACCGCGGGCAGAGGCGAAGGCTCCATCCCGATCGGAGGGGTCATCCGCTCGTCCGGGTGCCGCCCCGATAGCGAGCCACCAGCACTAGGGCATCATCCGTGCCCTTGCCGTGCTGGCTCAGGATGTGCTCGGCGAGCTGTTGCGGGGGTGCCTCGAGCTGCAGCCCGTCGCTGAACCCTTCCCGGATCCCGTCGGTGGCGAAGATGAGCACGTCTCCGCGGGCCAGGGGCACTACCTGCGCGCGGACCTCTGGCAGCTCGGATCCGACAATGCCGCCCCGCGTGACCAGACCGGCGCGCCTCGGCTTGGCCGGCGTGGCCGCGCCGACATGGAACAGCATGCAGTCCACGTTGCCGACCCCGGCCCACGTCAGGGCGTTCTGGTGGCGGTTGGCAAACGCGAGGCTCATCACCACGCCGCGCGAGCCCTTGAGCGCCACGTGGCAGCGCTCGAGCAGCGCCAACACCGATTCGGACGCGTGCTCATCCAGCGTATTCACGGCCGTGCGGGCCGCAGTCGCCGCCTCCGTGCCGTGGCCTAGCCCATCCACGACCGCGACGAGCACGCCGGTGGCGACCGGCTTGACCAGGTGCAGGTCCCCGGATTGGGCCTGGCCCGGCAGCGCCGACGCGGCGACGCCCCAGTCGATCAGGGCCGAGGCGTCCACCGACGCCCTAGGCATTCATGCGCCGCCATTTCTTCATCGTCACGGTGGTCCCCTTGCCCGCATCGGAGACCACCTCGAAGTCGTCCATGAGACGGCGGGCGCCGGGCAGCCCGAGACCCAAACCCCCGGACGTGGAGTACCCGTCCTGCATGGCGCGGGGGACGTCACGGATCCCGGGCCCTTCATCGCGCGCCACGACAATGACGCCCTGACGGTCGCCGTTCGCCACGACGCTGAGGGCGATTTCGCCACGCTTGGCGTACATCAGGATGTTGCGCGCGATCTCGGAGATGGCGGCGGCGATCACCGTCTGGTCGCCGCTCGAGAATCCCGCCTCCGCGGCCAGGTCGCGCCCCCGCTGCCGGGCGGTGACGACGTCCACATCCGCCGCGATCGGGATCAGCAAGTCGTCAGCCACGGTCGAGACGTCCCGGTCCGCCGCGCTCGATTCGGATCTGGGTCTGGACGTTGAGGAACGCCAGGCCTTCCTCCAGGTCGAGGGCGGTCGACACCCCCTTGAGCGTCAGCCCGAGCTGCACCATCGCGAACGCGACCTCGGGCTGGATGCCCACGATCACCGTTTCCGCACCGCGCAGCCGCGCCATGTGCGCGATGTCGCGCAGCGTGCGGACGGCGAACGAATCCATCACGTCGAGCGCCGTGACGTCCACGATGACCCCGCGCGCCCGAAACCGCCCCACGCGCTCGATCAACGCCTCACGCAGCTGCGACAGATCGGCGTCGGTCAGCGCCGACTGGATGGACGCGATCAGGTAGTGACCCTGCTTCAGAATGGGAACTTCCACACGCCCCCCGTCGACGGAGTGGTGTGCCGGCTCACGCCTTCGGAGTCAGCTCTTCCAGCGGCACGACCTTGTACCCCAGCAGCCGCTCCGCCTCCTCGATGCCCCCCTGCAGATCGCCCACCGTCGCCATCTCGCTCAAGTCGACGCCGATCGTCACGAGTGTCTGCGCGATTTCGGGCGAGAGACCCGTCACGATTACCGTGGCACCTAGCAGGCGCGACGCTTCGACCGTCTGCACGAGGTGGTTCGCCACGTTTGAGTCCATGGCCGCCACGCCCGTGATGTCGATCACGACCACCTTGGCGCGGTTGGTCCGGATGGCCCGCAACAGCTGCTCGGTGAGCTGGCGCGCGCGCTGCGGGTCGATCACGCCGATGATCGGCAAGATCAAGAGCCGCTCGCGCACCTGCAACACCGGCGTCGACAGCTCACGGATCGCCTCCTGCTGCTGGCGGATGATGCGCTCGCGCTCCTGCACGAAGCCGACCGCCACCGTGTTGGCGATGCGGTTGGCGGCCGGCTCGTAGGCGTCGAGGATGCGGTTGAGCTTGTCGAAATCCTCGTGGTACTTGCTGAACAGCGAGCGGGCGAGCACGTCGCGCAACAGCAGCACGATTCCGACCACTTCGTGCGTCTCGACGCCGCGCGGGATGATGCGCTCCGACAGGTTGCGCGCGTAGGCCTGCAGGGCCTCGAACGTCCCCGTCTCGAGCGCTTCGACGTAGTTGTCGTACACCGAGGTCGCTTCGGCGAAGATTTCCTCCTCGGTCATCGCCGTGAGCAGCTGGGCGCGGGTGATGCGCCGCGCCCACTCCTCGCGCAGCTGAGTTCGATTCTGCCGGAGATGCGCCACCAGCTCGCGCAACAGCGCCGCGGTGGATTCCGTCTGTGCTTGGGAGTCAGGCAGCGGCGACTGTGCGTCTTTTCCTTTGGTGGCCATGGCTGGCGCTCCCCGCCTGGTCGAATGTTGCCGCGGCGCAACAGCAAGGCTAGTGCCAACTTGTTGGATCGGCTCGACTACCGTAACTGACCACTCCCAACAGCGTTACAAGTCTACTCGCTGTACGAGGAGAGCGTCAGTGCAACACTTCGAGGCGCGCGCGTGCGGCTTGATGCACAAAAAAAAGGCGCAGGGGAGCGAGCCACCATCGGGGCCCACCCGCCCGCGCGCGGCGGTCGGGTGGACGCAATCCGCGAATGGTCAGCTCAGTTGGCCCGCTTCCCCGCGTACATGTCCTGCGTATCGTCGTGGCGCGCCGCGTCGCGGCACCCACGCTACTACGGGTCGCTTCGCAAGACGGATGCCGCGCGCGCTGCGTTGATTCGTGTTCCTCGAGCGGGACGCGGGGCGGCCCGATGTGGTCGGAATGCAGCATCATGCCGCATGAATTGTACGACGCAGTCGCAGCGCCGCCACGGAGCTCTAGGGAGAGCGCCGCGGGGAGCGGCGTGCGGTCCGCTCCCCGCCGGGCTCTGCATCGGTCATTCGCTGACCTCCGGGTTAGGCACACTGTTGCGACGGCTCATCTGCGTGCGACGTCAGCCGGCGCCGAGCGGGTGCGGGATCGCGACCGCGCGGCGGGGGGTGTGGGGCGAGGTCGCCGCCAGCGGGACGTCGAGCTCGAACCGCTCATCGTCGCAGAGGACGCGGGCGATGCGTTCGGCCGCCCGGCCGTCCCACCGCTCGATGACCGGTCGCGCCGGCGAGCGGCGCGCCAGCGCCCGCTCGGCGGCCGCGAGGATCGCGTCGCGCTTGGGGAGTACGAGACGGTTCGTGCCGTGGGTGCAGGTGATGGGACGCTCGGTGCTGGACCGCACCGTGAGACACGGCACGCCCAGGAACGACGTCTCCTCCTGGAGCCCGCCCGAATCGGTCACCACCAACGACGCACCCGCCACCAGGCTGAGCATCTCAAGATAGCCCAGCGGCTCGAGCACCCGCATGCGGCTGTCGTCCGGGAGCCGCAATCCGTGCGTTCGGATGCGCTGCCGGGTACGGGGGTGCACGGGAAAGACCACGGCGAGCGTGCGGGCCAGGCGCTCGAGCGCGTCCAGCAGCTCACGCAGCACGCCCCGGTCGTCCACGTTGCTCGGTCGGTGCAGCGTCACCACCGCGTATGGGGCGCCGCTCACACCGTAGCGCGCCGCCGCGTCGAGCGCGAGCGCCTGCGGCAGCGCCCAGCTGAGCGTGTCGATCATGACGTTGCCGACGAAATGGATGCGCTCGGCGGGCACCCCGTCCGCCGCGAGGTGCTCCGCGGCGTCGCGCGACGGCACGAACAGCAGCTCCGAGAGACGATCGGTGAGGACGTCGTTGATCTCCTCGGGGCTCGTCCATTCGCCGCTGCGCAGCCCGGCCTCGACGTGCCCGACCCGCACCTGCAGCTTCGCGGCCACGAGCGCCGCCGCGAGCGTTGAATTCGTGCTGCCGTACACCAGGACGAGGTCGGGGGCGAGCTCGACGAGGATCGGCTCCAGGCGCTGCATCACCGCGGCGGTCTGCTGCGCGTGGGAGCCGGAACCGACGCCCAGGTGGAAGTCGGGCGCGGGAATCCACAGCTGCTCGAAGAAGGCGGTGGACATGCCGTGATCGTAGTGCTGCCCGGTGTGCACGATCACGTGCTCGACGCCCCGCTTCACCAGCTCGCGATCGACGGGCGCCAACTTCATGAAGTTCGGGCGGGCGCCGACGACGGAGAGGACGCGCATCAGGTCCTCAGTGAATGTGTGTGGCGATCAGGATCGCGGCGGGAATGCCCGCCAGGATCCCGATGATCCGGAACGTGGCCTCGCTGTCGTGCCGCTTGGGCACGATGATCTGATCACCCGAGCGCAGCCCCATCCCGTCGACGGTCGCGCCGCGCGCGATCGCCTCTTGCAGCTGGCTGCCCGTCACGCCGTCCCGGCCGATCCGGTCGATGCGCGTGCCGGTGAATTTCGCGTCCTTCGTGGGTCCTCCGGCCGCCATCAACGCGTCCGACACCGGGGCGTCGGCCGCGACCGGGTAGAACCCCGGGTGCTCCACTTCGCCTAGCACCGACAGCCGCACCAGCACCTTGGCATGGACGACGGGATCCTTCATGTAGCGTTTGAGCTGGTCCCTGAGGTACGTCTCCACCTGGGCGCGCCGCACCCCCGCGAGCGGGATGGGGCCGATCACCGGGAGCATCAGGGCCGGTCCGGGACCGACCGTGAAGGCCTTGGTGAACTGGCTGTCCCCCTCGACCTCGAGCAGGATCTGGTCGTTGATCTGGAAGTCGCTGGTCGCGGCCCCGTTTGCCGTCTGGGCGGCGGCGGGACCTGCCAGCAGCATGAGCGCCACAAGGCGCACGGTCGTCTTGGCTGTCATGGTATCACTCGACTGTTACGCTTTTCGCCAGGTTGCGCGGCCGATCCACGTCGCAGCCACGCAGCACGGCGATATGATAGGCCAGCAGCTGGAGCGGGATGACCGTCAGCACCGGCGCCAACAGGGGTGAGCTCGCCGGCACCGCGATCTGGTGGTCCACGAGCCGCCCGAGATCACCGTTGCCCTCGCTCGTGATCGCGATGATGCGGCCGCCCCGGGCCTTCACTTCCTGCATGTTGGACACCACCTTGGCATAGACGGAGTCCTTCGGCGCGAGACACACGACCGGCATGTTCTCGTCGATCAGGGCGATGGGCCCGTGCTTCATCTCGGCCGCGGGGTAGCCCTCCGCGTGGATGTAGGAAATCTCCTTCAGCTTCAGGGCTCCCTCGAGCGCCACCGGGAAGTTGACGCCACGCCCCAGATACAGGGCGTTGCGCGCCTCGGCATAGCGCTCGGCGAGGGCGCGGACTTGGGGCTCCATCTGGAGGGTCCGCGCCACGAGATCCGGCAAGCCCAACAGCTCCGTGACCATGGCACGCCCCTCATCGACCGACGTGCCGCGCTGTCGTCCCAGCCACAGGCCCAGCAGCAGCAGCGCCACCACCTGGGCGGTGAACGCCTTGGTGGACGCGACGCCGATCTCCGGACCGGCGTGCAGGTAGATGCCGCCGTCCGCCTCCCGCGCGATCGTGGAGCCCACCACGTTGACCAGACCGATCACGGTCGAGCCCGCCGCCTTGGCAGCGCGCAGCGCCTCCAACGTGTCGGCCGTCTCGCCCGACTGCGAAATCGCGATGGTCAGCGTCCCCGGGATGCGCAGCTCGCGCCGGTAGCGATACTCCGACGCGTACTCGACCGACACCGGGATCTCGCTCAGCTCCTCGACGATGTGACGGCCGACCAGCCCCGCGTGCCACGACGTCCCGCACGCCACGATCACGATGCGCCGGATGCGGCTGCACTGCGCCGGCGTCAGGTTCAAACCGTTGAGGCGCGCCGTCCCCTCGCCGGCGAGCAACCGTCCCCGCAGCGTGCTCCGCACCGTCTCCGCCTGCTCGCAGATCTCCTTCAGCATGAAGTGCGGGTACCCGCCCAGGGCGATGGCGTCGAGGTCCCATTCGATGTCGTCCACCGCTCGATCCTGCTCCTGGGCGTGACTGTCGAGCACGCGATACCCGGACCGCGTCACCACGGCGACGTCGCCGTCGTTGAGGTAGACCACCGATCGCGTATGGGCGAGCACGGCGCTCGCATCAGACGCCACGAGGAATTCGCCGTCCCCGACCCCGAGCAGCACCGGCGAGCCGCGCCGGGCGACCACGATCTTCCCGGGATCCGCCTCGGAGACGACCGCGATGCCGTAGGTCCCCTCGACATGGCCGAGGGCCGCCATGACGCGCTCCTCGAGCGTCTCGCCCACGGAGTCTTCGATCAGGTGCGCCAGCGTTTCGGTGTCGGTGTCGGTCGTGAAGCGGTGGCCCTCGCGCTCGAGCCGCGTGCGCAGCACGTCGGCGTTTTCGATGATCCCGTTGTGGACCAGGGCGAGCGTGCCGCTGCAGTCGCTGTGCGGGTGCGCGTTACGCTCGGTCGGCGCGCCATGCGTCGCCCAGCGCGTGTGGCCGATGCCGCAGCTGCCGTGCAACGGCGCCTCCGACAGCAGGTCCCGCAGGCGCGCGATGCGTCCCGCAAGCTTGCGGGTCTCGACCCCACCCCCGTTCAGGACCGCGACTCCGGCGGAGTCGTAACCGCGATACTCGAGCCGGCTCAATCCTTCCACCAGCACCGACGCCGCTTCTCTCGGCCCGACGTACCCGACGATTCCACACATCGCTCACGCGTCCTTTGTCTTGAGTTCCAGCAGGGGCTTCCCCGTGATCGCGAGACCGAACCGGGCGAGCTGGGCGAGCCCGGTCCGGCGCACGGACCCGGGCGGGGCGCGCCGGCGGCGCGGGTGCCCGCGGCGCCAGATGCGACGGAGGCTCAGGGTCCTCAACTGCACGCTCGTCCGATCCACGTCCCATCTGCTCCCTTCAAGTTTGAGGCCCGGCCGCGTTCCGGCGCCCTGACGACGTCGCTACCGATTCACCGGCACAATGGGTTAGCGATGGTGCGCCTGGCTCGCGCGTGCGGCGCTGCGACCGCGTGTCCGTTGCGCTCGCGCGGCAGGCCCGCCGCGCGGCGGCCGCGCTTTGGCGGCACGACTGAGGCTCAGCACGGCCCACGCACGACGGCCCCGTGTTTGCAGATAGCACCAGTGCCCTAACGGGTCATCCCGACACGCTGTTCGCGGGGAGCGAAGCATGAGCGAGCGAATGCCACAAGCCGGATTGCCGCTGGTCCTACTCGGCGGTGACGGCCAGGAGGCCACGCGGTGGCTGAAGAGCCTGCTGGAAGGCGGCGGCTACGCCGTGCTCCAGGAGCGCTTGGCTCAGCACGTGCTCGAGCGCGCTCGTAGCACGGAGCCGGACCTCATCATCGTCGACGCGGAGCTCCCCGACATGCCGGGCGCCGACCTGTGTCGCACGCTCCGCACCGACCCGCGGGTCTCGAGCAGCACGCCGATCTTGCTCGCTGTGCGTGAGCCGGCCAGCCGGGCGCAGCGGCTCGCCGCGCTACGCGCCGGCGCGTGGGAATGCATCACGCCGCCGCACGACGCCGACGAGATTCTGCTCAAACTCGGCGCTTACGTGCGCGCCAAGCTCGATGCCGATCGCGCCCGGGCGGAGGGGCTGCTCGATTCCGCCACGGGACTCTACAACCGGCAGGGACTCGCCCGTCGCGCGCGCGAACTCGGCTCCCAGGCGTTCCGCGATCATGGGCCCCTGGCGTGCGTCGTGCTCGTGGTCGACCTCGAGCCCCAGGACCTCGCCCCGGGTCAGCAAGGGAGCGGCATCGTGGGGCGGTGCGTGCAGGCGCTCAAGGCCTCCGCACGTCTGTCGGACGTGATCGGGCGGTTGAGCCCGACGGAGTTCGCGGTGTTGGCCCCGGGCACGGACGCCGTGGGAGCGCGCCGGCTCGCCGAGCGGCTGGCGAGCTCTGTGTCCACACCGAACACCACGGGGGAGCCGGCGACCGCGGGCTCGACCGTCACGCCGTCGCCTCGGGTCCGCTGCGGCTACGAGGCCGTCGCGAACGTGGGGTACGCGCCGATCGAGCCGGTCGATCTACTGGTTCGGGCCGCGGCCGCCGTCCGCACCGGAAAGACGGATTCCGGCAGCTGGCTGCGGCGCTTCGACGAAGGAATCGGTACCGCCGCTTCTTAGACCGGAACCCGGGGCGACCCGCTGTTCTCGTCCATCGCTTCATACCCCGGCAGATAATAGGAATAGTACCGGTAGGCGCCGCCTGCCGGCACGTCGTTCAGCACCGCTCCGAGCATGCGTACCGGCAGCCGCTGCAGCACCTCCAGCTTGGCCGCCGCCACGTCGCGGTGGCTGTAGCCCGTGCGCAGAACCAGGGCGAGCGTCCCGGTCAGGGTGCTGAGGATGAGGGGGTCCACTCCGGCAGCGAGCGGCGGGCTGTCGATCAATACCACGTCGTAGCCCGACCGCAGGCCGTTCACCAGTGACGTCATCGCCGGCGAGCCAAGCAACTCCGGCGCGTTGTAGGCGCGCGTCCCACAGCCGATCAGCGAGAGAGCCGGGAACTGCGTCGCCTGCACGATGGCGTCGAGCTGCGCCTCGCCGCGCAGGAAGTCGCTCAAGCCGGGCCGGCGGCGGACGCTCAGCCGGCGGTGCAGTACGCCCCGCCGGATGTCCGCGTCGATCAGCAGCGTGCGGTGCCCGCCGTCGGCGAAGGTGTGTGCCAGGTTCGCCGAGATGAACGACTTGCCGTCGCCTGCGCCGGGACTGGTGATCGTCACCAGCAGCGGGGCCCGGCCGCCGTGGGCGTACACAAGGTTCAGGCACACGCCGCGCAGGGCCTCGACGACTTCGTTGACGTCGTCCGGCACGCGGGCGCCGCCGCCCCGGCCGCCACGCGGCAGGTTGCGGAGATGCGGGACCGCACCCAGGATCGGGATTCCCAGTCCGCGCGAGACCTGGTCGGGATAGCGCACCTTGGGGTCGATTCGATCGAGCACCACGGCGCCGCACAGCCCCAGCGCCAGGCTGGCGGCGAATCCCAAGAAAATCACGCGCGGCGCCGTATTCCGCACCGGATCCTGCGGCACGACGGCGTGATCGAGAATGCGCGCGTCGGGAACGGCACTCTCTTCGGCGAGGCGCGCTTCGTCGTAGTTCTTTTGCAGGTTGGTATACAAGTTCTCCGCCAGCGTCACCTGGCGCTGCAGCCGCGCCTCGTCGATGGCGCGCGGCGGGACCGCCTGCAGCGTGCGCGAGTCCGCGGTCACCCGGCGCCCCAGCTCAGTTTCCCGGCCGGAGAGCTCGGCCAGCAACTGGCGCGCCAGGTTCGGGATCGTCTGCCGCTGCAGCGTGGCGATTTCGCCGAGCCGCTTCTGCACCAGGGGGTACGCGTCCGCGTACTTGTATCGCAGCGCGCGGAGCTCCGCCTGTTTCGTGGTCAGCTCCGCCAGCGCCTGGGTGAGCTGCACGTTCTGCTGCACCGACCCGACGACCGCCAGCGCTTCCGCCGACAGCCCCGAGTCTCCGGCCTGGGCGATCACCCGCTCGAGCGCCTCCCGGTCACGCTGCACCTGGTCGCGATCGACCTGCATCTTAAAGAAACTCGCGAACGCCGGATCGTCGGTCCCGCCGGCCTTGGGAATCTGCGAGGGCCGCGCGATCGTGTTCACCTGGAACCGCTCCAGTGCCTGTTCGGCGTCGAGCAGGTTCTGGTGCGCCCCCGCCAGCTGCTGGTCCAGAATCTTCGTCAGCTCTGTGAGCTTCTGCCGCCGCAACTCCGCCGCGACCTGCACAAAACGCTCGGCGATCGCGTTGACCGTCGCGGTAATGCGGCCGGCGTCCGCGCCCTTCAAGTGCATCCGCAGGAAGTTGCCCGCGGGGTCGGTCGCGACTTCGAGCTCTTCACTCAGCGACCGCGCGGAGTCGCGCACCGTCGCCACCGAGAATTCCATGGTGCGGCCGGCGGGGATCGTGCCGGCGGGCGGTGCCCAGGTGAAGCCCAGACGGGCGCCGATCGAGTCCCCTACGGCACCGTGCTCCACCTCGACGCCCTTGTCGGTCGACAGCGTGAAAGTCCGTCCGCTCCCATCGATCGCGAGGCGATATACTCCCGGTCGATACTGGTCCGCCACGCGGAACTTGTCGAACAGAGGGGCATCCTCGCGCGCCTTGGGCGTCAGGAACAGGCGTTGGTCACGCACGACTTGATCGAGTACGCGATAGGATTTGAGCAGGTCGAGCCAGGCCTCGGGCTCGAGCGGCTGCCCCGCGCGAATCGGGCCGCGATCCACGCCGCCGCGCTGATCGGGCTGATCGATCCACAACGTCGCCTGAACCATGTACTGCGGCTTGATGAAGCGGGTCGCCGCCAGACCGCCGACCGTACCCAGGATCGTTACCACTGCAATCAGCCACTTGAAGCGCGCGACCGCGCTCCACACGCGGCGCCAGTCGACGCCGGTCTCCGGCTGGGCGAATCCCTGGCCGAACCCCATGTCGGCGCCCACGGGCGGCGCGGCTGCGGGGGCCACGGCGGGCAACGAGGAGCCGGCATGAAGGAGGGGACTGGTGCTCATCGGAACGCGTACCTCCACTGTAGTGGCGGGCCGCGCCGGGTGACGCGGTCGACGCGCCTTCCCTGTGGCAAGTCCGATACCGCGCGGCACGGAGCCAACACCATCCTCATGCCGCAAATCGGTGCACGGCATCCAGACGCCGGATGCACCTTGGTGCGGGACCGACTCCTCGTAACGACCGTGTGACACTCAGAATTCGTTGTGGTTGTGGGGAGAATCGCTGCCGCTGCGGCCTTGCGACAGGTTGGCCCGAACCCTGCGTAGGGAGGAGTCAACCGGAAATCGAGGACGCCCCGATGTCGATACCGCTTGCTCAAGACGGCGTGACCCCCTCTGTCGAGGGACGGGAAGCGTCGGCCATGCTCGCCATCGGGCCGGAGGCCAAGGCCCGCGTGCGGATTCTGGTGGTCGATGACGAACACACGCTGCGAGAGAGCTGCGCGGCGGTGCTGCGCCACGAAGGCTACGACGTGACCGTCTGCAGCCGGGGGCAGGAAGCCCTCGACCTGCTGAAGCGCCGCGCCTTCGACCTCGTGCTCGTGGACCTGTACATGTCGCAGGTCGATGGCCTTACCCTCCTGCGCACCGCGCTCGGGACCAATCACGACACGATGGTGATCGTGATGACGGGCAACCCCAGCGTCGAGTCGAGCGTCGAGGCGCTGCGGCAAGGTGCCTTCGACTATCTGCCCAAGCCATTCTCCGCGTCGCACCTGCAGGTGCTGATCGGGCGAGCGGTGCACACCCTGCTGGTCGCGCGTGAGACGCGCGAGCAGCGCGATACGCTTGACCAGCTGCAGGTCCATTCGGACAAGATCACGCTGCTGGGCACCGCGCCCTCTTTCCGGCGCGCCATCGAGCTGGCCCGCAAGGTGGCGCCGACCGATGCGTCCGTGTTCATCACGGGCGAGAGCGGCAGCGGCAAGGAGATGATCGCGCAGTTCATCCATCACCACAGCCGTCGCTCCAGCCGGCCGTTCATCGCCGTGAACTGCGCCGCCCTCCCCGAGGGTCTGCTCGAGTCCGAAATGTTCGGCCACCGCAAGGGCGCCTTCACCGGTGCGGTGCGCGACAAACCCGGCCTGCTCGAAGCCGCCAACGGCGGCACGCTGTTCCTCGACGAGCTGATCGAGATGCCGAAGCCGATCCAGGCGAAGCTGCTGCGGGTGATCCAGGACGGCGTCGTGCGACGCGTGGGCAGCGAGACGACGGACGCCGTCGTGAACGTGCGCTTCATCGCCGCCACCAACGGCGACCCCGAGTCGTCGGTCGAATCGGGCGATATGCGGGAAGACCTGTACTACCGCCTGAAGGTCGTGCCGATTCACGTGCCGGCGCTGCGCGAGCGCCCGGAGGACGTCCCCCTGCTCGCCGACTACTTCCTGTCGACGTACTGGGTGCGGCATCGCCGCAAGGGCGCCCCGTTCCCGCGTCTCACGGATGCGGCACTGCGCACGCTGTGCAGTCATCCCTGGCGGGGCAACGTGCGAGAGCTGCAGAACGTGATCGAGCACGTCGCCGTCGTGGTGGAGCCGGGCGCGGAGATCCGCCCCGAGGACCTGCAGCTCACCGGTGAGCCGACCCCGACCGCCGGCTCGAACCCGGCGTCGCTCATCTCCACGCTGCTCGAGGAGAGCTATCACGCCGCCCGCGATCGCGTGATCGCCCAATTCGAGCGCCAGTACCTGACGTGGCTGGTCAACCGGGCGAGCGGCAACATGTCCAAGGCGGCGCGGATCGCCGGCGTCGATCGGACCACGCTGTACCGGTTGATGGAGCGTCACGGCCTGCAGCGCAGTCCGACGGCAGGCTGGGTGGTCGAGCGGGAGTCCGCCCCGGGCGCCGAGTCAGCGGAGCCCGTGGAGCCAATGGACGCGGTGACCGCTGATGCGACCGCCCACAAGTCGCCGGCGACCTCATGATCACGAATACCGCTACCGCCGAGCGGCTCGACTGGCCCGCCGTGGAGACCGCGATCGCGACCGTCACGGACCGGCTCCCCGAGCCCGAGGCGGCGCCCCTTCCCGAGCTCGAGCCGCCCGATCTCGCGGCCTGTCTGTCGGGCCCGCACGGGCTGGATCTCGTGGTGGAGCTGGCGCATGACCTGCGCTCGCCCCTCACGTCGATCCTGTTCCTCGCGGAGGCGCTGCAACAGGGCCAGGGAGGACCGGTCACCGCGGAGCAGTCCAGGCAGCTGGGGCTGGTCTACAGCGCCGCGCTGTGCCTATGCGCCACCGCGAGCGACGTGCTCGAGCTCGCGCGGGGCGGGCAGCGCCTCGTGGACCGCGCGCCGGCGCCCTTCTCTGTGGCGGAAGTGTTCGGGTCGGTCCGGAGCATGATCCTGCCCATCGCGGAGGAGAAGCGCCTCGAGGTCCGCCTGGTGCATCCCGTGCCCGAGCGGCGGACCGGACACGAGCGCGCGCTGTCGCGCGTGCTGCTCAACCTGGCCACCAATGCCGTCAAGTTCACCGACACGGGCTTCGTGGAGATCGCGGCGTTGCCGGTGGGCGCGCGGCGCCTCGAGTTCTCGGTGCGCGACACCGGGCACGGCATCGACGCCGCGCGGCTCCGCACGCTGTATCAGCCCGTGCGGCGGCCCCCGGCAGCGCAGCGCGAGCATTTCTCGAGCTCGGGGCTGGGGCTCACCATCTGCCGCAAGCTGGTCCGGGCGATGGGGTCGGAGTTGCAAATCGAAACGCGCCCGCAGTGGGGCACCCGCTTCTACTTCGAAGTGGACGCTCCCGTGGGTAGCGCAGCCGCTTGACGTCGCAGCCCCCCGTGGCAGCCGCCCCACATACGACGCCAAGTCGCCATATGACCGCACGCATGGAGAGCCAAAACCGCGCTGGGGCGCGCCCGCGCACGGTCTTTGCGAATGTCTGAGGCCATGAGCACCACTCTCGAACTTCGACCCTCTCGCCCGGCGAGGATCTCGCTGTCGCACCGTGCGCCATTCGGCGCGCTCGACCGCGAGCATGCCGCACGCCGGGCCCTCAACATCGTCGTCGCCGCGGTCGGCCTGGTCGTGGCCTTCCCGCTCATGCTCCTGGTCGCCGTGCTGATCAAGCTGACCTCGCGCGGACCCGTCCTGTTCACGCAAACGCGTGTCGGGTTGGACCGCCGGTCGCTCTCGGGAGCCGGGGGGAATACACGGCGCCACACCGACTTGGGCGGCTCGCCGTTCACGATGTACAAGTTCCGCACGATGCGCCCGGCCGACGAGACCAACTCGGCGGTGTGGGCGCAGCCGGAGGACGACCGGGTCACCCCGCTCGGCCGGGTCCTGCGCAAGCTGCGGCTCGACGAGCTGCCGCAGCTCTTCAACGTGCTGAAGGGCGACATGAACATCGTGGGTCCGCGGCCCGAGCAGCCGACCATCTTCGTGTTTCTGCGGGAGCAGATCGAAGGGTATCAGCGGCGCCAGCGGGTTCGCCCCGGGATCACCGGGTGGGCCCAGATCAACCAGGGGTACGACACCTCGGTGGATGACGTGCGCCACAAGGTGCGGTACGACCTCGAGTACATCCGCCGCCAGTCGGCGCTCGAAGACCTGCGCATCATGGCCCGCACGCTGCCCGTGATGCTGCGGCGCCGCGGCGCTTGGTAGGGTGCCGCCCTCGCCGCTAGTGCCGTTCCAACTATCTCTCCCCAGTCCCGTGACGCTCTTTGGGTGCGATGATGCACCTCGACGAGCGATCCGTTCGTAGTCTCATCAAGTTGGAACGGCACTAGGCGAGCACCAGCGCTGCCGTCGTCTCCCCCACTGAGCCTCGCGCGATCCGCTCGTCGCGAATCAGGGCGTCGACAAGGAACTTGGTGGCAGTGATCTCGCCCTCCGGGCGAGGCGCGGATGTGAGCGCGCGCAGCACCGGTCGTACAGGCTCGAGCCATACACGCGCGCCCGTGATCTGGCAGAGGCGCAGCCAGACGTTCGCCATGTGAGCCTGGCCGACCGCACACCACGAGGAGCCGACGGGCTGCCAGCCGGCCGCGAATCGGTCGGGCAACCGTCCGTCCCGGGCCTGCGCGGCCGCCAGACCCGCTGCCGCCCGCGCGGCCAGCGCGATGAGCCGCTCGTCTGCAAGCAGTCGACCCCCCTCGAGCAGCCCGCGAATCGCGTCCGCGACGTCCGCAAGCCCGCGCGCGCGCTCCGGGAAGCGGGCATCCGGCATCCAGCCGTCGTCGTGCTGTAGCCGCGCCACGGCGCGCAGATGCTTGGCCGCCGCGGCCCGCAGTTCCGGCGCGCCGAGCCGACGACCGGCCTCGGCGAGCGCCCATGCCGTATGCGGTGAGTGCGCGTCGTCCCGCCGCCAGACAGCGTCGTGATCGAGGGTCGCAAAGAGAAACCTCCCGGCGCGCCGGGCCGCTCCGGCGAAAACCCCTGATCCGGTCTCCGCGAAGGCGCTGAGCCAGCCGAGCAGGGCCCGCCCGGTCCCGACGACACCCCCCCACACCGCGCCCGAAGATAGCTGCAGCTCCACCGCCGACTGCGCCGCGCGCCCGGCGCGCCGGGCGAGCTCGGGGCGCTCCAGGTGCCACGCGGCGAGGTATAGGGTTGGGATGACCGGGTGGCTATCCTGCGCCCGCATCAGCCAGTCGAGCGCCGCCTCAAGGGTGCTGATCGTCGTCGCGCAATGCAATGCCGTCACGCCAGGCCGTCCCTCTATGGGCTATCCGAGCAGCGCAACGGCTGTGCCTGCGGCGCCGTGGTGTCGAGCGGACCGGCGTTGTGGCGTGGCTTCTACAGATGCAGCAGACGGCGGGCTGTCCCTTCCCGAAGCAGCTCCGCGGCGGCCAGCACCTCCCGCATCAACGGGGCCCACGCAACCTGTGGCGTGCCTCGCCGGATGAATTGCGCGGTGACGTCCACCACGTAATACGCGAGTACTCCGGCCGCCTGCGTGGGCTCGAGTCCCAGCAGGCGCGCCTCATTGAGAATGGTGCGGCGGCACAGTTCCGCATCCCGAGCATCCGAGGCCAGGCGCGCCACCCAGGTCGTCGTGGCCGCTGCGTGAGGCTCCCGCAGGCTCCAGCAGGTGCGCACGAAATGACATACGTCGTAGAGCGGAGTCTGCACGATCCCGAATACCTCGAAGTCCAAGAGCCGCCACGAGCCATGGTGCCACAGCACGTTCCCAGGCCACAAGTCGCCGTGCTGCAGCAGGGGCGGCACGGCGCCGGCCCGAGCGAGCGCTCGATCGAGACCCTGCAGCACGTCCTCGGCGAGACCGACAGCGCCGAGCTCCGTGAGGGCATGCGCGGCGGCGGCGCGCAGCGGGGCCGGCGCGGTCAAGAGGCTGGGCAGCAGATTCGTGGCTCGCGTGGAGACCATGCGCGCCACAGCGAGGATCTGCCCCATGGACTCTACCCAGGCCCACTCCGTCAGGCGCGGCAAGGCGCGCTCGTAAGGCCAACCGGGAACGAACTCGTTGAGCTGGAGCTGAACCTCGCCGTCTCGCGCCCTACTGGCCTGCGGCACGATGGCGCGCAGCTCCGGGTCGCCATTCAACGCCCGCAGCACCGCGGTCTCGCGCTCCAGGTTCGCATCGGCGATGGGGCGGCACTTGCAGAAGTAGCGCGGAGCGTCGTCCCGCCCGAGCAGCACGACGTTGAACCCGCGGTTCCACACGTAATAGCCGCTCCGGCGGACTGCGGGAGGGATGGCTCCATAGTTCTCCAGAATGAGGACGCCGTCATCGGGAATCTCCCGGGTCAGCTTCCCGTCGGGATCCGCCGCGACCAGGAGCTCGTGGAGCTTGCGCTTCATGCGTAGGCGAGGAACACGTGGCACTCGAACAGGACCGGGTGCAGCGAGAGCCATGCCAGCCACCGCCGGTGCGTCGCATTGGTCATCTGCAGACGCTCGAACGCCAGCACCGCGCGGCGTCGTGCCGGGATAATGCTCCACGGCTCCTGAAACGAGGGAGCGATGTAGTACGCCTCGACTCGCGCGAAGCCGGCGGCACGCAACTGCCGTGGCAGCGCGCGCGCCACGGCTAGGCGCGCGACGCGCCGCACCTGCATGGTCGCCCTCCGCCGCCACGTCAACGGCAGGACGCGGATGACACGGACCACCATCCGGACCAGAGCCGAGAGGATCCGTCCCGCGGGAAGGACGTGCCCCGGCACCGGTCCCGTCGCGATCCCCACGTACAGGCAGCCGCCCGGTCGCAGCACGCGGCGACACTCAGCCAGCACGGCGGCGAGTACCGCCGGCGGACCGGCCGTCGCGGCGCCCGAGACGCCGCGTCCGAGGGCGCCGTCCCAGACGACGCAGTCGAACGTCGCATTGCGGTACGGCAGCGCGCCCGCGCCGGCTTGCGCGCAGGCGACGTTCGCTGACCGGTCTTCACTGAACCGGGCTCGGGCGAACTCGAGGGGCGGCCGCGTCGCGTCGAGGTAATGCACGGAGGTGAAGTGCCGAGCGAGTGCGGCCGTCATTGTGCCGATCCCACCCTGCACGTCCAGCGCGCGCTCCCACCGCGCCAGATCAACCAGCCAGAGCCAGTTGCCGCGCGCGTCGTCGGCGCGGTGCTCGATCCGCTCGCCCGGCGTTGCCGGCTGCATGACTCCGTGCAACGCCTGGCGCCACGGCGTGCCGCGCCGTACGGTCGCGGCCAACTGCGCGAGCTCCTGGTCCGACCACGAACTCACCAGGCCCGGTGCGTCCAAGGCATCGCTCCGACTGTGGCGTGGGCGCTACGTCTTCCTGCTGAATGACGCATAGTGGTGCTGGCGCGGAATATGTACCGCCCGACACCGTGCCCGATAGTGCCCTCATGACCTACCGCGACTCCCATCTGCGGAAAGGCGCCGACTACGACGCCGCCTTGGCACGCGATCCGTTGGATGCGTATCTGGGGCGCCGCGAGCGGGAGATCGTGCTCACGATCGTGGCGCGGCTGCAGCGGGCGGGTATGCGGCGCTCATTGGATTTCGCCTGTGGAACGGGCCGTATCGCGCAACTGCTCGATGGCGTCACCGAGGCGTGCTTCGCGGTCGATGTGTCCGAGTCGATGGTCGCCGAGGCGCGGAAGAAGTGTCCGCGCACCCAGTTCTTCGTTCAGGACATCACCGAGCAACCGTTGCCGATCGCGCCCGTGCAGCTGGTCACCGCATTTCGGTTTTTCGGCAACGCCGAAGACGGCCTGCGGGCGCGCGCGCTCCGGGCGATACACCGCTCTCTCGCGCCTGGCGGGTATCTCCTCCTCAACGATCACGAGAATCCCTGGGCTCTGCAGAGGCTGCTGCGACGGCTGGTGGGTGAACAGGCGCGGGCCGACCTGCATCATTGGAAGCTGCGTCGCCTGTTGCGGCACGCCGGGTTCCGCGTGCGTCGGACCTTTGGAATCGGCCTGTGGATCTATCGCGCGCGGTTGCAGGGTCCCGACGTGCTGAACGCTCGCTGGGCCGACGCGCTGGAGCTGTTGTCGAGGATTCCGTTGCTGCGGAGTTTCTGCCCGGACGCCGTTATCCTCGCGCAGCGAAGCTGAACGGCCCTCCCACGGTCGCGCTGTCCTCGGGGCGATAAGGACGCAGCAGCGCGGCGGCAACGTCGCGGGCCACCACGGCGGCGCCCGCCGGCGTGTAGTGCATGTAGTCGTAGTAGTTCTCGAGGCTCGGCGCCAGGACGCTCCGCAGGTCGCGGTGCTCGATGCCGAGCGCTTCAGCCACTCGCGCCGCGCGAGCGTCCAGCAGGTGCACGACCTGGTTCACGACGTCGAGCGAGAAGTACGTCGTGATGGTCTCCTTCCACGCCCTACCCATGCCCCCGTGCCAGAAGCACGCGGCCTCCTCGGGCGTGTACTCCTTCTCGAACCATGGCTGGCGCAGCACGAGCACGCGGTCGGCGTGAGCCTGCGCCCGCTGGAGCAGCCGCCGGAAGTGACGCTCGAAGCTGTCCAACAACCCGCGCGGATCGGGGAGGGTGGTGCGAACGTCGGCGGCCTCCGCCCGCATCTTGCGGGCCGCCGCGAGCCACTTGCCGGCCTGCTCCCGGACCTCGAGCGGACGGAACCAGCGGCGGCGCAGCCGCCGAGCCAGCTCGATCGTGGCCCACTGTCGCGGCTTCCAGCCGAACCGCGTCTCGGGATGGACGGCAAACACCTCGTCGGGAGGGAGGGACGTCGATGAGAGCGTCGGTGGTGCGCCTTCCTCGAGCCACTGGAAGATGTCGCTGCCGCCGACCATGATGACGATCACCGCGAGGCGACCGTACTGGGGCAGCACGCGCTCGAGGATCAGGTCCAGGTGCCGCGACGAGACCCCCGAGCGGCCGATGTTTCCCACGTGTACCCGCTGGGCGCCGAGCATGCGGAGATGGTCAGGGGTGTTGAGTATCCGCTCGAGCGCTCCCGGCCAGCTCGCCTCCTCAGTGAGCGCGAGGCACTCGACTGAGCTCCCTCCCGCGGCGAGCACCCGAAACAGATCGGCCTGGTCCGGCCGCACGTCGCGGCCCCGCTCGCCGTCCGCGTTGACGTCGAAGCGCACGCGCGGCGCGCGGTGCGAGGACTCGGCGCCATCGGCTCGGAGCTCCAGTCGCATGTCTGGCGGCCACACGTAGTAGCCCGTACGCCGCCGAATCCATCGGCGCGCGCCCAGCTCGGCCGCGACGCCCACGAGCGCCGCGGTGAGCAGCGCCACGGCCCACCACGCGATCACCACCGCGCCCCGCCCCGTTGGCCGACCAGCCGGCCGCGCAGGTCGACATAGGGGTCGTCGCGGTATACGAAGAACACCCACAGCAACCCGAACAACAACGTCATCGCAACGCCGGCGCCCGTGAGCTGACCGATGCCATGCACGTCGAGGCCGAACTTGAACCACAGGAGCAGCGCCAGGACCGGCAGAGCACCGAGGATCGCCCGGGGCACGACGTAGCGGATGAAGACAGCGACCGGCGTCTCGAGCTCCCGGCAGGCCTGCGCCAGGACGACGCCCGAGTACACCACGTTGGGGATGGCGGTCCCCAGGGCGACGCCGGCGAGCCCCAAGGGACCCGCGAGCGCCACGCTCAGGCCCAGGTTGACGAGACCGGCGATCAGGAACCCAATGGTGGGCACACCCGGCTTGCCGAGCCCCATCAGGATCGGCAGGGCCACGCCGCGCACCGGCAAGAAGACGAGATACGACACCATGAGGATCTGCAGCACCTGACCCGCCGGCCGCTCGTATCGCGGGTCGATCCACCACGCGATGAAGCGCGGCCCGAGCACGATCAGGAACAATCCCGCCATCAACGTGACCGAGAGCGCGATCTTGGACCACTTGAGGAAGGTCTCGCGCAGCTCGGCGGCTCTTCCCTGCGTCTTCAGTCGCGTCGCCGCCGGCATGACCACGGCGGCGATCGCGAGGACGAATTCCATCAGGTAGATCACGAAATTGTTAGCGACCGTGAAGTACGGAATCGCGCTCACATCCTGGAACTTGGCGATCACCAGCGAGTCCGTCTGGAACGACAGCCGCCCCCCGGCGTTCAGCACGAGCACGAACAAGCTGAAGGAGAAGATCTTGCGCACCAGGCCCCATTCGAAATCCGCGAGCCGCACGCGCATACCGGGGTAGCGGCGGAGAATCAGCGCTGCGCACAGGATGAAGTCGAAGGCGAGACACGCGAGCTGGATGAACGCCAGGACGCTCAAGGTGGGCCGCCACGTGAGCAGGCCGAACGTGAGACCGACGCGCAGCACGGTGCCCGCCAGGCGCGCCACGTTGCGGGGCACGAAAGCGTCGTGCGCGGAGAGAATGCCCTCGGGCAGCATGCCCACGAACCCGACCGCCACGTATGCCACGGTGAGCGCGAACGCCCAGTCGGCGTCGCGCCGAATCGTCGTGGGGATGTCGTAGCTCAGGTTGAAGAACGCATACAGCCCGGCTCCGATGACGAGCGCCACGCCGCCCAGCAGCAGGTAGAGCCCGGTACAGCTCCCGATCGCGCGGTTGAGCTCCCTAGTGTCGCCACTGGCCACGTGCTCCGCGAAGTAGCGGACCGACGCCATCGGCACGCCGAGCACCAGCAGGGCCAGGTAACCAGAGATCGACGTGATCAAGGTCCAGGTACCGTACCCGGCGTCGCCGAGCGTGTGGAGTGTGAACGGTGTGAGGACGTACGCCGCGACGACGTTCACGACCGTTATCACCCAGTTGCTCCCGACGTTCTTGAGCACGTGCCCGATTCCCCCGCGAAGTCGCACGATTCCGGCGTCCGCCGCCTGTGCATCGCATGTGCCGTGGGTCCGCAGCGGGCGCTGGCTGGCCGGTTCTCGCCCGAACGCGTGGCTGTGGCGGCGACGCAACGGACTATGGGCAGCGGAAGCATGTCGTACGGCTGTCGCGACACTCGCTGTAGCTGCCACGCCACGAGAACAACTCCCGGCGTCGACGGCCCGACCTCTGCAGCAGGCGCTCACCGTGCCGACCGTTACAGAGCCCCGACCCGTCACGGGGAACACCACGACCTGCATCCCCATCGTCGAGGCGCTGGCGCGCGATCCCGCCGCTTGGGAGCGGCTGCGCGAGCGCTCGCCCGCCGCATCTCCCTTCGCGGGCTGGGCCTGGCATCGAGCCTGGGCCGACTCGGCATCGGAGGCGGAGCGGCAGGCGAGCACCTGCATTGTAATGCGGGACGCGCGTGGACAGACGGCGGCGCTCCTTCCCGTCGCGGTCAGGACCCTCACGTTCCGCCGCCGCCCCCTCACCGGGCTCACTTGGGCCGTCGGGGACATCGGCTGTCCCGATCATCTCGACGTGCTTGCCGATCCGAGCGCCGAGCTCGATGACGTCGTGCCGGCGTTGCTGTCGCTGCCCTGGGAGGCCGCGATCCTCGGCAATCTCGCGCCCGCCGCGCCCAACGTGGCGCGACTCGCGGCTGCGTTGGCGCGCGCCGGTTGCGCAGTTCGCTGGAACGCCGGAAGCCGGTGCCCGTACCTCGAGCTTCCGCGGACCTGGGACGAGTACCTGAGCTCGTTGAGTGCCAACCGCCGCCAGACGCTGCGCCGCCGCGAGCGCAATCTGGAGCGCGACCACGGCGTGACGTTGACCGATTACGGCCCGGAGAACCTCGCCGCTGGGTGGCTCCACCTCGTCGAGCTGCACGAGCGGCGCTGGGCGACCGGGGGCGGGGGCACGTTCAGCGATCCGCGGGTGGAGCGGCTGCACCGCACGTTCGCCGCAGAGCTCGCGCGCCGGGGACAGCTGTGGTTGACGACGCTCGACCTGGACGGCGCGGCCGCCGCGGCGTGGTACGGGTTCGCAGACCGCGACACCGTCTACTTCTATCAGAGCGGCCGCGACGCCCGCTGGGAGGACAAGAGCGTGGGGGTCGCCCTCATGGTGAAGATGATCCGGCGCGCCATCGAGCGCGGCTACCGGCGGTTCGACTTCCTGCGCGGCGACGAGGCCTACAAGCGGGAGTGGACGGCGGCGGAGGCCGTGACGCAGGAGCTTGTGGTGTTCCGGCCCGGATGGCGCGGTCGCTGGCTGCGTGGCCTCGACTGGGCGGGCCGGTTACGTGCCCGGCTGCGAGCGGGAGCGTGAGCCGCATGTCCACGCCGATGCTCCTGATCGTTTCGATCGACACCGAGGAGGACGACTGGCGCCCGCGCCGCGACGGAGTGACCGTCGAGAACATCCGCGAGCTGCCGCGTCTCGATGCGCTGTTTCAGAGGCTCGGGGTGCGGGCGACCTATTTCACCACGTACCACGTGGCCATCCACGGCTGGGCCGCGGCCATCCTGCGGGAGCTGCACGGCGCCGGCGCGGAGCTGGGCGCCCACCTGCATCCCTGGAACACACCCCCGCTGGATGAGCCCTTCGCACCCCGCAACACCATGCTCAAGAACCTGCCGGCCGCGCTGCAGCTCGCCAAACTCGAGCAGCTCACGGTCACGCTGCGCGAGGCGCTGGGCGGGCGACCGGTAGCGTTCCGCGCAGGTCGCTACGGGCTCGGCCCCGACACCGTCACCGCCCTGATCCGCTGCGGCTACCGTGTCGACTCGAGCGTCACGCCGTTCATGAGCTGGGAGGAGTACGATGAGGGGCCGACCTTCATCGGAGCGCCGCTCGACTCGTATCGCCTGGCTGGAGGCGCCGACGTGCGGATCCCGCAGCCCGAGGGGCCGCTGGTGGAGTTGCCCATGTCGATCGGCTACAGTCGTCCGCCATCCAGGATGTGGGTGCGACTGTACCGGGCCCTGTCGACCCCCGTGCTGCGGCCGCTGCATCTGCGCGGCATCGCGTCGCGCGCCGGAATCGTCAAGCGCATTTCTTTGAGTCCGGAGACCGACTCGGTCCCCGATATGCTGACGCTGTCACGCCGCCTGATCGACGCGGGGCTCCGACACCTCCACCTGTTCTTTCACAGCCCCAGCCTCAGTCCCGGCTTGAGCCCGTTCGCCCCCGACGGGCCGGGCGTGGAGCGGATGTATCGCTCGATCGCGACGTACATCGAGGGGCTCGCCCGCGTGACCACGGTGCGCTTCGTAACGATCTCGGAAGCGGCTATCCTGCTCCAGACCGCGCCGTCGCGCCACTCCTCTACGGCGGCCTCCCCCTCCTAGCGGCGCGTCAGGCCGCCCGCACGACTTCGCGACGGGTCGGCTCCCACACGGGGGTACGTTCGCCCTTAATGGCCCGGACCGAGGCGGACAGGGCCGCCACGTTCCCCACCACCAGATAGGCGGGAAGCGCGACGACCTTGGGCAGGCGGCGGTGCTCGGGCCACCACCACGCCAACGCCGTGCACAGGCCGGCCGCGCCCGCGAGCCCCGCCCCCCAGCGCGCCCACCAGAACGTCTGCGCCAGACACACCAGCCCGACCAACGCCGGTAGGGCCACATGCGGGAGGACCCAGCGACAGACCTTGTGGCTCGCGAGAATCCACGCGAACAGCCCGTGGCGGAACGGGTTCAAGAGCGCCCGCTTGAAGCGCAGCGTATGCCAGCCCCGCACGATCGTGCGCACCTTGCGGCGGTATTCCGTCCGGAGCGACGGCACCCGGGGCACGGTGCACACGGCGCTCTCGACGGAGACGGTGCGCAGCCCCTGCTCGCGGGCGAGCAAGGCCGCGGCGAAGTCGCGACTGATCTCCTCCGGCAGGACGCGCAGATGGATCGGTGCGCGAACAGCGTGGAAACATCCCGCCGCGCCCGGGATGCCCGCGACGCGCGTTTCGAGCTGACGCACCCACATGTCGTAGCCGACGTACCACGACTCGCCGTGGTTGGCGTGCCCGTCCACCCGCGCCACGCTCACATAGTGTCCGGAAGCGACGCCGACGGTGGGATCGGCGAAGCTCGCGATCAGCGCCTTGAGGGCCCCCCCCTCCGGACGGGCCGAAGCATCGGTGGTGACGATGATGTCCCCCCGCAAGAGCGGCAGTGCGGCGTTCTCGGCAGCCGTCTTCCCGCCCCGGCGGGGCAGTCGCAGCAGCTCGACACCCCGGCCGGCGTACTCGCGCACGATGGCGTCGGTCCGATCGGTCGAGGCATCGGACACCACGAGGATCTGCCGGCGATCCGCGGGATAGTCGAGCCGCAGCAGATTGTCGAGTGTTTGGCGCACCACGGCTGCTTCGTTGTAGACCGGGAGCACGATACTGATCGCCGGCCACTCGGCCGGAAACGCGGCGGGTGGTCGTCCACGCCGCCACAGTCCGCCCACCCCCAAGAGCAGCGGATAGCCCACGTAGGTATAGGCGGCAAAGACCAGCGCGATGGCCAGCAGCGACACACAAATTGAGGTCATCCCACGCTCCGATAGATGCGTTCGTACTGCTCGAGCCAGGGCCCGGGAGCGAACTCCCTCGCCAGCCGCTCGTTCGCGCGGCGCGCCCGGTCTGCCGCCGCCGCTGGATCCGCGTGCACGGATCGAATCGCCCGCGCCAGCGCCGCCGGATCGTCGGCTCCGACCAGCAGCGCTTCCTGCGGCGAGAGCACGTCCGGAACTCCGCCGACGGCGCTGGCCACGATCGGCGTACGGGCCGCCATCGCCTCGAACAGGACGATCGGCGTGCCTTCCGTGCGTGAGCTGAGCGCGAACACGTCGAATGCCGCAAACAGCCGCGCCGCCTCGGCCACGTTGCCCAGCCAGCGCACTCGGTCGCCCAAGCCCAGGCGCGCGGCCAGCTGCTCGAGCGCGGGCCGCCCGCGCCCGTCGCCCACGACCGACGCGACCACCGGCAGGTCCGTGAGCCGCGCTAGCGCCGCGAGCAGCACGTCGGCTCCCTTCTCCGGCGTGAGCCGTCCCACCCAGCCGACGTGGAATCGCCCGTTGGGAACGGCGAGCTGCGCGCGTGCCTGGTCCCGCGGCAGCGGAGGCGGGTCGCTCGCGGGCCACGCGTTAGGGACCATGTGCACCCGCGCTGATGGCACACCGGTCCGCTCCAGGTCGCGGGCCAGCGGGCGGGACACGGCGACCACGGCATCGAAACGGCGAAACGCCCGCCGCTGCAGCCGCTCGTAGATCCAGTTCTTCCAGTCGCCCCCGGTAAACCCGTGCACCGTCGTCACCGTCCGGACACCCGCTCGACGGGCGGCGCCGGCGTCCACCACGTCGACGTGATAGCCGTGGGTGTGCATGACGTCCGGCCGGAACCGGCGACACAGCTCTTCGATCGCGGTTCGCTCGCGGCGGTACGCGCGGGGGGGGACGCGGAGCGGAATCGTCTCCACGCCGGCCTTGTCGAGCGGCGCCAGGAACGGGTGCCGGTCGGCACCGTTTGCCAGGACGGCGACGACGCGCACCTGATGCCCGGCCTGGTGCTGACCTGTCGCCAGCGTGTGCACGACGCGCTCCGCACCGCCCACGTCTCCGGGAGCGATGACGTGCAGCACGGACAGCCTGTCTCGCGATGTCACACGACCACCTGGAACAATCTCCGTGCCTGAGTCACCGGGCATGCCGGAGCGTGCGCGAGTGCTGCGTGAGCGCAACGCCTGGGTGGCTGTGCTCTACAGTCGGCTGGTGTAGACCGGTGCGCCCGCGCGGCCTCGCTCTTGCTCTATGCGCCGGGGCTCATGTGCGGCATCGTCGGTATCGTCCATCGCGACCCCACCCATTCCGTCGTCCCTGCCGTGATTCGGCAGATGTGCGACGCCATCCGGCATCGGGGCCCCGACGACGAGGGCGTCTACGTAGACAGTCCCGTCGGCCTGGGCATGCGCCGCCTCAGCATCATCGACCTCGCGGGCAGTCACCAGCCGATCTTCAACGAGGATCGGTCGGCGGTGATCGTGTTCAACGGGGAGATCTACAACTACGCGGAGCTGCGGCGCGGTCTGGTCGCGCGCGGCCACACGTTCGCCACCCAGGGCGACACGGAAACCATCCTGCATCTGTACGAGGAGGAAGGCCCCGACTGCGTCACGCGGCTGCGGGGCATGTTTGCCTTCGCGATCTGGGACGCCAAGGCGCGGACGCTGCTGCTCGCCCGCGACCGCTTCGGGATCAAGCCGCTGTACGTGGCGACCGGGCGGTGGGGAATCGCGTTCGCGTCCGAGCTGAAGGCCCTGCACGCGGCGGGCCTGGCGGACCGCACGCTCGACTGGGACGCGCTCGACATGTATTTCCAGCTCGGGTACATCCCTGCCCCGGCCACGCCGTTCGCGGGCGTCACCAAGCTCGAGCCGGGCCATACGGCGCTATGGCACTCCCAGCGCGGCGTGTCGACCAGGCAGTACTGGGACCTCCCCCGCGAGCGCGTCGCGGCGCCGGGCGACGCGGACGAGCGCGTCAGGGAGTGGCTGGACGAGTCGGTGCGGGCGCACCTCGTGAGCGACGTGCCGGTGGCGGCGTTCCTCTCCGGCGGGCTCGATTCGTCGGCCGTGGTCGCGAGCTGGGCGCTGGCGAGCGACGCGCCGCACGCGTTCACGGCGCGCTACTTCGGCTCGGGGGCGGCGAGCGCCGACGAAACGGACCTCGCCCGGCGGCTCGCGGCCCAGTACGGCGTCAAGCTGACGGAAGTGGACATCCATCCCGACGTGCGCGACCTGCTCGAGCCGATCACGCACGCCCTCGACGAGCCGCATGCGGACCAGTCGGCCGTGCCGACGTGGTTGCTGTCGCAGGCGGTGGGTGGGTCGTATAAGGTCGCGCTCACCGGGATCGGTGGCGACGAGCTGTTCGCGGGCTATCGCCGTCACATTGGCCTGCTGGCCGGAGAGCGCTACGCGCGGCTGCCGCACGCCGTGCAGCGGGGCGTGAGCGGGCTCGCGAACCTGCTGCGCGAGCCCACCGGCACGTCGCTCGCGGTCGATCGGTTCAAACGGTTCCTGCGGCCCGGCAACGGCTCGACGCCCGACCGGTTTCTCAGCTACGTGACGCGCTGCGCCGACGGCGACCGTCAGGCCTTGTACGCTCCCGATTTGCACGCGGGGCTGCGCGCCGGCAGTGCGAGCGTCCGGTTTCGCGAGCTGCATCAGCGATATGGCGCCCCCGCGGGACTGACCGCGGCCCTGTATCTCGATTACAAGACGTTTCTCGCGGACGATGTGCTCGCACTCAGCGACCGCATGGCGATGGCCCACTCGCTCGAGATCCGCGTCCCCTTCGTGGACCACCTGCTCGTCGAACGGGTGTTCCCGCTGCCGGACCGCACGAAGATCGGGCTGTGGCGCAACAAGCGGCTGCTCAAGCGCGCCCTGCGAGGCCGGCTCCCCGACGAGCATCTTCGGGCGCCCAAGCGCGGCTTCGTTGGCCCGACCGCCGAATGGCTGCGGCACGAGCTGCGCGACGTAATCGAAGACGAGCTCGCGCCGGAGCGGCTGCGCCGATTGGGGTACTTCGAGCCCGCCGTGGTCCGCGGCCTACTGGACGATCACTTCGCCCGTCGCCACAACCGCGAGGGGATCCTGTGGGCATTGCTGTGTTTTTCGGTGTGGCACCACGTGTACCTCGAAAGCGGCGTGCTGGCGGGTCGCTGACCGCGTCGCCCCCCTCACTCCCCGTCGCCGTAGATCCGCTCGTACTCCCGCACCATCGCTTCGACCCCGAAGGCCTGCTCCACGCGCCGGCGCCCGGCCGCCGCATCGCGGGCCCGGCGCGCGGCGTCCCCCAGGGCGTCGCCCCACGCGGCCGCCAACGCGACCGGATCGCCCGGCGGCACGAGACGGTGCCGCAGCCCCTCGCCCAGTGCCGCGCCGGATCCGCCGACATCGGTCACCACCGGACACACACCACTGCTCATCGCCTCCAGCAGCCCGAGCGATGTGCCTTCGCTCCACGACGACAGCGTGAAGATGTCGAAGGCGGGATAGATGTTCTCGACGTCCTTGCGCCACCCCGCGAGCCGGGCCCCGTCGCGCAACCCCAACTGCTCGATCAAGGCCGCCAGCCGGGCGCCCTCGGGACCGTCTCCCACCACCACGAGGCTGGGCGGTGCGCCACGCGCGTCGCTCCAGCCGGCGCGCAGCAGCGCGAAGGCCTGCAGCATCACGTCGTACGCCTTGATCGGATCGAGCCGGCCGATGCTGCCGATGACGGGCGCGCCTGACGGGAGGCCGAGCTCCTGGCGCAGCGATCCGTTGACGGATTGCGGCTGGAAGCGGCGCGTGTCGATCCCATTGACGATCACCTCGACGTGCGACGGTCGGGGGATCAGCGTCTCGGTCATCTGGAGCCGCAGGGCGTCCGAGACGGCGACGATCACGTCCGTGCGCCGCGCGGCGAGCCCGTCGATCAGCCGATCCTTGAACGTGTCCGGAAAGGGACGGCCATGGTCGGTGTGGACGAGGCGCGGGACGCCGGCGCGCCGCGCCGCCAGCGACGCCTTGTACCACACGCCGCTGTGGGTGTGCACCACGTCCGGGGCCAGTGCCCCGATCGCTCGGATCAAACCGTGCGGCCAGATCATCGAGACGCGCCGCGTGGAGCGCTCCTGGTGGAGCCGCGCGTGCGCGGCGAGGCCCTCCGCGAAGCGGCCGAAGTCGCTGAGCGTCAGGATGTGGCTCTCGAACTGATCGCGAGGAAGACGCTCGACGAGGGCGCCCACCAGGCGTTCCAGACCGCCGTAATCGAGCTTGTGCACCACATGAAGAATCCTGAGGCGTCGCGTCACAAGCCGGAGGATCGTATGACGAACCCGTTGTGCGACAAGCCGGAAGGGATAGTCTCTCGCGGCACCGCCCAACGGTTCACGCGCGCGGGCGAGAACTGCCCTCCGCCCAACACCAGCGCGGCCGTGTAGCCCGCTTCGCGCACCGCGGCCTCCACGGCCGGCGTCGCCAGGCCGTAGGGATAGCTCAACCACGGGATCACGCTCGTGAAGCGCTCCCGCAGCCACGCGAGCGGTCGCCTCAGCTCCTCCCGCAGCTCCCCGCCCGTCAGCCGCGCCAGGTTGGGGTGCGTCCAGGTGTGCGACGCGAGCATGATCCCGGCATGCCGGGTGGCGCCACGCAGCTCGTCCTCCGAGGCCACGAGCGCCCATTCCGGAACGGGACCCGTTGGCAGCCCCTGCCCCGCGGCCCAGCTGCGGACCTCCGTATCCTTGCCCCGCAGCTCGTCCAAGGCGCGGGCCCGCAGCACCGGATCCACACCTCGCTCCCTCGCCAGGGCATCCCACCAAAAGGGGCCCTGCCCCACGAAGTCCGGAACGACGAACAGCGTAGCGGGAAGCCCGCGCTTCGCCAACTCCGGCACGCCGATGAGCATCGCCCCTCGATAGCCGTCGTCGAAGGTGATCGCCGCCCGGGGACCCCGACCAGGGCGCGGTACGAGCATCTCCTCCAACGGCACGACGGTATGAGTAGCGAGCAGGCACTCGAGCTGTCGCACGAACAGTCGGCGTGGCAGGTGCAGCGAGCGGTCGCCGAACGGCGGGCAGGAGTCGGGCACGACGTTGTGATAGGCCAGTACCAGCGCCCGCCCCGCCCGCGCCACCCGATGCAGCGCGGGCACGCCGCTCCGCACCAGTCCCGCTTCGAAGCACGCTTTGAGTGTCGCGCGCACGCTCATCCGACAGGACGGGGGATGGGCCCGCGGGCCGGCAGGGACGGCCGCGCGAGCGACACGATCTTCGCGAGCCCGAGGATCATGCCAAGCAGCGTATACAGGTACGCCGAGTACCCCTGGGACAGGAAGGAGCCCGTCACCACGAACGCCACCAGACTGGCGGTGAAGACTTGGGCGGCCACGGCAATCTCCGGGGCTGGCGCCCGTCGCAACCGCCCCAGCGTTCGGAAGGCGGAGGCCATGAGCGCGACGAACAGGATGAGGCCCCCCACGCCCAGTTCCGCGCCGACCTGGATGAAAGAATTGTGAGGCGCGGACCAATGGAAGCTCCGCCCATAGCGTCGCAGCTCGAGGGCTTCGGGCGACAGGGTGCCTTCCGCAATGGGGAAGGTGGCCACGCCCAACCCAAGGAGGGGATGATCGAGCATGTAGCCGACGCCGCGCTTCCAGATCTCCATCCGACCGGTCTCCGACTTACCGCTCCAGTTGTAATCCTTGGACGGATGGAAGATGGTTTCGATCCGGTCGAAATACTGGTCGCTCGCGACGGAGACGAGCAAGGTCGCGAGCAATGCGACCGTCGCGATGCGTTGCCAAGTGGAGACACCGCGCAGGCGGAGCAGCAGGTATCCCCCGACGGTGACGAATCCCAGGAACCCGCCACGCGATCCCGTCTTTCCCAGCGTGACCATCAGGAACACCGTAGCGGCCAACACGAGCCCGCGGGACCACGGCCGTGCTGGCGCGCGCCACAGGTACAGGACCATGGGGAGGGTGCACACGATCAGCAGCGCCAGGTCGTTTACGTCGTAGTAGGCCATGTCGCGCAGCCGGCCGTCTGCACCCATCTGGGAGCGGGCGAGGACCACGGCGGAAAACAGCGTGACGCCGGCGAGCTGCAGCCACGCGTAGCGACGCAGGTCTGCGAACCCACGGACGCTAGCGGCAACGAGCACCATCAGCATCACCGTGCGCGCGTAGTCTTTGAGGAGGAAGTTCACGCTGTGGCCCGGGTACAGACTTCCTGGTACCGACAGCGCCCCAAGGACGAGGATGCCGAGAGCGATACGGACGGCGGAGGAGGTGAGCAGGCCGAGACGACGCCGGGGATCGCGGTCTAAGACGAGAAGCGCCGCGGCCACGACCGTCGTGAGAATCGGTAGGCCGTGGATCGCCAGCGTCGGAAACAATTCGTGGACGCGCCAAACCTGCAGCAAGACGACCGCCATCAGCGCCACCTGCAGCGCGTCCCATGGCAAGCGTCCGGGCGGTGGGCCCGGTACCCCATTGTAGGGAGCACCATTGGCCCCAGCTGCGGTCCGGAAGGCGGCGGGTTGGGTCATGTAAGAGAATGTTCGAGCGCTGATTCCAACGTGGCAAGATTCGGGCTGCGCCGGCAGCGTGCAGGGTGTCGCGCGGGCGCGACAGTAATCCGTAACTACGCGCTGCGTCGCAAGTTCGGCTCCGCCAAGCCGATCACAGCATTCACGCTGCGACGAACAGTCACGGGATCCGTCCCGCGATCATCGCTAGCGCGCATGAGTGAAGGCCAGGCCGCCGTCAGCGGTGCGGGCGAGCTCGCGCAGCTGCACCAATCCCGCCAGCTCGAGCGTCCGCCGCAGCTCCCCGGCGTCCGACCCGGCGTGGAGCCAGTACGCGTCGCCGTCCGGCCGAAGCGCGCGCCGCACTCCCTGCACCAGGGCGCGCGGGTTCCACGGCTCGACGGTCATGCACACCGCCATCACGCGGTCGAACCCGCCGTTGGGAACGGGCAGGCTGCATCCGTCCCACGTGTCGAACTCGAGCTTCCCGGGCACCTGGCGGAGCTGGCGGGCCGCTTCCACGTGGCGTGCCGAGGTATCCAAGCCACGCACGTAGGCCCGCACCGCGCGACGCCAGCACTCTTCCGCGATCCAGCCGTCGCCGCACTCCACGAAGAGAATCCGGTCCCACGCCTGAAATTTCATATGCTCGAGCACGAGCAGGTCCCAACCGCGGCGGGCATCCGAGTGAGCGGGATCGGCTACATGGGGGATGGAACTCATGAGGTGCGACTCCGCAATGCCCGTGCCCCCGACCCGCCCACCGGGAGTGGCGCCGGCTCCACGCGTCCCCCGCGACACAGCTGTTGCCTCGCTTCGGCAGGAGGCCGGCGTAGCGGCTGGCTCATGCTGCGGGGGAACGAGGGCGTGCTACGGTGCGCCGTTTGCAAACGAGGCACGCAAGACTATGAGGACACTGCGCTTGCTGGCGCTGGTCGCGTGGGGCGCTAGCTGCCACTTGGACGCGCTATTCAAGGGGCCGGGGGGCGGGGGCTCCCCGGCGAGTGCCGCTCTCGGGGCCCGGTTGACCTTCGCCAGTCAGCCGAGTCAGGCGACCGCGGGCGAGGCGATCGCTCCGGTGGAAATCGCCGTCGTCGATTCCGCAGGCCAGCGGCTCACGGGCTTCACGGGGACGGTCACGATCGCCCTCGCCAATCCCAGCGGTGCCAGGCTGTCGGGGACCCCGAGTGTCGGCGCCGTGAGTGGTGTCGCCACGTTCAGCGACCTGACGATCGACCGGGCGGGACAGTACACGCTGCGCGCCAGCGCCGCGGGCGCCGCCGCCGCGACGAGCACGCCGATCGAGGTGATCCCCCCGCCGCCACCTCCCCCGACTGTCACCCACCTCGGGTTCGCCCGCCAGCCGCTGCAATCGATCCAGGCGGGGGCCGTGATGTCGCCGGTGCTGGTCGCCGCGCTCGATGCCTCCGGAAACGTGGTCACGACCTTCAGCAATCCGATCACCATGGCGCTCGGCACGAACGCCGGAGGAGGGACGCTGTCGGGGACGTTGAGCGTCGCCGCGGTGAGCGGCATCGCGACCTTCTCGGAGCTGAGCATCGACAATGTGGGGAGCGGCTACACGCTCCGGGCCGCCATACCGGGAATCTCACCGGTGAACAGTGCCTCGTTCGACGTCACGGCCGCGCCGCCGCCGCCCGGCGGCGCGACCTACCTGCGGTTCACCGACCAGCCCCAGATCACGCAGGCCGGCCAGGTCATGCCGACCGTGCGCGTCACCGCCTACGACGCGTCCGACCAAAAGGTGTTCATCTTCACCGGCAACGTCACGATCACGCTCGGCGACAATCCCGTTGCCGGAACGCTCACCACCGCGTCGCCGACGATCAATATGGATCTAGGGTTGGGTGGCGTGGTCCAGTGGACCGATCTGATGATCGACCGTGCGGGGAACGGGTATACGTTGCGTGCCACGTCGCCGGGCATGCGCAGCGCGACCAGCGACCCCTTCGACATCACGTCGGATCCCCCGCCACCCCTCAACGGGGCTACGGGCCTGGCCTTTGCCCAGGAACCGACGACGACGCGCGCGGGCGACTTCTTCGTGCCGCCGGTCCGCGTCGTCGTACAAGGCTATGGTGGCACGACCGACCTGAACTACTCGGGCGCGATCTGGATCAGCCTCGACGCGAACCCGGGTGGGGCCACGCTGTCCGGCACGCGCCGCGTGTACCCCGTGAACGGATTCGCGACCTTTTCCGACCTGAGGATCGACAAGCCGGGAAGCGGCTATACCCTGCGCGCCACGGCGTGGCCCCTGAACTACAAGCGCAGCAATTCCTTCGACATTACCGCGCCTTAGCCGGTGGCAGGACCACCGCCGTCTGGTCGCGATGGCGCCGCAATGGACGCGGTGGGTCTGCCGCGCCGCCGACGACGCGCAGCCAGACCGCTTCGTCGCGCCCCCAGTTGTACTTCGTGGCGACGGCCTCCTGGCCGCGCTCGCCCAGGCGACGACAGCGATCCGGATCTTGCAAGAGCCCCACGAGCGCCGAGGCCAACGCCTCCGTGCTCCCGACGGGATAGAGAACCCCGGCTCCGGTCTCCGTCAGAATGCGCTCCATCGGCGGCAAGTCGGCCGCGAGGACGGCGAGTGACGCCCCCATGTAGTCGAACAACTTGTTCGCGAGCGTGATGCGCACGTGGGGAGTGTCCAGAAAGGGCAGCAACCCGACCTGGCAGTGCTGATAGAACTGCGCCAGCCGCCCGTGCTCGTACCAGCCCAGCAGCGCGACGTGGTCGCGCAGGCCCAAGCGTTGGATCGTCTGCGCGATGCGCGGTCGGTCGGGGCCGTCGCCGACGATGAGCAGAGCCGCGTCCGGCACCGCGCGCGCCACCAGCTCGACGGCCTCCACCGCTTCCTTGACCCCGCGGTCGGCCAGCAGAGTCCCCACGAACAGAATGCGCCGCCGCTCGGCCCACGCACGGAATTCCGCCGGAAACGGCTGGCGACGCGCGAGTTCTTCCGCGTTGTCGGGGGTGTTGCCTACGAGTACGACATGGTCGGGGCGTGCCCCCAGTTGGACACACCGGCGTCGCGATTCCTCCGAGACGACGGAGACCGAGGCGACCCTCCTCAGCACGTAGCGCTCGACCAGCGCGGCGGCCCAGGGGCTCCGGATCACGTGGTCCCACAGGGGCCGTCTCGCGACCAGGTGCAGGGACTTGAGGAAAGCCGGATATACCTCTGCCATGTCGTAGTGTACCGGCCGCCCCAGGAGTCGACCGAGCCACAGGACCGCAGGCGCGAGCGGCAAGTCCGCGACGACCAGTCGCACGGCCCCGCTCCTCCGGGCGGCGTGCCAAATCGCCCACAGCCACGCGGGGCCGAGAAAGAATGGGAAATTGAGAACCCGATTCAGTGGACCGAAGGGCACACTCGGCAGGCGATGGACGGTCGCCCCTTCCCAGAGCTCGGTTCGCGCACGGCGGTCGTAGTTCCTTGCCAGGAGGTGCACGGTGTGCCCGGCCTTCACCAAGCTGCGGACCTGCTTGGCGACGCGCGTCGCCGCGCGGGGCCACTCACCCTGATATATGTAGAGGATGTTCACGCTCGAGTCGTCCTGGCCGTCACCAGCATCGTGGGGTGCCGGAAAAACCCGCGGTGGCGCTCCGGCACACGGGGGCGGGCAGCCACCACGAGGGATTCATGTTCCCATTGCCATTCTGGCGAAGCACGGGCAACTCGCAAGCGCGGTGCCACCTCCACGTTTCACAGAGGCGAGGCCAGGAAACTCTTGCGCAAGCGACGGGTGTGGCGTCCTCGCGACAGGCTCGAGGAACAGGGGATGTCCGCCGGCCCATCTCGAGTACGTGATCAGCTCTGGATCGTGCGGCCTACGGGTGTTGCGTGGCGAGGGTGAGATTATCGAGCCACATGTATTGATCCACCGGCGAGCCGATGCCGATGTAAGGTCCGATCACGAACTGCGCAAACTCGAGCGACGGCCGCGCCCCGGTCCGGAAGATCACGTCGTGCCGGTCGATCGCCAACAGCCCGTTGAACCGGTACTGGATCACGCCGTCCGCGCGGCCCACGCCGGTCACGATGCTGTTCATCTGGAAATACACTTCGACGTGGTTCCAATTCCCCTTGTATCCGGTGCCTGGCTGCGCCTGGAACAACGCCGCACCTACGCGGTTGAACTGCTTGTCGTTGTACGTCCCACTCCCGTAGCACTCCGAGAACAACGCCGTCTCCATTACCCCGTTACAGCCGCTCACCGATCGTTGTTCGGTGACCCCGATGAGGTTCACCGGCACCGTCCCCATGCTCCGGTTGATCGCGCGGTTGTCCTGCAGCGTCACCCGCGGTGTCCCCGCGCCACCGACGAAGTTGGTCTCGATGTAGGTAGTGAGCCAATCGTTGGCCAACGGGGCGTATTGCCCGTCCTGATTGCTGAGGATGTAAAACTCGTGCGGGTGATCACGAGTCCCCGAGCCGACCCAGTTGTCGCTGTACTTGACCCAGTAGCTCACATACAGCGTGGGCGTCGGCGTGAACTGGCGCCGCGCCGCGCCCCCGAAGGTGGCTCCGGTGGCGCCTTGCGTGAAGTGGATCTCCGCCGCGCCCGTCGAGCCCGTCATGTGCTGCGCCCGGGTGATCGGTATCCCCGGACTGTCGTACCACCCCCGCGCTGCAAACGCCGTGTCTTCGAAGCTCTCCTGGAACAGCACCCCGGGTGGGGGAGGAGGCGGCGGCGGAGGTGGTGGTGGGGGCGGTTGTTGTATTGGCGCCACCGGCTCGGCCAGACACCCGGCCAGCGTCGCCACCAAGAGCCACGAAATCACATTGATCAAACGCGCGGCCCGATGTCCGACTGTGTGAGCGAACGCCATCGGCAAGCCCTCCGGCGAGGCCCGAACGAAATCGAATCGCCGCTTCTCGAACCCGCCTCAGCACCCTGACCCGGCGTGGCCGCGCCTCCGCCGTCCGCCACCGAGCCCGGTTCATTTGTTCGCACCCGGGGCGCGCAAATCCTCGACCTGCGCGCCCCGAGTATGGAATCACACCGGCAGCGACGCCATGCTAGCAACGCGGACGCGGGTTGCGCAAGGGGGAGCGTCCACCTCGCGACCGACCGAGCCCTTGTGACCAACGTCACACAACCCCGCTGCCAGGTTTCCGGTGCTTCTTCATACGAGCCGTGCTACCCCGGCGCGCTCGACCAGGGTCCCGGCGATGCTGAACGTGGCCCTCGGACGATGTAACAAGAGGATGTAACAGAAGGAACAAGGGGAGATCGACCCGCTGGCCGACCTCCCCTTGCCTTGTTCGTTTCAGCTCGACGCGTCCCTACGGATGTTTCGTGGCGAGCGTGAGATTGTCGACCCACATGTACTGATCCACCGGCGAGCCGATGCCGATGTACGGCCCGACGACGAATTGCGAGAACGCCAGACTGGCCCGCGCCCCGGTCCGAAACATCACGTCGTGCCGATCGATCGCCGACACACCGTTGAACCAGTACTGCACGATGCCGTCGGGAACGCCCACGCCGTTCACGATGCTGTTCATCTGGAAGTAGACCTCGACGTGGTTCCAGTTGCCCTTGTAGCCAGCAGCACCCGGCTGGGCTTGGAACCTGACTGCCGCGCCGCGGTTGAACTGTTTGTCGTTGTACGTGCCGCTCCCGTAGCACTCTGAAAAGAGACTCGTCTCCATGACCCCGTTGCAGCCGCTCACGGACCGATTCTCCGTGACTCCGATAAGGCTCAGGGGGGTCGGGCCCATGTTGCGGTTGATCGCCAGGTTGTCCTGCAGCGACACGCGAGGCGTACCGGCGCCGTTCACGAAGTTGGTCTCGATGTAGGTCGTGAGCCAATCGTTGGCCAGCGCCGCGTATTGACCGTCCTGGTTGCTGAGCACATAGAATTCGTGCGGATGGTCGGGCGTGCCCGAGCCGACCCAGTTGTCGCTGTACTTGACCCAGTAGCTCACGTACAGCGTCGTCGTCGGCTGGAACAGGTGCCGCGTCGCACTGCCGAACGTGGCCCCCGTCGCGCTCGGGGCGAAGTGAATCTCGAACGAACCCGTCGCGCCCGGCATGTGCTGGGCGGTGCTGACGGGCATGATGTTGTCGTCGTACCAGCCCCGTGACGCGAAGGCGCCATCCGCAAAGTTTTCCTGCAACAGCACTGTCCCGCCCGCGCCCCCGCCCGCGCCCCCGCCCCCGCCCCCGCCGCTGCCGCCGCCCGACCCCGCGGTCGTGGCCGTCGTGCTGCCGGTGGTGACGTTCGACAAGGCGCCGAACACGGCATTGACATTCAGGGTGCCGCGGAATGCCACCAGCTGGAAGCTGTACGTCGTCGCCGGCGACACTCCCAACACGGTGCAGGTGCGCTTCGCCCCGATCGCGGTCCCGGCCACCGGTGTGGCACACGTACCCCGCTTCACACTCGGCACAGTGCCGCTCCAGGCGAGCGTACTCCCTGCCGCGTCGCGGATATCATAGCTCGCCGGGTGACCGCTGCCGTCGTTCACCTCGGTGAACGACAGCGTCACTGTCGTATCCGTTGCCGCGGCCACTTTGAGATCCGTCACGGTTCCGGGCGCGGTCAGCGTCGGCGCCGTGACCGTGATCGCGGACGTCCCGGCGATCGTCCCGCTCGTCGCGGTGATCGTCGCCGCACCCGGTGCGACTGTGGTAACCAACCCGCTGCCGTTGACCGTCGCCACGGCCGCGTTGCTCGACGTCCAGGTCACGCTCCGCCCGGTGAGCACGTTGCCACTCACGTCCTTCAGCGTCGCCGCGAGCTGTTGCGTGCTCCCCGCCACCACAATCCCCGTCGCCGGGCTCACGCTCACTGCGGCCACTGCCGCCGGCGCGACCACGGTGGTCGGGCCCGTCGCGATGTTCGACAACGCCCCGAACACGGCATTCACCTTCAGGGTGCCGCGGTACGCCACCAGCTCGAAGCTGTACGTCGTGCTCGCGGCGAGACCCGCCACCGTGCAGCTGCGCTTCGACCCGATCGCCGTCCCGGTGAGCGGCGACGCGCACGTCCCCTGGCTCACGCTCGGGACCGATCCTCCCCAAGCCAGCGTGGAGCCGGAGACGTACCGCACGTCATAGCTCGCGGGCTTCCCGCTGCCATCCGTCACGTCGGTGAACGAAAGCGTGATCACCGTCTCCGTCGCCCCGGTTACCTTGAGGTCCGTCACGGTCCCCGGCGCCGTCGGCGTCACGGGCACGACCGGCGTCCGCGCCGTGCCGCTCGCCACGTTCGAGAGCGGTCCGAACACGGCGTTCTCCATCAGCGTGCCGCGGTACGACACCAGCTCGAAGTCATACGCCGTGCCGGTCGTGAGGCCGAGGACGGTGCACGTCCGCTTCGCTCCAACCGTGATCCCGCCGACGGGTGTCGCGCACGTCCCGCGCTTGACGCTCGGCACGGCCCCACCCCAGACCAGCGGAGTGGGCGCAAGCCGGATGTCGTAACTCGCCGGGGCGCCCGTGCCGTCGTCCACTTCAGTGAACGTCAGCGTGGCGGAGGTATCGGTCATCGCGGCCGCCGCGAGGTCGGTGACGCCAGCAGGCAAACCGGTGGCGGTGGCGAAACTCGGATGGGTGAGGCTCGGTCCGCTCAGGGCCGGATCAGTGGACTCACAGGCGCCCAAGATGGCCGCCGTTGCGAGCAGCAGCGAGTGCGTTCGCAACCGCGCCACGCGCCGAGACAGCTTGAAGAGATAGGGCATTGTGTTGCACTCCTTCCACAGGTTCAGTTCAGGCAACAAAAAGGGCCGCCAACGCGAAACTCGTCATGCGCTGGCGGCCCGGCGGACGTGGCGCTGCCTGCGCGCTTTAGTCCCGTGACTCTGCGTCACCGTCTTTCGACGGGTTTGCTCTTTGCAGCGAATCTGTTGTCGTGCCGCGGCGGTCCCCGCCGCGGCCCGGGCTCAGCTTGCTCCCACTACGGCCGACTCGTGGCCAGGGTCAGGTTGTCCATCCACATGTACTGATCCGCTGGCGAGCCGACACCGATGTACGGCCCGATCACGAACTGGGCGAAATTGAAACTGGTCCGTGCCCCCGCCCGGAACACCACGTCGTGGCGGTCGATGACCAACGTGCCGTTGAACCAGTACTGCATGACGCCGTCGGGCACGGCCGCGCCGCCGACGATGCTGTTCATCTGCAGGTAGACCTCGACGTGGTTCCAGTTACTCTTGTAGCCCGCGGTGCCCGGCTGAGCCTGGAACGCCACCGTTCCCCCGCGATTGAACTGCTTGTCGTTGTACGTCCCGCTCCCATAGCATTCCGAGAACAGGTTCGTCTCCATGACGCCGTTGCAGCCGCTCACGGAGCGATTCTCCGTGATCCCGATCAGGTTCATGGGCAACGTCCCGTAGCTCGCGTTGATCGCCCGGTTGTCCTGCAGCGACAGCCGCGGCGTGCCGACGCCGTTCACGAAGTTGGTCTCGATGTAGGTCGTGAGCCAATCGTTGGCCAGCGGTGCGTATTGCCCGTCCAGGTCGCTGAGCACGTAGAACTCGTGCGGATGGTCCATGGACCCGGAGCCGACCCAGTTGGCGCTGTACTTCACCCAGTAGCTGACGTAGAGCGTGGGGGTCGGTTGGAACGCATGCCGCGCCGCGGACCCAAACTGAGCGTAGACCGCCCCCGCCGGCATGTGGATCTCGAGCGCAGCCGTGGCGCCCGGCATGTGCTCCGCGGTCGTCACGGGCATCGCGGGGTTGTCGTACCACCCCCGCGCCGCAAACGCCCCGTCCGCGAAGTTCTCCTGCAACAGCACCGTACCGCCGCCCGTCCCCGCGGACACCGTCACGGCCGCCGTACCGCTCACGCCCTCGCTCGTCGCCGTGATGGTCGCCGAGCCGGCGGCGACGCCGGTCACGAGACCGGTCCCGCTCACCGTGGCCAGGCTCGTGCTGCTGCTCGTCCAGGTGACGGCGCGACCCAGCAGCGCGTTACCGCTCGCATCCTTAAGGGTGGCCGTCACCTGCTGCACGTTCCCGACGGTCACCGTGGCGCTCGCCGGCGTGAGCGTCACGGACGCGATCGGCGCCGTGGACGCGCCCGTCGTGGCGGTGGCAACGTTGGAGAGCGCACCGAACACGGCGTTCACCGTCAGCGCGCCGCGGTACGCCACCAGCTGAAAGCTGTAGGTCGTGCCTGCCGGGAGGCCGAGTACCGTGCAGGTGCGCTTCGCCCCGATCGTGGTGCCCGCGACCGGCGTGGCGCAGGTCCCGCGAGTCACGCTGGGCACCGAGCTGCCCCAGGTGAGCGTCGGTCCCGCGATAAAGCGAATGTCGTAGCTGGCAGGCTGACCGGCACCGTTGTCGACTTCCGTGAACGACAGGGTCGCGGATGAATCCGTGACGCTCGGCGCGGCGAGGTCGGACACCGTGCCCGGGAGGGCAGCCGCTGCCGTGACCGTGATCGCGCTCGTGCCGCTGTGTCCCTCGCTCGTCGCGGTGATCGTGACGGAGCCGGCGGCCACACCGCTCACCACGCCGCTGGCACTGACCGTGGCCACACCCCCGTTGCTGCTGGCCCAGGTGACCGTGCGGCCGCTCAACGCGTTCCCGCTCGCGTCCTTGGGGGTGGCCGTGAGCTGAACGGTCTGGTCCGCCTGTACGCTCGCCGTCGCCGGGCTCACGCTCACGGATGCGACAGGTACGGCCGTCACGGACACGGTAGCCGTGCCGCTCTGTCCCTCGCTCGTCGCGGTGATCGTGACCGAGCCCGCCGCGACTCCGCTTACCACACCGCCACTGACGGTGGCGACGCCCACGTTATTGCTGGCCCAGGTCACCGTACGGCCGCTCAACGCGGTCCCGTTGGCGTCCTTGGGCGTGGCGGTGAGCTGAACGGTCTGCCCCGCCTGCACGCTCACGGTCGTCGGGCTCACCGTCACCGATGCCACGGGGACCGTCGTCACGGAGACCGTGGCCGTGCCGCTCTGCCCTTCGCTCGTCGCCGTGATCGTCGTGGCGCCGACCGTGGCCGCGGTCACGAGCCCGGTGCCACTCACCGTGGCCGCGCCAGGGTTGCTGCTCACCCACGTGACGACGCGGCCTGCAAGCGCATTGCCGTTGGCATCCTTGAGTGTGGCGACCAGCGACGCCGTGCCGCCCACGGTCACCGTGACCGAGCTCGGTGCGAGCGTCACGGAGGCCACCGGTAAGGGAGATGGATCCATTACGGTGACGGCAGAGGAGTCCCGCTTGCTGCCGCTGGTGCCGCGAATAAACAGACCGCCGGCGGCGCGGCCATGGACCACACCCGTCGAGCTGACCGTAGCGAGGGCGACGTTCGTGCTCGCCCAATTGACGGCATTAGGCGGACGGTTGTTCGACATGATGACGCTGGCGCTCAATTGCAGGCTGTCGCCTACGAGCACCGAAGCGGTCTTTGGCTGGATGGCGACGGAAGTGACGCCGAAATCAGGATTGCTGTCAGTCGTAGCGACGGGTATTTCACACGCCACGCTGAGTAACACGGCGCCGAGCGCCAGGAACTTCCGAACGTACATGACCCTCTCCCATCTGAGGTTCGGCGGCCCGACTGGCGTGGCACGCGCGGAGCGTGCGGTAGCCTCGTGGCTTTGCGTCGCCGGCTTTCGCCGGGTTTGCCTTTTCGCGCTCCCTCTGGAAGAGGGCGGCGCCCTACGGTGTATCGACTGCTACCTGAACGAAATGGCCGCCAACAGCTCGATGACTTCTCGAGTCGCTGGCGGCCCGGCGGACCTAGCGACTCGCGTCGCCGTAGTCCCGTAGCTCTGCGTCACCGTCTTTCGACGGCTTTGCTCTGAGCAGCGTGCTTGGCGCTTCACCGCGAATGAGCCGTACCTGTTGCCCGTTCGCGACGCAGCATGGTAGCAACGCCCGAAAACGGGCGCAAGAGTGCAAGCTAGTTGAGCAGCAAGATCAGCAGTTGTGGGGGCTGGGCTCGCAAGCAGGCTGCTTTTTTGTGCAAGTGGCCCGTTTCGCCTTTGAACAGGAAAGGGGCGTGAGGTCAGGGAACGGCGCAGCGGTCTGCGCTAGGGACTGGCCTGGGCCGGACCGATGGGATAGTTGGTGGCCTGCGCGAACAGCGTGTATACCGTCAGCGGCCCTATCCCGGCCTGCAGATAGGTCGCCCCATCCCAGAACACGAGGCCCTGCGTCGAGCCGTACGTAGCGCCCATGTCGGGCCAGCACGCGCTGTCGTAGATCCTCGTCCCGTTCACCCACACCGCGACCGTGCCGCACCCTTGTGCCGTGTACCGGTGGTAGCGATACACCACATCGTACACGCTGCCTTCATGCAGGGACGGATAGGTGTTCGGGAAAACGGAGTCGCCTTTCACGAGGTTCCAGCGTTCGGCTTCGGCGAACAGCCCGATGTTACCGTCGGCGCACGGCACGATCGCCGCCGCGATCCAGCCGTTGGTGTTCGACCCCACCTGGCCGTACACCGACTTGTGCACCTTGAACTGCGAGTTCCGGTTTTCGGACGTGCACGACGTGCCACCGATCGCCGCTGCGGCTCCGGGTGCCAACACGAACCGTACCTCCTCGAACAAGTCCTGGTCGAGCGTCGGATCCTTGGGCAGGGTGGCCAGGTGGCCTTCCCCGAACCACGCCTCGAGTGCCGCCGCGCCGGTCCCGGCGGGAATCGTGCACTGCATCCCGTAGGCACTCCCCGAATCCGTATACGCCGTGCTCTTGGCGCAGCTCCCGCCCCCGTACGCGTACACGGTCAACGGTCCCGGCGTGCCGTCGTTGAAATTCGTCCGGTAATACGTGACGGGCGGCGGGCTGGCTACGACGCTGATCGCTGCCGAGCCGGTCTTCCCCTCGCTCGTCGCGGTGATCGTCGCCGTTCCTAGCGCGACGGCCGTCACCAAGCCGATCGACGTAACCGACGCCACGGTCGGGGCACTCGACGTCCAGGTGACTTGCCGTCCGCGCAGCACGTTGCCCTTGGCATCCTCGAGGGTCGCGACCAGCTGCTGGCTACGTCCGACGACGACGGTGAGGCTCCCCGGCGCGACGACGACGGACGCCACCAGCGCCGTGGAGGGTGCAGTGGTCCCGGTGGCGATATTGGACAGCTCGCCGAACACCGCGTTCGCGTTCAGCGCACCGCGGAATGCCACCAACTGGAAGTCGTAGTCGGTGCCGGCCGTGAGACCGAGGACGGTGCAGCGGCGCGTGGTGCCCACCGCGGTTCCCTCGAGCGGCGTGGCGCAGGTGCCTCGCGACACGACCGTCGCCCGGCCCCAGGAGATCGGCGTCACGGCGTAGCGGACATCGTACGCCGCGGGTCGCCCGCCGCCGTCCGTCACTTGCGTGAACGCTAGAGATACCGAGCTGTCGGTGACAGCGTCGACCGTGAGATCTTCCACCGTACCGGGAGGGGGACGCGGGGCGACCGTGATCGTGGCGGCGCCGCTGCGGCCGTTACTCGTCGCCGTGATGGTGGCCGACCCCGGGGCCACAGCGGTGACGAGGCCCGTGGCCGTGACGGTGGCCACGCCCGTATCGCTGCTGGACCATCTCACCGTCGGGTCAGCGCCCGAGCCGGACGCGTCTCCGACGGCGACAGCGGCTACGGTCAGCGTGACGGTGTCTCCTACGGAAACACTCGCGGACGCAGGTGTCACGATCAGGGGACTCACCTCGGTCGGCGCACGCGACAGACAGCCGACCAGCGCGGCCGACAGCCCAGCGGCGCCGAGCCGGGCGGAGGCCGAGGTCAGTGACCGCTTCGCAACAATCGTCGCGTCGTCCATACCGGTTGTTACGTCGCCTATGAGCGAGGAAGGGAATGAAGCGAAGCGACGGGCTCCACGCTGTGATAAAAGTTGTCGCGCAGTCGCGACAACCGAGGTGTTGCGGATGGGTACGTCGAGGACCGGCGCGAGGCCGGGCGTCTAGCGTCCGGCGGGCTGCTGGGCGATCGAGGCGAGCGCCTGCGCCAGTTCTTCCACGCAGCGCTCGTACCAGCATTGACCTGTAGCCGTGCACGACGGCGACTGATAGGGCGGGAGTCCAGGTAAAGACTACTGCGGAGTCTCTCCTTACCGACCAGTACTCGCCGCGGCTCGGCTCGCCAAGCTGCCGAGCGCCTGCGCCAGCTCTTCCACGCAGCGCTCGATGCGCGCGTACACCCGGACGCACACCTCGGGCCCCTGCTCCACCGGATCCTCGATGCCCCGAGACGCGACGGGGAGCGGATCGAAGTCCCCGAGCTGCAGCACGCCCCGCGGGCTGCGGCCGAAGCGCTCGCAGATCATGCGGCGCTGCATCGCATCCATCACGACGATCAGATCGGCGGCGCGCACCACATCGGCCATGACCAGCTGCGAGCTGTGGCTCGTGAGATCGACGCCACGCCGCGCCGCCGCCGCGACTGCGTCAAGCGGCGTCGGCCGGCCCGGCCCTGCGAAGCCCGCCGAGTCGACACGCACTCGTCCCAGGCCGCGCAGCTCGAGCGCGCGACGCAGCACCGCGGCCGCAAACGGGCTCCGGAAAATGTTGCCGTTGCAGATCACCAGCACCGAGGCCGGGGCCCGCCCCGCCGCCGCTAGCGCCGCCAATGCCGTCCGCCGCCGGCCGTTGTGCAGCAGGCGGTCGGGCACGCGGCTGATACGGCTCAACAGGCCGGACACGAATCCCCGTTCCATCGGGGCTGGAGGCCTCCCCCGGCGGGCAGACACGGTCGTTCTAGAGGTAGAAAGATGCATCAGCAGGTGAACTCCGGCTTGGTCCGCACGTTGCTCCAGTCGGTCGGGTAGACGGCGCTGTGGTACGCCACGAACGTCGGGCAACGGGCGTGCCGCAGGGCGGCGCACCCAGCAGGGCATCCGTCGTGCTCAGTCGCGTCGCATTTCGGCTGTCGCGGGCGCGCGACAGCGTGGCCACGTGCCCGCAGGCATGGCAGCCGCGCGGCGTTGCTTACGCACGTCGTGCCCACCTGAGACGCCCCTACCGATCGCAATCGAGATCCGTGATCTCCCACTGTCGCACCGCGCCCAACACGGCGTCACCAGTCGCCGTCAGCGCGGCCGCGAGGAGCGGCGACGAATCCCGCCGCCCCACGAAACCGGCGCGCCGCAACTCGGCGGCGAACGCCGATTCCGCCACCGTGACGATCTGCAGCCGCGCGCAGCCGGCCGCGCGCAACGCGCGGATCAGCCCGGGCATCACGTACCCAAGTGGCAACTCGGGCGCGCGCCGAATCGCGTGGAGCGTCGCGACACCTGACTGATCAGGGCCGCGCACGAGCAACCCTGCCGCCGACGCCGTTGCTCCGCCGTTGTGTGAGAATGTGAACCACGTGTCGCGGCGACCGGGGTACCCCTCCAACCGCGCCGCGTACAACCCGGTCCCGTAATGCGGTCGCACCCGTGGCGAGTCGCCCCACGGCGCCGCGAACGCCGCCGCCGAGTCCTCGCCGGCACGCCACGGCGTCGCGTCGGGACGCGGGCCGACACCGCGCGCCAGCCGGGCGCGGGCGTGCAGCAGCCGGATCACGCCGTCCACCAGCCAGCGGCGGTCGCCGACCGGGAGCACGAGGCGCTCGACTGTCCCGATCCGCCGGAACCCCGACGCTTCGAGCACGGCGCGCGCCGGATCGTTGGGGTCGGTGTAGAGAAAATCGACGTCGCCCCGGGCCTTGATGTCGTCCCGGGCCCGCCGCATCAGCGCGCGGGCCGGGAAGAACGATCGACTGGACTCGGCGGCCATAAGGTTCATAAGCAACGCGCCCGTCACATCGCGCGTCCCGCAACGAAACCGTCGCGGGAAGCAGGCGACGTGCATCACGACCTGCCCCGCGGCGTCGCGCGCCAGCCAGCTTACGCCCCCGGCGCGCACGGCCGGCTGGTACGCTCGGTCGAAGAACTCGGGGAATTCGGCGCGGCCATGCGCCACGAACAGCCGCTTGATCTCGTCAGCGTGATCGAGTGGGTTGACCTGCGTGATCGTGAACTCCATGAACCTCCCCAGCCGCGAGACACCTGTGGCCCGACCGCCACAACCTAGCCGGCGCCCCGCACAGGGACGGGGTGGCGGGACAGGTGTCCGGGCGCGCTGGCCGGATTCCTGCAAGGGGCGAGATCCAGGCTGATTCCCAGGGAAACCATGTGCGCTATCTGATCACTGGGGGTGCGGGCTTCATCGGTTCGCACCTGGTGGAGCACCTCGTCGCTGCGGGAGACGACGTCACGGTGCTGGACGACCTCTCGTCCGGTCGCCGGGCGAACCTCGCGGCGGTGCGTCGTCAGATTCGTTTCATCCGCGGCAGCGTCACCGACCTGAGCACCTGCCGCCGCGCCGTCGAGCGCGTCGATTGCGTGCTGCACCACGCCGCGGTCACGTCGGTCCAGCGATCGGTGGACGAGCCGGTCGTGACACACCAGGTGAACGCGACCGGCACGTTGAACGTGTTGCTCGCGGCCCGGGACAGGGGCGTGCGCCGCGTGGTGTACGCCGGCTCCACCTCGGCGTACGGCAACCCCACCACACTGCCGAACTCGGAGGAGCACGTGACCCGCCCGCTGTCGCCGTACGCGGCCTCCAAGCTCGCGGGCGAGGAGTACTGTGTCGCGTTTCACGCGACCTACGGGTTGGAGACGGTGGCGCTGCGGTACTTCAATATCTTTGGGCCCCGCCAGGACCCGAACTCGCAGTACGCCGCGGTCGTGCCGCGCTTCATCAGCACTGCCCTGGCGGGTGAGCGCCCCACGATCTTCGGCGATGGCGAGCAGACGCGCGATTTCGTGTACATCGCGAACGTCGTGCACGCCAACCTGCTCGCGGCGCGCGCTCCCGGCGCCGCCGTCGCCGGGCAGGTGTTCAACATCGGATGCGGCAAGGGCGTGAGCGTGAACCAGCTGTGGGACCACATCCGCACTCTGGCGGGCGTTCCCCTCGCGCCGCTGTACGCGCAGGGACGCGCGGGGGAGGTCCGTGATTCGGTCGCGGAGCTCGCCAAGGCCCGGCGCCTGATGGGCTACGAGCCTGTCGTCGACTTCGAGGAAGGGCTCCGCCAAACCATCGCTTTCTACCGCGCGCGCCGCGACGCAGTGCGGCGCAAGCGGGCGCGCGCCGTCGTCGTCGCGGCGTAGCGGCCACGCTTCCGTCTCACGTCCCAGCCACACGCTCGAGTATCTCGCGCAGCTCGTCGAGGCTGAACGGCTTGCGCAGCACTGGCCGATCGGCCTGCTGCAGCGCGTCGCGCGTCTGCAGCGAGATCGAGTCGCCGGTGGTGAACACGATACGCCGCTCCCGACCCCGCCCTTCCTCCCGCAGTCGCTCGAACAGATCGAAGCCGGTGTGCTCATCGTCCAGATGCACGTCGACGAGTAGCGCGTCGTAGCGGACGTTGGGGGCGGCCAGGCGCTCCGTCGCGTCGGCGTACCGCCCCACGGTGGTCACCTCGTGCCCCAGCCGCTTGGCGAGCAGCGCCATGGCGCGGCGGACACTGTCCTCGTCTTCGATCACCAGCACCTTGAGACGCCGGCTTCCCGCCGCCGAGTCGGCCGCAGACCCCGCGCGCGCGTCGCCCGCGTCCACGGGCAGCTCGAACGAGAGCCGGGCCCCGCCGCCCTCCACGTTTTGCATCCACATCCGGCCGCCCATCCCGCGCACCAGCCCGAAGCTGATCGCCAGGCCGAGCCCCGTGCCCTGTTCGGCCTTGGTCGTGAAGAAGGGCTCGAACACCCGATCGAGGATTTCGGGTGGCACGCCGGGCCCGGTGTCTTCTACGGTCACGACGACGTGGTTGCCCGTGGCCTGGGCGGTGATGACGATCTGACCCGGGCGACCGCTGGTCTCGATCGCCTGGCGCGCATTCACGACCGCGTTCAGGAGCACCTGCTGCAGCTCCTGCGGGTCGCCCGCCACGGCGGGGACATCCTTGGGGACGGACACGCTGGCCCGAATCCGTGCCTTCTTGAACCCGCTGCGCTGCAACGCCAGCACGCGGTCCGCGATCTCGCCCAGGTCCACGGCGGTCTGCACGCGCGGCCGCTGGCGCGCGAAATCGAGCAGCGTCTGCACGATGCGGCCGGCGCGCATCGCCTCACTCCGGATCACCTCCGCGCTCTCCTGCACGTCGCTCTGACTGGGATCGAGCACGAGGGCCTCCCCGAACGCCGCGATCGCGGCCAGGGGATTGTTCAGCTCGTGCGCCACTCCCGACACCAGGGCGCCGAGCTGGGAAAGCCGGTCCGCCTGCAGCAGGCGCTGTTGCAGCAGCGCCTCGCGCGACACGTCGAGCGCCAGGAACAGGAGCTTGGGCGCCTGGCGCATCGGATCCACGTTCACGATCACCGCGCGCACGTCGCGGGGCGGCTCGCCCGCGTACTCCACGGTGAGGCGCACCTCCTGGCGCTGTGTGACCGCGTCCCGGAGCGCGGCCGCGAGCGGGGCCCGATGAGCGGCGGGCGTCCAGTCGCCCATGGGACGCCCCCGCAACGCCGCCGGATCGGCGGCGCCCAGCAGCTTGACCCCTTCCGGGTTCGCGTCGAGGACCTGGCCGTCCACGGTAAGGACCAGGGCAGGGGTGGGCAGTGAGTTGAACAGCTGCAAGTACAGACGGCGCTCGGTCTCGAGCGCGCTCATCAGGTGGGCCGCGCGCGACTCGGGTCCGAGCTGCTCGCGCACTTGCCGGAACACCATGATGACATGGTTGTGCGGCCCGCGACTCACGTGGGTCTCGAACACCATCCCGGGGAAGTCGGCCGCGGCCGCGGGCGCGAGGTACGTCTGCGCCTTGCCGTCGTGCAGCACCTCCTGCAGCACCCGCTCGATGTGCGTGGCCTTGGCGCCGGGGAACGCCACCCAGAAGCTTTGCCCCAGCACGCGCTCGGCGGGCAGACCGGTGATGCGCGCGGCCGTCGCGGACCACGCGGCGATCGTCCAGTCGGGCGCGATCGCCACCACGCCCTGCTCAAGACTGTCCAACAGCAGTTTCGCGTCCATGCGTGGTCCCTCGCTCAAGAACACGACGCCCCGTTGGCCGTATCGCGGGCGCAACGGGGCCGATGGCGCTGCTCAGGAGCACCTACGGTGGGGACGCAACGGTCTCTCTGTCAAGCAGCGAGGGGTGTCGCGACGACGCAACAGTCGAACGCGGTTCTCGCAGGCGGTCGCTTAGTGGTCGCAGTCCAGGCTGGTGATCTCCCACAGGTGTACCGCGCGCAGCACGGCTTCACCGCTCGGCGTCAGCGCCGTCGCGACGAGCGGCGCGGCCTCGTGGCGCGATACAAACCCGGCGCGTCGCACCTCGGCGGCGAACAACGATTCCGCCAATGTCCAGACCTGAAGCCGCGTACACCCTTTGGCGCGCACCGCTGCCGCGAGGCCGGAAATCAAATGGGCCAGGGGCAGCCGCGGATCGCGGCGGATCGCATACAGGACGGCCAAGCCCAACGAGTCTGGCCCCCGCACGAGCAGCCCGGCGGCTCCCGTATCGGCAGCTCCGTTGTGCTGGAGCGTGAACCACCAGTCCGCTGCCGCGGGATAGCCCTCCAGACGCGCGAGATATTGGGCGGCGTTGTGATACGGTCTGAGTCGCGGCGAGTCGCCCGTTGGCCTGGCAAACTCGACTGCCGCGAATTCGCTCGCGGCGTGCGGGACGAGCGTGGAACCTCCCCGGACCAAGCGAACTCCGGCATGTACCAGCCCGATCGGCCGGTCTACGATCCAGTGCCGGTGGCCCACGGGAAGCACGTATCGCTCGAGCGTGCCTACCTGGGCGAAGCCGCACAAGTCCATCACCGCCTTGGCGTGACGATTGGGGTTGGTATAGACGAAATCCATGCTCCCCCGGGCTCTGGTGTCCTCCGTCGCGCGCTTGATCAGCGCGTGGGCTGGGAAGAACGACCGATACGGCCGCGCCACGAGGGCGTCCCTCATCAAGCCCCCGACCACGTCCCGCTCCCCGAACCGAAAGCGCCGCGGGAAGCAGGCGAGGTGCATTACGATGTGCCCGCCGGGGTCGCGCCCGACCCAACTGCCGCCACCGGCCCGCACGGCGGCTGCGTATGCTCGATCAAAGAACGGCACGAATTCGGGCCGTTCATGCGCCAGGAACAACTGCTTGATCTCCTCGGCGTGATCGAGCGGATTGACCGCCGTCAGTCTGAACTCCAAGAGCCCCCCAGGCCGGCTGGCCCGACCGGATGATGGCACGCGTGCTGCGATCACCGTGCCACTCGGGCGCGACCCCAGTCGATCAGGACCGCGCCGAATCGCACGTGTGGCTCGCAAACAGGTCGTACCCTCGTAGTGCGGTGAGGCACCTGTTGCCCGACCGCCACAACCGGGCGAAGGAGCACCTGGGGGGCGGGTCGGGTCAGACGCGTCGCAGCTTCCAGCGCCCGCGCCGGAAGATCGCCGCGCTCACGACCGCGACGGACGAGAACGCGATCATCACGGCCAGCGCCACGCCGCGCGGTCCCAGCGCCAGCTGGCGCGCCAGCCAGTACGCCAGCGGCACCTCCCACAGCCAGAAGCATCCCAGGTTGATCCACGTGGGTGTCCAGGTGTCGCCTGCCCCGTTGAACGACTGCGTGATCACCATCCCGTAGGCGTAGAATAAGAACCCATAGCTGATGGTCCGCAGCGTCACGACGGCCACCGGCGCGACCGCCGGATCGCGCGTGAACAGGGTGACGATGGGCCCGGCGAGCAACACGAACACGGCGCCCACCGTCCCGAGGAACAGCATGTTATAGAACCCCGCGAGCCACACGGCCCGCTCGGCCCGGTCCGGTTTGCCGGCGCCGAGGCCCTGGCCCACGAGTGTGGCGGCGGCGTTGGCGAGTCCCCAGGACGGCAGCAGCGCGAACACGACGATGCGGATCGCGATGACGTACCCCGCCACGGCCTCGGACCCGAAGCTGGACACGATGCGAATCAGGATGATCCAGCTGGCGGTACCGATCAGGACCTGGATGGTGCCGGTGCCCGAGAGCCGCAGCATAGTGCGCATCACGGCCGGCTTGAGGGTGAGCTGGGCGCGGCGGATCGCCACGCGGGCGTCCCCCCGCCACAGCCGGTACAGCTGGTACAGCACGCCTGTGCCCCGCCCGAAGGTGGTGGCGATCGCGGCACCGGTGACGCCGAGCCGCGGGAACGGCCCGACGCCGAAGATCAAGCACGGCCCGAGCACGATGTTGATGCTGTTCGCAAGCCAGAGCACGCGCATGGCGATCGCCGCATCGCCGGCCCCGCGGAAGACCGCGTTGATGAGAAACAGCAGCAGGATGACCACGTTGCCGCCGAGCATCACGCGGGCGTAGGACGAGCCCACCGCCTGAACGGCGGGCGTGGCGCCCATCACCGCCAGCAGGCGGGGCGCGAGCGACACACCCACCACCCCAATCGCGGCCGCCACGAGCAAGCCGAGGGCGATCCCCTGCACCGCGGCCTCGGCCGCGCCGTCGGCGTTGCCTTCGCCGATGCGCCGGGCCACCATCGCCGTGACGCCGATCGACAGTCCCATCGCGGCCGTGTAGATGAGCGTGAGCAGCGACTCGGTGAGGCCCACCGTCGCCAGCGCGTCGGCCCCGAGGTGCGCCACCCAGAACACGTCCGCCACGGCGAACAGCGACTCCATGAGCATCTCCATCACCATGGGAATGGCGAGGAGGATGATGGCCCGACCCAGGGGCCCGGAGGTGTAGTCGTGGCGCGAGCCGCGCAGCGCCTCGCGGACGGTGGCCCACCAGCCGGGCGTATCAGCCGCCTGGGGCGGGGCTCGCGAGGAGAGATCCGTCAGCTGGGCGGCCCGGCGGGGACGGTCTCGACGAGTGGCATGACTTCCTGCGCGAAGCGCTCCATCTCCTCGTACTGCGGGCTGAACTGCAACAGCAACAGGTCCACCCCCGCCCGCTCGAACTCGCGGATGCGCTCGGCGATCTGCGGCGCCGTGCCCACCAGGCCCGCCCGCAGCCCTCGGTTCGACACGGAGTAGTCCTCGAGGCTCACCTGCTGCTCGAGCTGCGTGTTCGCGAGCCAGTCCTGATAATTGGCGTAGCCGGCGGCGCTCTGGCGCACGTCCGTGATGCGCGCCACCTCGCGTCGCACGGCCGCCTCCGAGTGCGCGCACACGACGTACGCCGCAAGCCCGAACGTGAGCGGCGCCAGGCTCCCCGCCAGGCGCTCGCGCCGCGCCCGCATGTCCGTCACTTTGGCGGCGACGCGCTCCGGCGGGTCGCCGTGCATCAAGTAGGCGTCGCACGCGCGCGCGATGAGATCCTTCGCTGCCTCGGACTCGCCGCCCGCGTAGAGCGTCGGCCGGGGCCGCGCCAGCGGTTTGGGCTCGAGCGTCGCGTTCTCCACCCGGTAGTACTGGCCCGCGTGGCTGAAATGCGGCTGGGACCACATCCCCGTCACGACCTCGAGCCACTCGGCCGTGCGTGCGTAGCGCGCGTCGTGCTGATCGAATGCGACGCCGTACTGCCGGGCCTCGCCCGACCACCAGGACGACACCACGTTGAGCGAGAGCCGGCCACCGCTGATGTGGTCGATGTTGGCGGCCTGCTTGGCGAGCGGCGCGGGCAGATGGAAGGTGGGACGGACGGCCACCATGAGCTCGAGCTGCTCGGTCACGGCCGCCAGCGCCGCCGCCGTGCTCCAGGCATCGAGCGAGGGCGCGTCCGGCCCCTTGATGTCGTTCAAGTTCAGCTCGGCGATCAGGGTGAGGTCGAAGCCGAGGGCCTCGCTGCGCTGGGCCAGCCGGCGCACGTACGCCCAGCTCGCCTCCATCCCCTCGTCGGGAACGTTCCGCAGCCAGCCGCCGAACACCGGGAGCCAGTAGCCGAAGCGCATGGTCAGACGGCCTCCCGTTCCAGGTAATCGACCAGGCGGACGAAGGGATCGAACCCCACCACCCGGGGTGCGTCGGCCACGAAGTTCGACAGGGCGTTGATGTCGTAGAAGTACAACCGTGCGTCGCGCGCGTCGATCATGTATTCCACGCCTCCCACGTCGATGTGCGCCGCCTGCATGATGCACTCCACCTGGGCCACGATCTCCGGGGTCGGCGTGTAGCCCTCGACCCGGAGATTGTTCCTGGGCGCGTCCACGGGGCACGCCCCGCGCACCAGCTCGGCGCCGCCCACGGTCTGGCACACATCGGCCGGGCAGAGGTTGAAGCTCTCGCCCGAAGTGTAGATGCGGATCGCGTACAGATAACGCCCGCCCAACACTTCGACCCGCACGATGCGCTGCTCGGCGGCCGGAATGTATTCCTGCACCAGCGCCGTGTGATCGATACCCAAGTCAAGCGCTGCCGCCTGCGCCGCCTGCTCGAGCTGCTCGGGCGTCTCGAAGCGGCGCACCCCCGCGCCGGAGCCACCGATGTTGGGCTTCAATACAACCGGAAAGCGCAGGCCGCGCGCCGCCTCGGCCGCCTGGGTGGCGTGGTTGATGACCCGCGCCGCGGGGAACGGCAGCCCCAGCTGCTCGAGCAGCGACAGCTGCAGCGCCTTGGACGTCTCGGTGACCCAGGCGTCATAGCCGTTGATCACCCGCACGCCGTGGCGCTTGAGATGTGCCAGATAATGCAGCGTGTAGAAGATCGCATTCCCCGCGCCCCGCAGGTACGCCGACGGGCTCATGCGGTTGAAGACGAGCGAGTAGGGCGGGCGCCCGTCGGCGCTGTCGAACCGGTGACTCGCCGCGCCAAGGCGCACGTACGGCACGCGCCGGCGATCCAGCTCCTCGAACAGGGGCCGGAACCAGTCGGGGTGCTCGTAATAAATCGCCAGCGGACGCTGCGGCGTGGCGCTCATGTGACGTCCAGTCTCCTCATGGGACCGCGGCGCCGGCGAGCGCCAGCGCCTCATCGACCGCGCGGTCCACCGCCTGGAGCAGCTCCGGTGCGGTCTTGCCGTTCTGGAACTGGGCGCTCGTGCCGTACACGCCGCTCGCGATCACCGTGGCGCCCAGACTCGCGAACAGGGGCCGCAGCCCGTGATCCAGCGCGAGCGAGTGGCCGCGATCGTGGCCGGTCACGATCGGAACGCCGATCTTGCCGAGCAGGCTGTCCTGGGGCAAGAGATCAAAAAACACTTTCAGCAGGCCGCTGTACGTGGCGCGGTACACCGGTGTACCCGCCACCACGATGCGCGCCCGGGTCGCCGATTCGATCGCCGCCACGACCGCGGGCGCCGAGCCGCGCCCCAGCAAGGCGTCGGCCGGGAGCGCCGCCAGGTCGACCAGCTCGGCTCGGGCCCCACGTGCCGCCGCCCGCCCGAGCGCGTACTCCACCAGCACGCGCGACTTGGAGGTGACGGACGGGCTGCCCGACAGGCCCACCACGGCGAGGTCCTTCCGTACGTTACTCACCCGGGCAAGATCCTCGGGCGCCGGCGGGCCGGCAAGTCCTTGGCGCCGGTGCTCCCCGCACGCATCGTTGAGGCGCCATGACGCCTCCGAACCTCGCCTCGACCCCGTCCGCCGGCGTAGCCGGCTTGCGCCTGTCCCCGAGCGCCCTCGTGCTCGTGGCGGCCAATCTCGTGCCGCTTGCCGGTGTGTTGTTCTTCGGCTGGAGCGTGTTCGCAACGCTGCTGCTCTTCTGGGTCGCGAACGTGATCGTTGGCCCTCGGGGCGAGTCACGCCGTGTCGTTTGCGTTCAACTACATCGGAGGGGGCGAGTACCGCACGGCCGCACTGGCGAGCCTGATGTCCCGGCCGTACGGTCGCGTGATGGTGCTGCACGTCGTGATCCTGGGGGGCGGCTTGCTCGTCCAGGCGCTGGGGGCTCCACTCGCCGCGATCGCCCTGCTCGTCGTCTTGAAGACCGGCCTAGACCTCGTCGGGCACGTGCGGGAGCATGCCGTCCCGGTCGGCGGCGTTCGGTCCGCTTGAGTCACCCCCCGGGAAGCCGTTGCCCGCGCGTCGCGCGATCGCCTCGACCTGGTCCAGGAGACCATCCAGCGAAAACGGCTTGACGAAGAAATGCTCCGACTCGAGGAACAGACCCATCCCCTGCTGGCCAGGCCTGTTTTCGGAACTGATGAGCACGAACCGGCCCTTGAGGTCGGGGCGGAGCTGGAGGGCGTGCTCCCACAGCCACAAGCCTCCCCGATCCAGCATGCTCAGGTCGGTGATCACGACGTCGAAGCTTCGCGCGCGGACCGCCTCCAACCCCTCGAGTCCGTCGCTCGCCGTCGTCACCGAGCAACTGCGGCGCTCCAGCGAGCGGGCGATGGCCGCTCGGATGGCCGTGTTGTCTTCTACGACCAGAATGGAGAACGCCTTGGGCTCTGCCATGGCAGCGACGTCT
>Ga0209056_10000160_pt1 | contig 70364 bp, 78 predicted proteins | sample GraSoiAngelo_114_FD_185876 | JGI IMG/M metagenome (GOLD analysis project Ga0209056, IMG submission 185876) | Grasslands soil microbial communities from the Angelo Coastal Reserve, California, USA - 14_0903_13_40cm (SPAdes) (version 2) | ecosystem: Environmental > Terrestrial > Soil > Grasslands... | reverse complement strand
GGTGCTCGGCCACCTGGCTCACGGCGGGGCGACTCAGCAGGCTGGCGCCGGCGGCGTCTCGGAATGCCGCTTCGATATCCCGCGTGCTCGCCCCGCGCGGTTCTTCGGGGATTTCCTCGGGCCACCCATAGGCGATTCCCGCGCCCTTGATTACAGGGTTCCCCCGATTGTCCCGGTAGGGGGCTAGCCCTTAGCCTCTCGTGCGAGAAACCCTGCTGCTCGCCCCCAGGCGCCGATGCTGACTGCACGCCGGAGGAGATAGGGCGATCACGGGAATCCGAGTGTCAACTAAAGGAGGTGATGTCCCGACGGAGGGTGTCCCTACCGGGTGTGTTTAGAACGCATCGTTGACAAGTCAGCAACTAACGCGGGGGTAGGAACTATGAACAGCATGACAGTCTTGGGACCGCGTACGAACACATGCCGAGCCCTGGTTCTCGCGAGCAGTCTGGCGCTGCTGCTTGGCCTGGGGCCGTGGGTAAACGCCGTGGAAGCCTGGATGCCAGCTTCGAGCTGTGGGAACAGCACCTTCCCTGCGACCGGGCAGACGACCTCTTACCCGCCGACTCTGAAAACGACCGACGCCCCGGTGCGTGACGACGGCGTTGTGCAGGCGGGCGGCGCCCTGCGCTACCAGAACAACGGGGACGGCACCATCACCGACCTGAATACGGGGCTCATGTGGGAACAGAAGATCCGGGACATTGTCACCGCCAGAGGCAACCATGACGTGACCCTGACGTTTGCCTGGGACTCGGCGGCGCCGACGATCTGGGACTGGCTGGAGCAGGTCAACACCGAAGGCGGCACCGGACTCGCCGGCCACAACGACTGGCGGATCCCGAATGTGAAGGAGCTGCAGAGCATCGTCGATTACGGGACCTTCAGCCCGCCGGTAGATGTGGCCTTTAATCACAACCCGGGGATGCTTGCCACTTGCAGCGTGGCCGAATGTAGCCTCACCGGGGTAGGCAACCACTGGACGTCGACGACCGTCGCGCTCAATACCGTGATGGCTTGGGGCGTGGGCTTCAACGCCGGTGGCGTGTTCACCGACTCTAAGAGCGACATCCTCTTCGTCCGCGCCGTGCGGGGCGGCTGCGTGCCGTAGGCGAAGGGTTGACTATTTGCTCGTTCGGGTCATTTGATCCTTTGATCGGGGGCTGGGGGGCAATGCCCCCCAGACTGTTTCGTCAATGGCTCAGGCCGAGCACTTGCCCATCTACAAGGGGAGCCACGAGCTGTGTCTCTATCTCGAGCAGGTCGTGCAGGGCTTCTCGCGGTACCACAAGGATTCGCTGGGCGCGGACCTCCGGCGTGCGCAGCGCGTCCTGAAGCTCGTCGTGCGCGCCAACTCGCCCCCCGCTCCAGCGGGGCCGGGCGCCCGGGTCCGCCAGCGGCGGGAACAAGCGGAGAGGGTCAGCGCGTAGGCAGCACAAAGGGCCGAGTTGCGACATAAGGGCCGCGCCCCCAGAGAGCTCGGAGCCTGGAACAACGACGGCAGCGAGCACCTCTTGCGATGCTCGCTTTCCGGCCGCTGACCGCCGACGGTTAGGGGACTGGATGCTTCGGAGCGGCTGGCTGGTGCGCCCGTCGTATACTGACTCGGAGTCGGTGAGACCTTGATCACCTTTAAAGTCGATGTCGAACGAGAGGACGACGGCCGGTGGCTCGCGGAAGTCATCGAGGTACCTGGCGTCCTCGCATACGGCGATACCCAGGGTGCTGCCGTCTCAAAGGTTCAGGCCCTGGCTCTTCGTGTTCTCGCCGAGCGGCTGGAACATTCTGAAGCGGCTCCCGAACTGCTGAGCATCTCCTTCAACGCAGCATGAGCGCGTGGCCGAGTACCCGCGCTCGGCGGGTACTGGCGGCCCTCTTGAGGATCGGGTGGTCAAGCGTCATCCGGCTCCCACTGAACGCTTTCCCTGGTCCCGTGCGATGCTAGGGGCGTGACGGACAGCCCGCGCGGCCGGACTTGGCGCCTGCTCGTGACCGAGCCCACGGACGGCGCCTCGAACATGGCGATCGACGAGGCGGTCTGGCTCGGGCGCCGCACGGGCGCATCGCCGCCGACCGTGCGCTTCTTCGCATGGGCGCCACCCACGGTGTCGCTCGGTTACGGCCAGCCGCTCGACCGCCACGTCGACGTCACCGCGTGCCGGCGGCTCGGCGTCGGGCTCGTGCGGCGGCCAACCGGCGGGAGTGCGATCTACCACGACGGCCCCGAGCGCGAGCTGACCTACAGCGTCGTAGCCGCGGCCGACGACATCGGCGGCGGCGCGCGCGACCTCTTGCACAGCTACGAGTGGATCGGGCGCGCGCTCGCGGCCGGGCTCCGGGTGCTCGGCGCACCGGTCGAGATGGTGGGCGTCGCGCGGGGTGACGAGCCAACGCCTGCGTTCTGCTTCGCGCGCACCGGGAGCTGCGAGATCGAGCTGGACGGACGGAAGCTCGTCGGCAGCGCCCAGCGACGCTACGGAAGCACGTTCCTCCAGCACGGGTCCGTCCTCCTGGGCGTCGACGCCGAGCGTCTCGCCCACCTCTTTCCCACCACTCCGGATCCGCTCGCGACCATGACGACGCTCGAGGCGGCGCTCGGTCACCGGCCGAAGTTCGACGACGTCGTGACCGCGCTGGCCGCCGCCTTCGAGACGGAGCATGCGATCGATCTCCGGCCCGACGGGCTCGCCGCCGACGAGATCGCGGTCGTCGAGCGTCTCGTTCGGGAGAAGTACGCCACCGACGTCTGGCTCACCGGTCCCCCGTGAGCCGCGAGTATCCCGACTATCCCAGGGTCGGCGTCGGCGCCGTCATCCTGCACGAAGACAAGGTGCTGCTCGTGCGGCGCGGCCAGTCGCCCTCGTTCGGGAAGTGGAGCTTGCCCGGGGGTCTCGTCGAGCTCGGTGAGACCACGCGCGAGGCCATCGCGCGCGAGATCATGGAAGAGTGCGGGATCAAGATCCGGATCGTTGACGTGGCGGGGATGCTCGACCGCATCGTGAAGGACGACACGGGCCGCGTCCGATATCATTACGTGCTGGTGGACTACCTGGCGTATCCGGACTCCTTGGACGTCGTGGCGGGAAGCGACGCTGGCGATGCGCAGTGGGTGGAGATCGAGCGGGTGGCCGAGCTCGACACGACCCAGGGGCTCCTGCACATGATCCGGCGGGCCGAGGCGTTGAGAGGGCCGAGGCGCTAAGAGGGGACAGAGCGAGTGAAGGTCGGGATCAGCACGAAGCGACTCGAGGACGTCGCCGCCGACGCGCTCGTCGTCGGCCTGTACGTGGGGGAAACGAAGCTGCCGGAGCGCCTCGCGCGCCTCGATCGGGCGGCGCAGGGGCAGCTCAAGCGTGTGCTCGACGCCGAGAAGTTCCAGGGGAAATCGGGACAGGTCACGCACGCGCACGCCGATGGGCGTCGCATCGTCGTCGCCGGGCTCGGCCCCCGCGCGGAAACGACGTCCGAAGTCCTGCGCCGGGCCGCCGCCGCGGGGGTGCGCCGGGCGCGCGACCTCGGCGCCCGGACGGTCGCCGTCGAGGTGCTCGGCGACCGGCTGACCGCGCGGCAGCGAGCGCAGGCCGTGGTGGAAGGCGCCATCCTCGGCACATACAGCTTCGACCGTTACAAGCGCGAGAAACCCGACAAGACGGTCAGCGAGCTCCACGTCGTGGAGCCGGATGCTCGCCGGGCGCGCGAAGCGAGAGACGGCATGCATCGCGGCGAGGCGTTCGCGCTGGCGACGTCGTTCGCGCGCGACCTGATCAACGCGCCGGCGAACGAGCTGCATCCGACCGATCTCGCGCGCGCCGCCACCGAGCTCGCGAACGGATCGCGGCTCGGCGTCAAGGTGTTCGAGCGTGCCGAGTGCCAGGAGATGGGCATGGGGGCGTTCCTCGGGGTCGCGGCGGGGAGCGAGCAGCCGCCGAAGTTCATCCACCTGATCTATAGCCCGGCCGGGCGGCCCCCCGCCGGTCGCAAGCGCAAGAAGGTCGTGCTCATCGGCAAGGGCATCACGTTCGACTCGGGCGGGCTCGACCTCAAGCCCCCCGAGGGCATGCTGCGGATGAAATACGACATGGCCGGCGCCGCCGCGGTGCTGGGGATCATGCGGGCGTTGCCGGCGCTCAAGCCGCCGATCGAAGTGCACGGCCTGATCGCGGCGACGGAGAACATGCCGTCGGGCTCGGCCATTCGCCCGGGCGACGTGCTGCGGGCGATGAACGGCACGACGATCGAGATCGGGAACACGGACGCCGAGGGGCGCCTGACCCTCGCCGACGGGCTCTGCTTCGCCAACACGCACGTGCAGCCCGACGAGATCATCGATATGGCGACGCTGACCGGCGCGTGCGTCGTGGCCCTCGGCCAGCTCTGCTCGGGGCTCATGGCGAACAATCAGGCGCTGGCGAATCGGCTCATGAAGGCCGCGGACGCGGCCGGCGAGCGGCTCTGGCAGCTCCCGCTGATCGACGAGTACCGCGAGCATCTCAAGAGCGAGGTGGCGGACCTCAATAACGTCGGACCGCGCGGGGGCGGCGCCATTACGGCCGGCCTGTTCTTGAAAGAGTTTGCGGGCAAGACGCCGTGGGCGCATCTGGACATCGCCGGCCCGGCCTTCACCGAAAAAGATCTGCCCCTGGCGCCGAAGGGCGCCACCGGTTTCGCCGTGCGGACGGTTCTGACCTACCTCGGAGAGTAGCGGTGGGCGGCGCGGTCGATCTGCACTCGCACACGACCGCGTCCGACGGGACGCTCGCGCCCCGCGACCTCGTACGCCTCGCGGCGAGGCACGGGGTGCGCATCCTCGCCGTGACCGACCACGACTCCACCGACGGCCTTCACGAAGCGATGGACGAAGCGCGGAAGCTCGCGCCGCTCGAGATCGTCCCCGGCCTCGAGATCAACTGCGACGTCCCCGGCGCCGAGATCCACGTCCTCGGATACTGCGCGGACTGGGAGGCGGCGTGGTTCCAGGAGTTCCTCGGCGCGCAGCGGGAGGAGCGTCGTCGCCGCGTCCACCAGCTCGCCGAGCGGCTGGCCGAGCTCGGGATGCCGATCGATCCGGCCGACGTCTTCGCCCTCGTGAAGGAGGGCTCGGCCGGCCGACCGCATGTCGCGCAGGTGATGGTCGACCGCGGCTACGTGAAGTCCGTGCGCGAGGCGTTCGATCGGTACCTCTCGACGAACGGCCCCGCGAACGTCCCGCGCAAGCGGCTCACGCCCGTCGAGGCCGTGCGCATCATCCGGCGCGCGCGCGGCGTGCCGGTGCTGGCCCATCCGGGGCTCGCGAACCGGGACGAGCTGATCCCCGAGCTGGTCGAGGCCGGGTTGCTCGGCATCGAGACGTACTATCCCGAGCACTCGACGGCGCAGACGACGGCGTACCGCGAGATGTGCGCGCGGCTCGGACTCGTCGCCACCGGCGGCTCCGACTTCCACGGCCCCCGCGTCGGAGGCGCCCGGCATCCGGGCGTCCAGCCCGTACCCGAGAGCGCCTGGCAAGAATTACAGAGCCGGCTTGCGTCGCTTTCAGGCCCCCCGCTCGATGCGCCGGCCTCGTCGACCCCGCTCCCATGACGACCCTCCAGGCCCAGGTCTTCGGGTTCACAGACTGCCAAGACACGCGCAAGGCGCAGCGCTTCTTCAAGGAACGCGGCGTCGCCGTGCACTTCGTGGACCTGAAGGAGCGTCCGGCGGCGCGCGGCGAGCTCAGGCGCTTCGCCGAGAAGTTCGGTGCCGGGGCGCTCATCGACCGCGAGGGCGCGCGCTTCAAGGCGCTCGGCCTCCGCGTCGCCGGCGATTCGCCCGAGCGGCTGCTCGAGCGCGCGCTGACCGAGCCGCGTCTGCTCCGGACGCCGCTCGTGCGCTGCGGCGGGCGCGTCGCGATCGGTCACGCGCCCGAGGCCTGGCACGCGTGGGTGGAGGCGGCGAAGCAAGGCGCCGGGAAGCCGGCGTGACGCCGCGCCCGTTCACGATCACGGTGCCCGACGAGGTGCTGGCCGACCTGCGCGCCCGGCTCGAGCGCGTGCGCTGGCCGGATGAGCCCCCGGACGCGGGCTGGCGCTACGGCACGAGCGTCGCCTACATGCAGGAGCTGGTCGAGCACTGGCGCTCGCGCTACGACTGGCGCGCTCACGAGGCGCGCCTGAACACGCTCCGGCAGTTCACCGTGGACCTGGCCGGGATCGACGTCCACTTCATCCACGAGCCTGGCGTCGGCCCGGCGCCGATGCCGCTCCTGCTCTCTCACGGCTGGCCTGGGTCGATCGTGGAGTTCGAGCGAATCCTTCCGATGCTGACCGATCCCGCGCGCTTCGGCGGCGACCCGGCGGACGCGTTCACGGTCGTCGCGCCGTCACTGCCCGGCTACGGCTTCTCCTTCCGCCCGAATCAGCCGCGCTTCGGCGTGGAGGAGATCGCCGATGTCTTCGCGCGTCTCATGACCGAGGTGCTCGGCTATCGCCGCTTCGCCGCCCAGGGCGGCGACTGGGGCGCCTTCATCACCTCGCGGCTCGGCCTCCGGTACCCCGAGCGCCTGGCGGGGATTCATCTGAACCTGCTCGCCGTCCGGCGCGATCCCGCGCTGCCCGACGCGCCGACCGCCGAGGAGCGCGCGTACATCCAGCAGCTCCAGCACTGGCAGCGAGAAGAGACCGGCTACCAGTGGATCCAGGGCACGAAGCCGCAGACGCTCGCCTACGGCCTCAGCGACTCGCCGGTCGGGCTCGCCGCGTGGATCGTCGAGAAGTTCCGGACGTGGAGCGACTGCGGGGAGGACGTCGAGGGGCGCTTCCCGAAGGACACGCTGCTGACCAACGTGATGCTCTACTGGATCACCGGCACGATCAATTCATCGTTCTGGCCGTACTACGCGCGCCTCCACCGACCGTGGCCGATTCCCGACGGCAAGCGCGTCACGGTGCCGACGGCCTACGCGGCGTTCCCGCGCGAGATCCTGCTGCCGCCCCGCGCGTGGGCCGAGCGGACCTACAACATCCAGCGCTGGACCATGATGCCGGCCGGCGGCCACTTCGCCGCCCTCGAAGAACCCGAAGCCCTCGCCACCGATATCCGCGCCTTCTTCCACCCCCTCCGCTGACGCCCACAAACCAAGCGGGAGACCTCAAACCCGAAGGCAGGCGAGGGTCGGCCGGCGGCGAGTGCGGGCGGGGCGCGGCCGGGGTCGAAGCGACCCGTCCCCTCCACGCGACGGCGGGGCGCCGCGCGCCCGGATGGAGCCCAGCCGCCGCGGAGCAGCGCACGCGTGCCGCGTGCTCGTCTCGACCCCGACCGCGCCCCTCTCGCACTCGCCGCCGGCCGGGCTCCGCTAGCTAAGAGCCGATGAGCTTGCGAGCCTTGGCCGCGTTGGAAACCGTGATGACGACGGTCGCGCCGCCGCGGCCGGTTGTCGTCGCGTAGGCGGACCTGATGTTGACCCGGCCGCGCGCCAACCTCTCGACGATCCGCGCGAGCGCCCCGGGCTTGTTGCGGAGCCGCTTGGCGAACGCTGGCTCCTCGACGAAGCGAATCCGCGCCTTTCGCAGCGTCCGCTTGGCCACGACCGGATTACTCACTGTCATGCGGATCTTCCCGCGCCCTGCCGCCTCGGCGGCCGAGAGAGAGAGGATGTTGACGCGCGCATCGGCAAGTGCGCGACTGATGCCGGCCAGAACGCCGGGTTTGGACTTGAGCGACAGGACGAGCTGGGTGGTCTTGGCCATCGCACGTCTCCTTCTTACTCGCCTCAGTGAGTTGCACGCCTCCAGATGTTGCGGCAACGCGTCTCGGTCACGAGAAGGGTCATCACGAGCGAGCCAGCCGCCACTGCCAAACATACGCCGAATGCCGTCCGATAGCCCGCTTCAGGATAGATCCGCACGCCTCCGGCCTCGAGGCCCGCCCACGTTGCGTCCAGGATCGCGCCCGTCAGCCACTGGAGCATCGCGAACGCCAGGAAGATGGGGGCGTTGCGAACTGCTCGGGCCGGTACCACGCGGTCGCCAGGGTCAGCCACGCGATCAAGATCACGGACGCGCCGAGCCCGACCAGAAACCGGCCGGCGACCGCGACGCCGAACACGGGCGCGAGACCGAAGAGCGCGGCGCCGAACGCCATGGCGGTTGCGCCCGACGCGATCGTGAGCCGGGCCCCGAGCGTCTCCACGAGACTTCCGCCGACGAGCGCCATCACGACGAAGACGTAGGGGTAGATCGCCGCGAGTCCGCCGAGGGAGGCCGCCGTGATGGAGAACGCGTTCATGAGGTCGGTCGCCACGACGCCCGGCGCGGCGCGGTGGACGTTGGAGAAGAAGTAGATCGCCGCCGGCACGACGAGCACGGCCACGCGCGCGCCGTCCATCGACGTGTCAGGGTGTATAGGCGGGAAACACGCGCCGCACGCATGCCGGATCGTTCATCCCGAGCATCCCGGTGACGAGGCGGCGCGCCGCGCCGCGCACGGCGACGTAGGTGATCCGGGCCGTCGCGACGACTTCGCCGTCGGCGCACGCCACCACGTCGGTCTCCCAATAGCGCGGGTCGTCGCCACGCGGGCGCACCGCATCGCGGGCGCCGCTCACGGTGACGCGCGGCCCGAAGGGGACGGGCCGGTGCAGGGAGACGCGGAGCTCGGTCGTCATGCCCGACTCGCCGGTGGCGAGGGCGCCGAGCCAGAACGCGGCCTCGTCGAGCAGCGTCGTCAGCGCCGCCGGAGCGAGCGAGCCGTCGTCCCTCCGGAAGGACGCGCGCGGCTCCCACGTTGCGCGAACCGCTTTGGCGTCGAACGTGAGCTGAACGCGGAGCCCCAGCTCGTTGTCGGTCCCGCATGCAAAGCACGTGCGCGAGATTGGTAGTGGATGCGGGCGCGCATCGTCGTCGTCGGGCGGGTGGGGGCGGGGCGAGCTCTCGTCGCCCACGCGAGCCACGTCCCGCGCTGCCAGGGGCGCGACGCGACCATCGACCAGAACTCCCCCCACGGGGTCGGACAGCACGAATGTCTCGGTCGAATCAGCGTGGGTTCTCAGGAGGGTGAGCGGCGTGCCGAGGGGGACGCGCCGGCGATAGATGCCGGACACCTCGCGCGGGGCCGGCGCGTTCGCGAGGGTGTCGAACACGGCGAGCACGGAGCCGCCGTGAGCGGTCTCGGGAAGGCCCTGGAGCGCGGGATCGAGCGTCAGGATGAGATCGCGGCCGCTCACCTCGAGGGCGTGGCGAAGCGTGGCGTCTATCGTAGTCATGCGATAATTTTCGGGTGCCGCCGCCCATTCTAGCCGACAAGGCATTCGTCCGGGCGACGATCACCAACTTCTTTTTCTTCTTCAGCCTGAATTGCTTCATCCTCCTGCCGCTCTACATCGAGGGAATCGGCGGGACGGAAGTCGAGATCGGCATCGTCATGGGCGTCTACAACGCGGTGGGCATCCTCTGCCAGCCGCTCGTCGGCCCGTTGGTCGACGCGTTCGGGCGTCGGCGCTTCATGCTCATCGGCGCCGGCCTCGTCACCCTCGCGGCGCTCTTGGCGACAGCCGCGCCTTCGATTCCGATGCTCGCGTTCGTGCGGGCGCTGCAGGGCGTCGGGTTCTCCGCCTTCTTCGTGGCGAACTACTCGTACGTCCTCGACCTGACCCCACCCTCGCGCCGGGGCTGGGCGCTCGGGATCTACGGCGTCGCGGGGCTCGTGGCGACCGCCGTCGCGCCCTTGATCGGGGAGGGGATGGTCCGCCGCATGGGGTTTCGCCCACTTTTCTTTCTGGCCACCGCCATGGCGATCGTCGCGGCCGGATACGTCTGGAGCCTGCCGCGTGGGCGCCCGGGCGGCCCGCTGCCGATGGCCGGCTCCTTGTGGGAGCGCGGTGGGCTCGACGAGCTCCGCCATCGCCACATGGCGGTGACGCTCTTCTTCGGCCTCGGCGCCGGCACGATCTTCGTCTTTTTGCCAACCTTCGCCGACAGCCTCGGCGTGGAGACGCTCGCGCTCTTCTACACCGCCTTCGCCGTCGCCGCGATCGGCGTGCGGGTGTTCGGTGGGCGCCTGATCGACACCCACGGACGGCGGGCGGTGATCGTGCCGTCGATGTTCGTGCAGACCGGCGCGACCGCCCTGCTGGCCCTGCTGGGCTTCCTCGTCAGCCGCACGAGCCTCACGCCGGTCGTTCCGGTGCTCTTCGTGGCCGGGCTGATGTCGGGGAGCGCTCACGGCCTTCTCTACCCGGGCCTGGCGGCGCTGGTGACCGACCACGCCCCGGAGACGCGACGCGGGGTCATCGTCGCCATGTTCAGCGCGGTCTTCCTGGTCGGCCAGACCGCGGGCGCATTCGCCTTCGGGTACATCACGCACGCCATCGGGTACGCCTTCATGTGGGTGATGCTGACGTCGCTCCTGCTCATCGGCGCAGCGCTCAGCATGCGGCTCGTCGAGCGTCGCGCCGCCTGACGGGCGTTGCTATACTGACCCCACTGTTTCGCGACAGGAGCCGGCATGAACACGAGCGTCCGTCTCGGCGTGATGGCGCTGCTGGTCCTCGCAGTGCTCGGTGTGCCTCGTCTCGCGGACCTGGCCCCGGATGGGCCGGATGTCGCGCCGCCGAAGCCGACCGGCGCCCAGGAGGTTGAGGTGATCGCGGTCATGGTCGACCAGGACACGCAGCAGCCGACGGTGCTGCTCCAGGGCAAGCGCGACAAGCGCTCGGTCGCGCTGGCCATCGGCCTGGCCGAGGCGACCGGGATCGCCGTCCCGCTCCAGGGCGTGACGCCGCCCCGGCCCCTCACCCACGATCTGTTCCTGACCCTCTTCGGCCGGCTCAAGGTGACGCTCACGCGCGTCGTGATCACCGACCTGCGCGACGACATCTTCTACGCCATCGTCTATCTCAACGCCGGCGGGCCGGAGCTCCAGCTCGACGCGCGCCCGTCCGACGCGATCGCCCTGGCCATTCGCGCGAAGGTGCCGGTCCTCGTGGAGGAGCGCGTCTTCGACAAGGCCGGCAGCAGCGCGCCGCCACGCCGCCCGTCCATCTGACGATCATGGCCGAACCCGAGCGGAACGACCAGGAATGGGCGCTCCAGCGGCGCCTGGAGGACGTGTTTGCCAAGCTCGGCGAGAAATTCGGCGACCTCACCGGTCGGGTCGAGACGAAGATGCGGTCGACGGTCACCTTCGACGACGTCGGCGGGCTCCAGCAGGCCAAGACCGGTCTCAAGGGGTTTGCCCTCGCGCTGATCAACCCGGACCTCTACCAGCAGTGGGGCATCGACCCGCCGAAGGGCGTGCTCCTCTACGGCCCGCCGGGCACCGGGAAGACCAAGCTCGCCCAGGCGGTCGCCACCGCGTCCCACGCGATCTTCTACCACCTGAAGCTCATGAACCTCACCTCGAAGTTCGGGGCGAACACGGGCGATCTGCTCCAGGAGATCCTCCGGATCGCGATGGCCGAGGGACCGGCGGTGCTGTTCCTCGACGAGGCGGAGGCGCTCTCGCTCGATCACCTGCTCCCGCCGCCCCAGGCGCGGGAGGCCAGCGCCCGGCTGGTCGCGGCGCTCTGCGAAAAGCTCGACGCGTTGAGCACGGCCGCGCGCATCCTCGTCGTCGCGGCGACCACCCATACCGACGCGCTCGACCCCGCGCTCGTCGCGCCGGGGCGTCTGGATCATCTCATCGAGATCCCGCTGCCCGATGCCGGGGCCCAGAAGGAGATCCTGGAGCTGATCCGCGTCCGGACGGAGAAGAACGCCGGGCGGCCGCTCTTCGCCAAGATCGACTACGACAAGATCCTTCCGGTGATGGGCGGGATGAGCGGCGCCGACCTCTCCGTGATCGTCCGGCGCGCGCTCGAGGTCAAGGTGCGCGCGGCCGCCGAGCGCGCGGACGTGCCGCCCGTCTCCACCGAGGACCTGCTCGATGCGATCGACAGCTACAAGGGCGTGCGGGGAGTCGTCGAGAAGATCCGCTACGGCCAATATCTGTAGCGTGCCGCCTAGATCGTTCAGTCGTCGCAGGCGCCCGGCCGTTGTATACTTCGTAACCGGCCTCGATGATCGAAGTCGAACACCTCACTAAGAACTACGGTCTGGTCAATGCGATCAGCGACGTGTCGTTCAGCGTCGCGCCGGGCCAGATCGTGGGCTTCCTCGGGCCCAACGGGGCCGGGAAGTCCACCACCATGCGCATTCTCGCCTGCTTCATGCCGGCCTCGAGCGGCGTCGCGCGGGTCGCGGGACACGACGTGTTTCGCGAGTCCATGGAGGTCCGGCGGCGGATCGGCTATCTGCCGGAGAGCGTGCCGCTCTACACCGACATGCGGGTCGCGGCGTACCTCGAGTTCGTGGCCGAGGTGAAAGGGGTGTCACGGGCGGAGCGACGTCGGCGAGTCGCCGACGTCATGGATCGCTGCATGGTGGCCGACGTCCAGAACCGGCTGATCGGGAAGCTCTCGAAAGGATATCGCCAGCGCGTGGGCCTGGCGCAGGCGATCGTCAGCGATCCCGAGGTCCTGATCCTCGACGAACCCACGATCGGCCTCGACCCCAAGCAGATCACGGAGATCCGGTCGCTCATCAAGTCGCTCGCCGGCCAGCACACCGTGATCCTGTCGACCCATATTCTCCCGGAAGTCTCGATGGTGTGCGACGCCGTGATCATCATCAACAAGGGCGCCATCGTCGCCCAGGGGCCCATCGACACGCTGGTGGACCAGTTCTTCCCGACGGCGCGGGTCGAGGTGGAGATCGTCGGTCCGCCGCCCTCCGTCCGCGACAAGATCCGCGCCATCCCGGGCGTCCTGTCCGTGCAGGATGGGGCGATCACCAACGGCGCCGGCCGGTACGTGGTCGAGGCGGCCCGGGGCCGTGACGTGCGCGCGGAAATCTTCCAGCTGGCCGCGCAGCAGCGGTGGGACCTGGTGGAGCTGAAGCGGGTGGGGATGACGCTCGAGGAGGTCTTCATCCGGGTCGTCGCCGGCGAGGAAGCCGGGGAGGCCGGAGAGCCTGGCAAGGCCGGGGGGGAGCCGCGATCGTGAGGATCTGGGCGATCTTCAAGAAGGAGCTGCGCCTCTATTTCACGTCGCCGGTGGCATGGGTGGTGTTCACGATCTTTCTCCTGATCGGCGGCTACTTCTTCTACTCCATCTTCGCGTTCTTCACGCTCGCCTCGATGCAGTCGGCGATGAACCCGGCGATGGCGCGCGACCTGAACGTCACCGACAGCGTCATGCGGCCGCTCTTCTCGAACATCAGCGTCATCCTGCTGCTGCTCTTGCCGCTGGTCACGATGCGGCTCTTCGCCGAGGAACGGCGCTCGGGCACGATCGAGTTGCTGCTCACGTACCCGGTGCGCGATGGCGCCGTGCTGGCCGGGAAATATCTGGCGGCCCTCGCGCTCTACGCGGTCATGATCGGCCTCACCGTGCTCTACCCGGGCATCGTGGTGTACTTCGCGCGGCTCGAGTGGGGTCCGGTGCTCACGGGCTACCTCGGACTCTTGCTGATGGGTGCCACCTTCATCGCCGTCGGCGTGTTCGCCTCGTCGCTGACCGAGAATCAGATCGTCGCGTCGATCACCACGTTCGGAGTCCTCCTCATCTTCTGGATCCTCGGCTGGAGCGCGGACTACGCCGGCGGCACCATGGGCAGGGTGTTACAGTTTCTTTCGATTCTCGAGCACAACGAAAGCTTCGCGAAGGGCGTCGTGGACACCAAGGACATTCTCTATTACCTCAATTTCACCGTGCTGGCCCTGTTTCTGACGCTCCGGTCCCTCGAGGCGCGGCGGTGGAAGGGATGATCCGCAAGCTGCTCGACTGGGGGGGCTACCTCGGCCTCGCCGTGCTGGTGGTCGCGGCGATCCTGCCGTTCTTGCGGCCGGAGTGGGCGCGGCTCCGGTGGACGCTCGTCGCCGCGGGCGTGCTGCTGGTCCTGGCGTCCTTGCTGGCCCGCGTCGAGGACTTCCGCGGCCTGGTCGGCCGGCGGACGATGCGGTACGGCGTGAACACGGCGGTGGCGGTGGCGCTGGTGCTGGGCGCGACGGTCGTCGTGCAGGCGCTCTCGTTCCGGCACAGCGCGCGCTGGGACCTCACCGAGAACAAGCGTTTCAGCCTGTCGCCCCAGACCATCCAGCTGCTCGGCAACCTCAAGACCGAGGTGACCGCGGTCGCCTTCTACCGCGGCGATCAGCCCGGCAAGCGTGTGGCCGAAGACCTGCTCAAGCAGTACGCGCGCTACGCGAACGGGAAGCTCACGTGGAAGAGCGTGGACCCCGACCGCGAGCCGGGCCTCGCTCGCCGCTACGGTATCGAGTCGTACGGGACGATCGTGCTCGAGACCAAGGCGAAGTCGGAGAAGGTGCTCGACGCCGAGGAAGAGAAGCTCACCAACGGCCTCGTCAAGGTCACGCGTGAGGGCAAGCGGACCGTGTACGTGATCCAGGGACACGGCGAGCACGACCTCGCGAACACCGAGCGGCCGGGGTTCAGCGAGGCGAAGTCCGCGATGGAGAAGGCCAACTACGACGTCAAGCCCCTGGCCCTCGCGCGCGCGGGCAAGGTGCCTGACGACGCGATGGTGGTCATCCTCGCCGGGCCGCGCAACGACCTGTTTCCGCCGGAGCTCGAGGCCCTCGACGGCTACCTGGGGCGCGGCGGCAAGCTGTTCGCGATGGTGAACCCGTTTCAGAACGAGGGGCTCAAGAAGTACCTCGTGAAATACGGGTTCCAGCTCGACGACGACCTCGTCGTGGAGCAGAACCCGATCGGGCGGCTCTTCGGCATCGGACCCGAGGTGCCGATCGTCCAGCAATACGAGTCCCATGCGATCACGCGCGACATGAGCGGGATCAGCACCCTCTTCCCGCTCACGCGGTCGGTCACCACCCTGAAGACCCCGCCCAAGGGCGTCAACGTCCAGGCACTCGCGCGCACCAGCCCGGAGAGCTGGGGCGAGACCAATCGCGCGGACCTCCAGCGCGGCGTGGCGCAGCCCGATCCGCAAGATCTGAAGGGGCCGCTCACCGTCGCGGCGGTCGCAACGCTCGACAAGGCCCGTATCGTCGTCTACGGCACCTCCAGCATCGCCGCGAACCAGTTCCTCAACATCCAGGGCAACCGCGACTTCTTCCTCAACACCGTGAGCTGGCTCGCCGAGGAGGAAGACCAGATCTCGATCCGCCCGAAGGACGTGAAGCAGACCCCGGTCTTCATGAGCTCGAACCAGGCGCAGGCCGTCTTCCTCCTGCCGATCGTGGTCCTGCCGGCGCTCGTGCTCGTCGGCGGAATCGTCGCCGTCGTCCGCCGCCGCGCGGCGAACTAGTCAGCCCCGCATGCGCTGGCAGACGACCGTGGCCCTGGCCGTCATCCTGATCGCGCTCGGCGCCTTCTACTACGTCTACGAAGTCCGCCTGGGTCCGGAGCGCGAGAAGACGGAGGGCCGCAAGGGTCGAGTCTTCACGGCCGAGCCGGCCGACGTCACGGAGGTCGAGATCAAGCGGCCAGATTCCGTTGTCAAGCTCAGGCGTGAGAGCGACGGCTGGCAGATCCTCGAGCCGGTGAAGGCGCGCGGCGACCGCGGGCCTATCGACGAGACGGTGACCTCCGTCGTCACCGCCCGGATGGACCGCGAGATCGAGTCGGCGCCGACCACGCTGGCCGACTTCGGCCTCGACAAGCCGGCAGCCGAGGTCACGCTTCGGCTCAAGGATGGAAAGCAGCTCGGCCTGCTCCTCGGGGCCAAGAGCCCCACCGGCATGTGGGTGTACGCGCGTGAAGCGGGCAAACCGGCGGTCTTCGTGGTCGGGGATTCCGTCTTGCGAGACACGACTCGGCCGATCGCCGACCTCCGCGACAAGGCGGTGCTCGCGTTCGACCAGAAGGACGTGACGGCGCTCGAGATCGTCACGCGCGACGACGCGATCGCCGTCGAACAGGTCGACGGCCGCTGGAAGCTGACCCGCCCGCGGGCGCTGCCGGCGGACGGCGACGCGCTGCGCGACTTCCTCGAGAAGCTTCGTGCCGCGCGCGTGAAGGAGTTCGTGGCCGAGGCGCCGCGCTCGCTGGAGCCGTTCGGGCTCGATCGGCCCGTCCGGATCTCGATCCATACCGGCCGGGACAAGGACCGGGCGACCAAGACGCTACTCTTCGGGCGCGCGGACGCGGGCAAGAAGGGCGTCTACGCGATGCGGGCCGGCGAGACGGCGGTCGTGCTGATCCCGGACGAGACGTGGGCCGCCGTGCCGAAGAACGTCGCGGTGCTCCGCGACAAGACGGTGGTCGAGATCGAGCGGGAGACGGTGACGCGGCTCGAGATCGAGAGCCCCAAGGGCACGGTCACGCTCGCGCAAGAGAACGGGCGCTGGAAGATCACCGCGCCCGAGACGCTGCCGGCCGATCAGGTCGAGGCGGGCGCCGTCGTCTTCAAGCTGCGCGAGCTCCGCGCGCAGGCCTTCCTGACCGACGACGCCTCCGGCGTCCCGCGCTATCTCGCGAAGCCCACGGTGCGCGTGAGCATCAGCGAGCGGGGAGCACCGGCCCCCCGGACGCTCCTCCTGGCGCCCTCGCCGGAGCGCCGTGGCGGCGCGCCGACCGCGTACGCCGGACTGGCGGGCCGGGGCCCGGTGGTGCTCGTCGATGGCAAAGCGCTCGAGGAGCTCGGCCGGTCCGTCGACGACCTGCGCGACCGCATCCTGCTGCCCGGGCTCGAACCGAGGGACATCAAGCGCGTGCGGGTGCGCGCCGGTGGCCAGACGGTCGTCGTCGAGCGTAGCGGCGACATCGACTGGAGGCTGATCGAAGGCGGGCGGGGCCCGGCAAAAGCGGCGACGGTGGACAACCTGCTCTACGCGCTGCGCGCGCTGAAGTGGAAAACGATCGCCACGCCCACCGGCGACGAGCCGGCCCGGTACGGCCTCGACGCGCCGGCGCTCGAGGTGACGCTCTTGAAGACGGACGGCGCCGAGCTGGCCGTCGTGCTGATCGGCAAGCGCGACGGCGAGCTCGCCTGGGTCAAGGTGAAGGCGGCGCCGGTGATCTACGCGGTCGACGCGAAGCAGCTCGGCGAGCCGCCGAAGGTGCCCGACGACTTCAAGGGCTGATCAGGTCAGCAGGCCCAGCGCTCGATAGCGCGGCGCGACCCGCTCCGAGATGAGCCCGAGCCGCTGCAGGCGCGGCATCAGGTTCTCCTGGAACAGAAAGCTGTTGAACGACTTCGTCGTCTGCGAGTGGGCGACGGCGCCTCAACGGTCGGTCAGGGCCGCCATTCTAGCGCGGTCGCGGGCACTGGGGTAGGATGGAGGCCGTGCCCGGCGACGACGCGATCTATCTCGAGCAGATGGAACTGGGGCCGATGCAGAACTTCGTCTATCTCATCGGCGATCCGCAGGCGCGCGAGTGCGTGGTCGTGGACCCGGCGTGGGAGATCGACACGATCGTCGAGACCGCCCAGGCGCGGGGCATGACGATCACGGGCGCGCTCGTCACGCACACCCACCAGGATCACGTGGGCGGCAGCCTCGAGTCCTGGGGCATGCCCGGACGCATTCCGGGCGTCGAGGACCTGCTGGAGCGTGTGAAGGCGAGGGTGTATGTCCACAAGGCGGAGCGCGAGTTCCTCAAGGGCTTCGGCTCCGACCTCGTGCAGGTGGACAACCACACGACGCTGGCGATCGGCCGGCTGACGCTGACCTTCATGCACACGCCCGGGCACACGCCGGGCTCGCAGTGCTTCCTGATCGACGGCCGACTCGTGTCGGGCGACACGCTTTTCATCGGCTCGTGTGGCCGGACCGATCTGCCGGGCAGCGATCCGGCCGAGATGTACCACTCGCTCACGCAGCGCCTCGGCGCGCTGCCCGATTCCACGATTCTCCTCCCCGGCCACAACTACGGCGGCCCGTCGTCGACGATCGGCGACGAGAAGCGCGGCAACCCGTTCATGCGCTTCACCTCCCTCGGCGACTTCTTGCGCACGATGGGCGGGGGGAGGATCGCGCGCCCGTAGTCTCGCCAAGCGGCCCTCAGGTCGTCACACTCTCACCGCCGTCGACCTTCAGGATCTGGCCCGTGATGTAGGGGGGCAGGTGGCGAAGAAGAGGACCGCCGCGACGACGTCTGCGACACTCCCCGCGTGACCGCGGGTAACCCTCCGCCAGCGCGCGGCGGAAAATCCTGCCGGCCGCAGCACCGCGCCGGGGGCGACGCAGTTGACCACGATGCGCCGCGAGCGTAGCGCCACGGCCAGACCACGCGTCAGGCTCTCGATCCCGGCTTTGGATAGGTAGTAGGGGATGTAGTTTGGCCGTGCCGCGGCCGCCGCGGTGTCGCCGACATTGACGATGTGTCCGCCGCGGCGCCGCATGGCGCCGGCGGCCGCCTGACAGCAGAAGAAGACCCCGCGGAGATTCACGTCGAGGACCCGATTGGGAGTCCCGGAGCGTGGTGGCGGCAAAGGGGGTGCGGTCGAAGATGGCGGCGCTATTGACGAGAACCTCGAGTCCGCCAAGGGCTCGCGCGGCGGTCGCCACCAGTCGCCGCGCCGCAGCTGGATCGGCGAGATCCGCTCGGATCGCCGTGGCCCGCCCGCCGGCGGCCCGGAGCTCTGCGACCACGTGCCGCGCGTCGCGTCTCGAGCGATGATGGCCGATCGCCACGTCCATCCTCGCGCGCGCCAGCCCCAGCGCGATCGCGCGTCCGACCCGGACGGCGCCGCCGGTCACCAGGGCGCGCGGCCGTTCTCTGCCGTGGCGGCTGGTCCAAGGTGCTATCCTCGAAGAATCCATGGCCATCGGCGTGAAGAACTGGCTCAAGGTCCGATTTATCGCTGGTTTCTTCGTCACGGTCCCCATCTTCCTCACGGCGTGGCTCCTCTGGATTTTCTGGAGCCGGATCGACGACGTCTTCGCCCCGATGTACCAGAAGATCCTCGGCCGCTCCATCCCTGGACTCGGGTTCCTGACCGCTGTCGGCATTATCCTGGTCACGGGCACGATCGCGCGGAACGTGGTCGGCCGCCGCGTGCTCAACTGGGGCGACATGCTCCTGCTGAGGGTGCCGATTTACCGGCGGCTCTATCCCTCGGTCAAGATGCTGATCGATTCCTTCTCCCCCGAGCGGCGAAGCGCGTTCGGGGCGGTCGTGCTCGTCGAGCATCCGCGCCAGGGCGCGTATGCCTTCGCGTTCGTCACGAGCCACGTCCTCGTGGACACTGCGCACGGCAAGCGCGAGATGGTCACCCTGTTCATCCCGACGAACAACCTCTACCTCGGCGACGTCGTGCTCGTCCCGCGCGACGAGGTGCTCCAGACCGGACTGGCCGTCGAGGAAGGCGTGCGCATCATCCTCTCGGCCGGCAACGCGACGCCCGGACAGATTCCGAGGAGCTAGCTCGGTCGGAGGGGACGTCTGGCCGTCGTTCCGACGCGCCGCTAGCTAGCGAGCCGCGCGCGCTCGGGGCAGCCGCTGCGTCCATTTCGCGACTGCCTGCCCGAGCGGGAAGAGCTTGCCGAAGAAGAAATGATCTGCGTCCTCGATGGTGGTCGCGGTGACCCACGGGAAGCGTGCCGTGAGCCGCGCAAAATCATCGGGCGGGCAGTAGGGATCCTTCGTGCCCGCGACCATGAGCGTCGGCGCGCGCGTGCCCTCCACGCAGCCGAAGTCGTACATCGAGAGTGGAGGCCCGATCAACGCCAAGCCCGCGATTCGTGCGTCGCGGCAGCCGACGAGCGCGGCGATCCACGCGCCGAACGAATATCCCGCGATCGCGAGGGGTGCTCCGCCCACCTCCTTCGCGAGAGCATCGAGCGCCGCCGTCGCGTCCTCCTGCTCGCCGACCCCGCGGGCGTGAGCGCCGCCCGAGCCGCCGACCCCGCGGAAGTTGAAGCGCAGGGTAGCGAAGCCCAGCCCTGCGCACACCTCTTGAACGCGCACGACGACGGGGTTGTCCATGTCGCCGCCATAGAGCGGGTGAGGATGGCAAATCACGATCCCGACATTCGGGGAGTCTGGCAGCGCCAGACGAGCCTCGAGGCTCAGGTCGTCTCCCAGGGCCAGAGTCACCGGCTGTTCGGGTATCATCCCGCCATGAGAATACGGGTGGTGGGCGGGGCCGTCCAATGATCGTGTTGACCTGTTTCCGGACCCGCCGCCGGATCGGCGCCTACCTCGATGGGGCTCTCGAGGGGGGGGCCGCTCGGTCCGCTGCCAGACATCTGAGCGGATGCGTCACCTGTCAACGTGAGGCAGAGGCCCTTCGAAGAGTGCGCGCGCTGTTCCAGCGGAACTTGAGCCCGAGCTCGAGCCTGGCCGCACCCGACTGGAGCGGCTTCTGGCCAGGAATCGTCCGCGGCATCGAGGACGGCCGGCGCCGGCAGCCACTGCACGTCACGGCTCCGCGGTGGCGGTGGCGCCCGCGATGGGTGCTCGGCAGCGCGATGGCGGTCGCCGGGCTACTGTCGCTGACACTCTGGCAGACGATGCCCGGCCTGTTCACCCCCGATCCCCCCGTCGTCGTGAGCTCGGCCCACACGGAAGATCCGCGCGGCACCGTCATGGTCTACTCGACCCACGAGAAGGACGTGACGGTCGTGTGGGTTCTCGGCCTCGACGACTCCTCCGACTGACGTCGTCCGAGGGGGGCGGGTGGGGCGGCCAGTCCCTCCCGAGCCCCGCTAGCTCACCAGCGCGGGAGATCCTGCCTTTGGTTGCGCGGTTCAGGCGACCCTGACTACACGGGGCTCGGGAGGGACTGGCCACCCCACCCGCCCCCTCGGACGACGTCAGCCTTTCTCGAGATTAGAGCCGGCCGTGTGGTCGGTGGGGATCCGCAGTCCGGGCGGACGGCGGGGGCTAGCGGGTCTTGAGTGCGGCGAGGCGCTCGCGCGCGAGCGATGTTTCTTCCGCTCGGGGGAAGTTGTCGACGAGGTACTGGAGGCGAGCCTGCGCGAGCGCGGGCTGCTTGAGGTCGATCAACGCGAGCGCTTCCTTGTAGAGCGCCGTCGGCACCTTGTCGGCGCGCGGATAGTTCGCGAGCACCTTCTTGAACTCCTGCACGGCCTGCTCGAGCGCCTCGGCCGCTTTGTCGCCCTGAGTGGAATCGGCGAACCCGCGCGCCAGTGAAAGGTACGCCTCACCGATCCAGTACTGGGCGCTGCCGGCCAGCTCGTGATCCGGGTAGCGCCGCAGGAACTCGCGGAACCCCGCGATCGCGAGCGAGTAGCTTCCCTTGCTGAAATCGATGTAGGCGGCCTGGTAGATGTCCTGGGGCTGCAGCGAGCCTGTCGTCGGCCGCGAGGGCACGGCCGCGACCGGGCCGGAGGGTGCTCCGGGAGCCGCGCTCGGCTGCGCCGAGGCGGCCGGGGGCCGCGGCGCCGCCGGCGTCGAGAGGGTGGGCGGACCCGTCGGGCGAAGCTGGCGGTTCAGCGCGTCCAGTCGCACTCCCAGCTCGTCCACTCGCCCCGTGAGCGTCGTCAGCGTCTCACTGAGGCTGTCGACCTGTCGGGTGAGCGCCGCGACCTGCTGATCGCCCCCTCCCGTCTGCTCGCGCGCGCGGCGGCTGAGCTGCGCCGAGAGGGCCTCCGAGTCGGCCTTGGCGCGCTGGGCGGCCTGCTGCGCCGCCGCCACGTCCTGGCGAATCTGCAGGATGTCCTGCTGGGTCGCGACGCCGGTGACCTCCTGGACCTCCGCGCAGCCGGCGAGCGACAGCACGACTCCGAGGAGGACGAGCGACTTCCCCCGCGGCCGGCCCTCAGGGGGGCTCAGCGCGGCTTGACGAGGAATTGCGCGCGGCGATTCTTGGCCCAGCACGATTCGCTCCTCTCGGTGCAAGCCGGCCGCTCCTCGCCGTAGCTGATGATGGTGATGCGGTTCGCCTGGACGCCCTGCGAGACGAGGTAATTCATCGCCGCTTTTGCGCGACGCTCACCGAGCGCGAGGTTGTATTCGTTCGTGCCGCGTTCGTCGCAGTGGCCTTCGATGAGCACGAGATTCTCCGCGTTCGCCTTCAGCCAGGTGGCGTTGGCGTCGAGGGTCCTCGCGTCCTCGGGTCGAATGTCGTACTTGTCGAAGTCGAAGTAGACAGCTTTCAGGGCGTCGACGGCCGCGAACTCTCTCGGTGACGGCCGCGGAGCCGCCGTCGCCGAGGCGGCGGTCGCCGGGGCTGCCGCGGCGGCGCTCGGTGCGCGCGCGGCGGTCGCCGGGGCCGGCTCAGGAGACGCGGCACGAGACGCCGGTGCCGGCGCCGGCGCGGCCGTCGCCGCCGTCGTCGCGGGCCGCTTCGCGCAACCGCTGATGATCAGGCCCACCAGTAGCAGCGACATCACCGTGACGTGCGCGCCGCGGATTACCATGACGCCTCCTTATGACTTCGGCCTCGAGGACCGCTCGGGCCCCAATCGTATCACGGCAGGCGCGGCGACCATGAGGGACTTGTGGCCTCGGTCGTGCCTTGCGTGACCTGTGTCGCCGCCTGTCCGTCGACCGGCATGAAGTACACCTGCCAGCGGCCGGTGCGATTCGACTGGAACGCGAGGTGGCGCCCGTCGGGCGCCCAGGTGCTGCCTTGATTGTCTCCCTGACCGCTCGTGAGCGGACGCGGGTTCGAGCCGCTCGGACTGATCGCCCAGAGGTCGTGCGTCCCGGAGCGCTGCGTGTAGACGATCGGGTCGCCTTTCGGGGACCACCGGGGCTGTGTGTGAAAGCCGCTCGTGGTGAGCTGGCGGACGTTCCCCCCGTCCTTGTCCATCACGAAGATTCGCGGCTGTCCCGCGCGGTCGGAGACGAACGCGATCTGCTGGCCCGTCGGCGACCATGCGGGCTCGGTGTCGATCCCGACGTGGCGCGTGAGGCGCTGGAGCACCCCGGTCGCCACGGTCAGCACGTAGATCTCCGGATTGCCGTCCTTCGAGAGCGTCAGCGCGAGATAGCGCCCGTCGGGGCTCCAGCCCGGGGAAGAGTTGATCCCCACGAATGAGGCGAGGCTCTGCACCGGCCGCTGCCGCTCGAAGGGAAAGAGACGGAAGAGGTCGGGATAGCCATTCATGAACGACGTGAACGCGATCGACCGCGCGTCGGGGCTCCAGACGGGCGAGAGGTTGATCGATCCGTTGCGCGTCACCGCGCTCGCGCTGGCTCCGTCGTAGTCGGCGACGACGATCTCCTTGGCTCCGGGCGGCCCCACCACGTACGCGAGCTTCGTATCCGCGATCCCTGGCTCGCCGGTGAACTGGAGCACGATCTCGTCGGCGATCTTGTGCGCGAGACGCCGCGACTGCGGCGCCGCGGCCTCGAACTTCCTCGATGCGATCAGGCGGTGCTCCGGCGTCGTGAGATCGTAGAGGCGCATCTCGGCCTCGAGGCGCTCGCCGCGGATGCCCAGAAGTCCGTGCACGCCCGCGTGGGCGCCGGCGGCGGCAAACGCGCTCCACGTCTGTGCGAGCGCCGCGGGATTGTTGGCGGGGATGGAGCCCGACGCGGCGACGACGCTGAAGAGCCCGGAGAGCGTGAGGTCGTTGCCGACGACCGACGCGAGGAGCTTCGAGAGCCCGGTGTCGGTCCCGGCCACGAGGGTGAACTCGGGGACTGCGATGTTGAGCTTCTTGCTCCCACCTCCCGTGACGTTGATGTAGACGTCGACGGCCTGGGCGCGCACCGCGGGCGGGGGAGCCCAGAGCCCGAGGGCGGTGACGGTCACGAGCACGAGCAGAATGGCGGCTGCGGCCACGCGTCGCACCAGCTATCCCCCTGTTGGATCGAAGACGAACTGCAGGCCGATCCTCAGCGTGGACTTCTTGAAGTCGTCGGGAAGGGGCGGGAACGGGCTGGCGTCGTTGATCGCCCTGAGCGCGATCTGGTCGTAGTACGCGTTGCCCGAGGTCCGATCGATGGCCACCACATTGAGCCTGCCGTCGCGCCGGATCTCGAACACCACGGCCGGCTGCTGTCCCGGGATGGCGCGCCCGTTCCACCTCTCCTGGATCTTCTGTTGAACCTGCCGGATGTAATAGGCGTATGGAAAGTCGGAGACGCTCAGGGTGAGCGGACCGGTGCCGGCGCTAGAGCCCGACGGGGCGCCGAGGGGCGGGGCCGGCGGCGGCGTACTCGCCTCGCGCCGAGCGGGCGCTGGCGTCGTGGACGGTGGGGCACTCGCCACGGCCGGCAATTCCTTGTCGGCGGGACGCGGTACGGTGGGCGACCGCGTGGGTAGACTCCGGTCCGGCAGCCCGACCGAGTCCCGCTGCGGCGGCAGCTCGCGCGACGGCAGGTCGCGCGCGGGCTCACGGCGGGGCAGTTCGGCCGGGGCCGACTTCGACATCGGCGCCTCCTCGACGCGCGGCGGCATGGACACTCCTCGTGGGGACCCGACGGCGGCGGTGCTCGGAGCGAGGACCACGTAGACGGGTTTCGACCGGGTGTCGCTCCAGATGGAGGCGCCGAGGATCACGGCGGCGAAGAACGCCGCGTGGGCGATCGCCGACACGAGCGCGGGCGCCAGCGGAAGCCGCAGCCGCCCGAGCGCCGGTCCAATGTGAAAGCTCGCGGGAAGAGCCACGGCAGCAGCGCCGTCGCGGTCTCAGCGCTCCCGAGCCGGCTCGGTCACCATGCCGAGCCGCTCGATGCCCGCGCGACGGACGCGGTCCATCGTCTCCACGACCGCGCCGTAGGAAAGCCCGGCGTCGGCCTTCAGGTAGAGGGTCTTGTCGGTCCGATTGGCGAACGCTTGACGGAGTGCCAGCTCGAGTCCCGTGGCCGGCAGGCGGCGATCGTTCAGGAAGAGCGACTGGTCCTTGGTGACGGTCAGCACCATGCGTTCCTCTACGGCCGTTGGCTTCGAAACGGCCTTCGGCAGGTTGACGTCGATGCCGCGGTACATCATGGGGGCCGTCAGCATGAAAATCAGCAGCAGGACCAGCACGACGTCGACGAGCGGGATGATATTGATCTCGGCGAGGTTGGTGCCGATCCGGCGGGTGCTCGACCACTCGTCGGTCTTAAACGCCATCTTTGGCGGCGCGTCCCAGCTTGGCGGCCGGTCGGCTCAAAAGGTTGAGGAGGTCCAGCGTGAAGCCTTCCATCTCGACGGCCCAGTGCTTCACGCGGTTGACGAAGTAGTTGTACCCGATGACGGCGGGAATCGCGGCGCCGAGCCCCGCGGCTGTCGCCACCAGCGCCTCGGAGATTCCCGGCGCGACGACGGCGAGGCTTGCCGAGCCCTGAGCGCCGATCCCGTGAAACGCCGCCATGACGCCCCACACTGTGCCGAAGAGGCCGATGAACGGCGTCGCGCTGGCGGTCGTCGCCAGGAAGGGGAGATAGTGCTCGAGCCGGGCGACCTCGAGCGCGGCCGAGCGTCGGAGCGCGCGGTTCACCGCCTCGAGCCGTTCGGCGCCGAGGCCCTCGTCGAAGTCATCGAGCACCTTGTCGAGGACCTCCGGGATTCCCGAGATCTCCTGGTAGGCCGCGAAGTAGAGCTGGGCGAGCGGGCTTTGCCGGAGCCTGCGCGCCGCGCTGTGCACGATGGACGGTCGCCGCGCCTCACGAAAGATCTTGAGGAACTCGAGCGTCTGTCGGCGGACCCGCCGGAACTGGAAGGCCTTCTCGACGATGAGCGCCCAGCTCACGATGGAAAAGACCATCAGCACGAGGAGGACGACCTTGGCGATGGGCCCCGAGTTCCAAACCAGGGACAGGATCCCGGAGCCTAGCGTGTCGCTCGGCACAGGCGCTCCTTTAATTTGCGTTCAGCGCATCTACGGCATTATAACCACATCCGTGGGGCGCGCCGTCGTCCTCCCGCTCCTGCTGGCCTCGCTCAGCATGGGTGCGCCCGCCGCGATGGCCCAGGACGCCCGGGCCGCGGTCGAGGCGTTCATCGCCCGGCTCCCCGACGTCCAGATCAGCGACCTCGTCATCGACCAGAACCTCACCCTCTACTACCCGGACGGACAACGACAGGCTTCGCTGGGCGAGCAGCGCATGTTCTTCAAGCTTCCGCGGCGTCAGCGCCTCGAGCAGACCGTCGAAGGCCAGCGCGTCGTGCAGATCACGGTCGGCGATCGCGTCTGGGTCCGGCGGGCCGACGGCCTGGTCTCCGAGCTCCCGGCGGCCGGGCCGGTGCGGGCCCTCGCGCGGCTGCTCGTTCCGGGGAAGCGCCTCGCCACCGACCTCCTCGCGGAGTGGCGGGCTCGCGGCGTGCGGGACGACGTGAGCCATGTGGCGCGCCTGGGCGGGCGGACGGTCACGGTGATCGGCGCCCGCGCCGGCGAGCGCGACGTCCCGGCCGTGTGGCTCGACCCGGACTACGGCGTGGTCCGCATCGTCACCCGCGAGCAGCTGCCGAGCGGTCCCGGGTTGCTCGACCTCACGCTCTCCGAGCACCGGCCCCTGATCGGCGGACTCTATTTCCCGTACCGACAGGAAGTATTCGCCGGGGGGACGCTCCTGATCCTGTTCACCGTCCGCTCGGTCGCGATCAACACGAACCCCGCCGACGGCCTCTTCGAGCCCGCGAGCCTGAGATCGCGCTGATGCACTTCGCCTTTCTCGGCACGTCGGGCTCGATCCCGTCGGCCGTCCGCGATACGACGTCGATCGTCGTCGTGGTGCCCGACGGCGCCCTGCTGATCGACTGCGGCGGAAGCCCCCTCCAGAAACTCCGACGCGCCGGCGTGGACCCGCAGGCGCTTGTGTCGGTCGTCATCACGCACATCCATCCCGATCATTCGTACGGGCTGCCGGCGCTCGTCAGGAACCTGGCCGTGCTCGGGCGGCAGGCGCCGCTGACCATCTATTGCCGGCCGGAGCATGTCGAACCGTTGCGGAGTCTTCTCAGCCTGTTCAGTACGCTCGAGCGTCCGGGCATGTTCGCGCTCACGATTCGTGCCATCGATCTCGCGGAGGACGTCCACGCCTTCGATCTCGGACCGCTCAGCGTCCGGACCTCGCCGAACGAGCACGGCGCCATGCCTAACTTCGCCGTGCGGGTGGACGTGGCGCGGCGCCGGAGCGTCGTTTACTCCTCGGACACGCGGCCCTGCGACGCCGTGGTCGCGCTCGCCCGCGGCGCCGACACGCTCGTCCACGACGCGACGTACTCCGAGCGCGACCGCAACCGTCCCGGCGGGCACGCCCACTCGACAGCCGCGGAGGCTGGCGAGGTCGCCGTGCGCGCCGGCGTGCGGCGGCTGATCCTCACCCACATCGGGGCGGAGTATCACGACGAGGTGGATGCGCTCGCTGAGGAAGCGCGGAAGCGGTTCGCCGGGGACGTCGAGATCACCCGCGAGCTCGTGCCGTACCCGCTCTGACGCGCGTGGCCGGCGACGGCGGCAGGCCGAACCGCGCCGGCGAGACGAACTCCCCACCCGCGGAGCTAGCGGGAGACGAAGCGGTTGCCGGTGATCCAGAAACGGAGCCGACGGTCCACGGCGCGCGTGATGCCGACGCGCGGGCCCATGGCGACGCGAAACTCGCGCGGCCCGTCGGGCGGCTCGATGGTGAGGCGCCCGCACGTGAGGTCGACGCCGTTGTCGCGCAGGGTGATACCGAGAGCCCTGGTGAGATTGCCGGGGCCGCCGGCCAGCCGCGCAGAACGAGCGGCGACGCGGCGCCGCCTCGCCATCACCGAGAGACCGAGGACGGGCTCCAGCGCCCGGATCAGCACGCATCCCGGCTGTCCTCGCCGGCCCGCGATCGCGTTGAGGCAGCAGTGGATCCCGTAGTTCAGGTAGACGTAGGCGAAGCCGCCATTACCGAAGAAGAGGGCGCGGCTGCCAGGCCTGAACGCGGCGTGGGAGGCGGCGTCCTCGGGACCGAGATACGCCTCGGTCTCGACGACCCGGCCGGCCGTGATCGTGCGTCCGCGCCGGGCGACGAGGACGCAGCCCAGCAGATCGCGCGCGACGACGCGCGCCGGCCGCCGGTAGAAGCGGCGCGGTAGCGGCACCTAGGCGAGACGCTCGATGACCAGGCGTCGGAGCGTGTCGTCGTCGAAGGCGACTCCTCTCCGGCTCGGGGGCTCCGCCTCGGTCTTCAGTCCCGTCTCGCTGATGATCGCGCAGAAGGTCTGCTCTGGGTCCAGCCGCTTCTGCTCGAGGAGACGGGCGAGGACTGCCAGCGTGGCGACGCCGGTGGGCCCGGCCCAGATGCCTTCGACTCGCGCGAGCTGGCGCTGGGCGGCGAGGATCTCGTCGTCCTCGGCGTCGCCGGCAAGGCCTTTGTCCTCGCGGAGGAGCCGCAGAACCCACGCACCTTTCTTGCCGGGATCGCCCGCCGCCAGGCCCTCCGCCACGGTGTAGCCGATCTTGAGCGGCGTGATCGCGGTGCCGTCTCGGAACGCGCGCGCAACAGCGTTCGCCCGCGTGGCCTGGGCGGCGACCATCAGCGGCGAGCGTGCGATCCAGCCCGCCTCGAGCATCTCGCGAAAGCCGCGCGCCGTCGCGATGAACGTCTCGCCCACCGCGACGGGGGCGACGACGACATCCGGTGGCACCCAGCCCGATTGCTCGGCGATCTCGTAGGCGAGCGTCTTCTTGCCTTCCTGCTTGTAGGCGTTCCGCGAGGCGCCGCAGTCGAAGAACAGACGCTCCTCGACGAGCCGGTCCCAGATCGTGATGAGGTCGTCGTAGACGCCCTTGTAGATGATGAGGTTCGCCGTTGTCGCCGCCATGTGCAGGAGCTTCGGCGCCGAGGCCCGCTCGTAGGCGAAGATCAGCGAGCGCAGCCCGGCGCGCGCCGAGTAGGCGGCGATCGATGAGCCCGCGTTACCCGAGCTGACGACCGACGTGGCGCGGTAGCCGAAGCGAAGCGCAGCGGCGACGGCCGTCGCCGATGACCGGTCCTTGACCGTCCCGGTGGGGTTCGGGCCGTCGAACTTGAGGAGCAGCCGGCGCACCCCCAGCTCTCCGGCGAGCCGCGGGCAGTCGAGCAGCGGCGTGCCGCCCTCCCCGAGCGTCAGCCGGTGGGTGGGGTCGTCGATCGGCAGGACGGGGGCGTAGCGCCAGAGCCCGGAGCCCGAGAAGAGTCCGGGGCCGGCCGCCCGCAGCCGCGCGATGTCGTAGCGCAACTCGAGGAGGCCGCGGCACCGCTCGCACTCGAGGCGGTAGGTGAGCCGGTAGACCGCGCCGCATTCGATGCACGTGAGGCTCTCGGCCAGAGACTCGGACTTCATGTGTGCCGTCGGGGCGCCTCGGCGCCCGATGTCCGGCCGAAGCCCGCGAAGCGATCGTTCACGGTGGCGAGCATTTCCTCGATCCGGTGACGCAGCGTATGCTCGGCGAGCGCCCGGCGGCGCGCGTTCTCGCCGATCGCGCGGGCCTCATCGGGATGCGCCAGGTGGAAGTCGAGCTGGCGGCGAAGCTCACCGAGGTCACGATAGCCCAGGATCTCCTCGCCCGGCTTGAAGAGGTGTTGAAGATCCTCCTTGAGATCCACGAGCTGACAGGCGCCGGCCGCCGCGAGCTCGAAGGTGCGGGTGTTCACGCCGACGATGTCGTTCAGCGGGTGGTGGTGGTTGAGCGAGAGCGTCGAGGCGGCGTACACGAGAAGCTTCTCGCGGCCGAACACCGCCGGTCCCGCGACGGCGCGGATGGTCGGATCGTCCGAGGCGGCCCAGCCGCCGCCCCAGAGTCGGATCGGGTACTCTCGCAGCGCCTTGACGAAGCGCTCGCGGTAGGGGTAGCGGTTGCCGACGAACGAGAGCGGCCCGCCGTAGCGCCCCGCCTCGTCCGGCGTCGGGGTCACGGGATGATGCGCCGATGGGACACAGTACATCGGCAGGTACGCGAGGTTCCGGATCCCGACCTGCTGGAGGCTGCGCATCGCGTAGCGCTCCTTGGTGAAGAAGATGTCGTACGCCTCGATCGCCTCGAAGGGCAGCATCCAGAGCGGGTTGTCGGGGAAGAAGTTGAGGAAGAGGACATCGCACTTCCGCTTTACGCGCGCGATCAGTCCCGGGGTGATGGGACCACCCTTGATGACGAGGACGAAGCTGGGGCGCCAGGCGAGGCACGCGCGCTCGAGGGAGCGCAAGATGTAGGTCTGGTACGCGGCCTTCGTGCCCCGGTTCTTGTAGAGGGGGTTGTCCTTGCGGTACTCGAAGGTCCGGACCTCGTGGCCGAGGCGGCTCAGCTCATCGGCGAAGTCCATCCCCGTGAGCCCGGGCCGCTCGAAGGGGAGGACGACGAGCCAGCGCACGTCCCGTAGCGTAGCACACGGACCGCGCTGTATGATGGGCGCGCCGTGACGGGCCGGACTCTCCAGCGCTACGCTCCCTCGCTCGTCCTCTTCGCCGCGCTGCTCCTGATCTGGCAGTTCCTGCCGCCCATCTTGAGAGTCCGCGAATACCTCCTGCCGGGCCCGGCGAGCGTCGTCGGCGCGGCGCTGAACTTCGCGATCCCGTGGCACGTGCACCTCTGGGTGACGACGGTCGAGATCCTCGGCGGCTTCGTCCTCGCCGGCGCCGCTGGCGTGACGCTCGGCGGCGCGATCGCGTGGTCGGCGACGATCGCGCGGGCGCTGGTGCCGTTCCTGGTGGTCGTGAACACCCTGCCCAAGGTCGCCGTCGCGCCGCTGTTCCTTCTCTGGCTCGGCTACGGCATCGTGCCGAACGTCCTCATCGCCGCGCTCATCGGGTTTTTCCCGGTGGTCATCAACACCGCGGTCGGCCTCACGCAGGTGGACGACGAGCTGCTCGACCTCGGGCGCGTGTTCGGCGCCCCCGCGTGGAAGGTTTTCGTGAAGATCCGCCTGCCGAATGCCCTCCCGTATGTGCTGTCCGCGCTGAAGATCACGGCGACGGCGGCGGTAGTCGGCGCGATCGTCGGCGAGTTCGTCGCTTCCCAGGCGGGCCTGGGGACGGTCATCGTGAACGCGCAGACGAATCTCAACACACCGGTGGCGTTCGCCGCGCTCCTCTGGATCTCGATCATCGGCCTGGCGCTCTACGGCGCCGTGGACCTCGCCGCGCGCCGGTGGGCTCCCTGGGCCGATACGACCTGAGAGGGTAGCGGCCCGAACATCGGAGTGCCGGGCCGGCGATGGCGCCGCGACGGCACAGAAGAGCAAGGAGGACAAGGATGAAGCGGACGCCGTACCTGGTGCTCGTTACGTTGCTGCTCATCGCGGCGGGGCTCGGCGCGCCCCAGGCCCAGCCATCGGCGAAGGTCGTGTTCGCACTGAACTGGTTCGCGGTCGGCGACCACGCGGCGTACTGGGTGGCGCTCGAGCGAGGCTACTACCGGACCAAAGGGCTCGAGGTCGAGCTGCAGAACTCCAAGGGCTCGGGCGACTCGATCGCCAAGGTGGACACCGGCCGCGCCGATATCGGCCTGGCCGATGCGGTCGTCATCATCCCGCGTATCGCGCAGGGAGCAAAGATCAAAGTCGTCGGCGCCGTTTTCGACAACACACCATTGAACATCTGGACGCGTAAGGACACCGGGATCGCGAGGCCGAAGGACCTCGAAGGCAAGACGCTGGCGGCGCCGCCCGGCGACGCGCAGCGCCAGCTGTTCCCCGCGTTCGCCAAACTCAACGGCATCGACGAGGCCCGGGTGCAGTGGGTCAACATCGAACCGGCGGCGAAGTTCGTCGCGCTCGCCGAGAAGCGCGCCGACGCGGTGCCCGACTACACGACGGGCCAGCCGTTCTGGGAGAGGGCGGTCGGCGCGCAGAATCTCGTGCGAATGCCCTGGAGCCAGTTCGGCTTCGACACCTACTCGATGTCCATCTTCGCCAGCGAGAAGACCATCAGCGAGCGACCCAAAGTGCTGCGCGACTTCGTGGCGGCGTCGTACCAGGGCTGGCGCGACGTGATGGAGAGTCCGAAAGCGGCGCTCGAGATCTTCAAGAAACGAGTGCCCGACATCGACCTCGCCCTCATCGAGCCGAACATGATGCTCGGCCTCGAGCTCATGAAGACGGACCGCTACGCGAAGAACGGCGTCGGCTGGATCGAGCGCGCCAAGATGTGCCGGACGACGGAGTTGATCAACCGCTACATGCCCGACATGCCGCGCCAGGTCGGCTGCGACGAGGTGTTCACCAACGAGTTCCTGACGAAGGTCGAGCCGCCGAAGCGTTGATTGTCCTCGACGGGGTCGGGATGACGTATCGTGCCGACTCCGGCCCGGTCGAGGCGCTCCGGGACATCACGTTCAGGGTCGAGGGGGGCGAGCTGGTCGCCGTGGTCGGCCCGTCCGGCTGCGGCAAGTCCACACTGCTACGCATCATCGCCGGGCTGCGGCCGGCGACCGCCGGGCGAATCAGCGTGGACGGCCGCGTCGTGAGCGGGCCTATCCCCTCCGTCGGCATGGTCTTCCAGGCGCCGGTGCTCCTCAGGTGGCGCCGCATCATCGAGAACGTCCTGCTGGCCGCCGAGCTGGCGGGCCTGAAGCGCGCCGAGTACCGGGCCCGCGCCGATGCGCTGCTGCGGCTCGTCGGGCTCGCTGACTTCGGCGAGAAGCTCCCGCGCGAGCTGTCCGGCGGCATGCAGCAGCGCGCCGCCCTGTGCCGCGCGTTGCTGCTCGATCCGCCGCTGCTCCTCATGGACGAGCCGTTTGGCGCGCTCGACGCGATGACGCGCGACGAGCTCAACCTGGAATTGCTGCGCGTGTGGGGTGAGGGGAACCGGCAGCGGAAGACGATCGTCTTCGTCACGCACTCGATCCCGGAGGCGGTGTTTCTCGCCGACCGGGTGGTCGTCATGACGCCACGCCCTGGGCGCGTGGCGAGCGTCGTCCCCGTGCCGCTCCCCAGACCGCGGACGATCGCGACGCGGGCGAGCGCCGACTTCGGCGCGCTCACGCTCCAGATCCACGACGCTCTGGCCCGCACGGTCGCCTGACCCGGAGCGGCAGTTTCGTACAGGGTCCCTTCGACCCCTGCCGCACCAAACTGCCGCCCCCGGGTCAGGCGACCTCGGCAGGGCGAGTCTGGCGGAAGCGTACGGCGAAGAGCGGATCGAAGAGCGCGGCGGTCGCGACGAGCGCAGCGTCGGCGCCCTCACGCAGGACGTCTTGCGCGCGCTCGACCGTGCAGATGCCCCCGACCGCGAGAATGGCGCGGTCCCAGGCGCCGGCCTTGCGCCAGGCGAGCATCTCCTCGACCTGCCGTGACGCGACCGTGAAGGTCTGGGCCCCCACGACATCCGCACGCTCCCGGCCCGTCCCCTCGAAGGCCGGGGTGCCCTTGTCGTCCAGGACCCTGCGGCTGATGCTGTGAACCAGGACGAAGCCATTGGTCCAGGGCGCAAGCCTGGTTGCCGTGTCGTGAAGGAGCCGCGGTGTTCTGAACGCGCCGAGCTTCGCCAGCACCGGGACACCGATCGTCGTTCGTACGCGATGGAGGATCCGGGCGGCGAGCGGCACGTTCTCGTAGATCATCTGGGCTTGCTCGACGAACGGATCCTGCGTCGCGAGGTGGACCTCGACCGCGTCGGCTCCGCTCTCGGCCGCCCACGCGGCGCAGCGTGCGAAGTCGGCGATGAGCGTCTCGGTGTCCCCGTCAGGGGCAGGCGTGCCGATGACGCTGACGATCAGAATCTGGCCCGGCCCGATGCGCTCCCTGGCCCGGCGAACGTCCTTGCGCCACACGTCTGGCTCCATCGAGGGCTCGCCCAGCGAGACGGCAATGGTGGTGTCACCGTTCCCGGCCGGCCGTCGCGCGATGACCGCGGCCTGCTCCCGGTTTTCCACGTGACGGATGTTGGGGAGGGCGTGGGCCGGCCGGAAGGCCGACCGAACCGTCGCATAGGTAAGGACATCGAAGCCCAGCCGGGCATAGCCCTCTACCCACTTCGAGTTCAGGAGGGGGCCCGCGGCGATGCCCAGGCTCGAGTTGAGCATGTGGCCGAAGAGTCTGCCGCCGGCTCCGGAGGGAAGGCGCCTCACGCGCGGTAAGCCCGGGGCATGCGCGTAATTCCACTGGTAGGAACGGTCGACACGATAGGCGCCGTGAGGCATCGCGCTCGCACTCCCTTCTCCCGGGAAAGCCCAGGTAAGCGCCTAGTATATCACGTAGTTACGAGCCATGCCTTATGAAAAAGCCGGCGCCACCTCCCGCGCGATCAACTCGAGCTCGCGCATGATGTGCTCGTGCGGCATACCGGGGAAGAACGTTCGGCAGATCAGATGGGTCATTCCATACTCGTCTACGAAGCGCCGGATCCTCCGCACACACTCGTCGGGCCCGCCGATGATGAAGCGGTCCTCCATCAGCCGATCCAGGTCCGTCGCGATCGAGGCGTCGATGAAGGGATGGCGCCAGCCGCCCGCGTACTCCTTGCGGTACGCAATCATGATGTGCTTTTCGGCGAGCTCCCGAGCCTTGCGGTCGGTGTCGGCGATGATCAGGTCACGGGTCAGGGGGCACTCGGTGATCGGCTGACTCCGGCCCGCGCTCCGGCGGTTGTCGAGGAACCGCCTCTTGCCCTCGAGGAGGCGCTTGAGGTCGGCGGTCGGCCCGGGGATCCAGTTGTCGGCGAGCGTCGCGGCGCGCCGGAGCGTGATGTCCCCCCAGCCGCCGATCCAGATCGGCGGGTGGGGTTTCGTCATGGGCTTGGGCTCGAGGCACCCGTCGATAGTGTAGTAGGTGCCTTTGAAGCTGGTCCGCTCCTGCGTCCAGAGACTCTTCATGATCGCGAGTTGCTCCTCGAACCGAGCCCCGCGCTTCTCCAGCTCGACGCCGTAGAGGGAAAACTCGTCGGGCTTGTAGCCGATCGCGATCCCGAGGGTGAAACGCCCGCCGGACATGACGTCGAGCAGCGCCGCGTCCTCGGCGAGGCGTACGGGATTGTGGAAAGCGGCGACGAGGATGTCGGTGCCGAGCATCAGCTTCGACGTTCGCGTCGCGAAGCCGGCGAGCACCACCAGCGGCGAGGGCCAGTAGTGGTTCGTCACCGAGTGGTGCTCCTCCATCCAGACCGAGTCGAGGCCGAGTTCCTCGGCTTTCGTGACCTCTTCGAGCGCCTCCTTGTAGTAGTGACCCCCCTCGATGGGAATGAAGCCGATCTTGAGGCGTGCCATGAGGCGAGAGCCTAGCACGGCCTCCCGGGCGAGTCACTTGACAGGCCGCGCACAGACGATTAAACCGTGAGCCACCACTCTCCGAAGGAGGCAGCCCATGGCCACTATGAAGGGGTTTCACGCGCTCAAGCATCTTCCCGAGGAAAAAGTTACCGACAAGATCTCGCGCCGGATCCTCGTCGGGGACAAGGAGATGGTCGTCTGGTGGTCGATGAAGGCGGGCGTCCACGCGGCGGCCCACCAGCACCCGCATGAGCAGATGTTCGTGGTGATGTCGGGGAAGATGGAATTCCGCCTGGGAACGGAGAAGCGAACGTGTGGCCCGGGGGACCTCGGCGTGATCCCGGGCGGCGTCGAGCACGAAGCATGGTTTCCCGAGGCCACGGAAGTCATCGACATCTTCGCGCCGCCTCGCGAGGACTTCCTCACCGCGGAGGTGCCGGCATACATGCGAACGGGGTGATCGGACTGGTTCGGCGAACCGCGAGCTGGTATCTACATCAACGAGAACCTGGAGCTCGAGGAGCTGGGGGCCGACAGGGCGTACGAGTTCGCCTGGTCGTTCAACCCGCTGCCCCTCAAGGGCGCTACCGGTTCACCCGGCAACTCCGTCGCGATCGCGTCGCGGGCGTCTTGTCCACCCGACACCGCGGGGGATGCGCCGGGGTGTCGGGGTATCTGATACGATCGGCGCAGGATGGCCGACGAATTCACCCGTGAGGAACGGGCCGCGCTCGCCCCGTACGTCAGTAACCTCGACGGTCCGGTGTTCGCGCTCGTCAATCTCCCTGAGGTCGTGAAGGGCGCCCTCTTCGCCCGCTACTCCCGCTCGCCGAAGTCGCTCCGCCGCCTCTTCGTCGACGAGTTCCTCGGCGCCGCTGGTCTCGAGGCCGCGGCCTTCGGCGCGCCTGGCGGCGACGCCGGAACGCAGCGGGCCGAGCAGCTCTACGAGCGCGTGTTCGTCGAGTACGGCGACGACTCCGTGGCCCAGCTCGGCGGTGTGCACCTGGCGTGCGAGGGTGCGTCGAACATCTTGACCAAGGTCCTGGAGTGGGGCCGTCTCATGGCCTACCTCGAGCAGTCGACGCGCTACATCCCGTACGACGACCGCCCCGACGGCCGGTACCGCTATCACGTCCCCGCCGAGCTGCCCGGCGCGCTCCGTGAGCGCTACGTGGCGACGCTCGATCGGAGCTTCGATACCTACCGCGCGTGGCTCCCGAAGCTGCGCGCGTTCTTCGAGAAGAAATTCCCGCGCGATCCAGCCGAGTCCGAGACGGTCTATCGCATGACGATCCGGGCCAAGGCCCTCGACACCCTGCGCGGGATGCTGCCCGCGGCGACGACCTCCAACGTCGGCATCTACGGCACCGGCCAGGCGTACGAGCAGCTCTTGCTGCGCATGCGCGCCTATCCGTTGCAGGAGGTACGCGCCTACGCGAACCTGATGCTGGTCGAGCTGCGGAAGGTCATCCCTGCGTTCCTCAAGCGCGTCGATGTGCCCGAGCGCGGCGGCGTCTGGTCGGCCTACTTCGCCGAGACCCGCCGGGAGATGCGCGAGGTCGCCGGGCGGCTGCTGAACGCGGGCGCCGCGGCCGGCACGGTGCCACCACCGGTCGCGCTGGAGGATGAAGTCACGCTCACCGACTTCGATCCGGATGGCGAGGTGAAGGTCGTGGCGGCGGCGCTCTACGCCGTCTCCAGCCGTTCGGACGCCGAGCTGCTGGACGCCGCGCGCGCCATGACGCACGACGAGCGCAACGCCGTGCTGGCGGCGTATGTCGGCAAGCGGCTGAACCGGCGCCACCGGCCGGGGCGCGCCTTCGAGCGCACGTCGTACCGCTTCGACGTGCTGGGCGACTACGGAGCGTTCCGCGACCTGCAGCGGCACCGGCTGCTCACGCTGGAGTGGCAGCGGCTCACGCCGGGCCACGGGCACGTCGTGCCCGAGGCGATCGCCGAGGCGGGCGCGGCGGACGACTGGCGCCGCGTGCTGGCGGAGTCGGCCGAGCTCCACGACGCGATCGAGGCGATCGGCCTGGCCGACATCGCCTCCTACGCGGTGTCCATGGCCTATCGCGTCCGCTTCTACATGGACATGAACGCCCGCGAGGCGATGCACCTGATCGAGCTGCGGACGACGCCGCAGGGGCACCCGTCCTACCGGCGGATCTGCCAAACGATGCACCGGCTCATCGGCGAGCGCCACCCCGCGATCGCCGCCACGATGACCTTCGCCGACCACTCGGCGGTCGAGCTCGAGCGCCTGGAAGCCGAGCGCGCGGCGGCGCGCCGCCGCGCGGCGTCCGCCTAGAGGGTTCCCGCGGCTCGCCCCTTGACACGGGCCCGGCGCGTCAAGATAATTGGTCGTCCAATCAAGAAAAAGGAGACCCGTGAGCCCCAAGCGGGGAGTGGCGCCGCTCCGGCGCGCCGCGATCGTGCGCGCCACGATCCGGTGTCTCGCGCGGGACGGCTATTCCGGACTGACCATGAAGAAGGTCGCGCGCGCTGCCGGGGTGAGCCAGGGGATCCTCCACTACTACTTCGCCGACAAGCGGGCGATCCTCGTCGCTGCGCTCGAGGCGGTCGCCGCGGATCTGGATCGGCGGGTCGCCGCGGCGCAATCTCGCGGACCGAAGGACCCGCGGGCGCGACTCCTGGCGCTGATCGAGGCGTGCCTGCGGCTGGCGGTCGAGGAGCGCGCCTTCTGGATCGTCTTCGTCGAGTTCTGGGGCGAGATGATGCACGACCGGCAGCTCCGCGAGACGAACGCGGTGCTGTACGAGCGCACGCGGCGTCTGATCGGCGCCGTCGTCGTCCAGGGCGTGCGCGCCGGGACCTTCCGCCGGACCGATCCCCTGCGCGCCGCCGCCGTGATCCTCGGCCTCGTCGACGGGGTGTCGCTCCAGCTCACATTCGACCCGGCGGCGTTCAGCGTCGCGGACGCGACGCGATTCTGTGGAGACGCAGTGTTGCGCTACCTCACGCGGGAGGCACGATGAATCCAGAGATCGAGGCACACGCGAAGGCGAAGGCGCGGGAATACTTCAGGACGAAGGCGACCGAGCTCGCGCTGCCCCTGATCGTCGAGCGGGTCGCGGACGCGGTGCGCGCCTTTGAGGAATTCGTGCTCCCATTGTCCGCGGCGCAGGCCGCGCAGAGATCGACCCCGGGCGACTGGACGATCCAGGAGGTCGTGGATCACGTCGTCGAGACGTACCGTCCGGGGCTCGACGAGCTGTGGTGCCTCCTGGCGGGACAGCGGCCGCCGGGAGAGCCGATACCGGCGAGCCTTCGGTCCAAGGCGCCACTCCTCCGGCCGTGGCGGTGGCTCCTCGACGAGGTCACGCGCCTGCACGCGGAGGCTCTGAGGACTCTCAAGGCTGTTCCCGGCGACTTCAAGACCGACGCACGGGCGCCGATCGTGATGGTCGTCAACGTGAAGGACGCGCAGGGGAACACGACCCCGCTCCACTGGGTCGAGGACCTCGACTGGAAAGCGTATGCGATCGTCAGCTGGCGCCTTCACGCCATCGATCACCTGAAGCAGGCGAAGAAGGTGCTCGCGGCGATGGAGCGTTGACCCCGCCGAGCAGTATCGCCCCGAGCGCCATCGCGAACAGTCTCATCGCCTGAAGTCCTCCTTGGCAGCCTTGAGCGTGTCGGGCGAGGCGAGGAGGTCCAGGGCCGTCAGCGCCAACGCCTTCGCGCCCGCCACCATGCCGCCGCGGGCCATCGGCGAGCGCGCCCACTCTGCGAACTCGCGCGAATGCCCGGGCACGCCGTCGGGGGAGATGCGGATATAAGGGTGGATGGTCGGGAGCGCCTGGCTCACGTTGCCGCAGTCGGTGGAGCCGTAGCCCGCCTCGCCGGTGTCGGGATCGAGGGGGAACCCGATCACGCCGAGGTTCTGCTCGAAGAGCTCGGCCATGGTCCGATTCGGCTTCATCGGGTCGTGGATGGTCGCCTCGGCGGTCACCTCGACCCGGCATCCCGTCGCGGCCGCGGCGCCGTCGGCGCAGCCCCTGAACCTCCGGAGCAGTTCCTGGCAATAGTCCTTCGTGAGCGCGCGCAGGTAGAAGTCGGCGCGCGTGTACTCCGGAATGATATTCGGCTGATCGCCGCCCTTGACGATGATGCCGTGGATGCGCGCGTCGGGCCGGATCTGCTGGCGCATCTGGTCGAGCCCGACGAAGAGCTGGATGACCGCGTTCAGCGCGTTCACGCCGCGCCAGGGCCAGGACGAGGCGTGCGTCGCCGTGCCGTGGAACTCGGCCTTCACCTTGATGATACCGAGCGTCGGTCGCCACACCTGCGTCCCGCATCGGCCGTGAATCATCATCGCCGCGTCCACGTCCCGGAACACGCCGGCCTCCATCAACCGCACCTTGCCGGCCCCGCCCTCCTCGGCGGGAGTGCCGATCACCTGGATCCGGCCCGCGAACGGGAGCGTGCCGAGCGCCACCGCGAGCGCCGCGCCGGCGCCGGTGCCCGCCGTCGCGATCACGTTGTGGCCGCACGCATGACCGATGGACGGCAGCGCGTCGTATTCCGCCAGAATGGCGATGGTCGGCCCGGCGCCGATGCCGTCGATCGTCGCGCGGAACGCCGTCGGCAGGCCGCCGACGCCCCGCTCGACCCGCGCGCCGTGTTTTTCCAGGAATTCGGTGAGCCAGGCGTGCGCCTTTTCCTCCTTGAAACAGAGCTCCGGGTTGTCGTGGATCCTGTGCGACAGCGCTTCCAGGTCGTTGGCGAGCCGATCCACCGCGCCCGCCACCTTGTGCTTCACGTCGCCCGGCGTGCTCATTTCGCCCCCTTGAACTCGTCCTGCGCCCGCCTGACGAGGGCGGGCTCGGCCAGGAGATCGAGCGTCGTCATGGCCATGGCCTTGGCTGCGGCGAGCGTGCCCTCGCGCGCGAGCGGGCTCACGGCCGCCGCCTCGAAGGCGCGCGAATGGATCGGCGTGCCGTCGGGGGCGATCTTCATGAGCGGCTGGATCGTGGGGATCACCTGGCTCACGTTTCCGACGTCCGAGGACCCGAGGCGGTCGACCAGAGGTGGTGCCTCGGTGAGGCCCAGGCCCTTCATGTTGGCGCGGAAGGCGCCGAGGAGCGTCTCGTTCCGCCTCATCGGCGCGTAGACGGTGTCGTTGTGCGCAATGACCTTGAGCGTGCAGCCCGTGGCTTTCGCCGCGCCCTCGGCGCAGGCGATCACGCGCTTGTGGAGCTCCCACATGTAGTCGAGGTCGAGCGAGCGGACGTAGAAGGTGGCGGCCGCGAACTCCGGGATGATATTCGGCGCCGCGCCGCCGTGGGTGATGATGCCGTGAATTCGGGCGTTGAGGCGTGTCTGCTGGCGGAGCATGCTGACGTTGTTGTAGGTCTGCACCGCCGCATCGAGCGCGTTGACGCCTTCCCACGGGTCGGCGGCGGCATGCGCCGCCTTGCCGGTGAACTCGAAGCCGACCCGCACGATCCCCAGCAGGTCCATGTGACCGACCCACTGATCGAAGCCGTGGACCATCATCGCGGCGTCGACGTTCTTGAAGACGCCGCCCTGGATCAGCTTCAACTTGCCGCCGCCGCCCTCTTCCGCCGGCGTGCCGATGATGTGAATGCGCCCTTTCGGCAGCTGGTGCCGGACCGCGGCAAGGCCGGCGCCGGCCCCGACGCCCGCGGTCGCGATCGCGTTGTGACCGCAGGCGTGGCCGATCGACGGCAGCGCGTCGTACTCGCAGAGGATCGCGATCGTCGGGCCCTCGCCCGTGTCGATCGTCGCGCGGAACGCGGTCTCGAGGCCCGCGAGGGCACGCTCGACCTTGAACCCCTGTTCGGCAAGGAAGTCGGTGAGCCAGCCGGCCGCCTTCACCTCCTGGTAGCCGAGCTCGGGATTGTCGTGGATCTGGCGGGAGAGCTTCTCGAGGTCGTCGCCGAGGCGGTCGATCGCGCGGCCGATCGTGTCTTTGAGGGCGGTCATATCTGTCTCCTGGAGTGTCTGATTACGGGATAGCGGTCAACTATAGCACTGCCGGCGTGTGCTAGGATTCGGCCGTGCCCACCGGCGTGCGGCTCGGTGTCGCGATTCCGCAGACGATTCTCTCGGGCGCGTTCGACGCGCGCGCGGTCGTCAGATTTCTCACCCGCGCGGAGGCCCTGGGCTTCGAGAGCGCCTGGGTCGTCGAGCAGATCCTCGGGTCGATCCGGAGCCTCGAGCCGGTTACGCTGCTGACCTACGCCGCGGCCTGCACCGAGCGGCTCCGGCTCGGTTCCGCCGTCCTCCTGACGGCGCTTCGGAGCCCCGTCCATCTCGCCAAGACCTTGACCACGCTCGATCAGCTGAGTGGCGGCCGTATCGACGTCGGCGTCGGGCTCGGCGGCAATCCAAGGATCTACCCCGCGTTCGGGCTCGCCCCGGCGCGCCGCGCCGCCCGGTTCGCCGAGGGCCTCAGGCTGATGAAGCGTCTCTGGACCGAGGAGCGCGTGACCTTCGACGGGGAGTTCTTCAAGGTCCACAACGCGTCGATGGAGCCGAAGCCCTTGCAGAAACCGCATCCGCCGCTCTGGTTCGGCGGTCACCATCCGAACGCGCTCCGGCGCGCGGTGGAGCTGGGCGACGCGTTCATCGGCGCCGGCTCCGTCTCGACGAAGGTCTTCCTCGACGAGGTGAAGCTGCTCCGCGCCATGCTCACGGAGAGCGGTCGAGATCCCGCCCGCTTTCCGCTGGGCAAGCGCGTCTACATCGCGGTCGACCGAGACCGTGCGCGGGCCGGCCGGCGGCTTGCCGAGTGGTTCGGTGCCTTCTACGGCCGCCCGGAGCTCGCCACGGAGGTGTCCGTCTGGGGAGAGCCCCAGGAGTGCGTCGAGCGCCTGTCGGAGATCGTCGGGGCGGGAGTCGGCTTCCTCATGCTGAACCCGGTCTTCGATGAGCTCGAGCAGCTCGAGCTGTTCGCGTCGGCCCTCGCGCCGAAGCTCTAACGAGCGTTTTCGGGTCACGCCTCGTAACTGTCCAGAAGATTTACAAGAATTCCGGAAAATCGAGGCTCGAAGCTCGCCGCGACCTCACTCCTTGTCGAGCGCGGCGATCGGGACCGGACGCGTGGTTTCCAGTCCGACTCGACGCCCGGCGACGTGGCGCACCTCGCCTGCGACGGTGAAGGACCCAAACTCTTCGCTCAGGACGTCGATCCAGCAGGCCTTCCCGAGCTTCAACGATGTCGTCGGGGGAACGGTGACCCAGAGACCGTGCCGGCTCGCATCTTCCGCGCGGCCAAGCAGGGCCTCGTCGTCGACCCACAGGCGGATTGGCCACGAGACGGCAATCCGGGGGTGACGACGGCGCTCCGGTGTAATGCTCATCGCGCGAACTGTGTCATGGGATCACGCGAGAATTTGCGAAGCCAGCGTCGAGGCACAGTCCCGTCCGCCGTACATCTTCCGTGCCACCGGGCAAAGGGCTTGTGCGCCGTGGAGTTCGGGCCCGGCCACGACGGAGGCAGGCGCGAATCGTAAACTTCGTCGACGATCGGCGGACCGGTGAGCGCCAGCGGAGGCACTTTCGTCCCGGTCCGTCATATACTGCCTGAGTGACCAAACGCGTCATGATCGTCGACGACGAGCCACCGGTGATCGAAGTGCTGAAGGACTTTTTCCGCCAGTTCCGCCACGCGCACACGTACGAGACCGAGTCGGCGCGCGACGGGGCCGAAGCGTTGATCCTTCTGCTCCGGGGACAGTTCGATCTCATCTTGCTCGACATGCACATGCCGCGGATGGGCGGCCTCGAGCTCCTGAAGCAAATTCGCGGTCTCGGCGTGAACGTGCCCATCATCATGATCACCGCCAACGCGGACACCCGGGCCGCGGCCGAGGCGCTGAGCGGCGGCGTGTTCGCGTACATCCCCAAGCCGTTCGACATTCGACATCTCGACCACCTCGTCGCGCTCGCGGTATCGTCCCGATCTTCCGCGGCCGGTGGCTGAGCTCCGGCGAAGCGGCGGCGCGCGTCGTGAGCGCTGCGTCGTCATCGGCGCCACCGGCCAGCTGGGGTCCGATCTCGTCCGAACCTTCGACCGGCCGAGCGAGCTGGTTCCGCTCGGCTCCCGAGATTTCGACATCCTCGATGCCGCCAGAGCGCGGTCGACGCTCGAGGATCTGCGACCGACCTGCGTTCTGAACGCGGCGGCCTACAACCTCGTCGACCGGGCGGAGGACGAGCGGCAGCGCGCATTCGCGCTGAACGCCGATGCGGTCGGTGCGCTCGCGACGGTCTGCCAGGCGCTCGGCGCGGTCTTCGTCCATTTCTCGACGGACTACGTCTTCGACGGCCGGAAGCGCACGCCCTACCTCGAGTCCGACTCGCCCGCTCCCCTGAGCGCCTACGGCGAGTCAAAGCTTGCGGGAGAGCGGCTGGCGCTCGAGCGTTGCGAGCGGACGGTGATCTTCCGGGTCTGCGGACTGTTCGGCGTCGCCGGCAGCTCGGGCCAAGGCAAGACGAACTTCGTCGAGACGATGCTGCGCCTGGCGCGCGAGCGCAAGCCCTTGCGCGTCGTCGCCGATCAGGTGTTGGGTCCCAGCTACACGCTCGACCTCGCGCGCAAGGTGTGGACCGTGCTCCCGAAGGCGGCCCACTCGATCTATCATCTGACGAACGCCGGACAGACGAGCTGGTACGAGTTCGCGCGGCGTGCCGTCGAGTTCGCCGGCATGACGGCCGATCTCACGCCCGTGACCGCCGCCGAGTACGGCGCCAAGGCGCGGCGCCCCGCCTACTCCGTCCTGGCGCACGCGCACCTCGCGGCGCTCGGCGAGGACGACCTGCGACCCTGGGATGCCGCCCTCGCCGCGTACGTCACCGAGCGCTCGTCGGCCCGATAGCCCTCCGCCAGCGCGCGGTCATGCCAGGCTTGCCCGGGCGCGGGCGATCCTCCGATCGAGCGCCGGGTGCGAGTAGAGGACGATTTCCTTGAGCCGGCTCGGGCGCCGCTCGGCGAGATTCAGCCGGGCGAGGCGCTCCATGGCCCCGATGAACGCGGGGGCGTTTCCGGTCGTGGCCAGCGCGAAGTCGTCGGCCTGGCGCTCGATCCGGCGCGAGAAGCCGTTGCCGAGCGGGAGCTGAACCAGCCCGAGCGCCAGCGCGACGAGCGCCAGCCACGGGAGCCCGGCCGGATCGGCGGGCCCGGCGAGCCCGAAGAGCGCGACGCCGGCGTCGAGCCCGAGCGCGGCCAGCCAGGCGGTGACGACCATCAGCGCGCCCTGGACGAGGAGGCCGCGACGGACGTCGCCGTGGACGTGGTGGCCCAGCTCGTGGGCGAGTACCCACTCGATCTCCTCCCCTGGAAAATCGGCGAGCAGCGTGTCGAAGAGGATGATCCGTCGCGTGCGGCCGAGACCCACGACCGCGGCGTTGGCGGTGCGGCTCTTCTTCGACTGGTCCGCGACGAAGACGCCGATCGTGTCGACACCCGCACGGCGCGCCAGCGCCAGCAGCCGCTCGCGGAGCCCGTCGTCGGCGAGCGGTACCAGCCGGTAGAACAGTGGGACGATCCAGACCGGCAGCACGGCGGTCAGCGCGACCTGGGCGGCGAAGAAGACCACAGCCGCGACGAGCCACCAGAACGGCGTCAGCTCGAGGAGAGCGTAGACGACCTCGACGGCCGCGAGGCCGAGCGCCCCGCCGATCAGCATCGCCTTCAGGCGATCGGCGAGCCACCCGCCGAGCGGCTGATGGAGCAGCCCGAAGCGCCGTGGCAGCCAGTAGCCCCGGACCAGCCCCAGGGGGAGGCGGAGCGCCGTATGCCCGGCGCCGAGCAGAAGCACGACGAGCGCGACCCGGCCCCACCGGGCTGACGTGACCTGCGCCGCCCAGGACGCCACAGCGTGTCCCACGCCCGTCAGGAGCACCGCGAGGAGATACGCGATCGAGACGACGAGGCCGAGCAGCGCCAGGAGCAGCTGAAGCCGATGGTAGCGGGTCGCGTCGAGCATGTGGCATTGTACACATCGGTGCGTCGGACCGCCGCAGGGCCCTGACTCGCCTGCTACAATGAACCGACATTCAGTCGAATAAGGGAGCCATCATGTTCGAGTCCGTCGAGGAGGTCCAGCAGCGGTTCAGGGACGCGCGCTACATCGCGAGCCGCCGCGTGTCCACCGTCGTGTTCCTGGCCGCGCGCATGGGCCGTCCGGTGCTCATCGAGGGGCCGGCCGGTGTGGGCAAGACCGAGCTGGCGAAGACGCTGTCCGAGGTGACGGCGCGCCCGCTCATCCGATTGCAGTGCTACGAGGGGCTCGACGAGGGCAAGGCCCTCTACGAGTGGAAGTACGCCAAGCAGCTCCTCTATACCCAGCTCTTGCGCGACCGCATCGGCGAGCTGATCGCCGACGCGCCGTCGCTGCCCGACGCGGTGTCGAAGATCGCGGGCCAGGAAGACGCGTTCTTCTCGTTCCGCTTCCTCTCGCCGCGGCCGCTTCTCTCGGCGATCCTGGCCGAGCAGCCGGTCGTCCTCCTCGTCGACGAGATCGACAAGGCCGAGCCCGAGTTCGAGGCGTTCCTGCTCGAGGTGCTCTCGGACTTCCAGGTCTCCGTCCCCGAGCTGGGGACGGTGCGCGCCAAGCACATCCCGCTCGTCGTCCTGACCTCGAACAACGCCCGCGAGCTCTCCGACGGGCTCAAGCGCCGGTGCCTGCACCTCTTCATCGACTTCCCGGCGCCGGCGGACGAGCTGCAGATCATCCGGCTGAAGGTGCCGGAGGTCCCGGAGCAACTGGCCCGGGCCGTCGTCAGCGCCGTGCAGAAGATCCGCGCGATGGACCTTCGCAAGCTCCCGTCGGTCTCCGAGTCGCTCGACTGGGCGCGCTCGCTCGTGATCCTCAACGCCCGAGAGCTGGACCCGGCGATCGTCGAATCCACGCTGACGATGCTCGTCAAGCACGAGAAGGATCTCGAGCGCGTCAAGGGCTCGCTGGACAAGGTCCTGGCGGAGTAACCCCTGGACGAGAGGATCCTCGAGTTCATCGGCGACCTTCGCCGGGCCGAGATCCGCATCTCGCCCTCGGAGGCGCTCGACGCCCTCGCCGCGAGCGCCGAGGTCGGCCTGTCCGACCGGGAGACGTTCAAGTCCACCCTCGCCGCGACGCTGATCAAGGAGTTCCGCGATCAGCCGACTTTCGACCGGCTCTTCAACCTTTACTTCCTCGACCTCGAGGCGCTCGGCGAGGGGCTCAAGAAGGCGCTCGGCCCTCAAGATCCGCGCGTGCAGGACATGCTGGACGAGCTTCTGGCCGACGAGGGGATGGAGCTCGACGAGCTGACCGAGCTGCTCATGCGCGGCCAGGGGAGTGAGCTCGAGATGGCGATCCGCTCCGGCGGCCAGAACGCCGGCCTCGAGCGCCTCATGTACTTCCTGCAGGTCGGCTTCTTCTCACGCCGGATCTCGGATCGCTTCGACTGGTCGGCCATCGAGGGCGACCTCGAGCGGATCATGAAGGCGCTCGAGGCCCGTGGCCTCGATCCGGGCCAGCTGGCGCGGATCCGCAACTACCTGGAGCTGCGGCTGGAGGCGTTCAAGCGGATGATCCGCCAGCACGTCGAGCGCGAGCTGGAGCGTCGGGCGTACCGCCAGGGCGAGAAGCTCACGCGCGAGGTGCTCTCGGACAAGCCGCTCTTCGCCCTGTCGCCGGACGAGATCGCCCAGATGAAGAGCGTGGTCGCCCGGCTGGCGCGCAAGATCAAGGACGCGCTCGCGCTGCGCCAGCGGCAGGAGCACAAGGGGCGCCTGGACACGCGGCGCACGACGCGGAAGAGCCTCCAGTACGGCGGGGTGCCGATGGAGATCTTTCTCAAGCGGCGGCACCGCGAAAAGCCGAAGCTCATCACGATCTGCGACGTGTCGGATTCGGTCCGCAACGCCTCGCGCTTCATGCTGCAGCTCGTCTGGAGCCTCCAGGAGTGCTTCAGCCGGGTCCGCTCGTACGTGTTCGTCTCCGAGATCGCCGAGGTCACCCAGGCCTTCAACACGTATCCGGTCGAGCGCGCCATCGAGTGGGCGCTCAAGGGCGCGCCCGTGGACTACCACTGCCGGTCGGATTTTGGATTTGCCTTCAGCCGGTTCGCGAAGACCGAGCTCGACTCGCTCGACCGGAAGACGACGATCCTCATGCTGGGCGACGCGCGCAACAACTACAACGATCCGCAGGCGTGGGCGCTGCGGCTCATCCGCGAGCGCGTGAAGGGGATCATCTGGCTGAACCCGGAGGGCCAGTGGGGCTGGGGCATCGGCGACAGCGTCATGCCGCTCTACGCGCCTGCGTGCGACTTCGTCCGCGAGTGCCGGACCATCGGGCAGCTGGGTGAGGTCGTCGACAACCTCGTGCACCACTGGTGGCGTCGCGGGAGGTAGTGCGAGCCGAAGCGGTGCCTGTGTTGAGGCGAGCCCTTCAGTGATCGAGATCGTGCGAGCCGAAGCGGTGCCCGCGCTGAGGCGAGCCCTTTCAGTGGTCGAGATCGCGCCAGCCGAAGCGGTCGCAAAACCGCCACTGGCGAATTTCCGGCTGACGGAATTTGCTACTCGCTGCCGTTCCGTCACGCCGTTCTGGCTCTGGCTCGCGGCTAACTCCGCACGTATCCGATCGGCCTGCTTCGATTCTCGCTCCTGGCATCAACGCTGCACTCGTCAGGGAGACATGAAGACTAAGTGTCCGCTACCCAAAGGATTTTCCGGAATGCAGGCATTTACCGGAATCCTGCTGAGCCTGCTGGTGCTCTCGCTCACCGCGGCATCCGCAGCGGTGGCGGCCCCGTTCGCGTTTGTCTCCAACCGGAGCTCGGGCACCGTCTCGATAATCGACGCGGGAGCCGGAGCCGCCTGCCTGTCGGGGCCGCCGCCCTGCGTCGTCCAGACGCTGAACGTCGGCCTCTTGCCCGCCGGCGTGGCGGTGAACCGGGAGGGCACGCGCGCCTACGTCGCCAACCAGGGCTCGGATACCGTATCGGTGATCGACGTCAGGAGCAAGAGGGTCGTGGACTCAATCTCAGTCGGCGCCGACACCCAGCCGTGGGGAGTCGCGGTGAGCGCCACCGACGGGAAGGTCTATGTCACCCTGAACGGCGGGGTCGCGGTGATCGACGTCAACAACGTCAACAACCCCAACCAATTGACCACGATCCCCATCGGCGGGGTGCTGAACGGGATCGCCGTCGTCGGCTCGCGCGCCTTCGTCAGCGATGGCAATAACAACAACATCGTCATGATCGATGGCACCAGCGTGCTTACGTTTTCGCTCGGTAACAATTCTTTGCCGTTCGGCGTCGTCGCCGACCCCGATCGGCAGCGCGTCTACGTCGTCCATCGCGCCGAGCTTCCTGGGGATCGACTGGATTTGGTCGTCTCCGCGTTCAACACGAATAACCTCACCCGAGACGGGGTGACTGTGATCGAGTCGGATACGGCGGCCTTCCCGCAGGGCGTCGCCGTCAGCCCTGACGGAGCTTTGCTCTACGTCGTGAAGGACACCCCGAACGAGGAAGGGCTCATCGTCGCCACCATTGCGACGGGCGACATCACGCCCGCCGTCAGCGTTGGCGCGGGTCCGGTGGGGGTAGCGACCAATTTCCCGGCGGGGACGCACGTCTTCGTCGGCAGCCTCGCCGACAGGAATGTATCCGTGATCGGCGCGACAGTTGGCGCGTGCGCGGGGGGGACGCCGCCGTGTGCCGTCAAGAGAGTCCCGGTCGAGTCCATGACGTTCGTCTTCGGCGCGTTCGCCACCGACGGCCCGCCCGTGCCGCAGTATGCGCTGACGCTGACGTCGGCGCCGGTCGTGGGCGGGATGATCTCGGCCCAGCCACCAGGGGGGACGTACGAGCAGGGCACCGTCGTGACCCTCACGGCCAACCCGGCCATCGGCTATCAGTTCAGCGGCTGGTCCGGCTGCTCGGGGAGCGGCAACACCTGCAGCGTGACGATGGACATGGCCAAGAGTGTGACCGCGACCTTCACGCTCAAGCAGTATGGGCTGACGGTGACAGCGGCGCCGGCCGCGGGTGGGACGATCACGCCGCCAGGGGGGACGTACGACCACGGCACCGTCGTGACCCTCACGGCCAACCCGGCCACCGGCTATCAGTTCAGCGGCTGGTCCGGCTGCTCGGGGAGCGGCAACACCTGCAGCGTGACGATGGACATGGCCAAGAGTGTGACCGCGAACTTCACGGTGACGACGCCGCCACCTACGACGTGTGACGACAAGATCAAGGACCTTCAGAAGAAGGTGGCCGCCGACAAGCACCCCTGGAGGCACGACCATCAGCTCAAGGCCGCCCTCAGACTGTACTCGGCGGCCCAGGTCGAGCTCGGGAAGGCAAAGGCAAAGGTCGGTGACAGTGACAAGCGGTACGTGCGCGCCCTGAAAGAGTTCAATAGTGGCAAGGCGGCGCTGTGCGCTGGCCACTATTGGCGCGCCCACCACGAGCTCTGGGAGTCGTACTATCTCGCTCACGAGATTCTCAAGCACCACCAGCGCTAACTGACGCCGGCGATCCGTCGGGGTCGGCGTGTGCTAGCCTTCAGGCATGGCACTCGCCGACCCCGATTCGTTTGACGAAACGTCTGCCGCCGCGGGCCGCGGGGGCCGGACCACGAGGCAGCTGTCGCTGATCGCGGCAACCTCGCTTGCCTTCGCCACGCTGCTCACGAATACCGCGGCCCAGCCCGACTGCCAAACGATCGAGGACTTCTCGAAGGCGAAGGTCGGCGAGTTTCCGGCTGACTGGAAGCCGCGCAAGGACTCCGGCAAGGACATCTACAAGGTCGCCGAAGAGCCGGGTCTCCGTTTTTTGCACGCTGCGGTTCGAGGTCTTGGCGTCCAGGCCGCGAAAGAGCACGAGTGGGATCTCGGCGCCTATCCCGTTCTCGTCTGGTCGTGGCGGCCGCTCGCGTTCCCGAAGGGCGGCGACGAGCGTGAGTCGAAGACCAACGACAGCGTGCTAGCGGTCTACATGCTCGTGCCCTACTCGCGCTTCGCCGGGCCCAAGGCGGTCAAGTACGTCTGGAGCGAGAAAGTCCCCCTCGGCACGCGGCTCAACTCGAACATGGGTCTCACTCAGGTGAGGGTGTTGCGGTCCGGCGCCCCCGAGAAGAAGGGCGAGTGGGTCGAGGAGCGCGTGAACGTGCGCGACGACTACACGAAGTACTTCGACGTGAACGAGACACCCAAGCCCGCCGGCATCGCCGTGCTCACCGACTCCGACGACACCGGCTCGACGGCGCAGGGGGATTACGCGAACTTCCGGGCCTGTCGCCCATAGGCGATGGTCCGCGAGGTTCTCGTGGTCGAGGACGAGCCGGATATCCGCCGGCTCGTCGTCCTGCACCTCGAGCGCGACGGCTTTCGCTGCCGGACGGCCGCCAACGGGCCGGACGCCCTGCGGGAGGTGAAGGCGGCCGTTCCCGACCTCGTAATCCTCGATCTCATGCTGCCCGAGCTCGACGGTCTCGAAGTGTGCCGCCGGCTCCGGCGGGACGCCGGCACGGCGGCGGTGCCGATCATCATGCTCACCGCCAAGTCCGACGAGGTCGACCGCGTGGTCGGGCTCGAGATCGGCGCCGACGACTACGTGGCGAAGCCCTTCTCGCCGAAGGAGCTGGTGGCATCACGACCGCCATGAAGATCGTCACCGATCTCGAGCGCATCGGCGACCAGGCCGTCAACATCGCCCAGCGCACGATCGAGCTGAACCCCGAGCCGCAGCTCAAGCCCTACGTGGACCTGCCGCGGATGGCCGAGAAGGCCCAGCGCATGGTCAAGGAGAGCCTCGACGCGTTCGTCAGCCGTGACACGGATCTGGCGCGGCGGGTGTGCGGTGAGGACGCCGACGTCGACGCGCTGAAGGAGCAGATCTTTCGCGAGCTCCTGACGTACATGATGGAGGACCCGAAGACGATTCCCCGGGCCATCCGGCTCATTTTGGTCTCGCGCTTCCTCGAGCGCGTGGCCGACCACGCGACCAACATCGCCGAGATGGTGGTCTACCTGGTCGAGAGCAAGATGGTCCGACACATGCTCGCGTAGCGCTCAGCCGCGGAGCACCAGCGTCGGCACCGTCGTCGCGCGGGCCACGCGGTCGGCGACCCCGGGCACCAGCGCGCTGCCCAGACGGCTCCGGCGCGTCGTGGCGAGCGCCACCAGATCGGCGTTGAACGCCTCGGCCTCGAGCTGGATCTCTTCCGCCGGCTCACCGAAGCGCACAACCCGCTCCACCGGAATCCCCTCGAGCTCGGCTTCGACGTGGGCGAGCTGGTCCAGGCCCTCGGCCGTCAGCCGTGCCATCTCCTGGTCGACGTACGCGATCGTCCGCCCGTAGGGACCGATCACGTGCTCCGGAACGGGGAACACTCTCAGGAGACGAACCGTCGAGCCCGCGCCTCGCGCGAGTGCCGCGACCACCGGGACGATGGCCGCGCTCTGCTCTCGACCATCGATAGGTGTCAGGATCCTCTTCGTCATCATCGTCCTCCGTCACTGATTCGTTCGATACATGGTTGTGACGTCGGCGTGAGGTCGAAGGATTCCCGCACGCCGGCCGCGACGAGAATCTCCGCATCGTCGAGGCGCATCCAAACGTGTAGGTGCGGTGTCGCCGCGCACCTGCTCCTCGGTTCACATCCGGAAATGTGTCATGTCTTGACCGCTCGCTCAATTCTTGAGCGGTCGGTCGGTCCTGTCCGACTCCTCTTCGACCCGACGTGCTCGGCAAACCCGTGTGATGGTTGACATCTGTGCCCTTGGCGGGCCGTTCGTATCTGGTGTGCCGTTTGCTACGTTCTGCATCGGCGATGAAGCTCTGGGTGTGGCGATTTGAGAGCTCCGAGGAGGCGCGGCAGCGACGGCTCTGCCGCAAGATGCTCATGCTCCCACCGGAGCCGGAGTACCATCACGTCCTCCTGGGTTTCGCGACGCTCGGCGCGCTGGGTCTCCTGCTCGCGGGTGCCCTCGCGTGGCGGTTGGGCCATTTCGCGACGGTCGGCCCCGCGCTCGTGAGCGTGTTCGTCCTCGGCGCTTTCACCTCTACAGTTCTGCAGATCCGGCGTCGCTACCGCCACGTGGTCGCCGGCGTCCTCGTTCTGGCCGCGCTGCTGAGCGTGCTGCTCGCCGCCGTCCACCGCTACGGATACGCCGGCCCGATCGGCGTGGTGGCTGGCCCGACTCCCTCGGCGCTCGCCAGCTCCGGCGCCACCCGCTGACACGGGCCCGCCCCGGATCGGCGCCGCTCGCCGTCACCGGTCCGTTGGCGCGACTGTGTTAGCCTCTGGGCATGTCGCCGGTCGACCCCGACCTGGACGCCGACGCGATCGAGAGCCTCTACGCCCGCGGCGTCACCGACGGCCTTCCGGTCGTCCCGCCGACCCGCCGCCTCGTGGAGCTGGCCGTCGCGGCGTCCGGACGCGAGGCCGGCGAGCTGGTGGCGCTCGTCCCGCCCAACTACGGGCGCGCAACCGTCGAGAAGATCGCGATCAACTCCGTCATGGCGGGCTGCCGGCCCGAATATCTTCCCGTCGTCATCGCCGCTGTCGAAGCCGTCTGTGACGAAGCGTTTGATCTTCACGGCGTTTCCGCGACGACCAACGCCCCTTCGCCGCTCGTGATCGTGAACGGGCCGATTCGTTCGGCGCTCGAGATCAACTCGGGCGCGGGGGTATTCGGCCCGGGCTGGCGCGCCAACGCGACGATCGGACGGGCGGTGAGGCTCGTCTGCGTCAACCTGGGCGGAGCGAAGCCGGGCGCCGTGAGCATGTCCACGCTCGCCCACCCCGGGCGTTACACCTACTGCATCGGCGAGCACGAGGAGGCGAGCCCCTGGGCGTCGCTGGCCGTCGAGCACGGGTTCGCCCCCGAGCAGAATACCGTCGCCCTGCTGGCCGCCGACGCGCCGCTCGGCGTCTACGCGCAGCGGAGCCGCACGCCCGAGGATCTCCTGCCGACGATCGCCGCCAGCATGGCCGTCGTCTCCCACCACAAGATGACGCACTGGGGGGACACGCTGCTCGTGCTCTCGCCCGAGCACGCGAAGATTTTCGGCGACGCGGGCTGGAAGAAGGACGACGTGCGTGGCTGGCTCCACGACCGGCTCCGGTGGCCGGTGCGCGAGCTGCTGCCCGGGCGTGAGGGCGGCGAGGGGTTGCCCGAGCACGTGCTCGCGAAGTTTCGCGACCCCGCGCGCGAGACCGCGATGATTCCGAAGTTCCGCTCGCCCGAGAACATCAAGCTCGTGGTCGCCGGCGGCACCGCGGGGCGCTTTTCCGCGATCGTACCGGGCTGGACGTTCTCCAAGGGCTCCAATCTCGTTTTCAGGAGGATCCTCCGATGACCGAGTATCTCGACCCCACCGATTCCGTCGCCGTTCCGCGCAAGACGGCGCCGAGGCCGGCGAGCCTCGACGGCAAGATCGTCACGCTGCTCGACATCTCCAAGGCGCAGGGGAACCACTTGCTCGACCGCCTCGAGGAGCTCTTGCGCGAGCGCGCCACACCGAAGGCGATCGTCCGGAAGAAGAAGCCGACGTTCGCGCGGCCCGCGCCCGACGCCCTCCGCCAGGAGATCGTCCGCGCCACCGACGTCGTCGTCGAGGGCCTCGCCGACTGAGGGTCGTGCACAACGTGCAGTGTGCACGACGGCGTGTTCTTCGAGGATAGCGGCATCCCGGTCGCGACGGTGATCTCGTCCGAGTTCACCCGCGCCGCGCGAGCCCAGGCGGCGGCCCTCGGCGCCGCGGACTACCGGACGGTCGTGGTACCCCACCCGATCCAGCCGCTCACGCGGGAAGAGGTGAGGGCGCTCGCCGACAAGGCCTTCGACGAGATCGTGAGGAGAATCACCGCGTGAAGGGGGACTCGCGGTCCGCGGTCGAGGCGGCGACCGGGGGTTGAGACCGATATGCTGGTCGGCGCGTTCGCGTGCGCCCACACGCCCCAGCTCCTGGCGCGCCCCGGGACCGAGGACCGCGACCTCGTTCTGCGTGTCCATGCGGCCTTCGCCCGGGTGAAGCAGCGGCTCGCGGCGCTCCGCGCCGACGCGCTCGCGGTCATCGCCGGGGATCACGTCGAGGCGTTCTTCCTCGATGCGGTCCCGGCGCTCGCCGTGTACGTCGGGACGGAATGCGCGGGAACCTTTGGGCGCTACCGCTACCGGTTCCCGATCCACGAGCCCGTGGCGCGGGCGATCATCGAGCAAGGGGTCGAGCGCGGGTTCGATCTCTTCTACACGCAGCAGGCTCCGCTCGACTACGCATTCTACGTTCCGCTCCACTTCACGATGCCGGAGCCGGCCGTGCCGATCGTCCCGCTGCACGTGAACGTGTACCTGCCGCCCCAGCCGACACCCCGGCGCTGTTACGAGTGGGGCCGAGCGCTGGGGGAGATCGTCCGAGCGCGTCCAGAGCGTGTGGTCCTCATGGCCTCGGGCGGCATGTCCCACTTCCCGGGAACGGACCGGTACGCGTCGCCGGAGTTCGAGTACGATCGCCGTCTGCTCGACGCACTGCAGGGGGGCCGCGGTCGCGAGCTGGCGGCGATTACCGGCGAGGAGCTCGACAAGATGGGCAACATCGAGCTCCGAACGTGGGCCACGCTCCTCGGCGCCCTCGGCGACGCGAAAGCCGACGTGTACTGTTACGAGCCCTCGTGGCATCACGGCAACGCGGTCGTGGAGTGGCCGGTCGCGCCATGAGCGGCGAGCCGCACTACCGGTTTCCGCCGGCCTCCGCCTACCGATTGAATCGCTGCCTCTTCGCGCTCAAGTCCGACGACGGCTTTCGCGCGCGGTTCTTGAAGGACGCGCGGGCCGCGATGAGTGAGCTGGGGCTCGACGCGGAGGACGCGGCCGCCCTCCTCGGGGGAGACCGCGATGCGCTCCTCGCTCGCGGCGCGCATCCGTACCTCGTCTTCATGGCGGACCTCCGGCTCCGGATGGAGCGCGAGCCGGTCTCGTTCGAGTTTTTCTGAACATCGGGGATCGGCGCCGCTCCTCCCGATTCGCCCCACCGGTTATGCGCCGCGGCCTTGCGCTAGATTGGTGGCGCCGGCAGAGCCGGCGCTCGAAGGGCGATCAATTCGAGGCGCCCGGGAGCCGGGAGATCAGAGGAGGGTGCGGTGGCGACGACCTTGACCGAGAGCGACGTGATCAAGATGATCTCGAGCCTCAGCAACTGGGGCCGATGGGGCGCCGACGACCAGCTCGGCACGATCAACCTCATCACGCCCGCGAAGCGCAAGCGCGCCGCCGCGCTCGTGCAAGACGGCGTGCCGGTGAGCTGCGCCCGCCCGATCGTGACCAACGAGATCAGCGCCGACACCACGATCCAGCCCCTGCGCTTCATGGTGGACTCGGGCGAGGGCCGCGATCACGACTCGTCGGAGCGCATTCTCCAGCGCCGCGGCGCCGCCGAGTTCATTGGCATGGTCTTCCACGGCTACTCGATCACCCACGTGGATACGCCGGCGCATTACTTCTGGCAGGGCCAGATGTACAACGGCCGCCCGGCGCACCTGATCACGTCGCGTGAAGGGGCGCAGGTGGAGTCGGTCGACCTCCTCCGCGACGGCGTCGTGAGCCGCAGCGTCCTGCTCGATATCGCGGCGCTCAAGGGACGCTGGCTCGAGGCCGGTGAGGGAGTCATGCCGGATGACCTGGAAGCCGCCGAAGAGGCGCAGGGCGTGCGGGTCGAGGCCGGCGACATCCTTCTGATCCGGACCGGCTACTACGCGCGCCGGCTCCGGGAGCCGCGCAATCCGGGGAAGGACGGCTCGCCGCGCGCCGGCGCTGGGAGTTCCTGCTCACGATCGCGCCCCTCCGGCTGCAACACACGACGGGCTCACCGGTCAACCCGATCGCGCTGTTCTGAGCGGGGGCGCGCTCGACGCGGTCGGCACGACGCGGATCCGCGACTTTATTCGCACGGGCAGGCGCGGTAAGACTTACATGCTCCTCGTGTCATTGTTCGCTAGCCCGACAGGAACTTCAGCAGGACCTTGTGGCCGAGGAGCCGGATCGAGCGGAGCACCTTCTCCTGGTCCATCCCCGGCCACTGGAGTCGGAAGATCATGGTGGTGACGCCGAGCCGTTCGCGATAGCGGGCGATCTCGTCGACAACCCGCGCCGGGTCGCCGATGATGAAACGGTCGCGCGCCAGCTCGTCGAAGCTCGCGTCGAACGTCTCGCCGGCGGGGAGCGCCTTGTCCTGTTCCCATCGGCGGTACGCGCCGTACTTCGCGCCGAGGAACGCCGACGATTCGCTGACGGCCGCGGCCGTCTCCGGCGCCACGTAGCACTCTTTGATCAGCGGCGTCTCGACGGCGGCCGGACGCCCGAGGTCGAGCCGCGCGCTCCGGAACAGCGAGAGCTGGCGCTCGAGCGTCGCGAGCGTGGCGTGGGGATTCATCAGCCAGGCGTCGCCGAGTCGCGCCGCGCGCCGGACGCCCGCGTCGCTGTTGGCGGCCAGCCAGATCGGAGGGCGGGGACTCTGGAGCGGCCGCATCGAGATCCGCGTGCCGCTGAGGCTGAAATGGCGCCCCTCGTAGGTGATGGGCTCGCCGCTCCACAGCCGCTCGACGACCTCGAGCCCTTCGACGAGGCGACCAACCCGTTCCTTCGGGTCGTGCCCCAGCGCTCGATTCTCGACGTCCCGGTACCCAAGTCCGACGCCGAAGACCAAACGACCCTCCGAGATCACGTCGAGGGTCGCGAGCTGCTCGGCGATCTCGACCGGGTGGTGCAGCGGGAGCAGGAGAACGCCGGTGCCGATGAGCATGCCTCGGGCGTCGGCGGCGATGCGCGCGAGGGTCGGGATCGGCTGGAAGTAGGTGAACGGATCGGAGAGATAGTGCTGGCTCGCCCACACCGAGCTGAAGCCCACGGCACGCGCGAGCCGGACCTGCTCGACATGCTCGCGGAAGCGGGCGGCCTGCGGCTCCTCCGGGAGATGCTGAACGGAGAGGCCGAGGCCGAACTTCACTCGGGGAGCCTCCACACGCGGCCGGCCGAGGGCTCCTCGGTCAGCGCGAACTGCGGCAGGGCTATGTGGTCGGCGAGGTCCTGGAAGACGACGCGGACACGCTTGCCGATCGCAACGTTCGCCTCGGGCTCCGGCGTGAAGTCAGCCTTCACGAGGTTGGCGATGACCCGCAGCGCCTCGTCGGGCGTCGGCTGACCCCGTTGTTCGTCCAGCTCGACCAGCACGACGGCGTACGGCGTCAGCTCTTTGAAGCCGGGCTGGATCGCGTGGGCGACGATCTCGTAGGAGTAGATCGTCCCGCGCCCGGACACCTCCTGCCACGTCCAGCCCAGGTCCATGCACCAGGGGCAGGCGTGGGTGGGGGGGTAGCGCATGAGCCCGCAGGCCTTGCACTTGCGCACGACGAGCCGGTGGGCGCGCGCGTGCGCGTAGAATTCCTTCCATTCGCTGTCGTTGTCGGGAACGATCAGCGCCATGCCGCGGTACTGGACGGGCTGAGGCATCGAGAGCTCCTTGTCCTGAGCTGCTAGTGCCGCATGATGAGCGCGCTGCCGGTCGCGGGCATGGCCCAGCCGAGGTTCATCGTGATCTCGGCGTCCTTGACCTGACGGCAGTGACGCGGGGAATAGTCGTACGTGTGGACGCCCTCGGCGGCGCGCGGACAGTAGTCGTCCACCGTGCCGCGGAGCTGGCGCACGTTCTCGATCACCATGGACATGCCGTGCGTGTAGCCCTCGCAGAGGTGGCTGCCCGAGGTGTTGTTGGGGCGCTTGCCGCCGAGCTCGATGATCCCGCTCGACACGTACGCTCCACCCTCGCCCTTCTTGCAGAACCCGTACTCTTCCAGCTGCAACATGGTCGTGAAGGTGAACGCGTCGTACGAGCCGGTGACGTCGACGTCCTCGGGCGTGATCCCGGCCTGCGGGAAGACGATGTCCTTGGCGTAGTAGCCGGCCACGCGCGAGATGGGGCCGTGCGCCCAGTGGAAGTCCAGGCGCGGCTTCGACACGCGGCCGGCGACGCCCATGATGTAGACGGGTCGATGCTTCAGATCGCGGGCGCGCTCGGCCGACGTCACGATGATGCATGTCGCGTTGTCCGTCTCGAGGCAGCAGTCGAGGAGATGGAGCGGCTTGACGATCCAGCGCGACGCGAGGACGTCCGGCACCGTCACGCGCTCCTTCAGGAGCGCCTTCGGGTTCTGCGAGGCGTGCTTGCTGTGCGCGGCGCGCACGTGGGCGACCTGCGCGGAGGTGGTGCCGTATTCGTACATGTGGCGCATGAACGTCGGCGCGAAGTTCTGACCCGCGCTGCGCATTCCGTAGGGGACCTGGGCGAGGTCGAGCCCGCGGACGGGCTGGGCGGCGCGCGCCCCGGTGCCCCCGATACGGAACTCCGAGTACCCGTTCATCGAGCGGTAGATCGCGACGGTGTTGCACATGCCCGCCTCGATCGCACCCATGGCGAGCCCGACCAGCGCCTCGGTGGACGAGCCGCCCCCCATCACGTCCATATAGAAGTTGAAGCGGATGCCGAGGTCGGAGGCGACGCTGTTGGCGAGCGTCGAGTCACCGCCCTGGTAGTCGAGCATCCCGTCCACGTCGGCCGCTTTGAGCCCGGCGTCGAGGATCGCCTTGCGGATCGCCTCGACGGCCATGGCCCGCGTCGTGCGCCCGGAGCTCCGCGAGTACTCTGTCTCTCCGACGCCGGCGATGCAGTACTTGTCCCGGAGCCCGCGACTCTGGACGACCATCTCTCGGGTGCCTCCTCGGTGTTCTGGACGTTGGGCCTGTCCGCCCCCGATCTCGGCGGCCGCGCGATGCTACCACTTTGTTGCCAGGTGTGTCATCGACCCGGATCGAGCGCAGTACGGCGCTCAGCCCGTGTGGCTCGGTGACGCCTCACTGCGCAATCGGGAGAGGAGGTCGTTCGCGAGCATGAGGGCGCGGGCGAAGGCGGCGTCGATGTCCTCGAGCTCTCTTCTGGCCCGATCCACTTCCGACCGGAGCCGCTCGTGTGCCTGCGCGATCGCTTCGGCTTCTCGCCGCAGCCGATCATGACCATCGAGCGCATCACGAATCGCGCCGACGCGATCGTACAGCACGTCGATCCACTCATGGGCCTCATGCAGGCTCGACGCCTCGGACGGCTCACTCACGATCGTGTGGGAGGCGGTCCGAAGCTTCTCGTCGACGTCCGGCCGAGCGCGGCGTTCCGCCCGGCGACGCTCGGCTGCCGCCGGCGCCGTCCGCCGTCGCCGTGCACCGAGTCGACGGTCGAGGATCACTCGCACGTTCGTATCGCCGGCGAATCGCGCGCGCAGGTCCTCACAGACGTCGGGATGCAGCCGGTTGACGATTACGAGATGGATCGGCATGGTCTTTTCGCGTGCCCCCGCGATTCTAGGGATGGTCGTTCTTGCCGTTGGGCCTCGGGAGGAGCTCCGCCAGGAACTTGCCGGTGTACGAGCCCGGGGTCTGGGCGACCGCTTCGGGCGGGCCTTCGGCGACGATCTCCCCGCCATCGTCGCCCGCCTCGGGCCCCAGATCGATGACGTGGTCCGCGGACTTGATGACGTCCAGATGGTGCTCGACGACGAGCACGGTGTTGCCGGCGTCGACCAGGCGGCTGAGCACCCCCAGGAGCTTCTTGACGTCGTCGAGGTGCAGACCGGTCGTCGGCTCGTCGAGGATGTACAGCATCTCGCCGGTCGCGCGCGCGCCCAGCTCGGCGGCGATCTTGAGCCGCTGCGCTTCACCGCCCGACAGCGTCGTCGCGGCCTGGCCGAGCCGCAGATAGCCGAGGCCCACGGCCCCGAGCGTTTGCAGCCGTCGCGCCAGGCCGGTCTGGGCGGAGAAGAAGTCGACGGCCTCGTCGACAGTCATCAGCAGGACGTCGCTGATGCTACGGCCGCGGAGCTTCACGCCGAGGACGTCCGGCCGGTAGCGACGCCCCTCACATTCCTGGCAGGAGACGTAGACGTCCTCGAAGAAGTACATCTCGAGCTTCTGGAAGCCGTCGCCCTGACACGACTCGCACCGCCCGCCCTGGACGTTGAACGAAAACGCCCCCGAGTCGAGGCCGAGCGCCTGGGCCCGGGGGAGCGCGGCGAAGAGCTTGCGGATCTCGTCGAACGCCTTCACGTAGGTGACCGGGTTCGACCGAGGCGTGCGGCCGATCGGTTCCTGGTCGATCAGGCGTACGCCCTTGAGGTACTCGATGCCGACCAGCGCGTCGTAGGCGCCGGGCGGCGCGAAGTCGGTCTTGAAGGCGCGCGCGACGGCTCGATAGAGCGTGTCGTGCACCAGCGTGGACTTGCCCGAGCCCGACACGCCCGACACGACGGTGAGCGTGTGCAGCGGGACGCGGATGGTCACGTTCTTGAGGTTGTGCTGGCGCGCACCGGTGAGCGTCAGCGCGCGCCGCCCGCTCCGCCGGAACGGCGGCACCGGGATCGATTCGCGTCCCGAGACGTAGCGCGCGGTGAGCGAGTGCGTCGCCCGCTGGAACTCGGCCTGCGAACCGTTGAAGACGATCTCGCCGCCACGCTCGCCCGAGCCCGGGCCCAGCTCGACGATGTGATCCGCCGCCGCGATGAACTCGCGGTCGTGCTCGACGACCACCACGGTGTTGCCCGCCTGCGCGAGCTCGTGGCAGAGCTCGGCGAGCCGGGCGGTATCGCGCGCGTGCAGCCCGATCGACGGCTCGTCCAACACGTAGAGCGTGCCCACGAGCTGGGAGCCGAGCTGATTGGCCAGGTTGATTCGCTGCGCCTCGCCGCCCGAGAGCGTGCGGGTCTGCCGGGAGAGCGTGAGGTAGCCGAGCCCGACCCGGAGCAGGAAGGTGAGCTTGGCGTTGAGTTGTCGCAGGATCTCGCGCGCTACGACCGCCTCCCAGGCGCTCAGACCGAGATGGCCGAGCAGCCGCGCCGCGCCGTCGATCGTGAGCGCGGTGAACTCGGCGATCGTAAGCCCCGCGACCCGGACCGCCAGCGCGGCGGGCTTGAGCCGCGCGCCGTGGCACGTCTGGCAGACGGACTGGCTGCGGTAGCGCGAGAGGAAGACGCGCACGTGGAGCTTGTAGCGGTATGACTCGACCTCCTCGAAGAATCCCTGGATGCCGGGAAAGCTCCCGTCGCCGGCATAGACGAACCCGCGCGTCGCCTCCGAGAGCTTCTCCCACGGCGTCTCGGTGTCGACCTTGCGCCGACGCGACGCCTTCATGAGCTCGCGCTGGTACCGGCGTCCCGACGGGTGCGTCCAGGGCTCGACCGCGCCGTCGGCGAGGCTCAGCGTACGGTCCGGGACGACGCGCGCCTCGTCGTACTTCAGGACGTTGCCGAAGCCCTTGCACTCCGGGCACGCGCCGAGCGGATGGTTGAACGAAAACAGGAGGGGCTGCGGCCGTTCGAGGACGGCGCCACACCCGCTGCAGCGGAAGTCCTCGCCGTATTCGCGGGTGCCGCCGCCGACGATCTCGACCGCGAGCCGACCGCCGCCTTCCCGCAGCGCCGCTTCCACCGATTCGGTGATGCGACCCCGCTGCGCCGGGTCCAGCACGACGCGATCGAGGATCACCGCGATCGTCTTTCGCTCGCCGAAATCCGCCGGCGGCGGACCGGCGAGGTCGAGGACGTCGCCGTCGATCCGGACGCGCGCGAAGCCCCGCCGGGTGAGATTCGCCCAGAGCTCCGCCGGCGGGAGGCCGGCGGGGACGGCCAGACCGAACGTGATCATCGCGCGCGCGCCCGGGTGCTCTTCGAGCAAGGCCTCGACGATGGACTGGGGCGAGTGCGACGCGCCCGGCGCGCCGCATGTCGGACAGTGGATGCGGCCGATCTTCGCGTACAGCAGCCGGAGGTAGTCGTAGATCTCGGTGGCGGTGCCGACCGTGGAGCGCGCCGTCCGCACCGGGTTCTTCTGCTCCAGGGCGACCGCCGGGCGAATCTGCTCGATCTTGTCCACGTCGGGACGGTCGACGCGGTCGAGGAACATCCGGGCGTACGTCGAAAGCGACTCGATGTAGCGCCACTGACCCTCGGCGAACAGCGTGTCGAAGGCGAGGGAGGACTTGCCGGAGCCGGACACCCCGGTCACGACGGTGAGGCGGTCGTGGGGGATCTCGAGCGAGATGTTCTTGAGGTTGTTCTGTCGGGCTCCCTGGATGCGGAGCCCGAGGGGCGGAGCCATTCGAACCGTCCTCCTGAGGTGGGTAGTCTACTGGAAGTTACAGGGGCGCGCCAGAGCGCGAGCCGCTTGACACGCGTGAGCGACGTGTGTACGCTGCGAATGACGGTAATTGATAATGATTACTAACTACCAAGGCCTCGACACGCTGCGCGCCCACGGGCTACGGCTGACGCGGCCCCGCCAGTTGATTCTCGACGTGGTCCGCGCGACCGACGCCCACCCGACGGCGGCGTTTGTCTATCAGCGCGTGCGGCGTCGGCTGCCGCGGGTGAGCCTCGCTACCGTGTATCGTAACCTCCGCATGCTGGCCGCGGAGGGATTGTTGGCCGAGCGCGCCGATGCGGGCGGCATGCGTTTCGACGGCAATACCGGCCCCCACGACCACTTCACGTGCCTCGCGTGCGGCCGGATCTACGACGTGCCCGCACGCGCCGAGCGAAGCGTCCGGCGCCGGATCGCAGCGCGCACCGGGTTCGAAGTCCTCGACCACCGAACCGAGTACTACGGCCGCTGCGGCGCGTGCCGCCGGCAACGCGGCCGATCACCAGTCACCCGATAGAGAAGGGGAGATCATGGCAGGCCTCAAGGGCACCAAGAGCTTCGAGAATCTCAAGGAAGCGTTCGCCGGGGAGTCGCAGGCGAACCGGCGGTACCTCTACTTCGCGCGCGTGGCAGACATCGAGGGCTTCCCCGACATCGCCGGCCTCTTCAAGGACACGGCGGATGCCGAGACCGGCCACGCGTTCGGGCATCTCGATTTCCTGAAGGAAGTCGGCGACCCGGCGACTGGCGAGCCGATCGGCAAGACCGAGGAGAATCTCAGGGCGGCCGTCGCCGGCGAGACCTACGAGTACACGCAGATGTACCCGGGGATGGCCAAGACCGCGCGCGGCGAAGGCTTCAGCGAGCTGGCGGAGTGGCTCGAGACGCTGGCCAAGGCCGAGAAGTCCCACGCGGGGCGGTTCAACAAGGGGCTCGCGCAGATCGCCGGCAAGGATCCGGCTGAAGCGATTAGCTGACGACGAGCTCGCGACGGGCGGGGCAGCGGGAGGGGCCGCCGGACCACGCGGCACGCGCTCGCTGGCCCCGCGGCGGCTGGGCTCCATCCGGGCGCACGGCGTCCGCCGCCCACTTTGCGGGAACGGGTCCGGTCGACCCCTCCCGCTGCCCCGCCCGCCGCGAGCTCGTGGGTCGCTAAACGCTCAGTTCCGTCATGGCGAGTCTCGATATCAAGAATCCGGAGTTCTGGCAGCTCGGCGCCGTCGACAAGGAGCTGCGGCGGGTCTATGACGTATGCGGCGGCTGTCGGCGGTGTCTGCCGCTCTGCCCGTCGTTCAAAGTGCTGTTCGATCGGATGGATGTCGACGCCGTCGACGGCGACGTGGAAAAGCTGCCCGCATCGGACGTCAAGGAAGTCGTCGACCTCTGCTACCAGTGCAAGCTCTGTTTCAATCACTGCCCGTATACACCGCCGCACCGCTGGGAGATCGACTTCCCGCGGCTCATGCTGCGCGCCCGCGCCGCCGAGGCGCGGAAGAACGGCGTCACGCTTCAAGACCGATTTCTCGGCAACGCGGACCTCGTCGGCCGGCTCGGGAGCCTCGGCGCACCCCTGTCGAACTGGATGAACGAGCTCGGTGTGCATCGCGCGTTCATGCAGGCGATCGCGGGTATCCACAAGAAACGGAACCTGCCCAAGTTCCAGCGCCCGACATTCACCGCCTGGTTCAAACGCCACGCGAAGCGGACGGCCGCGCCTGGCTCGAGCGCGCGGGGCCGGGCGCCGGCCCCGGTGCCCGCCGCACGGAAAGTCGCGTTGTTCGCGACGTGCAGCGTCGACTACTACGAGCCGGCGACGGGGCGCGCCGCGGTCCGTGTGCTCGAGCGGAACCGAGTCGACGTGAGTCTGCCAGCCCAGCGCTGCTGCGGCATGCCGCATCTCGATGGCGGTGCGGTGGACGAAGCGACGGCCCTCATCCGGGAGAACGTCAGGAGCCTCGCGGCGGCGGTCCGGGAGGGGCGCCAGATCGTCGTGCCCGGACCGACCTGCAGCTATATGCTCAAGCGGGAATACCCCTGGCTCGACGGCTCCGACGACGCCAAGCTCGTCGCGGCGAACACCCGGGATCTCTTCGAGTACCTCGCCAAGCTTCAGGCGGCGGGCGAACTCGACACGAACTTCGCCCGACCGGTCGGCGCCGTGACGTACCACGTGCCCTGTCATCTACGGGCCCAGAACATCGGCCACAAGTCGGCCGACGTGCTCGGCGCGATTCCAGGCGCTTCGGTGGATGTCGTCGAGAAATGCTCCGCCGTGGACGGTACCTGGGGCTTCAAGACGGAGTACTACGAGCTGTCGCTCAAGCTCGCGAAGCCGCTCTTCGACGCGATCAACACGGGCGCGCCGACCGCGGCCACCGACTGCCCGCTGGCCGCGCTCCAGATCGAGCACGGCACGGGCCGGAAATCGAAACACCCGATCGAAGTTCTCGCGGCGGCCTACGGCCTTGAGGACTAGCGCATGAAGGCACTGGAGCCCTCCGAGATCCTGAATCTCGTGGAGTACGAAAAGGTCCGGGACGTTCGCCGCCGCCAGATCGTCGAGCTGAAGAAGGCGCGCCGCGTCTCCCTAGGCCGCTACCTCACCTTCGTCTTCGAGAACCGCGCGACGGTCTGGTTCCAGATCCAGGAGATGGTGCGGGCCGAGCGCATCGTGGACGAGACGAAGATCGCCGAGGAGGTCGAGGTCTACAGCGCGCTCCTGCCGCAACCGGGCGAGCTGTCGGCGACGCTGATGATCGAGATCGCCGAGGCGGCGGAGATCAAGCCGGTGCTCGACACGCTGCTGGGCATCGACACGCGCGGCTACGTGAAGATGACGATCGGTCCCCACGTGATCGCGGGTGACTTCGAGGCCGGGCACTCCGACGAGGAGCGCGGCAAGCTGAGCGCCGTCCACTTCGTCCGTTTCGCCCTGCCGCCCGAGGCGCGGGAGCGCTTCGGGACCAGCGAGGTCGCGCTGGTCGTCGAGCACCCGAACGAGCACGCGCGCACGGTCCTCTCGGACGCCACGAAGAAGAGCCTGCGAGAAGACCTCGCGTGAGGGCCTCGGTGCTGGCGGTGGTGGCGCTCGCGGTCACGGCGAGCGGCTGCTGGGAGGGCGGGCTCTCGCCGAGCGCCGAGCGCGGGCGTCAGGTCTATCTGGCCCACTGCGTCGCGTGCCACAACAGCGACCCCGCGCAGCCGGGCCCCGTCGGACCGCCGGTCAAGGGCTCGTCGCGGGCGCTGCTGGAGGCGAAGGTCCTGAACGGGACGTACCCGCCGGGTTATGCGCCGAAACGGCCGACCAAGATCATGGTGCCGCTGCCTGCGGTGGCGCCGGACATCGGGACGCTCGCCGACTACCTGCGCTGACGTACGGAGGCCCGGCGGAAGCCCGCCGGGCCCTCGCGTCGAGCTACGCTCGATCAGCCGAAGATGATCTTGATCGCGATCACGAAGACCGCGGTGAGCACGAATCCCGCCCAGAAGGTTCCGCTGACCGTGCTCAGCAACTTCTTGCCCGCGCTTGCCTTGTCCGGGGTCGCGGCTCCCACGACCGCGTTGCCCTCGACGATGGCCAGGATGATCAGGAAGACGACGAGCATCGTGATCTTCGCCGGCCGCGCCGTCGGCGTGAAGAGACTGGGGAAGTGGCTCGCGGCGCCCATGAAGAAGAGCATCGGGATCGAGAGCAGGGTGTTCGTGCGGGAGGCGACACCACCACGCGCGCCGCGCGCGGCTGCCTCCGGGATCGCCTGACCACCCTCCTTGACCCGGGTCGCGGACGCCATGACGACCTGCTGCGCGGGCCAGATGATGAACCAGACGTTGAACCACATGAGGCTACCGATGATGCCGCCGATGAAGATCGCCCAGCCGTACGACGTGCTGAAGAACGGCTGGAGGCCGAACTGCGCCAGCTTGTGTAGGAGATAGAGCCAGCCGGTGATGAATGTCAGCATCGCGCCCCACCGGAACCACCAGAGCGCGCGGCTGACGAGCCCACCCGTGATCATGCCGGTCCGCACCGCCGGCTCGGCTCCTGCGAAGAACGGGACCTGCACGAAATTGAAGTAATACAACATCCCGATCCAGGTGATGCCGGCTAGAAAATGAAACCAGCGCAGCAGGAACAGCCAAGCATCCATCTTCGCCGCCTCCTCGTCGCGTGGTGGGCTACCCGCTACTTGTCTGCGTCGTCGTCCTCGGAACCCTCCTCCCCGTCGTCGTCAAGGTCGTCCTCGTCCAGATCGTCGAGGTCGTCGTCGTCCAGCTCTTCGTCGAGGTCGTCGTCGTCGAAGTCATCGTCGTCGTCGAAGTCATCGTCGTCCTCCAGCTCCTCGTCTTCGGCGTCGCCGCCTTCGGCGGTATCGTTGTGGCGTAGGTCGACGTCATCGTGCCACGAGTGTGTCCGAAACTGCATGGGAAGACTCCTTCGGATGAATTGCCCGGGCGGATTATAGCAAAACATCTTCCCTGTCAATTCCCACAGAATCAACCAGTTCTGGGCTAGAATCCCTCGGGTACGCGTTCCGGTTCTCCTGCTCCGGGCGGTGTAGCTCAGCGGCAGAGCAGGGGTCTCATAAGCCCCGTGTCGGAGGTTCAATTCCTCCCACCGCCACCAATACTCGATTCGACGAGCGGTGGGCGGCCGGAGATCGTCGAGGTGGAACGCATGACGGACATTCTCGTGCAGCAGGACGGGCCGGTCGCGACGGTCGTCTTCAACCGGCCGGCGATGCGCAACGCGATCAGCCTCGCGATGTGGACGGAGATCGCCCGCGTGACCGAGGGGCTGGGGAAGGACGACGCCGTCCGCGCGATCGTCTACCGCGGCGCCGGTACCGTGGCGTTCGCGTCGGGCGCCGACATCTCCGAGTTCAAGGAGCAGCGCAAGGACACCGACAGCGCGCTGCACTACAACGCGCAGACGGCGGCGGCCTACACGACCATTCGCGAGTGCCCCAAGCCGACGGTCGCGATGGTCTTCGGCTTCTGCATGGGCGGCGCGATGGCGGTGGCGATGGCGTGCGACCTGCGCTTCGCGGCCGAGGGCGCGAAGTTCGGCATTCCGGCCGCGCGCCTCAGCATCATCTACGGGGCCGACTCGGTCGGCCAGCTCGTCGAGCTCGTCGGCCCCGCCTATGCGAAGGACATCCTGTACTCGGCGCGGACGGTCGAAGACCGGGAGGCGCTGGCAATGGGTTTCATCCAGCGCCTCGTGCCCGCGGGCGAGCTCGAGCGCTACACCCACGACTACCTCCGGAAAGTCGCCGACAACGCGCCGCTCTCGGTACGCGGCGCCAAGGCGACGATCGAGGCGTATCTGCTCGGCCTGACCGAGGAGCGGCGGAACCGGCTCAGGAACCTGGCCATCGAGGCGACCGAGAGCGAGGATTACAAGGAAGGAACGCGCGCGTTCCTCGAGAAGCGCGTTCCCAGATTCCAGGGGCATTAGCGCGCGCGGGTCGTGCGCTTCGAGTTCCTGACCTCGACGCCCCTCTCTCCCATCGAGGGGAGTGGGACGTTCGTCGCCCTCGACGGTCTCGCCCGCGGCCTCAGAGATCTGGGCCACGCGGTCGCCATCCGGCCACTCTCCGCGCGCACCGGGTTTCACACGTTCGACCGCTGGCTCTACAACGCCCGCGCCGCCCTGATACCGCCCGCGGCCGACGTCACGGTCGGTGTGGATCTCGACGGGTTTCTGTGGGCTCGGCGGCGCCGCCGCGGTCCCTTCGTCGTGATGCTCAAGGGGATCATCGCCGACGAGCTCCGGAACGAGCGGGGGTGGGTACGCGTGCTGCTCTCCGTGCAGGCGCGCTGGGAGCGGACGAACACCGCGCGCGCCGATCGGGTCGTCGTGCCGAGCCGCTACTCGGCGTCGGTCGCCCACGACGTCTACGGCATCCCGGACACGAAGCTGGCCGTCGTCCCGGAGCCCATCGACCTCACCGACTGGCGGCGCCGCTTCGCCGCGGCGGCCGGTGCGCGGGCAGCCCGCCCGACCGTCCTGTCGGTGGCGCGGATGTACCCGCGCAAGCGTCTCGAAGACCTGCTGCGGGCCGCGGTGATCCTCCGCGAGCGAATCCCGGCCGCTCAGATCCGCATCGTAGGGGAAGGTCCGGAGTCGACGCGACTGCGAGCGCTCCACCGGGCGCTCCGGCTGGGCGACGGAGCAGTCCTTCTCGGCGACGTGACTCGTCCGAGGCTCGCGGTAGAATACGTAAGCGCCCACTGCTTCTGCCTTCCGACCGTCCAGGAAGGATTCGGGCTGGTCTTCGCCGAAGCGATGGCGGCTGGATTGCCCGTGGTGGCGTGCCGTGCGGCGGCGGTGCCCGAGATCGTGGAGGACCGGCGAACTGGCTTTCTGGTGAGCCCACGGGACCCTGGGGAGCTGGCGACCGCCCTGGAGACGTTGCTGATGAACGAGAATCTCAGAGAGGACTTCGGCCGGGCCGCCGTCGAGCGGGTCGAGGCGTTCGGCCTCGAGCGCGTGGCGCGGCGGTTCCTCGAGACGTTGCCATGACGGATGACCAGCGCGCGGCGAGCACTCGCCGCTTCACGTTTTCAGCGGGCCATCGCTACTGGGTCGAGAGCTGGTCGCGCGAGGAGAACGAGCGCTTCTTCGGGCGGCTCACGGTTCCGCACGGGCACAACTACACGCTGGACGTGACGGTGCGCGGGTCCATCGACCCGCAGACCGGCATGGTCATCGACCTCGGCGAGCTGAAGCGGGTCGTGGGTGAGACCGTCGTCGAACGCTTCGACCACGCGGACCTGAACGCCGACGCGTTGTTCCGCGGCCGCGTGCCGACGACCGAGAATCTCGCGATCGCGGCGTGGGAGCTGCTGGCGCCCAAGCTCGGCGCGGACCGCCTCTGGCAGGTCCGCGTGTGGGAGGACCCGACGCTCTTCGTCGATTACCGCGGGCCCGATGCTTGAGCTGACACGCGTCTATCACTTCAGCGCGGGCCACCGTCTCGCGAGCCCGCGCCTTTCGCCGGAGGCGAACGTGGCGCTCTACGGCCCCTGTTACCACCCGCACGGTCACAACTACTACCTCGAAGTCACCGTGGCCGGTTCTCCGGACCGCGTGACCGGCATGGCGGTGGATCTCGAGCGGCTCGACGGTGCGGTGCGCGAGCGGGTGCTGGACCGCGTGGACCACCGGACGCTCGAGGCGGTCCCGGAACTGGCCGGTGTCGTGACGACGGGCGAGGGGCTGGCGCGAGCATTCTGGCGCCTCCTGGCCCCGGCCGTCCCCGCCGGGGCGCTCCGGCGCATCACCGTCGTCGAGACCGCCAAGAATCGATTCCAATACGAGGGTGAGGCTTCGTGATGGCCGAAGACGGAAAGATCGCGAGTCTGGTCGCCGAGCTCCTGAAGGAGCTGGGCGAGGACGTGCAGCGCGAGGGCCTCGACAAGACTCCCGAGCGCGTGGAGAAGGCGCTGCGCTACTTCACGGCGGGCTATGGCCAGGACGTGAAGGACGTTCTGAACGGCGCCATGTTCGTCGAGGAGTACGACGAGATGGTGATCGTGAAGGACATCGACTTTTTTTCGCTCTGCGAGCATCATCTCATCCCATTTTTTGGCCGTTGCCATGTCGCCTACATGCCCAACCGCAAGATCGTCGGCCTGTCAAAGATCCCGCGGCTGGTCGAGATGTTCAGCCGGCGCCTTCAAGTGCAGGAGCGGCTGACGACGCAGATCGCGAACACGCTGAACGAGGCGCTCCAGCCGCGTGGCGTCGCGGTCGTCACGGAGGCGATCCACCTGTGCATGCTGATGCGCGGCGTGGAGAAGCAGAACTCGAAAGCGATCACGTCGGCCATGCTCGGGGCGTTCCGCGACCGGCCCGAGACCCGGGCCGAGTTCATGGAGTTGATCAAGTCGAGCCGGGGGCTCCAGATTTGAGCGCCGGGGGCGCGCTGCAGGGACAGGTCGCCATCGTCACCGGCGCCGGGCGCGGGATCGGCCACGCGATCGCGATGGCGCTCGCACGCGAGGCGGCGGCGGTGGTGCTCGCCGCGCGGACGCGGCAGGAGCTGGCGGCGGCGGCCGCGGCGATTCGTGAGAGCGGCGGCAGGGCCCTGGCCATCCCCACCGACGTCGCCCAGGACGGCGCGGTCG